>Ga0302279_10000919_pt1 | contig 43392 bp, 43 predicted proteins | sample III_Bog_N3_3_FD_194541 | JGI IMG/M metagenome (GOLD analysis project Ga0302279, IMG submission 194541) | Peat permafrost microbial communities from Stordalen Mire near Abisko, Sweden - III_Bog_N3_3 | ecosystem: Environmental > Terrestrial > Soil > Wetlands > Peat | place: Sweden: Abisko... | reverse complement strand
GTACGATCGCGAGCCCGATGCCGGTGCCTTCAAACTCGTCGGCGCGGTGCAGCCTCTGGAACACGCCGAACAGGTTCTGCGCGTACTGCATGTCGAAGCCGACGCCATCGTCGCGCACGTAGAGCACCGCACGGCCCTCCTCGGTTCCCGTGCAGCCGATCCCGATGTGCGCCTGCGCGCGCGGCCGCGTGTACTTGACCGCGTTGCCGATCAGGTTCGAGAACACCTGGCGCAGCGCCGCCGCATCCCCCTGCACGCTCGGCAGCGGCTCGATCTGCCACTGGATGCGCCGTCCCTGCATCGAGAACTCGAGTGCGGCGATAGTCTCGACGACGAGTTCATCGAGCGCGACCGGCTCGAGGCGCAGCACGGCCCTGCCCATCCGCGAGAATGCCAGCAGGTCGTCGATCAGCTGGCTCATCTCCTGGCTGGCATCCCCGATGGTCTGCAGGTAGCGCCGCGCCTGTGCCGACAGAGCCTTGTCGCCGAGCTCGCGCGACAGCATGTCGACATAGCCCTGCACGTGCCGCAACGGCGCGCGCAGGTCGTGTGACACCGAGTACGAGAATGTCTCGAGGTCCTTGTTGACCAGTTCCAGCTGACGCTTGGCCTGTTGCAGCCGCGCCGCGCTCTGGTAGACCTCCGCCTCCATGCCCTGCAGCCGCCGCTGCAGCCCGGCTGTCTCGCCGGGCCCCGCTCCCTGCTGGCGCACGTAGCCGGTGACGTCCTCGACGCGGTGGATCAGGTACTGCAGTTTGCCGTCGGCACCGAGCAGCGGCGAGTTGACGGGGCTCCAGTAGCGCTCCTCGAAAACGCCGTCGGGCCGCCGTACATCGTATTTCTGGATCGCCATCGTATCCGGCTCCAGCGTCTCGCACACCCGCTCGAGCGAGGCGCGCAGGTTCGCGACTCCGGTAGCGGCCGGGTCCGCCGGGTTGTCGGGGAACACCTCGAACAGATCGCGGCCCACGAACTCGCCGCGCGAGTGCATCGTCGCCTTGAGGTAGGCATCGCTGGCCGTGACGATGGTCAGCGCCGGCGTCAGGATCAGGTACAGGCCCGGCAGCGATTCGAACAGGCTCTGCAACAGTGCCCGCCCCTCGCGCAGCTCCGCTTCGATGCGCCGGAAGCCGGTGACGTCGCGGGCAGTCGCATAGCGCAGGCCTTCGATCACGTCCGGCTGCGAACGCCACGCCAGCTGCCGGTAAGAGCCGTCCTTGCAGCGGTAGCGGTTCTCGAACGCGATCAGCGGGTTCCCCCGGTTCAGCTTCTCGGCTTCGGCAAGCGTCGCAGCACGATCGTCCGGGTGCACGAAATCGAAGATCGGCCGGGCCATCAGTTCCTCGGTCGTGTAGCCGAGCAGCTCGCTGAACGCCGGGTTCAGGCGCTTGAAGTAGCCGTCCATGCCGGAGATGCACAGCAGGTCGAGCGTCCCCTGGAAAAAGCGGTCGAGGCGTGCCTCGGCGCGGCGCCGGAAGCGGTTCTCGCGCAGAATGAGCAGCACGACCGCGATCAGTGCCGCAGCGCCGGTCGCGGCACTGATCAGGACCAGCACCGGCACTACCTGCGCCTCGCGCATCTCGGCCGCCATGCGCGCGGCAAGCCCGGTCGTGGGGCCCGCCCCCTGCCGGTACGCGGCCAGGATCCAGGCGGCGGTGCTGCGCTCGCGGGTCGCCGTCTCCCACGCGAGCCACGCCGAGTAGCCGATCAGCGTCAGCGCGGCGACCAGCCCGAAGGTCCACAGCCGCGGCTGCGCGCCCTCGCCCCGGCGCAGCGCCACGAGGTCGGCGACGAGGCCCTCCTGCGGATGCGCGAGCAGCACCCCGATCGTCAACAGCATCACCATCAGCCCGGTCGGCAGCGCCATGGTCACGAACGCATCGTCACGCTGCGCGTCCGCGCCCTCGATCAGGTGGCCGAGCAGCGCTGAACTGGCCAGCACTGCCGCGCACAGCGCGAGACCGTCGATGAGGCGTGAGCGGCCCTGCACACGGTCGGCGAGCGCATGCAGGGCGGTTCCGACCAGCAGCAGTGCGAGCGCCGGCACGGCCCACGGGCGGGTAGCGGCGGTCGCCGTCGCAGCCAGCGTCGCGCCCGGCACGAACAGCGCGTCGATATGCAGGTTCACGCCCGTCGCGTATTCCCCGAGGGTCAGCAGCCCGAGCGTGGCGGGCACCAGCGAGCAGATCTCGCCGAGGCGGCGCCGGCGCGGACCCGCGCCCGGCTGCAGGGCCAGCAGCGCGAGCGCCGCGGCGCACAGGCCCAGCGCGCTGTTATACGCGATATCGATGGAGCCGAGACCGAGCGTGCGCAAGGCAGGTACGTTGCAGAGCCAGCCGCCGATCAGCGCCGTAGCCGTGCCCAACAGCACGGCGGCCGCGGCAAGGCGCGACACATCGAGCTGGACCGGGCGCTGTGCCATCGGCTCCCCCAGACGACTTAAGTTGCAGCAGCATAGGCCGAAGCGCGGCGAAGTAAATTAGAAACGCCCCAAGCCGATCAAGGACTTGCCGCGCCGGCGCGGAAAGCTGGCCTCACCCGGCCGATGGGCTTAAGATCAAGGGTTCATCTCCTTTAACAACACCCGAGGATCGCTCCGATGAAGGCTTGGATACCGCTCACGTTGACCCTGGCGCTCTCGGGCGCCGCGCTCGCGGACACGAACTGCACCTACCCCTCGGCGCCCGCAGCGGTACCCGATGGGGCGACCGCGACCAAGGAGGCCATGATCGCGGCGAAGAACGACACGGGCCGCTACAACACGGAAATGAACGCGTACCTGGACTGCCTGAAGGTGGCGCAGGACAAGCTGAGCAGCCAGGATGCGTCCAAGCTCAAGCCGGAAGAAAAAAAGAAGAACGATGACCAGGTCAAGATCCTGGTCGCGAAGAACAATGCAGCGGTCGACGAGTTGCAGGCGGTCGTCGGCAGGTTCAACGACCAGCTGAAGGCCTACAAGGCCGCGCACGCGACACCCGCGCCCGCGCAGTAAGCCTCTGCCGCAGGTGTGTGGCGGACCGGCCAGCGCGCGTCCGCCACCGCCTGAATCCCCCTTCATGTCACCCGCCACGCTGATCACACCACGCGAGGCCGCCGACGCCATCACTGCACGGCTCACCTGCCTGCCCATCGAGTCGCTGCCTCTGACGCAGTGCGTGGGTGCGACGCTGCGCGAGAACATCTACGCCGAGCGCGATGCGCCGCCATTCGATCGCGTGGCGATGGACGGCATCGCTGTCGATTCGGCAGGCGTGCGCGCGGGCGCGCGGCACCTGCTGATCCAGGGTACGCAGGGTGCTGGCGCTCCCCCCCTGACACTGGAATCGCCGGCCCACACGATTGAGGTGATGACGGGCGCGATGCTGCCGGCGGGCTGCGATTGCGTCGTGCCGGTCGAACAGCTCAGCGTCGCGGACGGAATCGCGACGATCGAGGCGGCGCAGGCGGTGACACCCTGGCTCAACGTGCACCGCCGCGGCTCGGATGGGCGCCAGGGTGCGCTGCTGCTCGAATCGGGCACCCTGCTGCGCGCGCCGGAGGTTGCGGTGGCCGCCTCCGCCGGCATGGCGCGCGTCCGCGTCAGCCTGCAGCCGGCGATCATGGTGATCTCGACCGGCGATGAACTGATCGAGCCGGGCGAGGCGATCCTTGGGCACCAGGTGCGCCGCTCCAATGCCTACGCGGTCGCGGCCGCGCTGCACCAGCGCGGCTATGCGCGGATCGGCGATGACCACGTTCCGGACGATGAACAGACCCTGCGGGAACGGCTCGCGCTGCACCTGGGCACGCACGACGTCGTGATCCTTTCGGGCGGCGTGTCGATGGGACGCTACGACCTGGTGCCGAAGGTGCTGCTGCAGCTCGGCGTCACCGAGGTGTTCCACAGGATCGCGCAGCGCCCCGGCAAGCCGATGTGGTTCGGCATCGGGCCCCAGGGCCAGGCGGTATTCGGCCTGCCCGGCAATCCGGTCTCGACGCTGGTCTGCCTGATCCGCTATGTCGTACCGGGCATCAGCGCGGCGATGGGCGCACGGCGCACGTACCCGGAGCGCCTCGCGCTCGCCTCCGAGGTCGTCGTCTCCTCGCCGCTGACCTACTTCCTCCCGGTGGCGGTGCAGACCGATGACTGGGGCCGTACCTGGGCGCACCCGCGCCCGACCCACGGGTCGGGCGACTTCCTGAGCCTGTCCGGGACGGACGGCTTCGCAGAGATCCCGCCGGGTCCGAACACCCACCCGAAAGGATTCGTGACGACGGTTTATCGCTGGTAACCTAGCCAGATATATGACTCAGGTCCTCGATATCCGCGGTGCACAAAATCCGCTCGACCGGTTGGGCCGGCCGCTGCATGACCTGCGCATCTCGGTCATGGACCGCTGCAATTTCCGCTGCCCGTACTGCATGCCGAAGGACCGGTTCCACGAGCACTACCGGTTCCTGAAGAGTGCGGAGCGCCTGTCGTTCGAGGAAATCGTCCGCCTGGCGCGACTGTTCGCGCAGCTCGGGGTCAGGAAGCTGCGCCTGACCGGTGGGGAGCCGCTGCTGCGCGCGAATCTCGCCGACCTCGTCGGCGACCTGACCTCGATCCCCGGCATCGAGGATATTGCGCTGACGACCAATGGCGTGCTGCTCGCGCAACATGCGGTTGACCTGTATGCGAACGGCCTGCAGCGCGTGACCGTGAGCCTCGACACGCTCGATCCCGCGATCTTCAGGACCATGAGCGGCGGCTTCGCCGCGCTGGACCAGGTCCTCGACGGCATCAACGCGGCGCTCGCCGCCGGCCTCGCCCCGGTCAAGGTCAACGCAGTAATTGAGCGCGGGCTCAATGACCACAGTGCCGAGGCACTCGTCGAGCACTTCAGGGGCCTGCCGGTCATCGTGCGCTTCATCGAGTTCATGGATGTCGGCAACCGCAACGCCTGGTCGCTGGATAAAGTGGTGCCGTCGGGTGAACTGGCGGCACGGCTCGGGCGGCGCTGGCCCATGCACCCGATCACTGGCAACTACAGCGGCGAAGTGGCGAGCCGCTGGGCGTTCGACGACGGCAGCGGCGAGGTCGGTTTCATCTCCTCGGTGACGCAGGCATTCTGCGGCGCCTGCTCGCGGGCGCGGATCTCCTCGGAGGGGCGCTTCTATACCTGCCTGTTCGCGACCGAGGGCCTGGACCTGCGCACGCCGCTGCGCGCCGGAGCGAGCGACACGGAACTCCTGACGCTGATCCGCAGCGCCTGGACGAACCGCAGCGATCGCTACAGCGAACAGCGCGAGGAGCTGCGCCGTTCCGGCCCGCGTGAACACAAAATTGAAATGTTCTACATCGGGGGCTGAAGGATGAGCTTCTCCCACATCAATCCGGACAACCGCCCGACGATGGTCGACGTCAGCGACAAGACGGCCGGCAAGCGCACCGCGACGGCCGAGTCCCGCGTGAACTTTCCGCCGCCCGTCGCCGAAGCGCTGCGCAGCAGTGGCTTTCGCGCGCCGAAGGGTCCGGTATTCGACACCGCGATCGTCGCCGGCGTCATGGGCGCGAAGCGCACGCACGAGCTGATCCCGTTTTGCCATCCGCTGGGGCTCGAGAGCTGCAACATCTCGATCGAGCTCGACGGGGATGCGGCGGTGATCCGCTGCACGGTCAGCGTGCACCACAAGACCGGCGTCGAGATGGAGGCGCTGACCGGCGCGTCGGTCGCAGCGCTGACCATATACGACATGTGCAAGGCACTGTCGCACGACATTGTGATCGGCCCGACGCGCCTTCTGTCCAAGGAAGGCGGCAAGAGCGATCATGTATTTTCGGGTGCCGCATGAGTTCTACGCCGCCGCTTGCGGGTCTCGTGCTCGCCGGGGGCCTGAGTTCCCGGATGCGGCGCGACAAGGCGACGCTGACCTACCAGGGCCGCAGCCAGCTCGAGCGCGCGTTCGAGCTGCTGTCGCGCCACGTGCAGCCGGTATTCGTCTCGGTGCGCGCCGCTCAGGCAACCGATCCCGCGCGCGCTCATCATCCGCTGATCGTCGATGCGGTCGAGGGCGAGGGTCCGATGGCCGGGATTCGCTCCGCGCTCGCGCAGGACCCGCAGGCAGCTTGGCTGGTCCTCGCCTGCGACCTGCCGTTCCTGTCGGACGCCGTCCTCAGGCGGCTGATCGCCGCGCGCGATCCTGCGCGCACCGCGACCGCATACCGCAGTAGCCACGACGGGCTGCCGGAACCACTGTGCGCGATCTTCGAGCCGCGCGCCGCCGCCGCGCTCGCGGAAGCACTTAGGGCTGGCCGCAGCTGTCCGCGCAAGTTCCTGATCAACGCCGATACGCGGCTGATCGAACCGCTGGATCCGCACGCCCTCGACAACATCAATACGCCCGACGAATACCGGGCTGCACTCGCGGCGCTGGAACAGGCGTCCTGAGCCCATGCTGATCCACCTGCAGTACTACGCGCTGCTGCGCGAACAGGCCGGCCGCTCGACCGAGTCGCTGCAGTCGCCCGCCGCTACGCCCGCGGCGCTGTACGGCGAACTGCAGCGGCGCTACCCGTTCACACTGACCGAATGGCAGCTCAAGGTGGCGGTCAACGGCGAGTTCGCGGACTGGAACCGGCCGCTGGCCGACGGCGATGCGGTCGTGTTCATCCCGCCGGTGGCCGGAGGCTGACGATGACGTTCCGCTTCACCGAGGTTGCGATCGACACCGCCGAGGCACGCGCGGCGCTGAAGGACGGCGCGGCCGGCGGCTTCGTCGCCTTCGAGGGCTGGGTCCGTGATCACAACGAGGGCCGCGCGGTCTGGCGCCTCGAGTACGAGGCATTCCAGGCGCTTGCGATCAGGGAAGGGGAGCGTATCGTCGCCGAAGCCCTCGCACGCTACCCGGTCCGCCACGCACTGTGCGTCCACCGCGTCGGCGAGCTGCGCATCGGCGAACTCGCGGTCTGGGCCGGCGTCAGCGCGGTACATCGCGGCGAGGCCTTCGACGCCTGCCGCTACATCATCGATGCGGTCAAGCACCGCGTGCCGATATGGAAGAAGGAGTACTACGTCAACGGCGACTCCGGCTGGGTCAACTGCGAGCGCTGCGCAGCTCCCGGCACCGACTCCGCGGCCCACGATCACGCCGGCCACGCCCATCGCTGACGGCGCCGCCATGCAGAGCGACTACTCCCGGCAGCAGTTGCTGAAAGAAGTGGGCGCGGCTGGCCAGGCGCGACTTGCCTCGAGCCGCGTGCTGGTCGTCGGCGCAGGCGGCCTGGGCTCGCCCGTCCTGCAGTACCTCGCGGGCGCCGGTGTCGGCACGCTGGGCGTCATCGATCACGACACGCTGGCAGCGAGCAACCTGCACCGCCAGCCGCTGTACACGCGCGCCGAAGTCGGCACGCCCAAGGTCGTTCTCGCGCGGCGCGCGCTCGAGGCGCTGAACCCGGAGGTGCGCGTCGAGACCTGGCCTGAGCGGCTCAGCGCCGTCAATGCGCCGACGCTGATTTCCCGCTTCGACCTCGTTCTCGACTGCAGCGACAATTTCCGCACCAAGTTCCTCGTCAACGATGCCGCCGTGCTCGCGCAGAAGAGCGCGATTTTCGCGAGCGTCTACCAGTACGAGGGCCAGCTGCAGGTCTACCGGCCGGATGCGGCCCACGCCTGCCTGCGCTGCATCTGGCCGGACGCGCTGCAGGACGGCGTCGTCGGCAACTGCGCCGAAGCCGGCGTGCTCGGGCCCGTCCCGGGAGTCCTCGGCAGCCTGCAGGCTCTGCTGGCGCTCAAGTTACTGCTGGGACTCGACGGCCAGCTGGCGGGCGAGCTGTTGCTGCTCGATCTTGCGAACCTGTCGACTCTGAAGCTGCGCGCGCCGCGCTGCGCAGACTGCGTCGCACCCGGCTGCGCCCGGGTGCAAACGATCAATCACCAGGAGAGACCCATGGAAGTGAGCTTCAGGACCCTCGCTGCGGCCCGCGCCGCCGGCTTCGAGGTCATCGACATCCGCAACGACGACGAGGTCGCGCTGCGCCCCTCGGGCGCACGTCATATCGCCATGCCGGAGTTGCTTGCCGATCCGGCGCCGGTGGCGACCGGCGGCCCGTACCTGCTGATGTGCGCCGGGGGCAAACGCAGCCTCGCGACCGCACAGGCACTCGCCGCGAAGGGCATCCACGTCAAGTCCCTGATCGGCGGCGTCGGCGCACTGGCCAGCGACGACTGAGCGACTCCTGACGGGCGCCGCATGCTGTTCCGTTCCAAGCTTCCCGACGTCGGTACGACGATCTTCACGGTGATCTCGCGCCGTGCGCTCGACGAGGGCGCGGTCAACGTCGGCCAGGGCTTTCCGGATTATCCGATCGATCCGCGGCTCGCCGGCTACGTCAACGAGGCGATCCTCGGCGGGTTCAACCAGTACGCGCCGATGCAGGGCGTGACGGCGCTGCGCGAGGGCATTGCGCGCAAGCTCGGCCACAGCTACGGCCATGCGTTCGATCCCGAGACCGAAGTCACAGTCACCTGCGGCGGCACCGAGGCGATCTACGATGCGATCCAGGCAGTCATCGGCGCGGGCGACGAGGCGATCGTGTTCGATCCGGCCTACGACGTCTACGATCCGGCAGTGCGCCTTGCGGGCGGCCGCTGCATCCACATTGCGCTGCGGCCGCCGCAGTTTGCCTACGACTGGGACGAGGTGCGCCGCGCGGTCACCGGGCACACGCGGCTGATCATCATCAACACGCCGCACAACCCGAGCTGCACGGTCGCCTCGGCCGCCGACCTGCAGGCGCTCGCCGACCTGGTGCGTGACCGCCCGATCACGATCCTCTCCGACGAGGTCTACGAGCACGTCGTCTACGACGGCCACCGTCACCACTCGGTGCTCGCCCATCCGGGACTGCGCGAACGCAGCTTCACCGTGTTCTCGTTCGGCAAGGCGCTGCATGCGACGGGCTGGCGCACAGGATACTGCATCGCGCCGCCGGCCCTGACCACCGAACTGCGCAAGGTGCACCAGTTCAACACCTTCAGCATCGCGGCGCCCCTGCAGCATGCGATCGCGCGCTACATGGACGAGCACCCGGAGAGCTGGCAGGGTCTGGCGGCATTCTTCACGGCCAAGCGCGCGCTGCTGACCGGGCTGCTGGCGGACACGCCGCTGCGCACCCTCACGCCCGCCGGCACCTACTTCCAGCTGGTCGACTACGGTGCACTCTCGCAGCGAAGCGACGTCGACTTCATCGACCGGCTGATCCGCGAGGCGAAGGTTGCAGCTATCCCGCTGACGCCTTTCTATGCGGCGCCGCCGCCGGGGATGACGCTGATCCGGCTGTGTCTCGCGAAAAGCGATGCGACGCTGACCGAGGCCGCATCAAGGCTCGCAGCGTACGCGGCGCAGGCGCCTTAAGCTGCCGGCTGCGGCGCCTGCAGCCGCTTCTCGTAACGCCAGACCTCGAGCGCGAAGCTTCCCGTCGGCACTGCCAGCTGCTCTGTAACGGCAGCGCTGCGCAGCCAGCCGCTCTTCTCGTAGAATCGGGCGGCACGCTCATTGCCGATGGCGCAGGACAGCCACGCGAGACGCACGCCGCTCGTCCACAGTCGCGCCTCTGCATCCCGCACCAGGGCTGCCGCCACCCCGCTGCCGCGAGCTGCCGCGGACACGAACAGCTGGTTGAGCTCGTCGCCCTCCACCAGGCAGAAGCCCACGGGCCCCTCCGGCAATGCGGCCACCCGCACGCGGGGCAGTGCCGCCGCAAGCCGCTGCGCAAAGCTGTCAAGCGTGCGCACACGCGCGAGCGCCGCCGGCAGGATCCGCGCGTGCGCATCCTGCCAGCCGTCGTACCAGATCCTCGCGAGCTGAGCGACCTCGGAGGCGAGCGGCTCGCGCAGGACGCTACCGGCTGTTCCGCTGTTCGACACTGATGCCCCCCGTCGGCCGGTCGCCGAATTTGCGGTCATGATGAACGAATATCACCTGGCGCGTACATCATCTCGTTCGCCGCGCGCTGCGCGTGCGCTTACGGTGGCTGCGGGGCGTTGGTACCTTTGATCCACAAGGAATAACGCCATGAACAACCGTAAAATCCCGCTCTCGATTGCGGCCATTGGCGCCCTGTCTACCGTACTGGCGAACGCAGCACCCGCTTCCGCCCGGGCCTGCGCTGCGGCATTCGCCGACAATCTCACCAGCCAGGGACTCGGCACCCCGAAGTTTAGGGTGGATTACAGCGGCGCCTATGCGACCGCCAGCCAGTCGGCGTTCTATCCGAGCGAGGGCCGTTTTGATCTGCAGGTCCTCGATGCGAAGAGCGGCGCGCCTCTGGCGCGCGCAACCTGTTCGGTGGACGCACACGGCAGGGCCACCCTGGTGACCGACACGGCACTCGTCGGCAAGCTCTGAAGCCGGGACGATCCGTCAGCTGCGCCCATGTCAAAGGGCCACGACAGTCTACAATGCGCCTGTCATGAAGCCCACTCTGCCTGCGCTACTCAGTATCAACAGCGGCTACGTCGACACGGCCGGGTTCCTCGCACTGCAGGGCCTGTTCACCTCGCACGTCACCGGCAACTTCGTCACGCTTGGCGCCTCGCTTACGCTCGGCACGAGCGGCGCGGTGCCGAAGCTGCTGGCACTGCCCGTCTTCTGCGTCGTCGTGCTCGCAACGCGGCTGGTCACCGGCAGGATGCCGGGGCTGCCGGCGCGTGGGCTGCGCCTCGCGCTCGCCGTGCAGGTGGGCCTGCTCGCCGCGGGCGCGTTGCTCGCGATCCGGCTCGGTCCCTTCAACGATGGCGACACGCTGGCGGCGCTCGCCACCGGCATGACGCTGGTCGCCGCGATGGCGGTCCAGAACGCCGTGCAGCGCACCCACCTCGGCACCGCCCCGCCGACGACGATCATGACCGGCAACACCACGCAGATCATGCTGGATCTGGCGGATCTGCTGCGCGGCACAGCACCGGAGGCAGCAGCCGTGATCCGGCCGCGCCTGCGGCGCCTGGGGTTGGCGGTTGCCACCTTTGCGTCCGGCTGCGCAGCGGCGGCCTGCGCATACCATTACGCCGGAGTCTGGTGCTTCATCCTGCCGCCGGTGCTCGGCGTGACAGGTCTGGCCTTAACGGACGGCGCGTCCGGCAAGGCCGCCTGAAGAGCGCTTTCCGTTTGACAATGGCCTTGGCCCATGCCTACTTCCGTTAACGCATTCATGAATGGATTAATACTTGGGATTCAGCACCAGGGATATTGTCCCTATCAATCAGGTACGCGCGGCGTTCAGTGAGCTAGCCGACGAGGTCCGGGCTGGCAGCGAGAAGATAATCACCCGCAACGGCGAGAGCTATGTGGCGCCGGTCGATGCAAGGCGGCTCGACCGCTATCACCGGCTGGAGCGGGAGCATATCCACCTCGACCTGCTCGACGAAGCGCTGCAGGGCGATGCCGACGCGAAGGCTGGGCGAACTTTTGCGGTCGCGGAAGTGCGCGCGCTACCAGCCCACACCGAAACGCAAACGCTGAAGGAACATGGCCCGCAGAGTTCGGCTGACGGCCAACGCGCCGGCCAAGCTTGACGGGATTCGGGGTTTCCTTGCTGAACGGCAGGCGGCGACGTACTGCCGCCTGATGCGTAGCGACAATCCGCGGCACGGACTCGCCCGTGGCGAACTTCGCGTACACCCTGTCCATGAGCGCCTGTTCGGTATCCGTACCGTCGAGTACTGCGGTGATCGCCCAGTAGAAGGCCCGGTAGCGCGAGATCATCACATCAGTCTGCTTGATCATCGTCGCGACCAGGGTCAGGTACTCGGACAGTTCCGCATCGCGACGCCCTTGATTCCTGCGCGCCGCGTGAACCTCGAGCGTGGCCGGGGGACGGGGGTGGGCGCGGGAGGCGCGCCCTACCCCGGCCTGACCTGGCCGCTGCCACGCACCAGGTACTTGTAGCTCGTCAGCTGTTCGACGCCAACGGGACCGCGGGCGTGGAATTTGTCGGTACTGATGCCGATCTCGGCGCCCATGCCGAACTCGCCGCCGTCGGCGAACTGCGTCGAGGCGTTGTGCAGCACGATGGCGCTGTCGACCCGGCTCAGGAATCGCTCCGCAGTCGCGGCATTCGCGGTGACGATCGCGTCGGTATGCTGCGAGCCGTACTGCGCGATATGCGCCACCGCGGCATCGACGCCGTCGACGACGCGTACGGCGATGATCGCATCGAGGTACTCGGCGTACCAGTCGGCCTCGGTCGCCGGCTTCACGCGAGGATCGACTGCCTGCGTCGCCGCGTCGCCACGCACCTCGCAGTCCTCGTCCAGCAGCGCATGCACCAGCGGCGCGAGGTGGGTCGCGGCGGCCGCGCCGTCGACGAGCAGCGTCTCGGCTGCGCCGCAGATCCCGGTGCGCCGCAGCTTCGCGTTCAGCACGATCCCGGTGGCCATCGTGAGGTCCGCATCGCGGTCGACATAGACGTGGCAGACCCCTTCCAGATGGCCGATGACCGGGACGCGCGCCTCGCGCTGGACGCGTTCGATGAGGCTCCTGCCGCCGCGCGGCACAATCACGTCGATGAACTCGGCCATCTCGCCGAGGAGATAGCCCACCGCCGCCCGATCCGCAGTCGGCACGAGCTGGATCGCGGCCCTGGGGAGTCCCGCGACGACCAGTCCCTCCTCGAGGCAGGCGTGAATGGCGGCGCTCGAGCGCGTGCTCTCCGAGCCGCCGCGCAGGATCACCGGATTGCCGGACTTCAGGCACAGGGCGCCCGCATCCGCGGTCACGTTCGGACGGCTTTCGTAGATGATGCCGATGACGCCGAGCGGCACACGCAGACGCTGGATCACCAGTCCGTTCGGGCGCGTCCACTCGGCGAGCACGGTGCCGATCGGGTCGGGGAGCTGTGCGATCGCCTCGAGGCCGGTGGCCATCGCGACGATGCGCTTGTCGTCGAGCCGCAGCCGGTCGAGCAGCGCGCTGGACAGGTCGCGGGCGCGCGCGTCCTGCATGTCGCGCTCGTTCGCCGCGAGGATCTTGTGCCGGTGCGCGCGCAATGCATCCGCCGCAGCCAGCAGCGCGCGGTTCTTCTGTTCCGCGCTCGCGACGGCGAGAAGGGGGGCCGCCGCCAGCGCCGCGGCGCCCAGGTGGCGCATCAGCGCAGGAACCGACGCGGCGGTGTCGCTGGCGATGGGGGCAATCGTTCCGAGTTCGCTGTTCATGGTTTCTTCGTCAATACCAGGTCGTCCCGGTGGACAATCTCATCACGCCCGCGGAATCCGAGCAACGCCTCGATCTCGCCGGACTTGCGGCCCATGATCCGGGCCGCGTCCGCATCGGAATAGGCGCAGATGCCGCGCGCGACCTCAAGGCCGTCGGGCCCCTGGATGCTGACCGTATCGCCGCGCCCGAAGGTCCCCGTGGCACCGGTGACGCCCGCCGGCAGCAGGCTCTTGCCGCGCATCAGCGCCCGTACCGCGCCCTCGTCGACACGGATCGCCCCGGCGGGCTTCAGCGAACCCGCGATCCACTGTTTGCGCATGGCGACCGGGGTCGAGGACGGGATGAACCAGGTGCAGCGCGCGCCGTCCTCGATCCGCTTCAGGGGATGCTGGTGCGCACCCTTTGCGATGCACAGGTGACACCCGGCGCCGACCGCGATCCGCGCGGCGAGGATCTTGGTCTGCATGCCGCCGCGGCCCATCGAGCCGGCAGCGCCGCCGGCCATCGCCTCGATCGCCGGCGTGATCAGGCGTACCTCCGGGATGAATTCGGCCTGTGGATCGAGGTGCGGGTTCGCGGTGTACAGCCCGTCGATGTCCGACAGCAGCACGAGGCAGTCGGCGCCGATCATCTGCGCGACGCGTGCGGCCAGCCGGTCGTTGTCGCCATAACGGATCTCGGCGGTAGCGACCGTATCGTTCTCGTTGATGACCGGGACGGCCTTCAGCGCCAGCAGCGTATTGAGCGTACCGCGTGCGTTGAGGTAGCGGCGGCGCAGTTCGGTGTCGTCGAAGGTGAGCAATATCTGCGCGACCGTGATCCCGTGATCGTCCAGCAGCTCCTTGTAGGCATGCGCGAGGCGGATCTGCCCCACGGACGCTGCCGCCTGGCTCTCCTCGAGCTTCAGCGGCCCCGGATCGAGTCCCAGATGGCGCCGCCCGAGCGCAATCGAGCCCGAGGAGACCAGGATCACCTCCTGCCCGCGTTTCTGCATCCGCGCCACGTCGGCCGTGAAGGTCTCGAGCCACGCGCGGTTCAGGCGTCCCTTCTCGGCATCGACGAGCAGGGCGGAGCCGACCTTGACGACGACACGGCGGGCATCGGTCAGGCGGCGGGCGGCGGCTTTGCGTTCGGCGGCTTGCATGGCCATGCAATATTAGCGCCATCGCAATCAGATGGTCGCGGCCATTTACTTGACGCGGCGGCCTCCCCTAAACTCCCCCTCCTTCAGACATCCGCAACCGTTTTGGCAACCGAAGGACGAGCGCCGTGGGCAGAGAATACGAACCGACCGTCGGACAGTGGTACGAGGACCTCGAGAACGAAGAGTCCTTCATGGTCCTGAAGGTCGACGAGGACCAGGAGCTGATCGAAATCCAGCACCTGGACGGCGATATCGAGGAGCTGGACATCGACAGCTGGGCCGAGATGGATCTGGAACTGACTGACGAGCCGGAGGGCTGGTCCGGCTCGAAGGCCGAGCGCGACGAGGATGAGGAAGACGACGACTGGGACGAGGACGAAGACGAGGACGATGAGGACGACGACGAGGACGATGACGACCTCGACGACGACGACGGGGAGCGCGAGGAGTACTGAACCCTTGCGACGGGACGCGGGGTCGCCGGCTCAGGCCGGCTGCAGCCACCCGTGCCGGTCCTGCACCTTGCCCTCGTGGATCGCCACCAGCTGCGCACGCAGCGCCCGGGTCAGCGGTCCGACCTCGCCGTTGCCGATGCGGTATTCCCGTTCCTGATGGATCAGCGTGCCGACGCCGGCGAGGATCGCCGCGGTTCCTGACAGCGCCGCCTCGCCCGTCTGCACCCACTCGAGCATTTCCGCGACGCTGAAAATCCGTTCGCTGACCCGATAGCCGCTCTCACGGGCGAGCGTCAACAACGTGTCCCGCGTCACGCCGTGCAGGAATGTGGAATCGAGGCTGCGCGTCAGCAGCTCGCCGTCGCGGATCAACAGAAAGTTTGCCGCGCCGGTCTCCTGAACCTCACCGCCCGGACAGAACAGCACCTGGTCGGCGGCATACTTTTTCTTCGCATCGCGGGTGGGTCCCATCGCCGCGGCATAGTTGCCGCCGGTCTTGACCACCCCGAGGTGCGCCGCGCAGCGCGTGTTCTGGTCGTCGACGAGGATGCGCAGCGGCTTCATCCCGCCGGCGAAGTAATCCCATACCGGGCTCGCCAGCACGATCAGGCTCGCCGTCGTCGAGGCGGTCGCTGCCGCGCCGATGTTCGGCATCGTGCCGATCAGCAGCGGGCGCAGGTACAGCGCGCCCGGCGCCTCGGGCACCTCCGCCAGGCAGCGGTTGATCACGGCACGCACCATCGCGGCAAGCTGGTCAGTTTGCGGTTCCGGCAGCACCAGCTGGCGGGCGCTCTGCTGCATGCGGCGGATATGCATGTCCAGGCGGAAGATCTTCACGCTGCCGTCGGGCTGGCGGAAGGCCTTGAAACCCTCGAAGCAGGTACTCGCGTAGTGCAGCACGTGCGCCGCCGGCGACAGCGACAGCGGCGCGACCGGCTGGACGTCGAAGCCGTTCCACCGGCCGTCGTCGAAGTTCGCGACGGCCATGTGCGAGGTCAGCACGGAGCCAAAGGAGGGTCGCGGGGGCGCAGTAGTCATGGGAAGCTTACCTTGACGGGAGAAACGCTAGATCGGGTGCATGATACCGTGAAGGCGGCCCTCACGGCACCAGCACGGTGGCCCCGACGGTGACGCGGCCCTCGAGCGCACGATGCGCGTCAGCCGCCGATTGCAGCGGGTAGCGCTGCCCGACGTGCGCCCGGACCTGGCCGGCGGCGAGGCGCGCGAACAGGTCCGCGGAGCGGCGTCTGAGGTCCTCGCGACTCGCGATGTAATCGAACAGGGTCGGGCGCGAGGCGAACAGCGAGCCGCCCGCGGCGAGATCCGCGATCCGGAAGTCGGTGATGGCGCCTGAGGACTGCCCGAAACTGACGAACAGGCCGCGCTTGCGCAGCGACTTCAGCGAGCCGCGCCAGGTGTCCTTGCCGACGGAGTCATAGACGACGTCGCAGCCCTTGCCGCCGGTGATCTCGGCGACGCGCGCCGGCACATCCTCGCGCCGGTACTCGATCGTGTGCGCATAGCCATTGGCGCGGGCCAGCGCTGCCTTCTCCGGCGAGCCCACGGTGCCGATCGCAGTGGCGCCAAGGGCCTTCAGCCACTGGCCGAGCAGCAGTCCCACGCCGCCGGCGGCCGCGTGCACGAGCGCGATATGCCCGGCGCTGACCGGAAAGCAGGCATCGACGAGGAACTGCGCGGTCATGCCCTTCAGCATCAGCGAGGCCGCGGTGTCGAAATCCACGCTTCCCGGCAGCCTGACGAGCCGGTCGGCTGCGAGAATGCGGTGCAGCCGGTAGGCACCCGGCGGACCGACATAGGCAACCCGGTCACCCACTTTCAGGTCCGTGACCTCCGCACCGACAGCCTCGATGACGCCGGCCGCCTCGCTGCCCGGTACCAGCGGCGTCTGCGGCCAGGGATAGGCCCCGGAGCGGAAATAGGTGTCGATGTAGTTGACGCCGATCGCGCGATGCGCGATCAGCGCCTCGTGCGGTCCCGGCGCCGCGAGTTCCAGCGGTGCCCACTCCAGCGCTTCGGGCCCTCCCGGCGCGCGCACGATGATCCCGTAATCCGTCGGTGATGCGGTCATGTTGCGTAATCCTTCAGCTGAGCGTGTGGACAAAACGCTGGATGCGGACACCGGCCTCGCGCAGGGTGGCCGGCTCCGCCGCGAAGCAGATGCGCACGTGTGAGCGCGTCGCCGCGCCGAACATCGCGCCATCGAGGACGGAGACGCGCTCGGCCGCATACAGGCGGCGCACGAACTCGGCGCCCGTCAGGGACGTCGCGCTGACGTCGACCAGCGTGAACATCCCGGCATCCGGCACGTGGCAGTTGAGGCCGCGGGCGCCGGCGAGTGCGCCGAGCAGCACGTCGCGACGCTCTGCGCAGTAAGCACGCGTGCGCGCCTCGGCCTCCGCGCTGATTGACAGCGCCGTCTGCGCCGCCTCCATGATGAAGCCCGGCAGGCCGAACAGCATCGCGAGCACCAGCGACTCGACGTGGCCGATCAGCGTCGCCGGCCCCACCAGCCAGCCGGCGCGCCAGCCGGTCATCGCATGGCTCTTCGAGAGGCTGCCGATCGTGATCACCTGGTCCGGGAGCCGGCGTGCGAGGCCCGGTACGCGCCCTGCGGGGGCGAGGCCCGCATAAACCTCGTCGGCGACCACCCACAGGCCATGAGCCTGGGCCAGGTCGCCGATCGCCGTCATGTCCGCGTCGTTGATGATGACGCCACTCGGATTATTCGGCGTTGCAACGAAGATCGCGCGCGTACGCGGCGTGATGGCGGCAGCGAGTGCCGTCGTGTCGATGCGGAACTGCGCGGCCGCCGGCACGCGAATCAGGCGCGCACCGGAAGCCTCGATCGTCGCGCGATACGTCGGGTACATCGGTTCGCTGGTGATCACCTCGTCGCCGGGTCCGGCGAGGCATAACGAGGCGGCGAACAGCGCGTTCTGCGCGCCGGCGAGAAATATCGTCTGTTCGGGCCCGACCGACTGGCCGGTACGCGCCTGGTGCAGCGCGGCGATAGCCCGGCGCAGCGCCGCACGCCCCGCGAGCGGCTCATAATGCGTATCGCCGCCGCGCAGCGAGGCGATGGCCCGCTCGAGGATCGGCGCCGGCGTATCGATCGCCGGATCGCCGACGCTCAATATGATCACGTCCTCGCCGCGGCCGCGCGCCGCGAGCGCCGCATAGTGCGTATCCCACGCGTCCGCGCCCTCGCCACCGACCCGCAGCGTCAGTGCCGAGTACTCCAGCCTGCGTCGCACGATGTTCACTCCCCCGTCGCCTTGCATCGCCCTGCCCAGCCTTGCATACTTTCCAGTTGATTGCAGTCCCTGTACCAACAATTATAAGGCTGTCATGTCGGTCACCGTCGGACAATTCCTGGTTCAGCTCCTGGCGGCAAACGGCATCGAAACGGTCTTCGGCATCCCCGGTGTGCATAACCTCGAGGCCTATCGCGGCATTGCGAGCTCCAACCTGCGCCACATCCTCGTGCGCCACGAACAGGGCGCGGGTTTCGCCGCCGATGGGCATGCGCGCGCGGGCGGCGGTGTCGCCGCGGCCTTCGTGATCTCCGGACCCGGACTCACCAACATCCTGACCGCGATCGGCCAGGCCTACTCGGACTCGGTGCCGGTACTGGTGATCGCATCGACGCCGGCCCGCGCCACGCTCGGCAAACGCTGGGGCGTGCTGCACGAACTGCGCAACCAGCAGCTGCTCGCCAGCGGCATCTTCGGCGTCACGCGCGCGGCGCGCAGCGCGACCGACGTGCGCGACCACCTGCGTGCCTGCCTCGCAAGCCTGCGTTCCGGACGCACCCGTCCCGCCTACCTGGAGGTGCCGCTCGACCTGCTCGCTGAGACGACCACTCTCGTTGCCGAGCGCTTCTCCCCGCCGTCGCCGCCGCCGATGCCGGCGGCGCGCCAGGTCGCGATCGCGATCGAGAACCTCGGTCGTGCCGAGCGGCCGCTGCTGATCGTCGGCGGCGGTGCCTGCGGCGCCGCGAACGAGGTCCTCGAACTCGTCGAGTGTCTCGATGCGTACGTGGCCTCGACCGCGGCCGGCAAGGGGATCGTACCGGAGGATCATCCGGCGAATCTCGGCGCCTCGCTCCCCTATGCCCCGACCCAGGCGCTCGCCGCCGCGGCGGACGTGATCCTCGCGATCGGTACCGAACTCAGCGAGACCGACATCTACACCGGATTCAGGCTGCCGCGCGGCGGACGGATGATCCGCGTCGACGTGGATCCTGCGAAGCTCGCCGACGCCTACGCCGCCGAAGTGCCGATCTGGGGCGATGCGCGATTGACGGCGGGCGCGATCCGGCGCGGACTGGAGACGCGCCGCGGCTGGCGCAGTGCGCAGGGACCGGCCAGCGCGGTGCGTGCGACGATCGAAGCGCAGTTCACACCGCAGATTCGGTCCCTGCAACGCGCGATCGCTGCGCTGCAGGCGGGGCTGCCCGACGATGCGATCGTGTTCAGCGACATGACGCAGATCGCCTATTTCGGCAACTATGCCTTCCGCAGCGACGCGCCGGGCCGCTGGCACCACCCGTCCGGCTATGGGACGCTCGGCTTTGCGCTGCCGGCGGCGCTCGGCGGCAAGATCGCGTCCCCGGCGCGCGCGGTCGTCGCGCTCGCCGGGGACTTCGGCCTGCAGTTCACGCTGGGCGAGCTGATGACCGCGGTGGAGGCCCGCGTGAGCCTGCCGGTCGTCGTCTGGAACAATGCGGCGCTCGGCCAGATCCGCGACGACATGCACAGCGCCGGCATCCCGCCGACCGGCGTCATCGGCCAGAACCCCGATTTCCAGCTGCTCGCGCGCAGCTACGGCGCCGCAGCCACGCAGGTGCGCGACGCCGCGGCGCTCACCACCGCCGTGCGCGCGGCGCTCTCCGAACCGCGGCCGACGCTGATCGAGATCGTCGCGGCCGACTTCACCGCGAATCCATGACCGTCAATACTTCAGCATCATCCAACCCGAGGAGAATCCCATGACCATGACATCCCGCCTGAGCCTCGTCGCCGCCGCCGTCCTCGTCGCCGTCCCGGCGCTGGCCGCCGAGCAGATCAAGGTCGTCGAGCGCCCGATCAAGGAGATCACGCTGAACCTGACCACCAAGAACGTCGATTCGGTCGGCGACACGCTGACGTTCGCGAACCCGCTGTTCGATGCCGCGAACAAGGCCCAGCTCGGCTCCGACCAGGGCTTCTGCGTACGCACGATCGTCGGCAAGAGCTGGGAGTGCAATTTCACGCTGCTGCTCAAGGGCGGCCAGGTGACCGTCGAAGGGCCGTTCCTCGACACCGGCGACTCGACCTTCACGGTGACCGGCGGGACCGGCAAGTACGCCGGCGCGAAGGGCTCGCTGCTGCTGCACACCCGCGCCGGCAAACCTGACAGCTACGACTTCACGATCGACCTGCTGTAATGGCCTATACCGCGAACGACGCACAACGTGCGCGGGCCGACTTTCCGGCCCTGGAGCAGAAGGGTCCGGGGCCGGCGCTCGCCTACCTCGATGGCCCGGGCGGCAGCCAGGTGCCACGCTGCGTCGTGGAGCGCATCGCTGACGTCTACGCGACCTGCAACGTCAACACGCACGGGCTGTTCCCGCCTTCCCGGGAAGTTGACCGGCGGATGGAGGCCGCGCGCCTCGGCGTAGCGACCTTCCTCGGCGCACCGTCGCCCGCGTGCATCTCGTTCGGTCAGAACATGACCAGCCTGAACTACTCGCTCGCCCATGCGCTCGGCAAGACCCTGAAGGCGGGCGACGTCGTGCTGATCACGCAGCTCGACCATGAGGCGAACCGCGGACCATGGCTCTCCCTGCGCGAGCGCGGCATCGAGGTGCGCGAGGTGCGGCTGCTGGAATCGGGAGTGCTGGACGTCGCGGACCTTGCCGCGAAGATCACGGCGCGCACGCGGCTGCTGGCGATCGGCGCCTCGTCAAACGCCCTCGGCACGGTCAACGACCTTGGACTCGCGCGGCGCCTGACGCGCGAGGTGGGTGCCTGGCTGATCGTGGATGCGGTGCACTATGCGCCGCATTTTCCGGTCGATGTGACCGCGCTCGACGTCGATTTCCTGCTCTGTTCCGCCTACAAGTTCTACGGCCCGCATGTGGGCATCCTGTACGCACGCCCCGGGGCGCTCGACACCCTGCCGACCGACCGGCTGAGTACCCAGGACCCGGCCGCTCCCTACCGGATCGAGACCGGCACGCTGAACCACGCGGCAATCGCCGGCGTGCACGCGGCGATCGAGTATCTTGCCGGTTTTGGTGCCGGCGCCACGCTGCGCGAGCGTCTGGTCGATGCCATGCGGGGAATCTCCGCGTACGAACATGCCCTCGCGAGCCACTATCATGAAGAAGTGCAGAAGCTCCCCGGCGTGCGTACCTGGGGGCCGGACTTCAGCAGCCGGGCGCGTGCGCCGACCGTGTCGATTACGCTCGCGAACCACAGTCCGGAGTCGGCCGCCTTGGCACTGGGAAGCCAGGGCATCTGCGTCTGGAACGGCAATTTCTACGCCGCGCGCGCCGTGGAGCTGCTGGGTCTCGAGGCCGGTGGCGGCCTGCTGCGCACCGGCGTGTCGCTGTATACGACCGCGGCGGAAATCGAGCGGCTCATCGCCGCCCTCGCGGCACTCGGCTGAAACCGGCATGCACATCGCGATCCTGACCTTCGAGGGTTTCAACGAACTCGATTCGCTGATCGCGTTCGGCATCCTCAGCCGGGTCCGGCAACCGGGGTGGAAGGTGTCCATCGCCTGCCCGGCGCCGCGCGTGCGCTCGATGAACGGCGTGGTCATCGACGCACAGATCCCGCTGCGCGAGGCGCAGGAAGCAGATGCCGTGATCGTCGGCAGCGGCATCCTGACGCGCCAGGTCGTCAGCGACGCTGCGCTGATGGCCGAGATCCGCCTCGATCCGTCCCGCCAGCTGCTGGGCGCCCAGTGCTCGGGGACGCTGGTTCTGGCGAAGCTCGGGCTGCTGGACGGCGTACCGGCCTGCACTGACCTGACGACGAAGCCCTGGGTTGAGGAAGCGGGTGTCGCGGTCCTGAACCAGCCGTTCTACGCCAGGGGCAAGGTCGCGACCGCCGGCGGCTGCCTTGCGTCGCAGTACCTCGCAGCATGGGTGATCGCGAATCTGATCGACGAGGAGGCCGCGCGCAACGCGCTGCACTATGTCGCCCCGGTCGGCGAGAAGATGGACTACGTGGCGCGCGCGATGCGCAACATCCAGCCCTATCTGCTGCGTACGCCGGCGCTCAGCGGCTGATCACAGCGTCACCGCGCTGTAGAGCGTCGTCAACCCCAGCATGAACATCGCGCAGAAGACATAGGCGACCGCCAGCACCGAGAACTTGACGGACGTCGCCACCCAGCCCTGGCCGTAGAAACGCCGCATCGACTCGAACAGGTACCAGCCGGCGTAGACCATGAAGGTTGTCACGAGGAACCCGACGATCCGGTCGGACGGCACCAGCCGCGTCGCGATCAGCAGCACCGACATCGCCAGGAAGACGCAGGCGTGGTTGTGCAGCAGCAGCAACAGGTGTTCGACGTAGCGCCGGTGCTGGCGCCAGTACAGCAGCTGCATCAGCGCCGCAAGCAGCGGCAGCAGCACCAGCATCGCGCGACCCAGGTTGTGCAGCAGGCTATGGCCGAGCTCGCGGCCGTGATCCTCGCGGATCCTCTCGCAGGCGTGCATGCCCCGCTCGCTGAGCCATGCCGGCACGTTGACACCATTGACGTGGGCCGAACTGCAGTCCAGGTCCGCCCAGCCATGGCCGGTCGCCGCGAGTTTGTCGCCGAGCGCAGTGGCCCGCTGCAGCTGCGCCTGCAGCCCGGCGCGCACCTCGGCCGCGGCCCTGGCACGCGCTTCCGGAGTCGAGTTGACCTGCGGCGTCCCGAACGAGGCGGTCAGCGACACGACGAGGAAGAACAGCACGCTGAGGACGATGTAGAGCCGGAACGGTGGCAGGAAGCGGGCGCGCCGGCCTGCGACGAACTGTTGCGTCAGGTACCCGGGACGCGCCATCAACGGCAGGAACGTGCCCCAGAAGCGCGAATCGGCATGCGTGAACACCTCCAGCGCCTCGGCGAGGAACTCGCGCAGCGACAGTATATGGTGCAGGGCACGTTGGCCACAGGCGCTGCAATAAGGGCCGGACAGTGGCGCGCCGCAGTTGGCGCAGTGAGCGACGGCTGCCGTCATCCGAAATCTCCGGTCTGGCACTTGCAATAAATCATCCGGCACCCACATTAGCGTAACAATGCCGGTGGATCATCAGGGCGTACGGACACCGATGCAACTGACCAAGTACGACTATTACTCCGATTACGTCGCCTACCCGATCCTGATTATCGGGCTGGGTGGCGTGGCGCTCGCCGGTGGCGGCGTGCATCGGTCGCTGCTGTGGGCTGCGGCCTTTGCAGGGGGATTCGCGTTCTGGACGTTCGCCGAATACTGGGTCCACCGCATCGTGCTGCACCGGCTGCCGTATTTCTCGCCGATGCATGGCGAACACCACGCCGCCCCGCTCGCCTTCATCGGCACACCGACCTGGATCAGCATGCCGACGCTGGTGATCGTGGTGCTCGCCCCGGCCTGGGCACTGCTGGGCTTCAATGTCGGCAGCGGACTGTTCCTCGGTGTCTGCGGCGGCTATGTCTGGTATGGTCTGCTGCACCACCTGATCCATCATGGGGCAGGACGGGGCGGCCGGGACCTGCTGCAGGGGGCCCGCAAGCGTCATTTCAAGCACCACTACCGGCCCCAGGCGGGCAATTTCGGGGTAACGACGGCCCTGTGGGACCATATCTTCGGTACGGCGCTCGCCCTGGGAACCCCTGCGGCGAGGCATTGAACTTGGTGCGGGCCGCCCGCATCTAACGCCGTACGGGTTTTCTCTACTGGATACTCCACTGACCTTGCGGGGGTTTTCGATGCGCACTGTACGCAATGCTTTTCTGGTCCTGACCGCGGCGATCGCGTTTGCCGGGCCCGTTCTGGCCGACAACGAACCGTCCGTGCAGCAGATCTATGACGAGGCCCGCGCCGGTCACCTCGACCACGCGCAGCAGATGATCGACCAGGTGCTGGTGGAGCATCCGCGCAGCGCCCGGGCGCACTACGTCGCCGCTGAACTGGCTGCGCGCGAGGGCAAGCTCGGCGTCGCCCGCAGCGAGCTGTCGCAGGCCGAGCAGCTCAATCCGGGCCTGCCCTTCGAGAAGCCGCAAGCCGTCGAGGCGCTGAAGGCGCAGCTCGGCGAGCGCCATGCGACCGCACTGGCGCTCGCTCCGCAACCGGCGCCGCAGCATAGCTTCCCGTGGGGCCCCGTCCTGCTGCTCGGCGGGCTGGTCCTGTTCGTCGTATGGCTGATCCGCCGCCGTAGTGCGATGCCCGTGCAGTATCCGGGCGGTGCGTATTCCGGTGCCGTTGCCGGCGGCCCGTCTCCTTACGGTCCGGGCGGCGGCTATGGTCCGGGCTACGGCGCCCCGATGGGCGGCGGGATCGGCTCCGGGATAGCCGGCGGCCTGGCCTCGGGCCTCGCGGTTGGCGCGGGTGTCGTCGCAGGCGAGGAACTCGCGCACCACTTCCTCGATGGCGACCGTCACGAGGGCAGCGGTGCACAGCCGGTCTATAACAACGAGGTGCCGCCGCCGTCGAACAACGACATGGGCGGCAATGACTTCGGCATGAACGACACCAGTGGCTGGGACGATTCCGGCGGCGGTGGGTTCGGCGACGGCGGCGGCGGGGGCGACTGGTCGTAGGGGCCTGCGCGCGCTTCCGATGGCCAACGACTTCGATGTCGAGCGGGTGTATGCGGCCCGCAGTCCGACCGAGCTCGCGGCGGAATACGACCGTGTCGCCGAGAAGTACGACGCAGCGCTGACGCATGACCATGAGTGGCGCCTGCCGGAGATCATGGCGGGGATCGTCGCCTGGCTGCTGCCGCGAGAGGCGAAGATCCTCGATGCTGCCTGCGGCACAGGGCTGGTTGGTGAACACCTGAACCGTTTCGGATTCACTGACCTGCACGGGCTCGACCTCTCGCCCGGCATGGTGGGCGTGGCCCGCCGCAAGAACGTGTTCCGCTCGGTGACCATCGCGGCCTTGGGCGGAGACCTGCCCTACGAATCGGCCGGGTTCGACGCCTTCACGGTCGCCGGCGCCTTCACCCCGAACCATGCCCCGGCGGAATCCCTGGTCGAACTCCTGCGCGTGACCCGTCCCGGCGGCTACGCGATCTTCTCGCTGCGCGCGGACATCGCGCAGCCGGACTTTGCGTCGCAGATCGACGCGCTGACGGCAGCGGGACGCTGGACGCTGCTGCGCGAGGGCGCCGGATTCCAGTCCCTGCCGCGCGCCGAACCCGGCGTGCGCAACCGGCTGATGGTGTACCAGGTCCTCTAGGCCGGGGAGCGCGCCGCATGCGCCCGCTCGATCAGCTGATCGGCGAGCGCATTGCGCGCAAACGGATTCATGAACGGCGGGCGCGGCGCGAGGAAGGCGATCTCCGCCCCGAAGCGCCCGGGATGGACCAGCCGCAGCGTGATGCGCGGCGGATTCACGAGCACGGTCGCATTGACATTCATGATGTTCGAGAACGCCACCGTCTCCTGCCGGTCGCCGCGCTTCACGATCAGATGGTCGCCGCAGTCCCACACTTCGTCGACGACATCGCCAACCAGCTTGCGAAACAGGACGAACCCCAGAGGCAACATTACCAGCGGCGGGATGAAGAGGGGCAGCGGTGGACGGCGCGGCGTCGCGAACAGCGCGATGCCCAGAAACACGAACAGGAAGCCGAACCACATCGCCGGGAACACGGTTCTGTAGAAGAACGCGTTGCGCGAGATCTTCTTCGCCAGCATCGACGGCGCCCTCCCTCCGGGCCTCGGGCGTGCCTAACCCAGGACGATCTTCGGCTTTTCCGGCACCCCCGCCACTATCAGCGCATTGATCCTGCGCACGAAGCTCGCCGGGTCCTCGAGCTCGCCGCCTTCGGCCAGCAGCGCCTGATCGTACAGGACGCCGGCGAGGTCGGCGAACGCGGCATCATCGGGCGCATCGCGCAGACGCTCGATCAGCGGATGTTTCGGATTGATCTCCAGTACCGGCAGCGTCATGTACGGGTTGGACTGGCCGGCCTGCTTGAGGATCCGGCTCATGCGCAGGCTGATGCCGTACTCGCCGGCGACGAGGCAGGCCGGGGAGTCAGTGAGCCGTGCGGAGATCTGCGCGCTCTCGACCTTGCCAGCGAGCACCTTGCCGAGGCGCTCCAGCGTGCCCTTGTAGGCGCTTTGGGCCTCGGCTTTCTCCGGCGTCTCGATCGCCGAGGCAAGATCCGCCGCGGCGCTCGCCGCACTGCTGAGCTTCTTGCCCTCGAATTCCTGCAGGTGGCCGACCAGCCACTCGTCGATGCGATCGACCAGCAGCAACACTTCGATGCCCTTTGCGCGGAAGCCCTCGAGGTGCGGGCTGCTGCGCGCACCGGCCAGCGTGTCGGCGGTCAGGTAGTAGATCGCCTTCTGGTCGGCCTGCATCCGGCCGACGTACTCGGCCAGCGTAACGCCCGGCACGTCGCCGGCCTCGGTGGTCGAGTGGAAGCGCAGCAGCTTCGCGATGCGCTCCGGAGTCGTCGCATCGGCCTTCTGGCTGAAGTCGCGGATGACCCCTTCCTTGAGCACGGCTCCAAAGGTCTTCCAGAACGCGGCGTACTCCTCGGGCTTGTTCAAGGCGAGGTCCTCGAGCAGGTCGAGCGTGCGGCGCACCAGCGCCGAGCGGATCTTCTCGACGGTGCGGTCATTCTGCAGCAGCTCGCGCGAGACGTTGAGCGGCAGATCGGAGGAATCGACGAGGCCGCGCATGAAGCGCAGATAAGGCGGCAACAGCTCCGCGGCCTTGTCCATGATGAAGACGCGCCGCACGTACAGCTTCATCCCGCCGCCGGTGTCGCGCTCAAACAGGTCGAACGGCGCGGTTTTCGGCAGGTACAGCAGCGAGGTGTACTCGATGTTGCCCTCGACCTTGTTGTGCGCCCAGACGCGCGCATCCTCGGGGTCGTGGGTCAGGTGATGGTAGAAGGCCTGGTAGTCCTCGTCCTTCAGCTCCGCCTTGGGGCGGGTCCAGAATGCCTGCGCCTGATTCAGCGTGTCGTCCTTGTCGCCGCTCTTCAGGACAATGGGCAGCGACAGGTGATCGGAGTACTTGCGCACCAGCTGGCGCAGCCGCGCGTCTTCGAGAAATTCCTTGTCCTCGTCGCGCAGATGTAGCGTGACCGCGGTGCCTCGGTCCTCCTTCGTGCCGGCCTGGATTTCGTAGCTGCCCTCGCCGTCGGATTCCCAGCGCACGGCTTCCTCGCCGCTGCGGCGTGTCTCCACGCTGACGCGGTCGGCGACGATGAACGCCGAGTAGAAGCCGACGCCGAACTGGCCGATCAGCTGTGCGTCCTTCGCCGCATCGCCGGACAGCGCCTCGAGGAAGCGCTTCGTGCCGGAACTGGCAATGGTGCCCAGGTTGTCGATGACCTCGGCGCGGCTCATGCCGATGCCGTTGTCGCGGATCGTCAGCGTGCCGGCGACCTTGTCGGGAATCAGCGTGACGGCGAGCGTGTCGGCGCCGAGCAGCTGCGGGCTGGCGAGCGCCTCGAAGCGCAGCTTCTCACAGGCGTCGGAGGCGTTCGAGATCAGTTCACGCAGGAAGATCTCGCGATGCGAGTACAGCGAGTGGATCACGAGCCGCAGCACCTGGCGCGTCTCGGCCTGGAATTCCCGGGTTTCGATCGTCGGGGCAGTCTCTGTAGTCATGGTCTGGTGTCATCCGTTGCGCTTGCGGGACAGTCAAGCGTCGATAGGTGGGGACGGCGGGCGCCGACTTCAAGCCGCCGGGCACTCACGGGTCAGGGCCAGTCGGCCCGCGCGTCGAATGCAAACTCGTCGCGCATGCGTTCGTAGGCCTCGCGCGCGGCCGGCGACTCGGCCGGCGGAATCACGATGCGCAGGATGACCAGCTGGTCACCCGGGGGACTGCCGGGCAGCCCGCGGCCGCGCAGGCGCAGCTTCTGGCCGGACTGCGCCGCGGCCGGGACGCGCAGCTCCACGGGACCGGCGAGGGTCGGCATCCCGACTCGGGTCCCGAGCGCGGCTTCCCAGGGACTGACGGGCAGCTCGATCGACACATCGCGTCCGGCCACGCTGTAGAACGGATGGGCCAGATAACGGACCCGCACCCGCACCGCAGGGCGCCCCGCTTCGCCGGCGATGCGCAGCGCCTGGCCATCGGCGACGCCCGCCGGCACCTGCAGCTCGACGATGCGCTCACGGCCCTCGGACTGCAGCGAGAGGCGCCGCTTCGTGCCGCGGAATACGTCCTCGAGGCTGACCTCGATCTCGCCGATTTCCTGCTCGGTTTCGGGCTGGCGCCGGCCACCCCGGGCACCTGCCCCGAAGCCGGCCCCACCGGCGGCGCCGGCGGCGCCGCCGAACATGGATGAAAAGAAGTCGCTGAAGCCATTGAGGTCGGAAAACCCGGCGCCGCCCCCGCCGCCGAACCGCCCCTCCCACCCCGGCGGCGGCCGGAAACTCTGCCCGGCGCGGTAGTTGCTGCCGAGCTGGTCATAGGAGGCGCGCTTGTCGGTGTCCCTGAGCACCTCGTAGGCCTCCTGCGCTTCCTTGAACCGCTCCTCGGCGTTTTTCTCCTTGCTGACGTCGGGGTGGTACTTGCGGGCCGCCTTGCGGTACGCCAGCCGTATCTCGTCGGCCGTAGCCGTGCGGGCAACGCCCAGCGTCGCGTAGTAATCCTTGAATTTCATGGGCGCCTTTATAACCCAGGCGGGGTCGTGTACGCCTGTTATGCTGCATCGCCGCATGTGCGAGGATGCATCCAGTGACGGGCTGCGACCCGTATGGAGTCTTGAAATCACCCGCCTGCCGCCCGAACATTAGAAACATATGAAACGCATACTGTTGTTCCTGTTGACCAACCTCGCGGTGCTGGCGCTGCTGCTGGCGGTCGTGGCCGTCATCGAGGCCGTGTTCCACGTGCGCCTGGGGTCGGGGGGGCTCGGCGGACTGCTGGTGCTCGCCGCAGTGTTCGGCTTCGGCGGCGCCCTGATTTCGCTGGCGATGTCGAAATGGGTTGCAAAGCGCGCACTCGGCGTCGTCGTCATCAGCTCACCGCGCAACGACACTGAACAATGGCTGCTGTCGACGGTCGGACGGCTGGCGCGCACCGCCGGCATCGGGATCCCTGAGGTCGGGCTGTTCGAGGCGGAGGAAATGAATGCGTTCGCGACCGGCGCCAGACGCGACCGTGCGCTCGTGGCGGTCAGCAGCGGACTGCTGCAGGGGATGTCGCGGCCCCAGGTCGAGGCGGTCCTGGGTCACGAGATCACCCACATTGCCAACGGCGACATGGTGACCCTGACGCTGCTGCAGGGCGTCGTCAACACCTTCGTGATCTTCCTGTCGCGGCTGATCGGCAACCTCGTCGACCGCGCCGTGTTCAGGAACGACCGCAGCGAGTCCGGAATCGGGTTTTTCGCCGCGACGATGGTCGCGCAGGTCGTCCTCGGAATATTTGCTAGTATGATCGTCGCCTGGTTCTCCCGGCAGCGCGAGTTCCGCGCCGACCGGGGCGGCGCCGGGCTCGCGGGCGCGGGCAGCATGATCGGCGCCCTGCGGGCACTGCAGGGCAGTCACGGCGCGCCGATGCCGCCGCAGATGCAGGCATTCGGGATCAATACGGGGGAGGCATCGGGATTTATGCGACTATTCATGAGCCATCCGCCGCTCGAAGAGCGTATCGCCGCGCTCCAGGAAGGCTGATGCCCGATTCCAATGACACGCTGGATCGTCCCGTCGTGGCCGAGCTGCCGGCTGCGGCCGAACGGGTCGCCCAGGAACTGTCGCGCTGGTTCGACAACCGCAGCTTCGCCGACCGTGAGACGGCGCTCGCCGCGCGCGTCGAGGGCTCGCGCAGCGTCGACTGGGCGCGACTCGTCCCCTTCTTCCTGATGCATGCCGTCTGCCTGTTTGCCTTCGCCGTCGGCTTCAGCTGGACCGCGTTCACGGTCGGCGCCGTCCTCTACGTCGTGCGCATGTTCGCGATCACCGGCTTCTACCACCGCTATTTCTCGCACCGCACGTACAAGACCTCGCGCACCGGCCAGTTCATCTTCGGACTGATCGGGGCCTCCGCCGTACAACGCGGCCCGATCTGGTGGGCTGCGCATCACCGCCATCATCATGTGCATTCTGACAAGCCCGACGACGTGCACTCGCCGGTCCAGCACGGCTTCTTCTGGAGCCATATGGGCTGGTTCATGTCCGAGAAGTACTTCGCCGCCGACATGTCCCGGGTCAAGGACCTGTTGAAGTATCCGGAACTGCGCTTCCTCGACCGCTACGACATCGTCGTGCCGACCGTGCTCGGGGTCGCGGTATTCCTGTTCGGCGTGCTGCTGCACCACGTCGCGCCGGGACTGCATACGACCGGCTGGCAGATGCTGATCTGGGGCTTCTTCATCTCGACGGTTGCCGTGTACCACGGGACCTACACGATCAACTCCCTGTCGCACGTGTTCGGCCGCCAGCGCTACCGCACCGGCGATGCGAGCCGCAACAACTTCCTGCTGGCGATCATCACGCTCGGCGAGGGCTGGCACAACAATCACCACCACTATCCCGGGACGGCGCGCCAGGGCTTTTACTGGTGGGAGATCGACATGACCTACTACCTGCTGAAGGTGATGTCCTACCTCGGGCTGATCTGGGACCTGAAGCCGGTCCCGGCCGCCGTGCGCGAGGGCGCCGGCAAGCGGTTCTGACGTGCGCGTTGCGGTGATCGGCTCCGGGATCTCCGGACTCGTGGCAGCCTATCGCCTCAGCGCTGCGCACGAGGTAACGGTGTTCGAAGCCGGCAGCCATGTCGGCGGCCATACGCACACCGTCGACATCGAACACGGCGGACGGCATTACGCAGTCGACACCGGGTTCATCGTGTTCAACGACTGGACCTACCCGAACTTCATCGGACTCCTCGACGAACTCCAGGTAGCCTGGCAGCCGTCCTCGATGAGCTTCAGCGTGCGCTGCGAACGCAGCGGCCTCGAATACAACGGCACGACGGTCAATACGCTGTTCGCACAGCGCAGAAATCTCGTCTCGCCGCGCTTCCTCCGCATGGTGCGCGACATCCTGCGCTTCAACCGCGAGGCGCCGGCCGTCCTCGCCGAACCCGACACGTCGCTGACCCTGGAAGGGCTGATCGCGCGCGGCGGCTATTCGCGCGGCTTCATCGATCACTACATCGTGCCTATGGGTGCGGCGATCTGGTCGGCGCGCCCGGCGGAGATGCTGCGTTTTCCGGCGCGTTTCTTCGTCGAGTTCTTCGCGAACCACGGCTTTCTCAGCGTCGACAACCGCCCCGTCTGGCGCGTCATCCGCGGCGGCTCGCGCGAGTACGTCCGCCGCATCACCGCGCCGTTTGCCGGCAGGATCCACCTTGACCTCGCCGTCACCGGCGTGCAGCGCCAGGCGCAAGCCGTCGTGCTGCGCCTGAAGGACGGCTCGCTGCGCTCCTTCGACAGCGTGGTCCTCGCCTGTCACAGCGACCAGGCGCTCGCGCTGCTGTCGGACCCGTCGCGCGAGGAACGCGAGATTCTCGGTGCGATGCCGTACCAGGCCAATGAAGCGCTGCTGCATACCGACACGCGGCTGATGCCGAAGCGAAAGCTCGCCTGGGCCGCGTGGAACTACCACCTGCCACGCACAGCCGCGGAGCGCGTCACCGTCACCTACAACATGAACATCCTGCAGTCGCTGCAGGCCCCGGTGCAGTTTCTGCTGACGCTGAACCGCCCGGACGACGTCGATCCGTCCAAGGTGCTCGGCCGCTACAGCTACCACCATCCCGTCTTCACGACGGCAGGCGTCGCCGCACAGCAGCGCCGCGCCGAGATCAGCGGGCCGCGGCGCACGTATTACTGTGGCGCGTACTGGAGCTATGGGTTCCACGAGGATGGCGTCAGGAGCGCACTCGCGGTCGTGGAGGAATTCAACCGGCGGCACGATGAACAGTTGCATCTACAAAGGGTGGGTTAGGCACCGGCGCCTGGCGCCGACGCAGAACAGCTTTCGCTACCGGATGTTCATGCTGTACCTGGACCTCGCGGAGCTGCCGCAGCTGTTCGACGGCAAGCCGCTGTGGAGCGCGCGCCGCCCCGCGCTCGCCTGGTTCCGCCGGCGGGATTATCTCGGACCGCCCGGCGTGCCGCTGGACACCGCGGTGCGCGACCTCGTCGAGTCGCGAACGGGCGTACGCCCGACGGGCCCGATCCGGCTGCTGACGCACCTGCGCTATTTTGGCTACGTCATGAACCCGGTCAGCTTCTACTACTGCTTCGATGAGTCCGGCCAACGCCTCGAGACGATCGTCGCCGAGATCACCAATACGCCCTGGGGCGAGCGCCACCAGTACGTGCTGCCCGCGGCTGCGCAGGCTGCGCCGCTTAAGCGCTTCGAGTTCGACAAGGGCTTCCACGTCTCGCCGTTCATGCCGATGGAAATCCAGTACCATTGGTGCTTCAATGCGCCTGCGGACAGGCTCCTCGTCAACATGCAGAATTTCCGCGGGGATCAATTCATGTTCGATGCCACCTTGAGCCTGCGGCGCGAGCCGGTCAGCGCCGGGGCGCTCGTCCGCGCGCTGGCGGGCTATCCGGTGATGACGCTGAAAGTCATCGCGGCAATCCATTTCCAGGCCCTGCGCCTCTGGCTGAAACGCACCCCTTTCCACGCACATCCCACACCGACATGAAGAACACGCTGAACATCATCCCCGCCGAGGCGGACTCCCTCGGGCCCGAACCGGTTTCCATGATCACCCGCGTCGCGAAGCGGCTGCTGATCTCGCAGCTGGAGAAGATCCGCGACGGGCGCCTGCGGCTCATCGACGACGGCGTCGAGCGCTCGTTCGGGGCCGTCACCGCGCGCGGGCCCTTCGAGGTCACGCTGCACGTGCGCAATCCGCGGCTGTACCCGGATGCGCTGTTCGCCGGCACCGTCGGCGCGGGCGAGGCCTACATGAACGGCTACTGGCACAGCGACAGTCTGGTGAACCTGGTGCGCCTGTTCGTCATCAACGATCACATGATGAACGACGTCGATTCGGGCTGGTCGCGCCTCGCCGGCGTGCTGTTCAGGGCCGCACACTGGCTGAACCGCAACGACAAGCTCGGCAGCCGGCGCAACATCGCCGCGCACTACGACCTCGGCAACCCGTTCTTCGAGCTGTTCCTCGACGAGACGATGGCCTACTCCTGCGCGATCTTCCCGCGGCCGGACTCGACGCTCGCGGAAGGCTCGCGGGCAAAGTTCGATGCCGCCTGTTCCAAGCTTGCGCTCACCCCGCAGCACCACCTGCTGGAAATCGGCACCGGCTGGGGCGGGCTCGCGGTTCACGCCGCCCGCCATTACGGCTGCCGGGTGACGACGACGACGATCTCGCGCGAACAGTACGAGGCGGCTTCGGCGCGTATCGCGCGCGAAAACCTGAGCGACCGGATCACGCTGCTGCTCGAGGACTACCGCGACCTCAAGGGCCAGTACGACGCGCTGGTGTCGATCGAGATGGTCGAGGCCGTGGGCCACCAGTACCTCGACCAGTATTTCCGCCAGTGCAGCTCGCTGCTCACCCCCTCGGGTGCGATGTTGCTCCAGGCGATCACGATCGGCGACCAGTTTTACGATAGCGCAGTGCGCTCGGTCGACTTCATCAAGAAATTCATCTTCCCCGGCAGCTTCATCCCGTCGGTAAGTTGTCTCGTTGAATCCGTCGCGCGCGTCACCGACATGAAGCTGTTCCACCTCGAGGATATCGGCCCGCACTACGCGCGCACGCTACGGCTGTGGCGCGAGGCCTTCCTCGCAAGGATCACCGATGTCCGGGCCCAGGGCTATCCGGAGAGCTTCACGCGGATGTGGGAGTACTACCTCGCGTACTGTGAGGGCGGCTTCGAGGAGCGCCGCCTCGGCGATGTGCAGATGCTGCTGACCAAGCCCGACGCGCGGCGCGCGCCGATCGCGACGATCCATGCCGCGGGCGCCTGACGCGCACACCCTCGCTGAACTGCGCGCGGTCGTCGGCAACGCTGGCTGGCTCGCAGACCCGGCCGACACCGCGCCACTGCTCGTCGATCACCGCCGGCTGTACCAGGGCGCGAGCCCGCTCGTACTGCTGCCGCGCACGACCGACGAGGTCGCGCGGATCCTCGCGATCTGTCACCGCGACGAGGTCGCCATCGTCCCGCAGGGCGGAAACACCGGCTACTGCGGCGGGGCGACGCCGGACGAGAGCGGCACGCAGGTGCTGCTGGCACTGCGCCGCATGCATCATGTCCGCAGCGTCGATGCACACAATGACTCGATGGTCGTCGAGGCCGGGGTGACGCTGGCCGCGGCACAGGCAGCGGCGCAGGCCGCGAACCGGCTGTTCCCGCTGTCCCTGGGGTCCGAGGGAACGGCGCAGATCGGCGGCAACCTCTCCACCAATGCCGGGGGCACCGCGGTGCTGCGCTACGGCATGATGCGGGAACTCGTGTTCGGGCTCGAGGTCGTGCTCGCCGACGGGCGCGTCCTGCACGGCCTGCAGGGCCTGCGCAAGGACAATACCGGCTACGACCTGCGCTCACTGTTCATCGGCGCCGAGGGCACGCTCGGCATCATCACCGCCGCCTGCCTGAAGCTGTTCGCGCAGCCGCGCGACGTGGCCACCGCGCTCGTCGGCGTGCCGTCCGCGCAGGCTGCGCTCGACCTGCTGGTGCGCCTCAAGGGCAGTGCCGGCGATGCACTGACGACCTACGAGCTGATGCCGCGGCGCGCCGTCGAACTCACGGTGGAACTCGTCGAGGGCGTCGCGAACCCGCTGCAGCTCGGCGCAGCCTGGTACCTGCTGGTCGAGGCCGGCTCGCCGAACCCGCAACAGGGGCTGGGCGAGCTGCTGACGACGCAACTGGCTGCCGCCGCCGCGGACGGCGTCGTCGTCGATGCACTGCTGGCGAACTCGCTCGCCCAGGCGAAGGCGATGTGGAAGCTGCGCGAGTCCATTCCCGAGGCGCAGAACCGCCTCGGCGCGAGCCTCAAGCACGACGTCTCGGTGCCCGTCTCGCAGCTGCCGGCACTGATCGGGCGCGGCACACAGCTCGCCGAAAAACTCGTACCCGAGGGCGAGGTCATCTCCTACGGCCATGTCGGCGACGGCAACCTGCATTTCAACGTCAGCCAGCGGCGCGGCGCCGACACGACGGCGTTCCTCGCGCGCAAGGCCGTGCTCGAAGAAGCGGTCTACGACCTCGTCGGCGAACTCGGCGGCAGCTTCAGCGCCGAACACGGCATCGGGCGGCTGCGCGCCGCGCAGATGCAGCGGCGCAGCGATGCAACGGAGCTTGCCGTCATGCATGCGCTGAAGGCTGCACTCGACCCGAAGGGTATCCTGAACCCCGGCAAGGTCCTGCTGTGACGCGCGCCTGAACCGCATGCCTGCGCGCCTGCTGCAACTGCCGATCGTAACGGCGCGGCTCGTGCTGCGCGAGTTCACGCGCGAGGACCTCGCCGCGATCCATGCCTATTCGTCGGACCCGCGGGTTACCCGCTACCTGTTCTTCGGCCCCCGTGACCTCGACGCCACCGCCGAGTATCTCGACGAGCTGATCGCCTCGCAGGCCGAGCGGCCGCGCACGCGCTTCGAGCTAGCGGTCACGGAGAGTGCGGGCGCAGCGCTGATCGGCGCCTGCGACCTGTCGCTGATCGAGACGGGCACGATCGACCTGGGATACATGCTCGGGACACCCCACTGGGGGCAGGGCTATGCCACCGAGCTGGCCCTCGCGCTCGCTGCAGCCGCGTTCCGCGACCTGCGCGCGGAGCGTGTGATCTCGACGGTCGACGTCAACAACCAGGCCTCGATCCGCGTCCTGGAGAAGGTCGGCATGCGCTGGGAGGCCATCTACCGGCGCCACCGCCGCGCGAAGAACCGCTGGTGGGACTGTCACCTGTACACGCTGCCCCGGACGGTCTGGGATGCGTCGCAGCAGGGCTCCGGGTAAAGTGATCGTCCTGAGAGGACTGGAGACCCTGACCATGACCCGCCCCATCGCTGCCGCCCTTGGCCTCGCCCTCGCCTGCGTCGGCAGCGCGCAGGGCTACGATACGTTCGTGCCGAATGGCCGGCAGCTCAGCATCCCGACGCTGCAGATCGGTACCCTCACGTTCTCGAGCGTCGTCGTGACGGTGGGCTCGATCGTCACGCCGCCGAGCGGCGACAGCGCCAACGGCAACGTCGACACCTACAGTCCGCTGACCGGGCAGCTGACCGTGCCGACCGTCGTCATCGCCGGCGGCAACACCTATTACAACGTCGTCGTGACGGTGGCCGGTCTGGTCTCGGCCGGCAGCGTCAGCGGCGCAGACCGCTACGACCCGGCCAGCGGCGAGGCGACCCTCGCGCAGGTCAGCTTCGACGGCGCGATCTATACGGACGTGGTGATCACGGTCGGCGGCATCGTCAGTGCCCCTGGCGGCTTGCCGCTGAACACGCTCGACACCTATGACGCCGCACACCGCCAGCTGACCATCGCGGCGGTCCAGGCGGGCGGCTCGGTGTACACGAACCCGGTCGTCACGCCCGGCGCGATCGTCAGCGTCGGCGGCCAGCTCCCCGCCGAGTCGCAGCTCCACGTATTCAGCGACTTCGGGACGGCCGGCAGCGGCGATGGAGCGGCGCCGCAGGCCGGCCTGCTCGTCGGCAGCGACGGCAACCTGTACGGGACCACGACCAACGGAGGCCTCTATGGCAACGGCACCGTGTTCCGGCTGACGCCGGCAGGCGCCCTGTCGGTCGTCTATGCGTTCGGTGCCGCCGGCAGCAACGACGCAGCGCAACCGATTAGCGGCCTGATCCAGGACGGCGCCGGCAACCTGTACGGAACGACGCTCGCGGGCGGTGTCAACGGGGTAGGGACGATCTACCGGATCACGCCGGGAGGAGCCGAGTCGCTGGTGTACTCGTTCGGCGCCAATGAAAGCGACGGAATAGAGCCGTACGGCGGCCTGGTTCTCGACAGCGGCGGCAACCTCTGGGGGACGACCTCCTCGGGCGGATCCGCAGGCTTCGGAACCGTGTTTGTGGTCAGCCCGGCCGGCGTCAAGACCGTACTGTACTCGTTCGCGGGCACCGCCGACGGCTCGACGCCCTATGCGGGGCTCACTGCCGGCACGGACGGCAGCTTCTACGGCACGACCATGACCGCGGGCACCTATGACAACGGCACGGTATTCCAGATCACGCCCACCAGCGGCGCCGGCGGTGCACCGGCTGCGACGTTCACGCCGCTGTACTCCTTCGGTACCAACGGCGACGCCGATGCCGCGGTCCCGTTCGCGCCGCTGCTGCTCGGCAGTGACGGCAACTTCTACGGCAGCGCGTACCAGGGCGGCCAGAACGGCACCGGCGCGGTATTCGAGATTACGCCTGCCGCCAACGAGACGCTGGTGTATTCGTTCAGCGGCGACAGCAACGTCGCGGGCAGCACCGACGGCGCGTTCCCCAATGCAGGCCTCATCGCCGACAGCCACGGCAACCTCTACGGCACGACCATCTTCGGGGGTGCTTACGACGAAGGCGCGGTCTACCGGATCACGCCGGGCCCGGCGGGCACCGCCGGCAGCGAACTGCTGCTGTACTCGTTCACCGGCGCAGGCGACGGCAATGGCAGCCTCGGCGGCAGCCTCGATGGCGCGAACCCCTACGCTCCGCTGGTACTGTCCGCCGACGGCGAGCTGTACGGCACCGCGTTTGGCGGCGGCAACAATTCAGGCGGGATCGTCTTCCAGCTGACCCAGGCACTGACGGCGCATTAGCCCGTACGAGAGCGCGCCGGAACCGGCGCTAGTCGCCGCGCCCGGGCCCGCGCTCGGCGTCGGCTTTTTTCTGCGCACGCTTCAGCACCTCCTCGTCGGGCAGTCCCGCGCGGCCGCTGCTGCGCAGGCTCAGCAGGCCGCCAAGGATCACGGCAACGACGCCGATCACGATCAGCAGCGTTCGCAGCACGGTCAGGGCACCGCGCGCATCAGGCCTTCCTGCGCTGTACTCGCGACCAGGCGGCCGTCCGCGGTGTAGATGCTGCCGCGGGTGAAACCGCGCGCCGCGGATGCGCTTGGACTGTCGGTCGCGTACAGCAGCCACTCGTCGACGCGCACCGGGTGGTGGAACCACATCGCGTGGTCGATGCTCGTGAGCGCGAGGCCCGGCGTCGCCATCGACAGGCCGTGCGGGCGCATCGCAGTATCCAGCAGGTTGAAATCCGACGCATACGCGAGCAGGCAGCGATGCAGCACCTCGTCGTCCGGCAGCCGGTCGTTGGCGCGGAACCAGACCTGCTTGTGCGGCTCCAGCGGCTCGCGGGACAGGAACGCGGGCTTCTGTACCGGGCGGAACTCGAACGGCGTCTTGCGTTCGATCCAGCGCTTCAGTCGCTCCGGCAGCACCGGCATCAGGTCCTGCAGGTAGAGGCGTACGTCGGGCAGCTCCTCAGGGCCCGGCACATCCGGCATCGGAGTCTGGTGTTCGAGGCCGGCCTCGGGCGCCTGGAACGAGGCGGACATGTTGAAGATCTGCTCGCCGTGCTGGATCGCAACGACCCGGCGCATCGAGAAGTGATGGCCGTCGCGCGCCCGGTCGACGTCGTAGACGATCGGCGCGTTGAAGTCGCCGCGCCGCAGGAAATAGGCATGCAGCGAATGTACGAGCCGCTTGTCGACCGTAGCGCTCGCGGCGACCAGCGCCTGGCCGAGCACCTGGCCGCCGAAGACCTGAGGGCTGCCCATGTCGCGGCTCTCGCCGCGGAACAGGTTGATCTCCAGCCGCTCGAGCGTCAGGAGCCTGACCAGGTCCTGCAGCAGCTGGTTCACGGGCCCGGCTACTCGGCGCCCGCGACGCCGAGGCGCTTCTGCATGATCGGACTCGTCGTCGTGTATTGCAGGAACTGGCGCTTGCCGGGGAACAGGTGGCCCTGGATCGCGAACGCCGCAAGCGCTGCCTCGTGGAAGCCGCTGAGGATCAGCTTCTTCTTGCCGGGGTAGCTGTTGATGTCGCCGATCGCGAAGATACCGGGCACGCTGGTCTGGAACTTCTCGGTGTCCACTTTGAGCGCCTTGCGCTCCAGCTCGAGGCCCCACTCGGCCACGGGCCCGAGTTTCGGATGCAGCCCGAAGAAGGCGACGACATGCTCGGCCGGCCTGCGGATCTGTGTGCCGTCGGCCGCGTGGATCTCGGCCGTGACGTGCGCGCCGTCGGCCGGAGTGAGGCCTGCGACGTTGCCCTCGATGAGCTGCATGCGGCCGGCGGCGACGAGTTCGCGCATCGCCGCCACGGTCGCGGGCGCAGCGCGGAAATCCGCGCGCCGGTGCACGAGGGTCAGCGAACGCGCCTTGTCGCACAGCGCGACGGTCCAGTCGAGCGCCGAGTCGCCGCCGCCGCAGATCACCAGGTCCTTGCCGTGAAAATCGGCCGCGGACTTGATCCGGTACAGGACATGGCGGCCCTCGTAGCGCTCGACGTCCGGTACGCCGAGCCGGCGCGGCTGGAAGGAACCGACGCCGGCGGCGATCACGATCGCACCGGCGTTGAACACCGTGCCGGCGGAGGTCGCGACGTGGAAGCGGCCGTCGTCGAGCCGTTTCACTTCGCTGACCTCCTGGCCGAGATGATAGGTCGCATTGAACGGCTTGGCTTGTTCGATCAGACGGTCGACGAGTTCCTGCGCGCCGCAGATGGGCAGCGCCGGGATGTCGTAGATCGGCTTGTCCGGGTACAGCTCGGTACACTGTCCGCCAGGCTGCGCGAGGGTATCGACGATGTGCGCCGAGATGCCGAGCAGGCCGAGTTCGAAAATCTGGAACAGTCCCGCGGGACCGGCGCCGACGATGACGACTTCTGTGTGGATCGCGTTGGTCATCTGCACATTGTACCGATTCCCGCAAGCCCTTGCGCAGCGCGCCGCGCTCGACCAACCTGTGCGGTCATGACAACCCTGGTATGGTTCCGGCAGGACCTGCGCCTGGCGGACAATCCGGCGCTGCTGTCGGCCGCCGCGCGGGGCGGGACGGTAATCCCGGTGTATCTGCACGACACTGCCGCAGGTCCGTGGGCCGCGGGCGGCGCATCGCACTGGTGGCTGCACCACAGCCTCGCCGTCCTGTCGGCCGCGCTGGAAGGCTGCGGCTCGCGCCTCACCCTGCGCGCGACCAGCGACTGCCTTGCGACGCTGCTGCAGCTCGCGCGCGAGTGCGGCGCGACGAGCGTGGTCTGGAACCGGCTGTACGAGCCCGCGAGCATTGCACGCGATGCCGCCGTCAAGGCTGCACTGCGCGCCGCGGGCCTCGCCGTCGCGAGCTTCAATACCGCGCTGCTGCACGAGCCCTGGGAGGTGCAGACCCGGGGCGGTACGCCGTTCCAGGTGTTCACGCCGTTCTGGCGCCAGTGCCTGTCGCTCCCTGAGCCGGCGGCGCCATTGCCGGCGCCGACGGCGCTGCCTGCGCCGCGCGACTGGCCCGTCTCGCAGCCGCTCGCATCGCTCGGCCTGCTGCCGGTGCGCGACTGGGCGCGGGCCTTTCCCGCTGCGTGGACGCCCGGCAGCGCAGCGGCGCAGCTGCGCCTCGGTGAGTTCCTCGCCGGCTCATTCACGGACTATCCGTCACAGCGCAACCGGCCGGACCTTGCGGCGACGTCGCGCTTGTCGCCGCACCTGCATTTCGGCGAGATCGGCCCGCGCGAGATCTGGCACGCGACCCGGGTCCATGCCGAGACCCGCGGCGCCGCAGCCTCGTGGCGCAGTTCGCAGTTTCTGTCCGAGGTGGGCTGGCGCGAGTTCGCCTACCACCTGCTGTATCACTTCCCGCAGACCCCGGATGCCCCGTTGCGCGCCGAGTACGGGCGCTTCCCGTGGCGACCCGACGCAGCGGTGCTGCGCGCCTGGCAGCGCGGCCGCACCGGCTATCCGATCGTCGATGCCGGCATGCGCGAGCTGTGGACCACAGGGTGGATGCACAATCGCGTGCGCATGATCGCCGCCTCGTTCCTGGTGAAGGACCTCCTGCAGCCGTGGCAGGACGGCGCGCGCTGGTTCTGGGACACGCTGGTCGATGCGGACCTCGCCGCCAATACGCTCGGCTGGCAGTGGACCGCCGGCTGCGGCGCGGACGCTGCGCCGTTCTTCCGCATCTTCAACCCGGTGCTGCAGGGCCTGAAGTTCGATCCGGCCGGCAGTTACGTACGGCGCTGGGTCCCGGAACTTGCGGGCCTGCCCGACGAGTGGCTGCATAAGCCATGGGAGGCGCCCGCAGCGGTGCTTTCCGCCGCGAACCTGCGGCTCGGCGACAACTACCCGCGCCCGATCGTCGAGCACGGCGCCGCACGCGAGATTGCACTCGCAGCGTTGCAGTCGCTGCGGGTGTCGGCCACGCCGTCGCCATGATCCATAATGACAACAGCGACCCCGGAGGGAGCCGCCCATGCGGCGCGACGGCACTTTCCAGCGTAGAGCTCAGAGCGAGATTTTAAATACCGCGCCAAGACCGTCGGCTCCGCCAAATCCTGTGGTGCCATAGAGATGGCCATCGCTGCCCATAATGACGGCGCCGACGCCACCCGCCGTCTCGGCATCTCCGCCAGTATTGGCGAACTCATGCAGCGAAGTATCGGCGCCGGACAGCGAAGATTCGAAAATCGATCCCGAGCCGGTTATGCCAACCCCGTAGAGCACCGTGCCATCCGCGTTCAGGCTAAGCCCGCCACTCGGGCCGGTGCCGACATCATCACCATTGGCACCGAACGAATACACCGTGGAGTAGACGCCGGCAAGAGTGAGCTGGAAAATCGAGCCGTAGCCGTATGCGCCGCCTCCAATAGTCGTCCCGTACAGATTACCGTCCGCGCCCTGCACGAGCCAAGCGGAGAATCCCCCGGTATTCGCCGTGGCGGCATCGAAGGAGTGGATGACCGATTCGACTCCCTGTGGCGTCACCTTGAAAATCGTCCCACTCCCATTGGACGCGGCGTTGTTACTGCCGCCGAATACGGTGGTCCCGTAGAAGTTGCCGTCGCTTGCCTGCAGTAGCCGGGTTTGAGGATAGGAACCGTCCATTGGGCCATTCGCACCGAAGGTGTACAGCACGCTCTCGACGCCCTGCGGAGTCACCGCAAAAACTGTCCCGCCATTATTGGCGCCGCCAGCAGTTGTCGTGCCGTAGAAGTTGCCGTCGCTGCCTTGAATGACCCCGGCCCAGGAACCGCATCCATCCCCATTTCCCTTGAACGCGTACAGCACGCTGACCGCGCCCCCGGCAGTCGCGCTGAAGACGGCTCCGCAGGAGTTACCCGCCCAGGATGCGGCCGTACCGTAAAAATTTCCATCGCTCCCCTGGAACAATCGTGAGACCTCGCTCGAGATATACGTGCCGGCGGGGAAGGAATACAGGACTGTCTCGACCCCTGCGGGTGTGATCCTGAAAAAGGTACCGTAATCATTGGCGCCGCCATACTGGGTGAGCCCGTAGAGGTTGCCGTCAGTGCCCTGGACCAATCCCATGGGTTGAAAACCATCGCTGGTGCCTCCTGTGAAGGAGTACAGGACCGACTCTGCTGGCGCGCCGCCGCCGATCGACACCACATCACGCGGCGCCAGGGTGACGGTAACGTTTGTATAGGCCTTGTTGCCAACACGGACCGCAGGGATCAGGAGCTCGCTGCTGGATGCATCGTACTGATCCTCGATCGCCGTCGGCATCTGCCCGGCGACGTGAACCACATTGCTGGCCGATACAGCGACAACCACGTTGACGTAAACGTTGCCGCCGACCTGAACCGATGGGATCAGCAGGTCTGTGCCGTTAAAAACATCGGCCCCGGTGACGCTGCCGATTGATACCAGGCCGCCTACGGTGATCGTCAGATTCGTGTATGTCTGCAATCCATAGACGACGGTCGGTATCGTCAACTCGTTCACGGCAGGGTTGTAGGTATCCGAGGCGCCGTTCGCCGCACCACCGGTGATGCTCAAGATCCGGTCCGGCTTCACGACGACGTCAGTGTAATAGGCAGTACCAATGACGAGCGACGGAATGGTGAGGTAAGTACCATCAAAAGAATCGGCCGCGAAGCCAGTCGCTGACCCACCGAGGCAAAGCAAGGCTGCCGCGACGAGCTTGCGCACCATGGGAGAAACTGACATTCGCACCCCCAATTATTGATGTCCGATCAATTGAGACCCTAATTCAACGATTCACACCGTTCTGTGAACTTTTCGTAACCGACCCCACGGCGGGACGCCGGGCGTCCGTTAGTCGGGCTGGCCGTCGCGCTGCGTGTGTCCGCGGCAGACCACCGCGAGCTTGTTGCCGTCGGGATCGCGGACGTAGCAGACGTAGAAGTCCGGGTTGTAGTGCGGCCGGATAGCGGGCGCACCATCGCAGGTCCCACCCGCCGCGAGCGCCGCAGCGTGGAACGCATCGACCTCGCGCCAGGTGCGC
>Ga0302279_10000918_pt1 | contig 43395 bp, 33 predicted proteins | sample III_Bog_N3_3_FD_194541 | JGI IMG/M metagenome (GOLD analysis project Ga0302279, IMG submission 194541) | Peat permafrost microbial communities from Stordalen Mire near Abisko, Sweden - III_Bog_N3_3 | ecosystem: Environmental > Terrestrial > Soil > Wetlands > Peat | place: Sweden: Abisko... | reverse complement strand
TCCTTACATGGCCCATCTGCTCGGCGTGGCCGCGCTGGTGATGGGCGAGGCCGGCGGCCGCGTCCCGGTCACAGAAGATATGGTGATCGCCGCCCTGCTGCACGATGCCGTGGAAGACCACGGCGGTATGCCGCGTCTGCACGAAATCGAAGGCCGCTTCGGCGCGGAAGTATCTCGTATGGTCGCAGCCCTTTCTGACACCTTTGCCGAGGATCACGAGAAGAAGGAAGGTTGGGAGGATCGCAAGAACAATTATCTTCTCCGGCTGCGCGACGAACCAGACGACGTGCTGCTCATCTCCGCCGCCGACAAGCTCTACAACGCCAAGGCAATTCTGGATGATTTCAAGGAAATTGGTCCCGCAGTATTTGCGAGGTTCAAACGCGGCGCGAAAGAGCAGCTCTGGTATTTCGACGAGTTGCTCAAGGTTTTCCGCGCGCATGCGCCGAATCGCATCGTGAACGATCTGGAGCGCGTCGTCCAGGAGTTGCACGCAGAAACGTCAAACAATGCCTGATTCTCCAAGAGACGATTCCGCAGCCCCGAGTCCCTAGTCCCTAGTCCCTGGTTTCTCGCTCCCCTGCTCCCTCGCCGGGCCCCCAGCGTGCGGTCCTTGCTCGCTGGGGTGGCTCGCTCCCGGCACTTCCAACGCTGCCGTCAGGCTGCCCACCTTCGCCACATCGTGGCTCTTGCACCAGGATTCGAGCCCCTTCGCCAGCCGTTCCGTCGCGCGCGGATCGGCGAAGCTCGCTGTCCCCACCTGAATTGCCGTCGCGCCCGCCAGCAGAAACTCCACCGCGTCCGCCGGCGTCACAATTCCGCCCATCCCCACCACGGGAATCTTCACGGCCCGCGACGCTTCCCAAACCAGGCGCAACGCGATGGGTTTAATCGCCGGCCCCGACAGCCCTCCGGTCACATTGCTCAGCCGCGGCTTGCGTTCTTCGGCATCGATCGCCATGGCCAAAAACGTGTTCGCCACGCTCACCGCATCGGCTCCGCTATCCGCGGCCACGCGCGCCATGTGGGCGATCGATGTCACGTTCGGCGTCAGCTTCACAATCAGCGGCCGGCTCGCTGCGGTCTTCGCGCGACCCACCAGGTACTCCAGCGACCCCGCATCCGCCCCGAACGCCATCCCGCCGGCGTGCACGTTCGGGCAGGACACGTTCAGCTCGTACGCGGCGATCCCCTCCGCGTCGTTCAGCCGCTCGATCACCCCCACGTACTCGCTCACCGTGTACCCGAAAACATTCACGATGACCTTGCACCTGGGGTAGCGCTTCATTGGCGGCAGTTTGTGTTCTATGAACTCCTCGACGCCCACGTTTTGCAGCCCGATCGCATTCAGCATGCCCGCCGCCGTCTGCACCAGGCGCGGCGCCGCGTGGCCCGCCATCGGCTCCAGCGAGACGCCCTTGGTCACAATGGCGCCCAGCCGTTCCAGCGAAACAATCTCTTCGAATTCGATGCCGTAGCCAAAGGTTCCGCTGGCAGCGATCACTGGATTCACCAACTCCAGTCCGGCCAACTTCACTCGCATGTCGGGTTTCACTTGGCGCCTGTCTTCCTTTGTCTCCCGCTGACTTTCCTGCCGCGCTTACGAATTTACGAACGTCCGCGGGTCCACGTCCATGATACCCGGCCAAGCAATCCGCCGCTGTGCGCCCCATGTGCGCCGCCCAACGCAAAAAGCCCTCCGGTTCAAAACGGAGGGCCTTTGTCTTTGTTCTTGCTTTTCCTATTCCCTGTTCCCTGCTCCCTATTCCCTGCTCTTACGCCGTCACCGTCACGCTGGAGTCCACCTTCACCGGCGTCAGCCAGCCAAACCGGTCCGGCTTCAGCCCGTTGACAATGCCGTAGAACTCGTCGGCGATCTTTTTGGTGATCTCGCCCGGCTTGCCGTCGCCAATCACCACGCGGTCAATGGAGCGAATCGGCGAAACCTCCGCCGCCGTGCCGGTAAAGAAAACCTCGTCGGCGATGTACAGCAGCTCGCGCGGAAGGGACTGCTCGGTCACCGTGAATCCCAGGTGGCGCGCGATGGTCAGCACGCTGTCGCGGGTAATCCCCGACAGCGCCGAGTTGGCCAGCGGCGGCGTGAACAGCACGCCGTTGCGCACGATGAAAACGTTCTCGCCCGATCCCTCGCTCACCAGCCCATTCACATCCAGCGCAATCCCCTCCTGATAGCCGTTGATTTCGGCTTCCATGTGGATCAGTTGCGAGTTCATATAATTCGCTCCGGCCTTGGCCAGCGCCGGCATGGTGTTCGGGGCCAGCCGGTTCCAGCTGGAGATGCACACATCGGCGCCTCCGTGCCCGGCAATGTACTTGCCCCACGGAAAATTGGCGATGTACACCTCGATTGGCGAGCCTTTCGGGCTCACGCCGATCTCGCCGTAGCCGCGCAGCACGATCGGCCGGATATAGCACGGCGCCACGCCGTTGGCTTCAATCACATCCACCACTCCCGCGCACAATTCCTCGAGAGTGAACGGAACTTCCATGCGATAGATCTTGGCCGAGTCGAGCAGCCGCTGCATGTGCTCCGGCAGGCGGAACACCGCCGACCCGTGCGGTTGCCCGTAGCAGCGAACGCCCTCGAACACGCTGGAGCCATAGTGAATCACGTGGCTCATCACGTGGATCGTGGCCTGCTCCCACGGAATCAGCTCGCCGTTGTGCCAGATCTTCTCAGTAGTTTGAATAGGCATGGGGGTTGAGGAACTCCTTCATGTGCGGAACTTACGCACTTTTTAAAAGGTTGTCATGCTTCGCCATTCGCTGGCAAGCGCCAAGTTCTCCACATAGTAACGCCCCACCCGCAGTCCCTTAGTCCCGAGTCCCTTAGTCCCTGTCTCTACCACGGCAGCGTCTGTCCCAGATGAAAATACCCGCCCGTGGGCCCATCCTCAGGCAGCGTAGCCAGCGTCGCGCTCGTCTTGGCGCCTTCGCTTAATTCCATTGGCGCCTCCGGGCCACCCATGTCCGTCTTCACCCATCCCGGATGCGCCGAATTCACTTTGATCTTCGTGTCGCGCAAATCGTACGCCAGGTGCACGGTAAACGCGTTCAGAGCGGTCTTCGACGCGTCGTAGGCAAAGGACTTGGCATTGTAGATGGGTGATTTTGGATCGGCATGCAACGTCAGCGACCCCAGAATGCTCGAAAGATTCACAATCCGCCCCGCCGGGCTTTTCCGGATCAGCGGCAGCAGCTTCTCCGTAAGCGCCACCACGGCAAAAAAGTTAGTCTCAAACACCTTGCGCAGCAGGTCCATGGGCACATCGGCCGCCCGATGCTCCGGCCCCGTTCCCGGAAACTTTCCGCCAGAGACTCCCGCGTTATTCACCAGAATGTCGATGCGCCCATAACGCGAATTGAAATAGTCGTAGGCCGCATGGTGGCTGGCCTCGTCCGTTACGTCAAACTTCAGCACCTCGGCATCCACTCCTGCCGCGCGCAGCTTCTTCACAGCCTCTTCGCCCTGGGCCAGATCCCGCGACCCAATCACGACTTTCGCGAGCCCCTTCAACTCCAGTGCAGTCTGGAAACCCAATCCGCGATTCCCACCGGTAATAAACGCAATTTTCCCTGCCATCGGTCAAAACTCTCCTGTGCAGTCTTGGATTCCCGAACCTCACGAAAAGGTGCAAGCTCTCACCGCAGTCCCGAGTCCCTCAGTCCCTCAGTCCCTTAGTCCCTGCCTTCTTGTTCCCTGCCTTCTATACTTTCTTTATGGCCGAAACACCCCAGACCGTTCCCCCAGGCCAGAGCGATCTCCGCATCTCGCCCGGCCCGCGCATGAAGGCCGCCCTGTTGCTGGCAATCCTCGCCGACATTGTCCAGATCGTTCTCTTCCCCATCTTCCTCGAAGGCGCGTACTCGCCCTACGACGACATCGTCGACGCTTCCATGGCCGGCGTCCTCTCCTGGCTTCTCGGCTGGCACTGGGAGTTTCTGCCCACATTTGCCGGCAAGCTCATCCCCGGCGTCGACCTCGTGCCCCTCTGGACCCTCGCCGTCGCCAACGTCTACCGCAAATCCCGGCCACGCAAGATCGCCTCTGAAAAATAAGGGGTCTCGCGAAAATAGAGAGGGATAAGTAGGGTTACGAACAGGAAACAGCCCGCCAAGAGCCCTAGCGGTGCGCGAACTCTTCCACCGTGACGTCATACGGCGGCAAAACCCCGCACTCGGCCGCCATGCGGAAGAATCCCCGCATCCCCTCCACGCACTCCTCGTCGAGCACATAGTGGATGTTGGTCGTCAGGTACGCCCGGATGGTCTCCTCGGGAATGGGAAACCGCATCGACCACTCGGCAACCAGGGCATCAATGTTGGCGAGCCCATGATCGCGCGACTGAATAAAATCGTTGGCAACGCTCTCATCCAAAGGGCTGCTCGATGCAATCGCCCAGACGGCGGAGACGTAGGGCAACCCGGTCAGCACGTTCCACTCCGCCGCCAGGTCGCGATACATAAGCTCCTCGCCGGTCCGCTCCATGCGGTTGAAGCGCTCTTCAAGCGCAAGCAACGCGGGATCGCCAATCAGGATGGCAGCGTCGGCGCGCTCCAGCATCAGGTCCAGATCGGCAGCCATGGGCACGAACTGGATCCCAGGATTGCCCCACTTGTGGAAGAGGATGTGCGCGTAGGCGTTCGTAGTGCGGCTGGCCGTGTCGGCGGCAACCGAGTGCAAGTCGGTAAGCAGTTGGCTGGCCCGGTGCACCAGAAGCAGCGAGCGCACGCGGCCCTTTGAGGCGATAGCGCAGCCGGGCAAAATCCGCACCTCCGGCGACGTCGCCAGCGCGGCAATGGGAATCAGCCCGATATCCGCCTGTCCTGTGGCTAGCTTCGCCGCGCACTCCGCCGGCGTCATGCGGTCGATGCGGTAGCGCTTGGCCAATTCAACCGAAAGAGGCGGGTGCTCGAAATCCCACATCAGCGGCGCAGGATTCAGGAAATCAATCGCCGCGATACGCAGCCGTGAGTCTTGCGCTTCATTCACAATTCTTAGACTATCAATCCGCGCGCCGGGATTCACGGCGAAATGCGTGTGGGTAAACGGATTGGTCAACTCCCGCGGCGGGTGAACGAACTCGCGATGTCGCGAAGCGACGCCAACTCGCGAAGAAGTGAAAGGCTCGTTTTATCCACCGATGGATCCGCAACACCGGTGCGCGGCTGCGCTGCCGCACTTCGCCGCTTGACAGCGCAAGCCCGCAGTCCCGGATAATCGTGGCCATGCGATGGATCGTTCTTTTCGCGTCTCTGGCTGTGGCCGCTTGCGCTACCGCGCAACAAGCGGTTCCGCTGCCACCTCCGCCGGCAACGTCGGCGCCGGCTGCCGATACCTTCCGCTTCGTCTCCGACGGTCCCGCCGGTCCCGGCTGGAGCCGCCCCGACGAAATCGCGCGCAAATATTTTCACGAGAATTTGACAGCGCTCTTTGAGCGCACGCTCACCCTCGACGCCGCCCTTCCGCAGCGCGCCACGTTGCGCTGGATCTTTACCGGCCCGCGCGCCGGCCTCACCGTCGAGCTCACTTCAAGCAGAATCCGCATCGCGGAACGCTACTACGATTCCATGGCGCTCTACGAAGGCCAAGGCAACTTCCCTGAGAAAACCACTTTCACCGACGAGCGCCAGTACACCGGCGATGCGCGCACTCTCACCGTCATCGCCGATGCCCATCTCGCCGTGCGCGTGCTGATCAATGGCCAACAGATTCTCGAGGCTCCGCTGCTCTTTGACCTCACGCGCCACCAACTCATGCTCGCGGCCTCGCGCACCGCGCGCCTGGTCGTCTCCGGCTCGCTGCTCACGCCGGCCACCAAAAACGCAGCGATCACGATCGACCCGTCGCAAGTCCACCAGACCATGCTCGGCTTCGGCGGCAGCCCCAGCATTGCTGCCTACGCGGAGTTGAGCGACCAGGGCAAGCGCGCCTACTGGCAGATTCTCAAGCGCTACAACCTGCTGCTCTCCCGCGAGTACCCGATGGGTACCGAGCTAAAGCCCGACCTGAGCAACCTCGAGGATCTCGCCGACGCCACGCCGCACTATTACGGCGACAACTTCCCCAACAGCGAGCTATCGAGTTTCGACTACAGCCGTCATGTGCTGGATCTGGGCGGCAGCGTCATCTACGAACTGTGGGCGCTGCCCTCCTGGGCCACCGTGCCCAACAACGGCCCGCACGCCACGGACACCTGGAACAAACCCATCAAACGAGTGGCAAATCCCGACGAATACGCGCGCCTCATCGTCACGTATTGCAAAAAAGCGCAGGCGGCCACCGGCTCAGCGCCGGCCATTGTCGGCATAGAGAATGAAGTCGACCAGCCGCCGGAAGTGTTTAGTTCCATGGCGCTCGCCCTGCGCCGCGAACTCGACAAGGCGGGATTCACCGCCACCAAAATCCACATGGCCGACGCCAGCTTCATGTTCCTCGGCGTCGATCGCGCCGCGGAGCTGCGCAAAAATCCCGAAGCGTGGAAGGCCCTCGACTACGTCGCCGTGCACGAATATGACTTTCAGGAGTTCCTAGCCAACCCTGACCTTTATGACGCGCGCATGAAGCAGATGCACGAGGCCGCGGATGGCAAGCCTTTCCTCGCCACGGAAATCTGCATCAACGATCCGCACTACCAGGAGCCTTCGTACCGCATCGCCTTTGCCGTGGCCGAGCTTTACCACAAAAACCTCACCGAGCTCGACGCCGTAGCGCTGATGTATTGCTGGCTGCTGCTCGACGTGGAGCAGCCCACCTTCGCCGGCTCGCGCTCGCTGCTCGCGCCCGACCGCACGCGCAGTTGGATTCCCGTGCCCACGAGCTTCCAGTTGCGTGTGATGGGCGCATTCAGCCGCCACGTTGTGAAGGGCATGCAGCGCATCGGCGTCGAAACCGGCGATCCCGACCTGCTCGCCACCGCGTTTGCCGACGCGCAAAATGAAACCCTCGTCGTCATCATCCGTTCGACAACGTCGCGCCGGCTCGACCTTCAAGGCGCCTCGCACGCCTGGGCCGAGATCGAGCACACCGGCCTCGAAGATGAAAACTCCGTCGCCCCATTCAGAACCGGCAACGTCATTCAACCCGGAGAAATTCTGGTTCTCTCCACCATCAAGGCCCAATGACTTTCATCGCTAGAACTTTCTCTGCGACTTTCGCGTTTTTCATCGGCACGATCTCGCTCTCCGCGCAGGTCGCCATCGACCATCGCTACACGAACACCGACGCGCAGAGCCTCATCGGCCTGCCGATGGGCAGCCACAAAACCATCGTCGACAAGCAAGGCAACTTGAAATGGTCGCAATGGAGCCTGAAGCGCAAGCCACTCGACACACCCATCGGCTTCAGCGACCAGTTGGATGGCGAGCTCGCGATCCAGGCGTATGTTGACGAACTTCCTGCTGGCGCAGACGATCCTCGACGCTACAGCGGACACGCGGACTGCTGCGGCCCGGTCCCTATCATGGAGCCCCTTACTGTGCGCGATCAGCGGCTCTATCGCGGACGCTATCCGTTCATTGTTTCCACCGCGCGCTATGGCGACGTTGCACTGGAAGAACTCGCATTTGCCGTCGATCCGGACGCGAAGGCTGGCGAGATCCCAACCGCAAATTCTGGCGCGAAGGCATTTGACGTAGTCCGGCTGACCTTTCGCAACGATGGAGCGGCCCAACAAACGGCCGTCCTCAAGTTGAGCGGGCGAGAGCGGAACCTGCCCGGACATGTTGTCGGCACAGTGTTGGAGAATGGCGCTGGAGAAGACGTCGCCCTGGTGACAGACACGGCTGGCGCCACGGTAGCTCCGGCAGGCAACGGATTGACCCTCGATATGTGGGTTGTCGTTGACCCGCACAGCGCCAAGACCCTCTGGATCGAACTGCCTTACGAGTGGCCGGTCGCTCGCAACGACGAACTCTCCCGCGAAAACGGCGAAACGCTCCTCGCCAAAGCCGTCGCGCAGTGGGACGGGCTCTGGGCAGGCGCGACGAAAGTAGACTTCCCACAAAAGGAGCTGACCGATTTCTACTATTCGTCGATCGCCTACGTGCTCATCCTGACCGAATTCGACGCGCGCGGCGATCTGTGGGCACTCGATGGTCCAGCGGTCTACCGCCAATACTGGGGCCGCGGCGAATACTTCCAGGCCCGCGCCATGGAGGTCGCGGGATTCATGGAGCCCGCGCGAGAGAGCGTAGAACACGCCTTCCATGTCATCAACGACGACGGCGAGTGGGATTTCCCTCCCACCAGCGGCTGGCCCGCGTGGGATAACTCCGGTGGCAACGCGGCCGCCGTCTGGGACTACTACCTCTTCTCGCGCGACAAGCAATGGCTGGCAAAGGCGTATCCCGATCTGCTCCAATCCGCGAGCTGGATTCGCGATCACCGCGAAGAATCCACGCTTGAAGGCGTCGACTCGACCCCGCTCGGCGCGCGCCCCATTCATCGCCAGCTTCCCTCAAAATGCCGCACCGAGCCCAATCCTCCGCTCAAGGCCGGCGAGAAAACTTATTGGTATGGCCTGCTGCCGTGGAGCTACGGCGACTCGGGCCTGCCGGAGGGCCATTCCTTCTCGCACAATTTCCTCGCCGATTACGCGCTTCATATCACGAGCGAAGCCGCGACCGTACTCGGCCATCCGAATGACGCAACCTGGCTCGATCGCGAGTACGCCGCATTCACAGCGACCATCCACGAAGATGTGAGCCGCGCCGTGACGCTCGAAACCATAACCCCCACGTATCTGCCCGCCATGCCCACGTATCCGCAAGGCGCGTACTCGCAGTCCTTTCTCGCCGTGTATCCCACTGGTCTCTACGCGCCCGACGATCCATTGGTCAGCGGATTGATCACGCGCATGGAGAGCGAAGAAAAGCAGGGCCTACCCACCAATGTCGCCTGGGCCGGGCTCGCCGGTGTATGGGCGGGCGAGTCGATGAACATGGCGGAGACCTACTTGTTGCGCGGTGAAAAGCAGAAGGCCGCGGACATGCTCGCCGCCGCGCTCAACCACAGCTACACCACCAATGTGTGGAAAGAAGAAATCCTCGTCGATGTCGACGCCCCGCGCGCCTGCGACACGCCGCACAGCAAGCGCTCCAACATGCAGGGCACCGGCGACATGCCCGAAGCGTGGGCCAACGCCAATCTCGTGCTTCTGCTGCGCGACATTCTCCTGAACGAGCGCGACGGCAAGCTGCATCTGCTTCCCGGCCTGCTGGCAAGCTGGGTACCCGAGGGCAAAACGCTCACGCTTGACAACGCTCCCGTCACCACAGGCGGCACCATTAGCCTGCGCGTGGAGCACGTGAGCGCGAAGCTCTGGCGCATCACAGTTGACCCACACGGAGCGTTCCGCGAATTCGTGGTGCACTTTCCGTTTGAGCCCGGCACGCGCGTCCGCATCGACGACAAAGGATTCACCACCTCCTCGGTGCTCAATCTCGGCCTCGACAAACCCTTGACCGTGGAGCTCGAAGTCCAATGAAGCGCCGTGAATTTCTATCGATCGCGAGCGCGGCCGCGGCCTCCTGCCTCGCATCTCATCTGCTTCATGCGCAAAACGCCGAGCCCATCCACGGCACACTCACCATCGACGAATCCAGCACTCTCTCCACGATTCCGCAGGACTTCATTGGCCTCAGCTACGAATCGGCGCAACTCGCCAACCCCGCCTTCTTCTCCGCGGAAAATACCGCGCTCATCGCACTCTTTCGCGAACTCAGCGATTGGGGCGTGCTGCGCCTTGGTGGAGGAACCAGCGAATTCACCGCTTTCACTGCCGACGAAACGCAAGCCGCCGCGCCCTTCGATGCCGTCGGCCCCGATACCAGCAAAAACGTCAAGTCCGATACGATCATCACGCGCCAGTCTCTGCGCAACCTGCGCGAATTTCTCGATGCCACCGGCTGGCGCTGTCTCTACGGTCTCAATCTCGGCCGCGGACCGGTCGCACGCGCCGTCCAAGAGGCCTCCTATGCCCAAAGCATTCTCGGCCCGCGCCTCATCGCCTTCCAACTCGGCAACGAGCCCGACGCATGGCGCAATCGCTATCGCCCCGCGACGTGGTCCTACGCCGATTACTGGAAAGAGTGGTCAGCGGCCGCCACCGCCATCGAGGTCCGCGTTCCCCAGGCTAGCTTCGCCGGCCCCGATGTCTCGAACAAGCTAGCCTACGTCACCGGCTTTGCCGAAGACAAAAAGCACAACGCGCACGATGTCGTAATGCTCACCTCGCACTACTACGCCATGGGCCCCGCAGGCGCGCCCGGCATCACCCTCGACAAACTTCTCTCCCCCGATCCGAAACTCGAACGCGATCTCGCCATCGCCATGGCCGCGGCACACAGCGCGGGCTTGCCTTATCGCATGAGCGAGGGCAACTCCTGTTGGAACGGCGGCCAGTCGGGTGTCAGCGATACGCTGGCCAGCGCATTGTGGGTCGCGGATATGATGCTGGACTTTGCTTCGCTCGGCTGCGCCGGCGTGAATCTCCACGGCGGCGGCAATGGCTTCTACACGCCCATCGCCGGCACCCTCGCTGAAGGCTTCACACGCCGCCCCGAGTATTTCGGTGTGGAACTCATCAAGCCTTTCACTGGCGCAACGCTCATCCGCAGCAAGCTCGACTGCGCCAATGATCGTGTACGCGCTTACGCGGCTCGAAAATCCGGAAGCGCGATGGTGCTCATTATCAACAAATCCGACCAGCCCGCGCTGATTCGCACCACGCTGCGCCGCGCGCACAGGCAGTGGCTGCTCATCGGGCCCGCCATTGATGCGAAGCAAGGCGTCACACTTACCGAGAGCAACGCAAATGCGCTCCACAAAGGCATGTTGCAAGTGCCGGCATACAGCGCAATCCTGTTGGAGACATAAGGAAGAATCATGGCACGAGTAAAAATGAACTGGAGCCGCCGCCGTTTTCTGCGCGACGCATCGCTGACAGGCACAGTGCTGGCGCAGCGCGGTTCCCTTTCCGCTTTGCACGCGGAAATCCCTGCGGAATCCATCCCCAGCGAGCACGTTCTCTTTTTCGACCAACCCGCCGCCACGTGGCCCGACGCATTGCCAGTCGGTAACGGGAGGCTCGGCGCCATGGTGTTCGGCAATCCTGTCAACGAGCGCCTGCAACTGAACGAAGAGACGATCTGGATCGGCGAGCGGCGTGATCGCAACAATCCTCAGGCCGGCCGCACGCCTGAGGTGCGCAATCTGCTCATGGCCGGAAAGGTCCGCGAGGCCGAAGCCCTCGCCGCGCAGGTGATGATGGGCGTCCCGGACCGTTTGCCCTGCTACCAGACCCTCGGCGATCTTTGGCTTGACTTCGACAATGTCCCCGCCGCCGTAACCAACTACCGTCTTGAACTCGATTTGGACGAGGCCGTGGTCAAAACGCGCTTCAACGCCGCGGGCGCTCAGTGGATTCGTGAAGTCTTCAGCTCGGCGCCGCGCAACGTGATCGTGGCGCGCATTGAGTCCACGCGGCCCTTTGCGCTCTCGGTCCGGCTCGACCGCCCCGCACAGAGTGAAACCACCGCGACAGCCAGCGATCGCCTGGTGATGACCGGCGCGGCGCGGCCCGTGAAGCCCACCACCGATCCGGCGACGCAAGAGCGGCAGGTCGGAGTAGCATTCCGCGCTGAATTGAAGGCCATCCCCGAGGGCGGTACGGTACACGCCGCAGGCAACACTCTGCGCATCGAAAACTGCCGCGCCGTCACGTTGCTGCTTACGGCCTGCACTGACTTTCGGGAACACGATGCGGCCGGCATGGCCGCGGCCTGCGCCCGCAATCTGCGTTCCGCTGCCGCCCGCTCTTACTTGGAATTACGCGGCGAGCACGTGGCCGATTATCGCCGCTACGCCGGCCGCGCCAATCTTCGTCTAATTGACGGCCCCGATCCGATGCGCGACGTCGCCACAGATAAGCGCATGGAACGCCTCCGCAATGGCGGCGACGATCCCGGCCTCATCGCCACGTACTTTCAATTCGGCCGCTACATGCTCATCAGCAGCAGCCGCCCGGGCACGCTCCCGGCTAACTTGCAGGGCATCTGGAACGAGAGCCTCGATCCGCCGTGGGGATCGAAGTTCACCATCAACATCAATACCGAGATGAATTACTGGATGGCCGAATCCGCCAATCTCGCCGAACTGCACGCGCAATTATTCGATCTGCTCGACTCCACGCGCGCGTTCGGCGCCGCTACGGCGCGCAAATATTACAACGCCCGCGGATTTGTCGTCAATCACAACACCGACATCTGGGGAGACTCCATTCCCGTCGATCACGTGCAGGCCGGCGTGTGGCCCTTGGGCGCGGCGTGGATCGCTCTGCATCTCTTCTCGCATTACGCTTACTCGCTCGACGCGGCCTTCCTGCGCGACCGCGCCTATCCTCGCTTAAAGGAAATTGCGGAGTTCTTCCTCGACTATCTCGTCCCCGCCCCGGATGGGACTCTGCTCAGCGGACCCAGCCAATCGCCGGAGAACAAATACAAGCTTCCCCACGACGGCACGGCCAGCCTGTGCATGTCTCCCGCCATGGACACCGAAATCATTCGCGCTATTTTCGATCGCGTCTCCCGGTGCAGCAAGATTCTGGGCGTCGACGCGCCTCTTCGCGCCCAGGTTGAGGCCGCGGCCAAGCGCCTGCCGCCATTCAAAATCGGCAAGACCGGCGCATTGCAGGAGTGGAACGAGGATTACGCTGAGACCGAGCCCGGCCATCGCCACATCTCGCACCTTTTCGCACTGTACCCTGACCACCAGATCACGCTGCGCGAGACTCCCGATCTCGCCAAAGCTGCGCGCGCCGTTCTCGAGCGCCGCCTGGCAAGCGGAGGCGGCAGCACCGGCTGGAGCCGCGCCTGGATTGTGAATTGCTGGGCGCGCCTGGAAGATGGCGAGGCCGCGCACGACAGTTTGCTTGCCCTGCTGCGGAACTCGACGCGGCCCAATTTCTTTGACGTTTGCGGCATGAAGGCCAACTCGCCTTTTCAAATCGACGGCAACCTGGGTGGAACCGCGGGCGTGATTGAGATGCTGCTGCAAAGCCACGGCGGCGTGGTGCGTTTTCTGCCCGCACTGCCCGCGGCTTGGCCTTCAGGCAGTTTTCGTGGCTTGCGCGCGCGCGGCAATATTGACGTGGATTGCGCCTGGCACAACGGCAAAGCAACCATTGCGACTCTGCGCGCCAACGCCGATGGCCGTATCGCGCTCGCAGCGCCGGCAGGGCAGCGCATCCTGCGCGTCACGCGACTCGGAAAGCAAGTCCCTCTGCAATCGGTCGATGCGCAAACCGCGCAACTGGACTTGCGCGCAGCCTCGCAGTATCGCGTTACGTTTGCTTAACTGTAGCGACAACGAGACGCTCTAACGGTGGCCGCCATGTGAGCCGCCTCCGCCACCACCGCCGCCTCCGCCGCTGCTGTGTGAAGCTCCGCCGCCGCCTCCGCCACCACTGCTGTGCGAAGCTCCGCCGCCGCTGCTGCCGCCGCTGGAATGCGGCGCACTGCCGCTCGAACCGCTGCCACCCGAAGAATTCCTCGGAGGAGAATACGGCGGTGGAGAATACGAAGGCGCGGGTGCACTGTGGGTCTCCGGTACTGGCCGCGACGGCGCAGTATACGAAGGAGAAGGAGTACTATGACCCTCCGGCGCTGGCCGCGGCGGTGGAATGTAACTCGGCGCAGGCCGGGTTACACCCGCAGGACGGTTGCCGGTAAAGCCCGAGCCAGGAGTGGCAGGCGGCCCGCCCCTTGTCCCCACTCCGGTATTGCCGGGCGTGGTGCGATTGCTTCCCGAAGTGAATCCCTCATGCGAATACACAGGGCGCGACGGAAGCGGGCGCAGCGGCACGACTGTGCTTCCTGCAATCGTCACATGCGCGTTCCTGTCTCGCGCGGGCAAGCTCGTATTCCCCAGCGCATAGTGCCGGTTCACCGGGACCACCGGAATCGGCCGGTGCCCGATTGGCCCGTGCGGCGGGAGCGGTCTAGAAATCGGCCGATACCCTCCGGGCGCAAAGCCGATATTGGGGCCGCCATAAAAACCCGTTCCCCACCACGGCCGGCAGCCACCCATCCCGGGCGCCCATCCCCAACCGAAGCCGTTGTAGAAATTCCATGCCCCGCACTGGTAAGGCGTGTAGCCCCACGAGTAGCCGGACGCCCACACGTAGCCGTAAGAAGGCGTATACATCCACTCGCCGTTTCCGTAGGGATCGAAGTCGGCGTTCGCCGCTTCATATGGAGACCAGACATAACCTTGCCCCGGCACATCGTACCAACTGCCGCTGGCATCCAGATCGTTCCATGCCGGGTTCTGCGATTCACCCAGATTCTCGGGCGCCCCCGTCTGATTTGCCGCTTCGGCCGTCAGTGCCTGGTCGCGATCGGAGTTCCACGCATCCCAGGAATTCGGCTCGATCGATTCGGCAAGGGAAAATTGACTCGGGTCGGCTGGGTTGAGCGCGATGTTTTCGCCGCCATGCAAATCGGCTCCGACGAGTTCGGAAGGGGACGAAGTGCCAATTTGCAGGTGTACGTTTCCTGAAAAAACGGCGAGACTGCCCGGCGGCGTGTCCATGGCCACGCGCAGAACAGTAAATCCGCTGGTAGTGGCCACACTGGAGCCAAAGTGCACACTCATCTGGCCGGCCTGGCCGCCGCCCTGGAACTCGAAATAACAAAGACCGGAATTAACGGCCAACTCCGCGTCGGCCCCGGTGCCCGCGCCGCGCAGCACCTGCAAGGTCAGCATGCTGTCGGGTGCAACTCGCACCACGCTGCCGTCCTCAAACTGGATTTCGGCCTTGCCATTGTCGGAGGTGGTTAGCTGCGTGCCTTCAAACAGCGGCGTATTAGCCACAGCCTGGGTAGCCAGCACCTGGTTGCCCTGCGCCAGCGTTACCTGGCCGTCCACAAAGCTCAGGCGCACCGCGCGAGCGGGCTGTCCCGTGCCTTGCGGAGCCATGTTTTGCTGCGCTTGCTGGGCCCGTGCCGCGGCCAGCAGAGAAGCTACCCCCAGGGTCAGCACTGCCAGCCCTGCAATTGCCCTGCGATTCCCTATGAGATTCATGGTGCCCCGCCTTCCCGTGCCTTGCGGCGACCCCCATCTCCGCTCATCGGCAACCCGACAATACGTTTGACACAGTTTAAGGAGAAAATGTCGCCTGACGCCAAAGATTTATGTCAATCGCCAGGACGATTTATGTCGCCCCCTGCACCAGCAGCATCCGCGCCCGCTTTCTTACTCTCTCCAATACCGTGTCGTCCTGCGCCAGCCGCTCCAGAATCTCCCGGATGACGCAAACCTGCTGCGCCCGGCCGTCGTCCACAGCTTGCACAAGGAACTCCATTTCCGCGTCCAGGCCCAGCCGGTCGTGTTGCAGCAGCAATTCCATGCGCGCCCCTTCAAGAATAGTTTCCACGACGGCCTCCAGCGAGTCTCCCAGGTCCTGAATCTCCTTATCCTTGGAGTAGTTAAACGTGCACGATCCCTTTCCCTGCGGTCCGGAGTAGCTGAGTGTCTTCCAGCCCTGAAAGGCCACCTTGAGATGGCTTTCGCAGCCCTCGCTGAACCACCTGTGGCGCTCGGCTGTAGCAAAGACGCGTCCGGCATAGGCCGTGCTCACCTGGATGTCGCGATCCACGGCCGCGGGCACGATCCCCTGCGTGGCGTCGTCGGGGGGGTTGCCCGCCCTGGAACGAAAATGGCCGGTTCCGTCAGGCCGAAGGGTGAGCGTCCATTGCGAAGGCGAGAGGCCGGGGTTGGTAAAGTCCAACTGGAACGTGGGATCGGCCACGGGAGGCGCTTGGCCAATGGCCGCAACAGGCGCGGCGAGCGCCAGGAGCGCAACCGCCAATCCCAATTCCCTGCCCAATCCCCTCATCGACTGGCCCCTTGCACAGCCAGCGTCTGCGCCGTATGAATATGGCAGATGGCGATGGCCAGCGCGTCGGCGGCGTCGGCCGGCTGAGGCACCTCGGCCAGGTTCAGCAGCCGCGCCACCATAAACTGTACCTGCTCTTTTTTAGCCAGCCCGTAACCCACCACGCTCGATTTGATCTTGAGGGGCGCGTACTCCGCCACGGGAAATCCCAGCCGCGCCGCCGCCAGCAACGCCACCCCCCGTACCTGCCCCAGCTTGAGAGCCGACTTGGCATTCACCGAGTAGAAGACTTCTTCGATCGCCACCGTATCGGGCTGCCAGCGTTCGAGTTCCGTAGATAGTTCGCGAAACACCTGATCGAGGCGTTCCGGCAATGTGCGGGTCTTGGCCAATCGAATGCCCCCCATGGCCAGGCAAGTGAGTCGCGGCTGCCGTTCGCCGTCGTCCGACTCCACAACGCCGAAGCCCGTTACCTCCGTACCGCAGTCGATTCCAAAAACTCTCATGCGGTCCAAGTTTACCGCAGATAAGAAGTATGTAAGGCAGGGAACAAGAGAACAAGGGAACAAGAGAACAAGAGAACATGGGAACAAGAAGGCGGGTAGTGGGCCAGTTTCAATCCACCTTGCAAGGGCACGGCTTCAGCCGGGCCACAGGCGTCGCAAAATAACGGGCGAGGTTGCCCCATCCTAAACGCGTTTTGTGCGTCTAGGGTGGGATGGCACGAGCCTCAACTCCCATGTCTTGTGCAAGGGCACGGCTTCAGCCGGGCCGTACATGCAGATCAAGCTGTCTTGAAAGGGCACGACTTCAGTCGTGCCGTAAATGCGGATCAATGATCCGGGGCTTTAGCCCCTGAGGGAAGGGTTTTTCAAACCGCCCCATTACCGAACGGCACGCACCAAGGCACCCTGAGCCCGGCGCAGACGTCAAGCCATTTGTGCGCAAGGCGCATCGAACAGTTAACAGTCTGGTTCGCCGATAAAAGTTTTCATCGGAACAAAACGAAACACGATTCTTAGTGTCGATAGCTTGGAGGGGAATACTGCGATGGGCTTGCGGAGGACGATGAGTGAGATTCCGGCATCTGCGAAACGCAACGCCATCTTCTGGCTAAACCAGGGGGTTTCACCGCGCCGCCTCGCGCTCACGTTGGCTCTTGGATTCGCGATCGGCTGCATACCTCTAGTCGGCCTTCCCACGCTTCTATGCATCACCCTTGCCCTGTCGCTCCGCCTCAACTTTCCTGCCATCCAAACGGCTAATTACGCCGCCATGCCGCTGCAATGGGCTCTGATGGTCCCGTTCGTGCGCCTGGGCCGGTGGCTGATTCCCCCACACGGCGGCCCGGCATTCGACCCACGCGCCCTCCTCCATGTGCCGGCCCTCCACCTCGCTTCCCACCTCGCCACAACAATCGGGGGCCTCGCCGCGCAGGCGCTGCTGGCATGGCTGCTGGTTGCCATCCCGGCCGTAGCACTGATGACCTTTGCGCTGACGCACATGCTGCGTCGCATCCCCGCGATCAACGCCGAAGCCGCCGCCCCAGCCGGAGACTAAGGAAAGCAGCTTCGAGCACACCCGCACTCACACCCGCACTCACACTCACACTCGTACTTCAGTTTTCCGTCGGCTTCGTAATGTGATCAATCACCAGGTTAGGCACGGATTCGTGCGCAGCTTCCAGCTTGAGCCCAAGCTGTTCTTGCACTGCGGTGAAAATCGAGGGCCAGCTATCCGGATCGTGGTCGGACCAATCGCGGCCAAACTGCAGCGTGTAGTTATAGGTGCCGGTGAGGCCGGTCTGGTCAATGACGGGAGCTTCCACCATCGAACTGAGGGCGCCGGCGATCGCCCGCATCGAGGCATTCGATCCAACGAACTCCAGGCCGTGCTGCGATCCATGCGCCCGGACGTCGGCGGGGCGCGGCGGAGGCGGCGCCTCTCCGTCGGCGGGAGGCGGAGGCACAACCTGCATCTTGATGCCGCCTTTGACCACCACAAGGTTATAGATGGAGGTATTGCGCGTTTCAAGGTGCGTCTTGAGGCCGAAACGCTCTGCCAGCATCACGCGAATCGCGTTCCGCTTTTCCAGCCGGACCTCGTTATCGGTCAGCCGCGCGAGCCTGGCGTCGGCCGCCTCATCCGAGCGGGCCTGGATGGTGTAGAACGTGTTCGCAACCCAGTCCGGCGCGCCGACCACCGGGGCGTCGAAGCCGTAAGCGATCTGGAGCAGGGCCTTGATGGGAAGATTCGTAACTTCGAAACGGCTGGAGTGCGGCGGGCTGGAGACGGATACGTGGAAAGTGGCATCCGGCGGCGGTGCGGGACGAATGGTGGCAACGTCAAAGGTCAGCGTGGGCGTGTAGTTGGGTTCCTCCACAATGGGAGCCTGCGCGCAAAGGTACGCGCCGCACTGGAAGACGAGAAGGGCCGCTGCGAACAAACCGATATGCCGCAGGGCGATACGGGACATGGGGCGGAACATGGACATAGGACTCCTTATGGGGAATGATACGGAAGCGTGATCGGCCCAGTTCCCGCGCCCCGTTCCCGCGCCTCGTTCGCGCATTGTCTCGGAAGCGGTTTTGAAGGTTCCTTTTCAGGCTGCGGTCGCCTGGACCAATTCTAGCTCTGAAGTCGCCGTTCGCAAGCAGCGCAATCCGGTGACGTTGGGGACGGAGGGGAATGGAACCTCTGCCTCTCTGAGGCGGGCAGGCTCGGCAGCGAGACGAAACCAATCCGAACGACGGAGGGGAGTTGAAGGGGTCCGAAAGAGCGCTTCGAAATGGGGAAAATTCCGGCTTTTGGTCCCGAAAGCGGCCAGCCACGCACGCCCGGGAATTCGGCGTGGAAACGGATGCAAAAGCATCGCAAGCCGAGCCAAATAGGGTATATTAGTTACCTGCCGAAATGCAAAATGGTAGTCCCGGCTCGCTGAATGATCAGACCGTAGAGCGGGAACATCTGGCGAGCCACTCATATATAGGCGCTGCTATAGACGTCGAGGTGGGCAAGAATGGGCCGATTTTTTGACGCGTTACAACGGTCCCAGGCCGAGCGTTCTGGAGTCGATCCAACTGCTCTGCCGGGCGCAACCGATCTAGTCGAGAACGCCGAGCAGGATGCCGCGCTCGCATGGGAAATCGCGCTCAAAGGTCACGGTAAAAATATTGCGCAGGTATATCTTGAAGAGACTGAACAGCACGGCGCAGATGAATTGCCAGAGAGCGTCGAGCAGGTAGCCGCATTGAAGTGGGAAACCGCCTTTAAAGGTCTCGGCACGAGTATTGCGCAAGTAGATTTTGAAAATCATGAACCGCCCGGCGCAACTGAACCGCCCGGTGCAACTGAATTGCCCGGCGCAACTGAATTGATAGATGGCTTCGAGCAGGAAGTCGCGTTGCATCAGGAAAGCGCACTTAGAGTTCCCGGCAAAAATGTCGTGCCGGTAGATCCTGGCAATCATCAGCCGCCGGCCGCTGCGTTTTTGGCGCCGGCCGGTCAACGCGCAACTCCGGCCGTCACGTGGCCTACCCCCGACCCGATTACTTACGGGAACGAGCTCACCTCCGCCCAGCTCAATGCCACATCATCGGTTGAGGGAACTTTTGTCTACACACCTGATCCGGGCTATGTGCTGCCGGTCGGAACGCACACGCTATGGGTCAAGTTCATTCCGGCAGATTCCGGCCGCTACGCTCCACGGCAGGTCGCAGTTTCAATTGTTGTGGTCAAGGCAACGCCAGCCCTCTCCTGGCCAGAACCTGCCGCGATCGTCTACGGCGCCGCATTGGACACTGCTCAACTCAATGCCGCGACGCCGGTACCTGGAAGTTTCGACTACTCTCCCGCGCCCGGCGAGGTGCTGCCTCCCGGAATCCACACGCTCTCGGTAACCTTCACCCCCGACGACGACGCGAACTACGTCGCAGCTCAGGCCTCCGTGTCGCTCACTGTGGCCAGGGCAACCTCTGTCATCCAATGGCCGACACCCGAGCCGATTACCTACGGCACGCGGCTCAGCGAAACTCAACTCTGTGCCGTGACGCCGGTTCCGGGAACATTTGAATACAGCCCTGGCTTAGGCGCGGTGCTCGCAGCTGGAGAACATAGTCTGTCCGTGGTTTTCACCCCGGAAGATACTCTGGGCTACTCTGCATCGCAGGCTGCCGCATTACTGACGGTGGCCAAGGCAACTCCTGCCATCATCTGGCCGGCGCCGGATCACATTGCCTGCGGCGCGGCCATTAGCGCCACCCAGCTCAATGCCACGGCAACCGTGCCGGGATCTTTTGCCTATTCACCTGCTGCGGGCGACATACTCGCGCCGGGAGTGCATGAGCTCTCAGTAACGTTCACTCCGTTCGACACTCTGAATTACGCAACAGCGCGTGCCGTCGTGCCGCTCACGATTACCGAGAAGTTACCGACCACCATCACCTGGCCGGTCCCCTCTCCCATTTCCTACCGCACCCCGCTGAGCGCCACTCAGTTGAACGCTACGGCCTCGGTCCCCGGAACATTTGTCTACACTCCCTCCGAGGGCCACGTGCTCGCGCGGGGAATCTATATCCTCTCCGCATCGTTCACTCCGTCGGACACCGAAAAATACGCGACGGCGCAAGCCACGGTCGTGCTTCAGGTGGAGGGATTGAATGACGTTGCTTCGAAGCCTGCCGCAGCCGCTGAGACGCCCGCCTCGAAGACATCCTCTGCAAGCAAACTTGCCCCCGAAGATTTCCACGAATGGGAAAGCGATGCATCTGCTGCGGCGAAGCTTGTCAACTCTCGTGAAGAATGGGAAGCAGGCGTGGATGCTCATTCCTTCATCGAGAAACCCAGGCCGCATGGGCAATCCGTGGACAGCGATGCAACCCCGGCATCCTTGGTGGAGATGCCTCGTGTTTTGAGTTCAGCCTCTCCCGAACCGGCCTCTGAAAAGCCAAAAGAGTCGCCGAGCGAGCCGGGGCAGGCATCGCGCAGCCGCACTTCGCACAAGCCAAAGGCTCGCCACACAACACTTGAGTTTCCCGCGGCGCCGGGTTTGCCCAACGTCGCCAAGGTGGAAGGAATTCGTAAGTCGCCCGAACCCACGGCGATATTGAGACGCGAAGCTGACGAGGCCCCCTTCCAGTTGTTTTCATCGTACAAAGTCAAACTAAAGGAGAAGCGGAAGTCTGCGAAGTGGATGTGGTTCGCCGTTGCCGCCGTTGCTGTCGCTGCGATTCTGCTTGCGCTCTTCTTCATCCTCCCGCGGCTCCATCTTGGACTTGGAATGAAGTCCGTGGCGAAGCCCTTTGTTCAGCCACCTCCGGTATTGGCCGACACTCAACCGAGTACGGACGTGCCGAATCCGTCGCCTCGCGAACCGTTAACTCAGGAAAACCCGCCGGCAACCACCGAAAAGCCCCGGGCAACGGGCAGCCAGCCGGCCATCGGAGTGAAACCGGCGCCGGTGCAGACGACAATGATGAACAATCAACTGACTGCGCCCACACGGATTCCCAGGCAGGAGGCGGAAAATGCGCCTCCCCCCGCGAGCTTAGACACGGCTGGTGCGGATGGCCTCGGCGGCAGTCCAAATGTCAGCGCCTTCAATGGACATACTCAGCCCACCGTGAAAGTTGCATCTTCCAGACCGGTTGCCATTTCATCCGGCGTCGCGACTGGAATGCTCATTCACAGCACGCCGCCCGATTATCCGCCCATCGCTAAGACAGCCCACGTGGCCGGCACGGTGGAGCTGCACGCCACTATTTCCAGGGATGGAACGATTAAGGATTTGCACGCTGTGAGCGGGCCTGTCATGTTGCGGCAGGCCGCCCTCGATGCCGTGCGGAACTGGCGCTACAAGCCGTACAAGCTCAATAACCAGCCTGTAGAAGTTGAAACCACCGTCAACGTGGTTTTCGCTCTGAGCAGATGACCTCTCGACGACCCCGCTCTACTGCCCGTTATAACGTTCCGGAACCGGCTGCGCGCTATCGATCCAGGCCGTGTAGATCATGTCGCGCAGCATGCTGGCGCCGTCGGCCAGGCGCGCCGTAGTAAAGTCCCGCGAATCGGGCGTGCCCGCGCCGATGAAGGCTCCCGCCTTTTCGAACTGGTAGACCTTTTCGACATACGTTCCGGTGTGGCGCAGGTAGGCGACGTAGGCGTCGAACATATCGCCTTCAATGAGCTTGACCGGAGTCATCCTGGCCTGCACGTCGGGCGCGTGAATGTTGGCCGCGACAAACGGCCCTTCGAACAAGTGGTGAATCTGATGGCCCGTGGTGTAGCCGCTGGGGTTCGCGCCGACCCATCCGTTGTACTTGACGGTGACGTGGAGCGGCTGCGAACCGTCGCCCACGTAATGCCCGAGCCAGCCGGCATAGAACAGAATGGCCGCTTCAACTGGCTTGGTATCCGCATTTGCGCCCGGCTTCGTGTCAACATTGGACCCCGGACCGGGGGCGACCATGGCGCGGTACTGGCGCATGGCAGCTTTCAGGCGCTCCCAGACCTCATCGGCCTCCCACGGCTGCAAACCGATCACTTCAGGCCGCAGGCCGGCGGCGAAGACCTTGGCCTCAAAGTCGAGGCGCTTGTGCGGCAGGGCCCCAAGAGCGTCGGCCGCCTCAAAATCGATAAAATGCTCCGGGGCCTGGGCCGCGCCCAGCTCGGGTTCGGCTCTTGAGCGCCAGCGGTCGGGTTCCGGGCCGAGGTACTCGATCTCGTCGATGGCGGCTTGCGAGCGCAGGAATGCGGGAACATCGGCCGGAAGATTGCTCGCGGCAACCTTGTTGATGATGCGATGGCCTTCCTGCTCCCAAGCGTGGGCGGGTTGTGAAAGAAGAGCAAGGCAGACCAGCCCGGCAGCGGGCAGCACAACGCGGAGAGAGATGGCTTTCACGGTGTAACGAAACATGCTGTCAGTATATGAGATACAGGGAGCAAGGGAGCAAGGGAGCGGGTAGTGGGTCAGCTTCAAACCGTTTTGAAACGGCAAAAGTTCACTCGTGCCGTAAAGACCGCAGAACAAACGTGGGCATCAGCCCCGGAGGAAAAGTTTCTTGAACTCAACCCACTACCAGCGACCAGGAAGCCGGGGACCCTGGGGAGCAACAGTGCACGTTGGCGAGCGAGGAAGCGGCCCCATCGATACTGCCAAAAGGAGAATATGGTTCCCGGACCGGTAACTGGGTGGCATCCCCCGGCCGGGCGGGGCGTGGTTTTGCCTAGAGCGCGCGGAATCAAACGCTTATACTACGTGCAATTCGCAAAATCGAGCACCCATGGGCGGGCATGGAAACGAAGTACAAGGTGAATCGGTTGGTCACGGCGCATTGGGCCGTTGCCGCGTACGGAGAAGAATGACCCGGCGAGATAACGTTTGCAGTCGATAGTAAGGCGGTCGAGGGCCAAAGCCGGCGAAAAGGAGAATAGGAAGAGCCGATGAGCGAGCGGCCGGAGAGCCAGGAGAAGCTCGGGGATATTCGCGGCAGCGGACCAGCGGATGGGGGCCGGCCCGCCATTTCGCAGCTTTGGCTGACTCTGCCACTTTTCGTCCTAACCCTCGCGGTGGGCGCTGGCCTCGCGCGCGTGCTTCCTGCTTTCCATTGGCAATCCCTGATTATCCTGGCGGCCGCAGTGGGCACGGTGGTGTTTGCTTACGTCGTGAACCGGCTGGTGGTGCACGCCACGCATGAGTCGCCGGCGCACGCGGCCATCGGCAAGGGTTTGCGCGAGCTACTCGATTCGGCGGGGCCTTCGGTTGTGGCCATGAATCTCGACGGCGAGCTGTTCTACGCGAATCCCTCCGCGGAACGGTTGCTGGGCTACCGTTCCGCGGAGCTGGCGCAATTGTGGGGCAAGACCGCAATCCTGGCGCCGGGAGAGAGCGAGCGGCTGGTAGCGGAGATCCAGAAGCTCTGTCACGTAAGCCGGCCGCCGGACCCGACGCCTGCGGGGCGCATGGCCGCGTACCTGGCCTGCGTGCGCATGCTGCCGCCCAGCATGGTGCCCAGCTTCAATGCGCAGGTGCTCCACAAAGACGGCGCAATCATCTCGGTCACACTGCACATCTCGGCACTTCGCGGCCCCACGGCCGAGTTCACAGGCATGGTGGCCGTAGCCGTGGAACAGGGATCCATTCCGCAACGCGAGCAAGCACAGCGCGAGTCGCAGGAGAGATACCGCGATCTTTTCGAGCACTCCAGCGAGATGATTGCCACGCTCAGCCCGACCGGCCAGTTTCTTTATGCGAATCCTGCATGGCGACAGTGCTTTGGGCTGGAACGCACCGCGATGCTGGCTTTGCATTCGTTTGAGGAGCTTTTTTCAAACAGCACAGGGGCCGAAGTGGCCGCGCTCTTTCGCCGCGCCCTGGAGGGTGAACTGGTGGAGGGCGCGCCGTTGCGCCACTATACTTCCGAAGGGCGCGCACTGGATCTAGAGTTGAGCCTGAGCCGGCGCCAGAAAGCGGGCCATGCCTTGGCGGTCCGCTGCCTGCTCCGCGACGTCACGCAGCAGAAGCAGCGCGAGAACCGGCTGGCTCTGCAACTGGCCGTAAGCCAGATTGTGGGCGAGAATGCGCCGGGCGAGTCCGCGGGCATGCGCATCCTCGAGGCGCTTTGCATCTCCCAGGGATGGGAGTTGGGCATCGAGTGGCTGGTGAACACCGAGCAAATGTGCCTGGAGTTCGGGACGGCATGGGGTGTTCCAGGGCAACGCGCAGAAGAACTCATCGAGCGGAGCACGGGCCTGACGCTCGCCATGGGCTCCGAGTTGCCGGAGCGCGCGTGGAAGGAAGGGCGCCCGGTGTGGCTCGCCGACCTGGCCGCAGCGCCAACCAGCCCGCGTGTGGCCGAGGCACTTGAACACGAGATGGTTTCAGGGTGGGCAGTGCCAGTACGCGCCGCCAACAAGGTGCTCGCGGTACTGGAGTTTTATTCTCGTTTCCGTTTGCTCGAGGACCGCGAGGCCATCGCCGCAGTGGAAATTGCGGCCGCATCGCTGGGACAAATGCTCGCGCGGACCCAGGAAAGCGGCCGGGCCGACGACCTGAGACGGCAGCAGGAGATCCTGCTGGACGCGGTGACCGATGGGATCTGCGGGCTCGACCGCGAAGGCCGCGTGCGATTTGCCAACCCGGCGGCGGCACGGCTGCTGGGCGCGCCGCCGGACACTCTCACGGGCGAGTCATTGCATGAGTTGCTGCATGGAGCCGCGCCCTCCGACCGCGCCTGCGGCCAGGATTGCCCGTTGCGCAAGGCCGCGGCAAGATCCGCCTCGGCGGCCGGTGAGGAAAACTTCTTCCGCGCCGATGGCAATTCCTTCCCGGCTGAATATGTGCTGACGCCCATCCGTGGGAACGGCAGCTTTTCCGGCTGGGTACTGAGTTTTCGCGACATCAGCCAGCGCTACGCTCTTGATCGGATGAAGGATGAGTTCATCTCCACGGTGAGCCACGAGCTGCGCACGCCGTTGACTTCGATTCGCGGGGCACTGGGACTGCTGTCGTCGGGAATGCTGGGCGACGTGAACGAGAAGGCTACGCACCTGCTGCGCATTGCCCTCACCAACTCCGACCGGCTGGTGCGATTGATCAACGACATTCTCGATCTGGAGCGCATTCAGAGCGGGCGCGAACCGCTGGCCTTCCGCGCGGTGCAGTTGGCGGATATCGTGAAGCAGGCCATTGAAGATATGCAGCCGGTGGCCGATGCCGCCGGCGTGAAGCTGCTGCACGACACCACGCGAGCGGAGATCACGGGCGATCCCGATCGCCTGTTGCAGGTGATCACGAATCTGTTGTCGAACGCCGTCAAGTTCTCGCCGCCGAATTCGCCCGTGAGCGTGATGTTGCGGCCCGGCGTAACGGGCGTGATTCTCTCCGTGATCGATCATGGGCGCGGCATTCCCGCCGACAAGTTGGAGGCGATCTTCGGGCGCTTCCAGCAGGTGGATGCTTCGGATTCGCGGCAGAAGGGCGGCACGGGTTTGGGGCTGGCCATCTGCCGCACCATTGTCTTACAGCACTCGGGACGAATTTGGGCAGAGCGCAATCCGGTGCGCGGATCGACCTTCCGCATCTTCCTGCCGTATCTTCCGGTGCCTGTGCCTGTGCAGGGCGGCACGCCGGAGGCAGAAACCGGCCAAGGCACGGTGATCCTGGCCGACGCCAACCCCGAGTCACGGCCGAAGATCGCGGCGCAACTGGCCCGCCATGGCTACTCGGTAGTGCAAACCTCAACCGTGGAGCAGACGCTGGCGGCGGCGCGGCAGGGCGCGCACGCCATCCTTGTGGATACGTCCCTTGACGGCATGAACGGATGGGCGATTCTTCCCCTGCTGCGGCGTCTCGATACGGCCGCGCGCACGCCGGTGGTGTTGTTGAGCGTAGAGGATGGGAATGGCGCCGAGACCGTGCCCGGGGGCGCGCAGGGACGTGTAGCAAATCCGCTTGAAGAAGATGCGCTGCCGACCGAGCTGGCGCGCGTTCTCTGCGGGTCCGGCGGCACCGCGCGGGTTCTGATTGTCGAGGACGATCCCGACCTGGCGCGGATGATCGGCGAGGTATTTGCCCGCGGAGATATTGCCGTCGAGATCGCGCACTCGCTCAAGGAGACGATCGACGCCTGCTCGAACTTCGCGCCCCACCTGCTGGTGCTCGATATCGGGCTGCCCGACGGCGACGGCTTCAACGTGGTGGATTGGCTGCGCGAGCACGAAAGCCTGGCGCACCTGCCGCTTGTGGTCTACTCGGGCCGCGATCTGTCACCGGCAGAGCGGCGGCATCTCACGCTGGGGCCGACCTATTTCATGGCCAAGACGCGCGTGCAGCCGCAACAGCTTGAGGCGCTGGTGCTCACTATGCTGCGCTCCCTGCGGCAGACCCGCGAAGCAGTAGCGCCATCTCCCGTACCGAATTCATAACCCGTTTTCCGCCTCCATCCATCGACAACGCCGCGCAGGCGTCGGACAATGGTTGCGAAGGAGCCTTTCTAAAGTGGCCCGCAAAATCCTGATCATCGACGATGAAGACGATATCCGCGAAGTTGCCGCATTGAGCCTGGAAAGCGTAGCGGGCTGGGAAGTAATCAAGGCCAGCTCCGGAGCGCAGGGACTGGCGCGCGCGGCCGAACATCAGCCCGACGCCATCCTGCTGGACGTAATGATGCCGGGGATGGACGGGCCCACCACCTTCCGCGAACTGCGCAACAATCAGGCCACGGCGCGGATTCCGGTCCTGCTATTGACAGCCAAGGTGCAAGGCAGTGACCAGCGGCGCTTTGCAGACCTCGGCGTAGAAGCGGTTCTTCTCAAGCCCTTCGATCCAATGACGCTCTCGACGCAGATTGCCCGTGCATTGGGCTGGAAGTAGCGCCTGTTGATAGACTTTGGCGCGGGCGAGGCAAACGTGTACTGCCTTTTTGAAAGGGCACGACTTTAGTCGTGCCGCACAAGGCAAAGTATTCAGCGGGCTTTAGCCCCCGAGGGATGTTTCCCAATGCCAGCTGCTTCCCAAATGCATTCGTTTATTCCACTTTGAACATTCCTTGCGATGAATCCACCTACCCAACCCGGCCCCCTCAGCGATGCGGCCCTTTCGCACGCGATGGACGGCTTGTGGGCAAGGTTTTTGCCGGAGATCAAGGCGCGGGTGGCAGTTCTTGAGGCAGCCACACAGACCGCGAGCGAAGGCAAGCTCACAGCAGAGCAACGCGAAGCTTCACAAGCGGCCGCGCACAAGCTGGCCGGCGTGCTGGGCACCTTCGGCCTTACGCGGGGCACGGATCTGGCGCGCGAACTGGAGCTGACGTTCGCTCGCGAGTCCTCACTGTCCCGCGATGCGGGCGCGCAACTCGCCGGGGTTGTCGCCGAATTGCGCAGCATGATAGAAAGCCGCGAGTCCTCGGCCTGACGAATGGCGCGCATTCGGCGCGTGGCCCTCGGACGTATTGGCTCCGCTAACACCGCAAGCTCCGCTAACTCCGCAGCGACCAATTACACTCATCTCAAGTGACCACGCGCGATCCATTTGCGTCCCACGCCGACCTCGAAGACCAGCTCGGCCTGCGCTTTGACGAGCCGCGCGCCGCGCGACGCGTCTGGCCCGTCCGCGAACTGGTGGCGCAGGTACGCGAGCTGGTGGAGCAGGAGTACGGCGACATCTGGGTCGAGGGTGAGATTTCTAACTTCCGTCCCGCGCCCTCAGGACACGTCTACTTCACGCTCAAGGATGCCGACGCCCAACTTCCCATCGTGCTTTTCCGGCGTCAGGCCATGCTTCTCCGCTTTCGCCCCGAGGACGGACTGCATGTGCTGGTGCGCGGCCGGGTCAGCGTCTACGAACAGCGCGGCCAGTTGCAGCTCGTGGCAGAGACCATGGAGCCGGTCGGCGCGGGATCGCTGCAACTTGCCTTCGAGCAACTGAAGCAACGGCTCAAGGCCGAAGGGCTCTTCGACGCCGAACGCAAGAAGCCGCTGCCCCTTTTTCCGCACACCGTCGGTATCGTGACATCGCCCACAGGCGCAGTGATCCGTGATTTTTTGAACATTGTCAGTCGTCGTCACTCGGGATTGAACGTCCTGCTTTGTCCGGTTTCCGTGCAGGGCGACTCCGCGTCCGGCGAGATCGAAGCCGCGCTGGCCGAGCTCAACGCTTCGCATCTCGTCGATCTCATCGTGCTGGCACGCGGCGGCGGTTCGCTCGAAGATCTGGCCGCCTTCAACAGCGAGCGCGTGGCGCGAGCCATTGCATCGAGCAGGCTTCCCGTCGTCTCAGCGGTAGGCCACGAAACCGATTTCACGATCGCAGACTTCGTCGCCGACCTGCGCGCGCCTACGCCCTCAGCCGCGGCCGAATTGATTACCGAAGCGCAGCACAAGATTGCCGAGCATCTTGCCACGCAATCGCATCGCCTGGAGCGCGCCGCGCGCTTTCAACTGTTGCAGGCGCGCCAGCGTTTGACGCGACTGCCAGTGAGCCGCGTCGAGTCGCGCGTGACGACACTCTTGCACCGCCTGGGACAACGCCTGGACGATGCGACCCAGCGGCTCGATAACACGCTCACCGCACAATTGCGCTTGCGGCAGAATCGCGTTGCGGAACTGGCCGCGGCGGTGCTCCGTATCGACCCGCGGCAGAACCTGGCCCATGCGCGCGCCCACCTGGCCGATTTCCGCGCCCGCCTCGACCGCTGCCTGGAGCGCCTGGTGCAATCCTCCGCCGCCTCATTAAACGCTCTCGACGCGCGCCTGCATTCGCTATCACCGCTGGCAGTGCTCGATCGCGGCTACGCCTTGGTGCTTTCGCCTGAGGGCGCGCTCGTGCGCTCGACGGCGCAGATTGCCGCAGGCGACCGCGTGACCACGCGCCTGGCCGATGGCTCGTTCACGAGCCACGTTGAATCGACAGCCGCCGCCGCGCCCCGAACCGCCGCGAACAACGCGAACCCTGGGCCCACCCCCCGCAAACGAGGCAGGAAATCGACATCATGACTGCATCTTCTGTGCGCAAACTCTTCGGAACCGACGGCATTCGCGCCATCGCGGGCCAGGCCCCGCTCGACCCCACCACGATTTACAGCGTAGGACTGGCGCTGGCGCACTCGCTGCGCAAAACCGTAGCAAAACCCAAAGTGCTTCTGGGCCGCGACACGCGCGAGTCCGGCCCGTGGATCGCGTCCACATTGGCGGCGGGCCTGCGTCAAGCCGGCGCACAGGTCGAAAGCGCGGGCGTTGTCACCACGCCGGCGGTCGCGTTTCTCGCGCGCACGCATGGTTTCCATGCGGGCGTCGTGATCTCTGCTTCGCACAATCCCTGGGCTGACAACGGCATCAAGCTTTTTGGCGCCGACGGCTTCAAATTGCCCGACGCGCTGGAACTGGCCATGGAAGACGAGATTCTTCACCACGCCTCGCAGGTGGAGATCTCCGATGCGCAAGTTTTTCCCGCAGTCGAGGACAATGCCTCGCTCCAGGCTGACTACATCCAGTTCCTGATCGATTGCGTTCCCAGCCTCTCGCTCTCTCACTTGAAGCTTGTGGCCGATTGCGCCAACGGCGCGGCGGCGGCCATTGCGCCGGAGCTCTTCCGTCGCCTGGACCGCGAGGGGCACGGCAACATCACCCTGCTCCACATCGCGCCTGACGGCCGCAACATCAACGCGAACTGCGGGGCGCTGCATCCGGAACACGTGGCCGCAGAGGTGAAAGCGCGCGGTGCAGATCTGGGCGTAACCTTCGATGGCGACGCCGACCGCTGCATGCTGGCCGATTCGCACGGCAACGTGATCAACGGCGACGCCATTTTGCTGATGGCAGCGCGCGACCTCAAAGCGCGCGGCATGCTGAGCGGAGACACCGTAGTGGCGACGACCATGTCGAACATGGGGCTTGAAGCGGCGCTGAAGCGCAGCGGCATCCGCATGGTGCGCGCAGCGGTGGGCGACCGCTACGTGCTTGAAGAGATGCAGAAGCTGAATGCGGCCCTGGGCGGCGAGCAGTCCGGCCACATTCTTTTCCCTCACCTTGCGACCACCGGGGACGGCCTTTTGACCGCGCTCGTGGTCCTCGATCTCGTGGCCCGCACCGGCAAATCTCTCGACGAACTGACCGCCGATCTCAAAGTCTTTCCGCAGGTGATCGTGAACGTGAAGGTGCGCGAGAAAAAGCCGCTGGATACGATTCCCGCGGTGGTCACGGCCATCCGCGCCGCGGAAGAAGAACTTAAGGACACGGGCCGCGTGGTGATTCGCTACAGCGGAACCGAGGCCCTGGCGCGCGTGATGATCGAGGCCGAGAGCGAAGAGGCGATGCAGCGCCATGCGGAAGCGATTGCCGCGGCCATCCGCGCAGAACTCGGAGCCTGAGGGCGAACGGCCCGCAGCGAACGGTTGAAAACTCACGTCCCCGCAGCCTTTACCATCAATCTATGCCCCGCTTCCCTGCCGGCCAAACCCTGCTCATCGACGCAGACGATACGCTGTGGGAAAACAACATCTACTTTGAGCGCGCCATCGCCGCATTCATCAGCTTTCTTGACCATCACGAGTACTCGCCTGCCCAGGTGCGGCAGGCGCTGAACGCCGTGGAGCGCGAGACGATTGTTTCCCATGGCTACGGGCTGTCGAGCTTCACTCGCTCACTGGTAGACTGCTTCGAACGCCTGAGCCCCACGCCGGTGACGGAGGAAAAGCGTGAACGCATTCGCGAATTTGCGCGCTCTATTGCCGAGCAGGAGATCGAACTGCTGCCGGGAGTAGCAGAAACCCTTGAGGAGCTGGCCAGCCGGCATCATCTCATCCTGATGACCAAAGGCAACCACGCCGAGCAGGCCGACAAGCTGGCGCGCTCGGGCTTGGCGCAGCATTTTGCCGCAGTGGAAATTGTCGCCGAGAAGGATCCGCCGACCTATCGCACGGTGATTGCGCGGCATGAACTCAAGCCGCACACGAGTTGGATGATCGGCAACAGTCCCAAGAGCGACATCAACCCCGCGCTGGCCGCCGGACTGCATGCAGTGTTTCTCTTCCACAAGGACACCTGGGTGCTGGAGCACGCAGAGGTGGACGCCGCGCCCGATGGCCAGCACCTGATCGAACTCGACGCATTTGCAAAGCTCCGCGAGATTTTCTAAGGCCCGGGGCGAAGCTGAACTGCCGCACGCGCAAATTGACGATTGACTGCCATTGGTGCGGTCACTATGATGGCACTACTTCCGGGCCACTCTCCAGGGCTGAGTTCTTCCCATTATTCCGGCATCTCTATTTCTGTTTTGGAGAGCAATCGCATGTCGATTAAAAAGTTCGTTGCGCGCCTGAGTCTCGCGGCCGCGGCCTGTTTGACAGCTCAAACACCACCGACGGCTTACACAATCACAGAATCGGGAGGCGCGCCAGGTGCGACGACAACCATCTATCGCAGCGGCGCGAAGGCACTAATGGTTTACAACACTCCCGCACAAGGGGGTGCTCCGGCCTCGCGAACCTTCACCCTCTACGATCTGGCAACGGGCACCAACTATTCGTGGACTCCGGACAACGGCGCCGCCGCGTGCAGCGCTGGCACCTTCTCCGGCGACTGGGGCGATCCCTTCGCGGGCACCGCGGAGCTGCAAAGCGGTATCGCAAAGGGCGACCTCAAGCCGGCAGGCAGCGAGACCATCAACGGAATCGCGACCCAGGTATATGCCGGCAGCACACAGGGCGCGAATCTGAAGGCGTGGATCGATAGGAAGGATGGCCTCGTGATTCGCGCTCAAATAAGTACGCCCGGAGCGGCCGTGATGACTCTGGTGGATGTGACCAAGGTTTCGTTCGGGACACCAGCCGCATCGGTTTTCGCACTGCCGGCAGCCTGTGCTGGCCAGAAACCTCCGCCAACTGCGAACCAACTTATCGCGGACGAAACTGGCGATGACGCCGCGAACTACGTCAACGGAATGTATGGGCCGGGCTCGAAGAATTCGTGTTCCGTGGTGCTGCGAGTGGTGAATGCCAAGACCATGACGCCGATCACGCACATCCAGGTGGCGATCGACACCAGCTACAACGTGGACAACCCGCCACATTACGAGTCTGGAGTGCATAACGACGGGACGGAGACCTTTTCGGGCGGCGGCATTCATGAGATCACGAATATGGTGCACAACGGCGTGGTGAGTCTGGGAACTCCGCCGCCTTACTTCATGCTGGATGTCAACCTGATCCGGCCGGGCCATGGGAGCGGAGAAGGGCTGGTGTATCGGCAGTGCTTTGCGCCGACCGCCGTGCTGCTGGACGTGGTGAAGGACTACGGTGGGCCAACTGAGAGCTCGGACTTTTTGTGGGTGAAGGCCGGCAAATATGCGCCTCCGCCGGCGCGGTGAGCCACGCAGCACTCAACAATTGCAAAGCCCGGTTCGCGTTGCGCGAATGAGTTGCCGCGCGAGCTGGGCATTCTTCTGCCCGTTTGCTGCGCTGCCAGGCACGGCCGTACTGTGAGAAACTGAAAGAGCAGAAGCTCTCCGGGGCCGTGTGCAAATGTGGCCCAAAAACCGCTTCAACCCAGGTTGAAAAGGCGCACACGCGACCTGCACAGCGTTGTGGCTCGCGGGCGAGAGCAGGTAAATTCCTCAGGAACCAGAAACGAATGATCAGCGTCAGCAATCTTTCCATGCGCTACGGCTCGAAGATTCTCTTCGAGGACGTGAGCACCGCCTTCACGCCGGGACGGCGCTACGGACTAACCGGGCCGAACGGCTCGGGCAAGTCGACCTTCATGAAAATCCTGACCGGCGAACTGGATGCGCAGAAGGGCACGGTGGTGCGTCCGCGCAAACTGGGCGTACTGCGCCAGGATCAGTTCGCCTTCGACGCCTATCGCGTCATCGACACCGTGATCATGGGCAACAAACCGCTATGGGCCGCGCTGGAAGAGCGTGACCGCATCTATGCCAAGCCGGAAATGACCGACGCAGACGGCATGCGGCTGGGCGAACTGGAAGGCACCATCGGCGACGAGGACGGCTACACCGCAGAGAGCGATGCCGCCGTGCTGCTCGACGGCCTCGACATTCCTGAATCTCTGCACGAGCGCAAGATGGGCGAGTTGCAGGGCGGACAAAAAGTGCGCGTGTTGCTGGCCCAGGCGCTCTTCGGCAAACCGGAAGCGCTGCTGCTCGACGAGCCCACCAACTATCTCGATCTCGAATCGATCCACTGGCTTCAGGATACTTTGACGAATTACAACGGCACCCTGATCGCCATTTCGCACGACCGGCACTTTTTGAATTCGGTCACCACGCACACTGCCGACATCGATTACCAGACCATCATCACGTACACCGGCGGCTATGACGAGATGGTGATGGCGAAGACGCAGATTCGCTCCACGCTGGAGGCGCAGATCGCGCAACGCGAGAAAAAGATTTCGCAGTTGAACGATTTCATCGCGCGGTTTGCAGCAGGCACACGCTCCAGCCAGGTGACGAGCCGCCGCAAGGAAGTGGAGCGGCTCCAGACCAATGACCTGGCGCGGTCGAACATCCAGCGGCCGTACATCCGCTTCGACCAGACGCGGCCCAGCGGCAAGCACGTTCTGGAGTTCAAGCACGTCACGAAGTATTACGGCGAACAAGAAGTGATCGACGGCTTTACCGCCAATGTTTTGCGCGGCGAAAAAATCTGCCTGATGGGCCGCAACGGAGCCGGCAAAACCACGATGCTCAAGTGCCTGCTGGCAAACTATCCCGGTCTGGCCGAGAAGAATTTTACGCTCGACTCCGGTTCAGTATTTTGGGGCCACGAGGCGCAGGTAGGCTACTTCCCGCAAGACGTGGGCTCGACCATTGAGCCCGGCCTCACGGTTGCCGACTGGCTGCACCAGTGGAATCCCGCAGCGCACGTTGAAGACATTCGCGGAATCCTGGGGCAGATGCTTTTCAGCGGCGAAGAAGGCTCAAAGCCCACGAAAGCGCTCTCCGGCGGCGAACAGGCGCGGCTCGCGTTCTGCAAACTGATCCTGACCAAGCCCAACATTTTGATCTTCGACGAGCCCACCAACCACCTCGACCTCGAAGCGATCAATGCGCTGAACATTGCGCTGCAACGATACGAGGGCACGGTGCTGCTGGTGACGCACGACCACGACCTGATCGATGAAGTCGCCACGCGCATGTGGATCTTCCACGACAAGGAGATCGAAGACTTCCAGGGGCCGTACGCGGAGTGGAAGGGCAAGCACAACTAAAAAGGTACGCGCAGTGCGCACGCGTCTCTCCAGCCGCGCATCGGGCGAGAGAACATCCGCAACTGGCGGCTTGCCCTCCTGGCGATTTCAGCGTACACTTTCAATGCGTACAGGAAGGACGAGACCGCCGTGCCCAGACCCACAATCGAAGACAATAGCCGCATGTCGTTTCGCATCCGTCCAGATGAGAAAGCTTTGCTGGTGCGCGCGGTTGCGCTGGACCGCACTGACCTGACCGGCTTTGTGCTTCGGCACGCATTGAGCGCTGCCAAATCCGTCATCGAGGAGGCCGAGCACCTCCAACTCTCCGGCAGAGACAGCCTGCGCGTGCTTGAGCTGCTCGAAAATCCGCCAGCACCGAATCGAAAATTGCTGGCCGCAGCAAGGGCCCTGCCCAAACTCCGATGAAGCCGAACGCCTGGCACGAAGAGCCGATCGCGAAGAGGCACGACCGCGATGTCTTCGACTGCGGAGAAGCACCTCTGAACGAGTTCCTGCGCCTGCATGCCCGCAAGAGCCACGAAATGGGGGGCGCCAAGACCTTTCTTGCCATCGACAATGCCGATAACAAAACCATCCTCGGCTTCTACAGTCTGAGCCCTGCGTCGATTAAATATAGCCGCACCCCAGAGATCGTGCGGCGGCGTCTTGCCCGTCACGATGTTCCAGGCTTCCGTTTGGCGCGATTAGCCGTCGATCGCAAAGCGCAGGGCCGGGGCCTTGGTGGCCAGCTTCTGCTGGCGGCCGGCAGGCGCTGCCTGCTCGCTGCGGAGCAGGTTGGCGGAGTAGCGCTTGTAATCGACGCAAAGAATGACCGGGTGGCAAAATGGTATGCAAGCTTCGGCGCAGTGCCCCTTCTGGATGCGCCTTTGACTCTCATGCTACCGCTGGCCACGATTCAAACCGCTCTTGAAAGGGCCAAAGTGGTCCAATGAAGCGGGGATTCATTCCCGTCGAAGAGTCGTTCAAGTTGCAGCGAAGCGGTTAAATCAAGCCGCTATTTCGCGCTGGCCGGCGGCACAATTCCGTTCATGCGCAGGTATTCAACCATCTGGCCGTAGTGATCCCAGCAATGCGAAATGCCAAACGAGGCAAGCGTGGCGCGCGTCTGGAAGCCCGGCTCCGGCGACTTGATGACTTCAAACGCGTTGGCCGGCGTGAGCGTGGCAATCGCTTTGTGGGCAAATGCAAATGAGGCCGCTAATGCGGCCACAACGTCGTCCTTGTTGGTCAGCTTCAGGATCGCCCGTGGATCCCGATCCGGCTGAAGTCCGCTGACGATGTTGTAGAAGAAGTAATTCGCCTCGGCCACGTGCGTCGCCTCCTGCGCAAACGTCCGCACCGTGGCGAACTCGGTCTTCTGTCCCGGCACGAAGATCGCCTGGCTGGGAGCGAAATCGAACTTGTCGGCGGGCATGGCTTTCACCGCGCTCATCATCTCGCCCTCAATCACGCTCAACTGCGAATCGAAAGCCACGGCCGGTGTGGCGATGGTGCCGATCTCAGGTCCCTTCGCTGTGCCGCCCATTTGCGCCGCCGCAGTGAGCGAACCCAGACCCAACAAACCACAAGCTGCTATCCACCGCATGTGCATTGCGAACCTCCAGAAAAAGTTTCCTTCACAGGAGTCCACAGGTTAACAGAACGTGGCGGGGCAAATTTCTATTAGCGCGAAGAGTTCCATCCCCGCCCGCACCGGCTCTCAAAAGCTGAATCGCCCGTTGAGTTCCAGGCTGCGCGGGCCTGCGCCTTCGGCGGTTTGCAGTGCCGTGATCGACCCAAAGCCGGAGGAGTCGACCTGCATGTTGGGCGGCTCGTAATTGCGATGGTTGAAGACGTTCGCGGCCTCCACGCTGAAGCGGAAGCTGGTCTGCTCATTGAAGGTGACAGCCTTCATGAGCGATAGCGAGAAGTTTGCCGTGCCGGGTCCCACCACGCCGCCCACCGGAGCGTTGCCGAAGCGGCCGATGCCAGTCAGGTTTCCGGAACTGTAATCCACGGCGAGATTCTGGTAAGGAAACGCCACAGGGTCGAGCCACTGCCCCGTGGTGCGCGTCGCCGCGTAGGGCGGGAAGCCCGGCAACTGGTCCGTGCGCGCGAGGCCGACGGTGGTGAGGATATTCGTATTCGCCGGATCAATGGACTGCTCATAGGGCGTGAGGAATGGACCGCTCTGAAAGACCGTAACTCCCGCCAGTTGCCAGTTACCCGCCAGCGCCCTGGCCGCACTGCTCTTGGTCAGCCAGCGCTGGCCGCTGCCGAAGGGCAAATTGTAAAGATACGTCGCCAGAAAGCGCTGCCGTCGATCGTAGATCACGTTGCCGTAGTCGAGGCCGGGATTGAATCGATCGGTGAGATAGCTGCCGCCGGCCACGGCAAACGCGGTGGGCGCCACGCCGCCTGCATTGGAAAGGTCGCGTGTGAACATGTAACTCAAGTCGAAGCTCAGCGACTTCTCGCTGTGCCGCGATAGCTCCACGGTGCCGCTCTGATAGTTGCTGAACGCGGCGTTCTCAACGCTCTGAATCACGCTCCAGTTGGGGTACGGGAGGCTGGAGGAGGCGGTGTTGTAGCCCACGGTGTTCGGATGCACCTGGTTCAGGTCTTCCATGGCTTCGAGGTTCTGGCCGTGACTGCCGGAATAGGACAGCCGCAGGCCGATGCTCTGCCCCATATTTTGCTCGAAGGTCAGGCTCCACTGCTGCACCGTCGGATCGACGTAGTGGACGGGAAAGGCGTAGTAGAAACCTCCCGTGGCCGCGGTCGCAGGATTGAAAGGATTGGCAAGCGAAAGCAGCGGAGTGACGCGGCTGGAGTCGTAGTCCTGGTTGTAGGTGGGCACGTAACTAGCAGCCACGGCCCAGCCGGCGACCAGCGAGAAGCCGAGCGGCGTTTCAATGAAGCGCCCCCAGCCGCCGCGCAGAACCGTGCGGTCGTTGCCCAGAGGCCGCCAGGCGAAGCCCAGCCGCGGGCCGAAATCGGTGTGGTCCGTGAAGCGCAGCGACTCAGGAATGCCTGCCTGTGAAGCGGTCAGAATGGGCGTGGGCGCAATGCCGTTGCGGAACTGTTGCGACGCATTCTTGCTGGCCTGCGCGTTGGGAACCACCACGGCGCCGTTGACCTTGGTCACGCCGTCGGTTCCAATGCCCGTCCAATCGGGCATGAAGGTGGCCGTGTTCCAATGCGTGTCGTGAATGGGCGGGTGCGACTCGTAGCGCAGGCCCAGATTGAGCGTGAGATTCTCAGAAACCTTCCAATCGTCCTGCGCAAACGCCGCCCAGGAATAGCCGAACCCATCCATCGTGGAGTTGTTGGTGGAGCTCACCTCGGTGTAATCGGGATAACCGAGCAGGAAGGCGGTGTAGGGATCGCCGATGGTTTGGCCGACGTCGGAGCTGCCGTTAAAGACATACCATCCCGAGCGGTAGTTGCCGTAGACATTGTCGTCGTGATCCGTCAGGCGCTCGAAGTCGCCGCCAAACTTGAAGCTGTGCGTGTGGCGCGTCCAGGTGACGTTATCGAGAAGCTGGAAGATCTGGCCGCGTTGCATGCCGGGATTGCCGGCGCCGGTGGACATGAAGCCATTGATCAGCACCTGTGGCGCTTCAGACCACTGGGTGTCGGGCTGCGGAACGACCGAACCAAATCCGGTTTCCGCGAGAAGCTGCGAGGTTGCGTAGTTCTGCGTCTCGGAGGTGTGCTGAATATTGAATCCGCCGCGAAACTCGTTCAACAGGTTCTGATTGAAGATGAAATTATGCGCGAAGGTGAGTCCTTCGTCGATCTCCGGCGTGTTGTATGCGCCTTGCAGCGGGCTGCCGGCCTCAGCGCAATACGCATAAGTACATGCCGCGGAGGGCGCGGTCAGCACCTGGCGATTCTTGTACGAAAAGCGTGCAAAGACAGATTGGCGCGAGGAGAGCGTGCGGTCCAAACGAATGTCGCCCTGGTTGGCAGAGATGGGCGCGGGGAAGTTGATCTGATAGTTGTTCGCGTAGTCATCCGGCGCGCCGTAGTTGGGCGCCGGGAACAGGTATTTCAACACCGCGGCGGCAACGGGGCTCGGCGTCACATTCGCAGGATCGAGGGACGTTCCATCGGGCGACGAAACAGCACTAACGCCCTGGCCGGCAAGATAGCTGGTCAAGTTGCCGCCGCGCATGGCGGCCGAAGGAACGCTAAGCAGCATAGGCGTTTCGCGCGGCAGACGCAATCCCTCGTAGCTGGCAAAGAAAAATGTGCGATTGCTATTGGACGCGAGAAATGGAATGCGCAACGGCCCACCCAGCGTGCCGCCAAAATCGTTCATGATAATGCGCGGCTTCGAGAGCGCAAAGGGATTGTTCGAATTGAAGACGGTATTCTCGTTGTTCTCGAAGAGGCCTCCGTGGTAACGGATCGTGCCGGCCTTGGAGACGGTGGTAATGTCGGCAACGCCCGAGAACTCAGCGCTGTTGTTCGCTTCCGAAACGCGAATCTCCTCAATGGAATTGAAGGAGGGGAACATCTCGTTCACCGGGCCCGAATACTCGACACCCACCGAGGAGATGCCGTCGATGGTGATGCTCAGCAGAGCGGGCGTCGCTCCCATCACCGCCAGCTCGCCGCTATCGTCGGTCTGCACGCCCGATTCGGTTGTGAGCGTGGAGATCGGGCTGGTGGAACCGGTGGAGCGCGAGTAGATGGCCACGGGAAGATTCACGAGCTCGTCGCCCAGCTTGGTTTCAGCCAGGTTCGAGGCATCGGTCGTGATCACCGGCTCGGCGTCTTCCCTCACCTCCACGGTCTGGGTCTGGGCGCCGGGACGCAATGTTGCGTCGATACGCCGAGTTTCGCGTGCGGCCAGCGCAATCTGGGGCAGCGCCGCGGTCTCAAAGCCGGGCGCGGCAATCGTCAGCTTATAGGAGCCCACATCGACGTTGCGGAAAGCGTAGTTGCCGCTTTCGTCTACCATGGCCACCAGCGTGGTCTGGGTTCCGGTGTTCTGGAGCGTCACCTGCGCATTCTGGATAACGGCTCCGGTAGCATCACGCACCATGCCCAGGATGGCGCCGAACGTAGATTGCGCATGAACGGGGCCCGCCATTGCGGAAACCAGCAAACCGAGGAGAAAACACCTCCAGGCGAGCCGCCCCGGAGAATGTGAAGAGCAGGAGAGATGTTTCATTGACTCACCTTTCGAGCAAACAAGCGAGAAAAATATCTCTTTCGCTGCTTTTGTAAGGATGGAATTAAATTCAATGTAATGCCTGATGAATGCTCAGGATGACAGTCAAACCCTAAAGCAGATTTTTCCTGTGGAAAAACCGGGCGCGACTCGGGGCGTCAAGAGAATTAGGAGCCGGCGACCAAACCTGGCGGGGCCACGATCACGGGCGCAGCACAGATGCAGGACAGCAAGCTTTTTCTCTCAGAAGATTCGGCAACAGAAAGGCCTCGGCGGCTGTGGCGCAGCCGCGCGCTGATCTTTGGCCTCATCTCGGCGTCCACTGCCGCACTCCTGCTTTGCCCCTGCGATTGCCCGGGCCAAAACCCGCACGCCATTTTCTTAATTGCGCTCTCGGTCCTCATCGGCGGCGGCGCGGCGGTTCTCGTTTATCGCGAGATGCGGCGCAGGAGCGATATCACGGCTTTCCTGAAAGCCGTCATCGCCATTGCCATCGTAATCGTTGGGGTTTACGCGGAGTTCACCGCGGCGATGGACTTGATTGCCTGGCTTGCGCGGAGCGGAAGATAGGGCCGCCAGCTGCGTTTTGGGCTGCGGTATGGCCCACCGGCCTCGAACGTCCCATTCGTCATCTTACATCTATTCAAGACATTGCAAAAAAGGTATAATGCTTTCATGCGGTGGTCTGTCGGATTCCTGGATGAGCAGGCCAGGGCGGCGCTTGACGCATTTCCTGCTGATATTCGAGCGAGCTTTCAGCGCATCGTGGAACTGATTCAAACCCACGGCCTTGAACGCGTGCACGAGCCCTACTTGAAGCATCTCGAGGGGTCGCTCTGGGAGATGCGACTAAAGGGCAAAAGCGGAATCGCTCGCGCCATCTACGTCACGGCGACCGGCATGCGTATCGTAATCGTTCACGTTTTTGCCAAGAAAACCGTGAAGGCGCCACGCAGGGAGATCTTACACGCCCTGAAGAAGGCCAAGGAGATCCAATGAAAACGAAATTCATCCCCGTGGAAGAGTCTTTCAAGCAATGGAAGAAGGACCCGAAGTACGTAGCTGCCTATAATGCGCTGGAAAAAGAATTCGCAATTGCGTCGGCGATGATCAAGGCCCGTGCCGATGCAAATATGACTCAGGAGCAGGTTGCGAAGGCGATGGGGACTACGCAGGCGGTCATTGCCCGCCTCGAAAGCGGAAAAGCTCTGCCCTCGACGCGAACACTTGAGCGTTTTGCCAAAGCCACCCGAACGCGCCTACGCATCAGCTTTGCACGTGAGGCCCTGAGAGTCGGAGCTTCCCGCTGACCCGGAGATTGGCGGCCTGCAAAATTCCGCGCTTTTGCATCCGGCGCTGCTCGGGGTCTTCAGCACGCCTTAGATGGGCGCTTTTTCAAACGAAGTCACGAAATGAATTCCGGGAACTGTCAAGCCCTGGAGGCGGTCGTCATTGGTCAAGAAGAGGTCGCATCCCGCGGTTGCAGCAGTCGCGAGTTGAATTGCATCCGGCGGCTTAACTTTCCCCCCGATGCGAATCCGCGCGAAAGCCTCTGCGGCCTGCTCGATGAAGGGTAATACCACGATTCCTGGACTGCGAAATAGCTGGCGATAGCGATGCGCCAAGGCGAAGTCACTTTGCCGCAATGGCGTTACCAGGACCTCGCCCACGCTCATGACGGAGGTCAGAATCTCATCTCTGCGCGCGATGAACGCCCGGCTCAGTTGCCGCGCCCGCGCTGCCAAAGGACCTTGGCCCTCGTACAGGTAAATGAAAAAATTGGTGTCGAGAAATATTCGGCTCATTCCCAGCCCTCGCGCAACTTGCGCACGAATTCGTCGGGATCTATTCCCTTCCAATACTCCTGCCCCAACCCTTCCATTTCCAAAAGTCCCTCAAGCCAGCGTTCGGGCGTCTCAGAACTCTGTTTTGGCGCGCTCGGCTGTTGCGGCCCATCGATCGATGAATGCGCTCTCGCTCCGGTCCGGCCCTCTTGGTATCTCTTCTTCGCCCATTCAAGCAGCGGCAGGTAGCTCTCTGGAATTTCGCCTGCATCCGGGAATATTCTCCCTGTCCGCTCCGGATGGACCTCGTCCCCCGGCAGTAGGAGGCGGCGTGTGTGTTTTCCGGTGGCAAAAAGCATCCGGTGCTTTGCGGGATTCGGCGGCCGGTTGGCCACGCAGTGCTGAGAGACGTGCACGTTGAGACCAGAGCGGAATTCGCCTGCGACTCCTTCCTGAGCCGCACGATTGACAATTTCCTTGATCGTAAACTCCGTTCGTTCTGGCTGCTCCTGGTGCAAAAGTGCTGTCGCGACAAAAACTTCTGCCGCCAGCCCCACCTCGGTCGATAGCAAAACAGACGCCATTTCTCACTCCACAATATGAACATTGTAGAATGATGAGTCAATTGTGTCAATACTATGAGAAAATAGGCCGGAATAACTTCTAAACCCGCCGTTGCACAGCCTGTTCATATACCCGCACGTATTCCTTTGCCGGTCCAGACCAGCCGTAGTCGCGGGCCATGCCGTTGCGCATCAGGCGCGTCCAGCCCTTCCTGTCGCGGAAGGCTTCGAGGGCGCGGTCGATCTCCGCGAGCAGGTCTTTCGGTTCGTAGCCCTCGAACTTAAATCCGGTTCCAGTTCCCTTCACCGCGTCCCACTCCTCGATGGTGTCGTCAAGGCCACCGGTGGCGCGCACGACGGGGACGGTACCGTACCTGAGCGAGTACATCTGGTTGAGGCCGCAGGGCTCGTAGAGTGAAGGCATCAGGAACATGTCTGCGCCGGCTTCGATCTTGTGCGCAACGGCGTCGTCGTAGCGAATCTGCACGGCCACGGTGTCGGGATGGCGGAAGGCCCAGCCGCGGAAGAGGTTTTCGTAGTAGGGATCGCCGGTGCCCAGCGCGACCACGGCCAGATCGCGATCCGCCAACTCTTCAACGATCTTCGCCACGATTCCGAATCCCTTTTGCGTAGCCAGGCGCGAGACGATGCCGATAACGGGAGTGGTGTCCGCGATCTTTTCAAGGCCAAAGGCGTGCAGCAGATCGGCGCGGCAAATGTGTTTGCCCTCGAGATTCTCGGGCGTGTAGTGCGCGGCCAGGTGGCCGTCGACGGCGGGATTCCACTGCGTGTAGTCCACGCCGTTCAAAATGCCGTGCAGATCGGCGGCGCGCTTGTGCAGCACGCCTTCAAGCAACTCGCCAAACTCGGCCGTCTGGATCTCCTCGGCGTATTTGCGGCTGACCGTGGTGAGCAAATCGGAAAAAACCACACCGCCCTTCAGAAAATTGAAGCGATCGAACTGCTCCACTTGATCCATGGTGAAAAGCTCCCACGGAAAGAGCAGTTGCTCGGTAGTCACGGGCGGAAATTTGCCCTGGAAAGCGGCATTGTGAATGGTGAGTACGGTGGCCGCGCTGTGCAAGACAGGATCGTCGAGATAGGTGGTACGCAGATAGACGGGAATCAGCGCGGCCTGCCAGTCGTGAACGTGAAATACATTCGGCACGCCGAGGAGTTTTGACGCCTCGATGACGGCGCGGCAAAACAGGCCGAAGCGCTCGGCGTTATCGGCATAA
>Ga0302279_10000912_pt1 | contig 43542 bp, 34 predicted proteins | sample III_Bog_N3_3_FD_194541 | JGI IMG/M metagenome (GOLD analysis project Ga0302279, IMG submission 194541) | Peat permafrost microbial communities from Stordalen Mire near Abisko, Sweden - III_Bog_N3_3 | ecosystem: Environmental > Terrestrial > Soil > Wetlands > Peat | place: Sweden: Abisko... | reverse complement strand
CGCTACCTCAGGACCCGCAAGAAGGGCGCCTTCGTCCGCGTCATGGTGCGGTTCGCCCGCTGGGGCATCGCCCTGGGGGTGTTCGCCATGGTGATCGCCCTGGCCCTCATGAACGGATTCCGGGACGAGATCCAGGCCAACCTGTTCTCCGCCACCGCCCACTTCACGGTGGCCTACCTGGGCGGCGACTTCCCCGACACCCAGGCCACCGTGGCTCGGATCCGGGCCACCCCCGGGGTGGTGGCGGCCAGCCCCATGCGCATGGAGCACGGGCTGCTCAAGCCCGCCGCCGGGGACGCCCCGCCGGCCCCGCTGATGCTCAAGGCGGTGGACCCGGCCTCGGCCCATGGCACCTCCAGCATCTTCGACAGCCTCAGGCCGATCCAGGTGGAACAGCTGCAGCCGGGCGAGATCCTCATCGGCCGGGAACTGGCCCAGAACATGGGCCTGCACATCGGCGACCAGGTGGGCGTGGTGTTCCTGCGCATGGACCTGGGCCTGTCCGGGCTGCAGCCCAAGATGGCCGGGTTCCGGGTGGCCGGGTTCTTCCAGAGCCACATCAGCGAGTACGACAAGAGCTGGGCCTTCATCCACATCCAGGACGCCGAACGGCTGGCCGGCACGGACCAGGCGGAGATGATCGAGGTGCGCGCCACCAGCGTCGACGCCATCGAGCAGGCCAAGCCGGCGGTGCTGGCCGGCCTGAACGGCACCGGCCCCGGGCCCTACTTCGCCCAGGACCTGCGCGACACCAACCGGGCCCTGTTCGCCGCCCTGCGGGTGGAGAAGTGGATCTTCGGGGCCATCCTGGCCATGATCGTGCTCATCGCCGCCTTCAACATTGTCGCCAGCCTGGTACTGCTGGTGACCGAAAAGCGCCGGGATCTGGGCGTGTTCCTGGCCCTGGGCGCCACCCCCCGGCAGATCCAGCGCCTGTTCGAGCTGCAGGGCATCCGCATCGGCGCCGTGGGCACAGCCTGGGGCCTGGGCGTCTCGGTGCCGTTCTGCCTGGTGGCCAACCATTACCGGCTGATCAAGTTGCCCGCCGCGGTCTACGACTTCATCACCTTCGTGCCGTTCCGCCTCAGTCCGGGCGATCTGGCCCTGGTGGCGGTGTTCCCCCTGCTGGTGGCCTGGGCCGCCTCGCGCTACCCGGCCCGCCGCGCCGCCCGGGTGGACCCGGTGGATGCCCTGCGCGCCGACTGACCCCTTTTCCCCGTCGGGAGCCCGCGCCCGCGCCGACGGTCCCCTTTCCCCCCTCCGGAAACCCGCCATGCCGCAGCCCCTGCCCCCCATCGCCCCACCGACCGCCGCCCCTTCCGGGGGCCGGCCTTGAACGGGCTGCCCCTGAGCGTCCGGGAGCTGCACAAGACCTATGCCGGGGCGGAGCACCCGGTGTTCGACGGCTTCTGCCTGGAAGTGGAGGCCGGCGCCCTGTGCGCCGTGGTCGGCCCGTCCGGCGTGGGCAAGACCACGCTGCTCAACTGCGTGGCCGGTCTCGACCACTGGGAGGCGGGCAGCATCCAGGCCGGGGACCAGCTCGTGCCCCAGGGCGATCCGGAAGCCTCGGCCCTGTACCGGCGGGCCCACGTGGGCCTGGCCTTCCAGCAGCCGCACCTGCTGCCGGAATTCACGGTGGAGGAGAACCTGCTCATGCCGTTCCGCATCGCCGGGGACCTGGACGCCGGGCAGCAGGACTGGGTGGCCCGGCTGCTGGCCAAGGTCGGGCTCGCCGATCTGGCCGGACGGTTGCCGGGCACCCTGTCCGGTGGTCAGGCGGCCCGGGTCGGCCTGATCCGGGCCCTGACGCGCCGACCGGGACTGTGGCTGCTGGACGAGCCCACCGGCAACCTGGATCCGGCCACCGCCCAGGAGGTGTTCCAGTTCCTCCTGGACCTGCACCGGGAGCTGCGGCCCACCACCCTGCTGGTGACCCACAACCCGGACCTGGCCGCCCGCTGTGGCCGCATCGTCCGTCTGGGCGGCCTATCCGCGGCCTGAACCGCAAAGCCGGCCGTATAGGCATACGGCGGCCGAAGCGGGCATGCGGCTGAAGCGGACATGCAGATGAAGCCGGCAGGCGTCCGAGGCTGGTCGACCGCACAAGCTGACGGGTGACCGAAGCCGGCGGTTGCCCCCGGGCGGCCATGGGGCCACCATGAGCCAGCCCCGGCCCTGGCGCCGGGCCAGGAGGCGCAGCATGACACGCAAAGCGATCACAGCGGAGGGCGCGGCGGTGGTGGGCCCCTATTCCCAGGCGGTCCGGGCCGGCAAGCTGGTCTACCTGTCGGGCCAGACCCCGGTGGATCCCGCCACCGGCACCCTCCTGGACGGGGACGTGAAGGCCCAGACCGCCCAGTGCTTCCAGAACCTGTTCGCGGTGCTCAAGGCCGGCGGCCTGACGCCGGACCAGGTGGTGAAGGTCAACGTGTTCCTCACCGACATGAACGACTTCGCGGCGATGAACGAGGTCTACGCGGCCCATTTCGGACTGCCGTACCCGGCCCGCACCACCGTCGGCGTGGCCTCCCTGCCCCTGGGCGCGCGCATCGAGATCGAGCTGATCGCCCGCAGGGACTGAGGACTGCCGGCAAACCTGACAGCCATCCCCAGAATCAGGGTCCAGCGCCGGGCCAACCAATTGTCATCCTGCATTTCCCCGGTCATCGGTGTTCATCCCCGTTCCCCAAGCCCTGGCATCAGCCTTGGCGCAAGTTCCGGGACGTCCTGGGAGTCGAGCTCCATGGAGCCATGGCCGGGATCCGGATGGACTGGCCTCCGGAACCCTGCGTGACGGCAAGCCGGGGCTGAGTTTGAACAGGGATTAACGCCGACATCCAGGAAAAAGCAGGATCAAGAAAGCCTGATCATTGGCTCAGCCGGATTTGCCGACGGCAGCTAGCCAACCCGTCACGGCCGTAGGCGGTGCCGAGCCTGGGGCTGGGGCTGGGGCCATTTTCAACATGTGTTGAAAAAGAACTTGCAACTTTCGAACAATTATTCGAAATTGAACATGCGTTGAAAACGTTCCACTGGGTGACGCCCCCCACTCCGGACCCCCGCTCATGAAACTGGACCAGCAGACCCTGCTCGCCGCCGCCCTGAAGGTCTTCGCCCAGGCCGGGCTGGAGGGGGCGACCATGCGCGCCATCGCCAAGGAGGCGGGCTGCGACGTGTCGCTGCTCTACTACTACTTCGCCAACAAGGAGGCGGTGTTCTCGGCCGTCCTGGACCAGCGGATGCCGCCCATGGTGCGGGCCCTGCGGGAGCTGGCGCATCCGCGCGACCGGCGCTCCACGGCGGAAAAGCTGTGGACCGTCCTGCAGCTGTTCCACGTCCGGGCCGCGGACGGCGGCTTACGCAGCCTGATCCGCCAGCAGATCGGCCGGGGGCCTGACAATCTGTCCGAACTGGTGACCCGCAAGCTGCTCCCGGCCCAGACGGCCATGCGCCTCATCGTCCGCCGGGGCCAGCGCCGGGGCGAGCTGCGACCCGAACTCAACCCCCTGCTGGTGGTGGTGTTCCTGGTGCGCATGGAGGTCGAGCTGCTGGACCTGGTGCCGGCCTACGCGCCACGCATGACCGGCGTGGCGCCGGAGCTGGCCCTGGCCAGCGCCGAGCGCACCTGGTTCGAGGTGTTCTGGCGCGGCATCGCCGCCGAGCCGCTGCTTCCCCTGCCCTTTTTGCCACCGCGGGCACCGCTGCCGGCGGCGGCGGCCCGCCCCTCATCCCGCACGGATGCCTGATCGCTTTACCTTTCCGAGGACCCCCATGAACAAGAAGCTGATCTTCCCCATCGCCGCCGTGGCCCTGGCCGCCGGGGGCGGCACCTGGGCCTGCCGCGGCCGCGGCCAGGCGGAGCGCCCCACGCTGTTCGGCAACGTGGACATCCGCGATGTGAGCCTGGCCTTCCGGGTGGGCGGCCGGGTCAGCGATATCCGGGTGGACGAGGGCAGCGTGGTGCACGCGGGCGACCTGATCGCCAGTCTGGACGCAGAGCCCCTCCAGGACGCCGTGGCCAACGCCGAAGCGGCCGTGGCCGCCACCGGCGCCCACGCGGCCATGCTGCACAAGGGCTACCGGACCGAAGACGTGGAACAGGCCAAGGCCAAGCTCGACTCGGCCCGGGCCGCCCTCAAGGACGCGGAGCAGCAGCTGGTCCGCCAGCAGACCATGGTGCCCACCGGCGCGGCCCCCCAACGGACCCTGGACAACGCCCAGTCACAGCGCGACCAGGCCGCCGCCCAGGTGCGCACCGCGGAACAGAACCTGCGCGAACTGAGCACCGGCTACCGCAAGGAAGAGGTGGAAGAAGCCGATGGCCAGGCGCGCCAGGCCCAGGCCAGCCTGGCGACCGCGAGGCTCAACCTGCGCGACGCCCAGCTGATCGCCCCCAGCGACGGGGTGATCCTCACCCGGGCGGTGGAAAAGGGTTCCATGGTCGCCGCCGGCACGCCCGGCTTCAGCCTGACCCTCACCAGCCCGGTGTGGGCCCGGGCCTACGTGAGCGAGACCGAACTGGGCCGGTTCAACAGCGGCACCCGGGTGACCCTGGCCACCGATCTGCACCCGGACCGGCGGTACCACGGGGTGGTGGGCTTCGTGTCGCCCACCGCCGAGTTCACCCCCAAGAACGTGGAGACCGCCGATCTGCGCACCGCCCTGGTCTACCGGCTGCGCATCGTGGTGGCGGATCCCGACGTCCAGCTGCGCCAGGGCATGCCGGTCACCGTGCGGCTGGCGCAATGACGGAAGCCGCCACCGCCATCGAAGTCCGGGGCCTGCTCAAGCGGTTTCCGGGCGCCCCGGCGCCGGCCCTGGACCAGCTGACCACCGCCATGCGCGCCGGGACCATCACCGGCCTGGTGGGGCCGGACGGGGCCGGCAAGACCACCTTCCTGCGCACCCTGGCCGGACTGCTCAGCCCCAGCGAGGGCGAGGTGCGGGTGCTGGGCCTGGATCCCTGCGCCCAGAGCGCGGAGCTGCGCGAACAGATCGGCTATATGCCCCAGAAGTTCGGACTGTACGAGGATCTGAGCGTGCTGGAGAACCTGACCCTGTACGCCGATCTGCGCAACGTGGTGGGTGCCGAGCGCGCGGCCGCCTTCGAACGCCTGCTGGCCTTCACCGATCTGGCGGCCTTCACCGGGCGCTATGCCGGCAAGCTGTCAGGCGGCATGAAGCAGAAGCTGGGCCTGGCCTGCTCCCTGCTGGGCCACCCGCAGATCCTGCTGCTGGACGAGCCCGGGGTGGGGGTGGACCCCATCTCCCGGCGCGAACTTTGGAAGATGGTCCGGGCCCTGGCCGGGGACGGCATGACCGTGGTGTGGAGCACCGCCTACCTGGACGAGGCGGAGTTGTGCGACGACGTGCGCCTGATGGCCGAAGGCCGGATCCGGGCCAGCGGCACCCCCCGGGAGCTCATGGATCCCATGGTGGGCCGCTGCTTCCAGATCACCCAGCTGGCGGACAGCCCCAGAAGCCTGCTGCACCGGGTGCTCAACGCCCCGGAGGTGATCGACGGCGCCATCCAGGGCAGCGCCGTGCGCATTGTGCTGCGCGAAGCCGAAGTGTTCCCGGACCTGGCCCGGCTGGGGGCCGGGGCCGAGGCCACCTTCCGGGCGGTGCCGCCACGCCTGGAGGACGCCTTCATCAGCCTGCTGGGCGGCGGGCCCGGGGGCGATTCGGCCCTGGCCCAGGTGACCCAGGCCCGGGAGCCGGATCCGGCCCTGGACCCGGAGGGCATCATCCAGGCCCGGCACCTGTGCAAGCGCTTTGGTGCCTTCCAGGCCACCGACGACGTGAGCTTTGCCGTGGCCCGGGGCGAGATCTTCGGCCTGCTGGGCCCGAACGGGGCCGGCAAGTCCACCACCTTCAAGATGGAGTGCGGCCTGCTCAAGCCCACCAGCGGCCAGGCCCTGGTCATGGGCCTGAACCTGGAGCACAGCCCGTCCCAGGCCCGCCAGCAGCTGGGCTACATGGCCCAGAAGTTCTCTCTGTACGGCCAGTTGAGCGTTCGCCAGAACCTGCTGTTCTTTTCCGAGATCTACGGGCTGACGGGCGAAACCCAGCGCTTCAAGGTGCAGCAGATGGTCGAGACCTTCGATCTGGCGCCGTTCCTGGACACCCTGGCCGGGGAGCTGCCGCTGGGCTTCAAGCAGCGCCTGGCCCTGGCCTGCGCCGTGATGCACGAGCCGCAGGTGCTGTTCCTGGACGAGCCCACCTCCGGGGTGGACCCGGTGACCCGGCGCGAGTTCTGGAACCACATCCACGGCCTGGCCAACAAGGGCGTGACCATCATCGTCACCACCCACTTCATGGACGAGGCCGAGTACTGCGACCGCATCGGCCTGGTCTACCGGGGCCGGCTCATCGCCCTGGGCCGGCCGGACGACCTGAAGCAGCGCTGCGCCACCCCCGAACGGCCGGATCCGACCATGGAGGACGCCTTCATCGCGCTCATCCTGGAGGCCGAGCATGAATGACCCGAGCATCCGCAACGCAGGCGGCGCCCCGAACGGCAGGATCAGCGGCAAGGGCATCTCCATGCGCCGCCTGCTGGCCCTGTGCCGCAAGGAGTCTTACCAGATCGTGCGCGACCCCAGCAACATCCTCATCGCCTTCGTGCTGCCGGTGATCCTGCTGTTCCTGTACGGCTTCGCCATCAACCTGGACGTGAGCCTGGTCAGGCTCGGGCTGCTGCGCCTGGACGACGGGCCGGCGGCGGTGAGCTTCGAGCAGCAGCTGCGCGGCAACCCGGTCTTCGAATTGCACCCGGGCGCCTCCCAGGCCGCCCTGCAGGCGGCCATGTCCCGGGGCGAGATCCGCGGCATGGTGGTGATCCAGAGCGATTTTTCCAGCAAGTGGACCCATGGCCAGGGCGCGGCCATCCAGGTGCTCACCGACGGCTCCGAGCCCAACACCGCCAACTTCGTGTCCTCGTACGTGCAGGGCGCCTTCGCCAACTGGCAGGCGGCCCGGGCGCCCCTGGCCGACGGGACCCCGGTCCCGGGCCTGGATCTGCGTTCGCGGGCCTGGTACAACCCGGCCACCATCAGCCGCGACTACCTGGTGCCGGGCTCCATCGCGGTGGTCATGACCATCATCGGCGCCCTGCTCACCTCGCTGGTGGTGGCCCGGGAATGGGAACGGGGCACCATGGAGGCCTTGCTGGCCACCCCGGTCACCGCCGCCGAGCTGCTGCTGTCCAAGATCCTGCCCTACTACGTGCTGGGCATGGTGGCCATGGTGCTGTGCACCCTGGTGGCCGTGCTGCTCATGGGGGTGCCGTTCCGGGGCTCCTTCCTGGTCCTGGCCGGCAGCAGCACGCTGTTCCTGGGCGCCGCCCTGGGCTTCGGGCTGTTCCTGTCCACCACCCTGCGCAACCAGTTCAACGCCGCCCAGGCCGCCCTCACCGCCGGCTTCCTCCCGGCCATGATGCTGTCCGGCTTCGTGTTCGAGATCGGCAGCATGCCCTTGCCGCTGCGCCTGCTCACCCGGGTGTTCCCGGCCCGCTACTTCACCAGCTCGCTGCAGACCCTGTTCCAGGCGGGCACCATCCCCGCCATCCTCGTCCCCAACGATCTATGCCTGGCCCTGCTCATGGTGTTCTGGTTGACCCTGACCGCGCGCAAGACCACCCGGACCCTGGACTGACCCATGCTGAAACGCCTGCTAGCCCTCATCCGCAAGGAACTCCAGATCGTCCTCGGCAACCCCAAGTCCCGGGGCATGCTGATCATGCCCGTGGTGCTGCAGGTGATCCTGTTCCCCTTCGCCGCCACCATGGAGGTCCGGCACGCCACCCTGGCCGTCTACAACCAGGACGCCGGCCCGGCCTCGGTGGAGCTGATCCAGCGCATGGGCCGCGCCGCCGCCTTCGACCGGGTGCGGCTGGTGCACAGCGAGCCGGAGCTGCGCGCCACCCTGGAAGGCCAGGACGCCCTGCTGGGCGTGGCCATCCCGGCGGACTTCTCCCGCCGCCTGCTGGTCGGGGAAACCGCGCCGCTGCAGGTGATCCTCGACGGCCGGCGCTCCAACAGCGGCCAGATCGCCACCGGCTACGTGACCCAGGTGGTCTCGGCCTACGCGGTGGAGCGCGGCGCCCCGGCCGCGACCACCCTGGACGTGCGCAACATCTACAACCCCAATCTGCATTCCATGTGGCACGTGCTGCCCAGCCTGGTGGCCATCATCACCACCATCGGCTGCCTGTTCGTCACCGCCCTGAGCGTGGCCCGGGAACGGGAGGAGGGCACCTTCGACCAGCTGCTGGTTTCGCCCCTGACCCCCCTCTACATCATGATCGGCAAGGCCGTGCCGGGCATCCTCATCGCCCTGGCCCAGGGGCTGTTCATCGCCGGCGCGGCGGCCTGGGGGTTCCGGGTGCCGTTCACCGGCGATCCGCTGGTGCTGGTGGCCGGCATCCTGTGCTACGGCATGGCCCTGGCCGGAATCGGGCTGTTCATCTCCAGCATCTGCATGACCCAGCAGCAGGCCTTCTTCGGGGTGTTCGCCTTCATGTCGCCGGCCGTCCTGCTTTCGGGCTACGTGGGCCCCATCGAGAACATGCCGCTGGCGCTGCGCATCCTGGCCTGGAGCAACCCGCTGACCCACACCATCCTCATCATGAAGGGCGTGTTCCTCAAGGGCTTCGGGTTCCAGCAGGCCTGGCCGGACCTGTGGCCGCTGCTGGCCGTCGCCGTGTGCACCCTGTCCATCGCCCTCACCATGTTCCGTCGCCATATTGCCTGATCGAGGCCCCCGTGAAAAAGCTCCTAGCCCTCCCCCTGCTCACCGCCGTGCTGGCCTGCCATCCGGTGGGCACCGACTACGCCCGTCCCCGGGTCGACCTGCCGGAAACCTTCGCCGTGCCCGCCGGTGACCGGGCCCCGCACCTGGCCTGGTGGGCCGCCCTGGGCGACCCGGTCCTCACCCGGCTGATCACCCAGGCCGATGCGGCCAGCCCGGACCTCCGTCTGGCCGAAGCGCGGCTGCGCCAGGCCCGGGCCCAGCAGGGGGTCCAGGATGCCCAGGGCGGACCGACCCTCGACGCCAACGGCCGGGTGTCCCGGGACCGGCTGAGCCAGAACAGCGAAAACTTCGCCAACGTGCCCATCGCCAACCCCAGGCTGGACTTCACGGACTACCAGGCGGGCTTCGACGCCTCCTGGGAGCTGGATTTCTTCGGCCACCAGCGGCGCCTGTCCGAGGCCGCCGCGGCGCGCACCGGCGCCAGCGCCGAGCAGCTCGGCGACGCCCGGCTGATCCTGGCCGCGGAGGTGGCCCGCACCTACATCGAGCTGCGCACCGGCCAGCAGCGGCTGGTGCTGGCCGAGGCCAGTGTCCGGCAGCTGGAAGCGCTGCTGGAGCTGACCCGGGCCGCCGTCCAGGCCGGGGACAGCGCCCGGCAGGAGCTGCGCCAGGCCGAACTGAACCTGGCCGCCTTCCGGGCCACCGTGCCGGCCCTGGAGGTGGGTCTGCGGGAAAGCCTCACCAGCCTGGCCACGCTCACCGCCCAGCCGGTGGCGCAGGTGCAGGCCCAGGTGGGCCCGGCCGCCCCGCTCATGGCGGTGCCCCCGGCCCCGGCCGCGGGCCTGCCTTCGGATCTGCTGAACCGCCGCCCGGATCTGCGCTCGGCCGAACAGGATCTGCGGGCGGCCAACGCCGATGTGGGGGTGGCCCTGGCCGAGCGCTACCCGCGCTTCTCCCTGGTGGGCAACGCCGGCTGGAACAGCATCCAGAGCGGCACCCTGCTGCAGAACGCCAGCCGCACCTGGAGCCTGGGCCCGCAGTTCAGCCTGCCGCTGTTCAACCAGGGACGGCTCAAGGCCCAGGTCCGGGCCGAGCAGGCCGCCTACGACGCGGCCCTGGCCAGCTACCACAAGGCGGTGCTGGAGGCCCTGGCCGACGTGGACGTGGCCTTCACCCGCCTGGCCCAGGACGAACGCCAGCGCGGCCTGCTCCTGGACACCGAGGCCCGCCAGCAGCAGCTGCTGGACCTGGCCCGGCAGCAGTTCCAGGCCGGGGACACGGCCCGCACCCCCGTGCTCCAGGCCGAGCGCAGCCTGCTGGCCCAGCGGGACCAGGTCCTGCAGGCCCAGTCCCAGAGCCTCACGGCGCTGGTGTCGGTCTACAAGGCGCTGGGCGGGGGCTGGGCGGACTGAAAGCCTGCTTCCTGGGCAGCCCTCATTCACCCAGGAGGCGCAGGCTTTGGGCCTTGGCCGCCTCGTTGAGGCGGACATCGAAGCAGGCAAAGACAACCTCCGGAACCGTTTCGTAGATCTCCTGGGCCGACAGTTTCTTGATGACGAGGTCATCTTTATCTGATATATCAGATATCAGATGCCCATCACCTCCGCCCAGCCCCCCGCCCTCCAGACCCGCCCTTTGCGCGAGCAGGTCTACGACTACCTGCGCACGGAAATGAACCAGGGCGACCTGCAGCCGGGCGCCTTCCTGGATCTGAACGCCATCGCCGAGCGGCTGGGGATCAGCCGCACGCCCCTGCGCGAGGCGCTGCTGCAGCTGGAAGCCCAGGGCTTCGTCACGGTCCTGCCGCGCCGGGGCTTCCGCCTGAACCGCCTGTCCCTGGACGATATCCGGCACTACTACGAGATCCTGGGCGCCCTGGAGGCCGCCACCCTGAAGGCCCACGGCGCCGCCCTGGGCATCGACGACGTGCGGCGCATGCGCGAGCTGAACGCGGCCATGGCCCAGGCCGTCGCGGCCGAGGACTTCGACCGCTACTACGCGCTGAACCTGGCCTTCCACGAGGTCTACCTGGGCCTGAGCGACAACAAGGCGCTGCTGGCCCTGGCCCGCTCCCTGAAGCAGCGGCTCTACGACTGGCCGCGCCGGGCCGGCTTCGTCAAGGCCTGGGAGGAGCACTCCATCGCCTCGGAACACGCCCGGTTCCTGGACCTGCTGGAGCGCGGCGCCATCCGGGAAGCGGCCGACTACCTGCAGGACGTGCACTGGTCCTTCCAGGTGCAGGAACCCTTCATCCATGCCTACTACTTCGCCAGCCAGTCGGCGGCCAGCCAGGCGCCGGCCGCCGAAACCGCGGGCCCGAACGGACGAGGTCGCTGATGCCCGGATCGATCTTCAATATCCAGCGCTACTCCCTCCAGGACGGCCCCGGGCTGCGCAGCACGGTGTTCATGAAGGGATGCCCGCTGGCCTGCAAGTGGTGCCACAACCCGGAAAGCCAGTCCGCCGAGACCGAGTTCCTGCGCCTGGAAAACCGCTGCATGTGCTGCGGCCGCTGCACACCCGAGGAACTGGCCGGCCACGCCGCCGGCAAGGGCCCGGCGGATGTGGACGCCTGCCCCACCGGCGCCATGCAGCAGGTGGGCCAGGCGGTGGAGCCGGCCGACCTGGTCCGGCAGCTGCTCCGGGACCGGATCTTCTTCGACGAGTCCGGCGGCGGGGTGACCTTTTCCGGCGGCGAACCGCTGCAGCAGACGGCCTTCCTGCTGGATGCCCTGGCCCGGTTGCGCGCCGAGGGGGTGCACACCGCCCTGGACACCTGCGGCTACGCCCCCTGGGAGCGGCTGGAGTCGGCGGCCCGGATGGCCTCCCTGGTGCTGTACGACCTGAAGCTCATGGACCCGGAGCGCCACCGGGCCGCCACCGGCCAGTCCAACCGCATCATCCTGGACAACCTCCGGGCCCTGGCCGGCGTCCACCCGGAACTCTGGATCCGGGTGCCGGTGATTCCCGGCCTCAACGATGATCTGGAGAACCTGCAGGCCACCGCCGATTTCCTGGCGCCGCTGGCGGCGGTGCGGCGGGTGGATCTGCTGCCGTACCACCGCACCGGCCAGGCCAAGTTCGCCCGCATGGGCCTGGCCTATGCCCTGCCCGATCTGCAACCGCCCACCCCGCAACGGCTCGAGGCCCTGGCGGAGGTGTTCCGCAGCCGCGGCCTCGTCACCTGCACCGGAGGCCATCCATGACTGAACGCACCGAGCGTCTGCGCCGGGAAAGCCTGGCGGCGACCCCCTCCATCAGTGGCGAGCGGGCGGAGATCGTCACCCGCTTCTACCGGGAACACGCCGGCAAGTACAGCGCGCCCGTGACCCGGGGCCTGAACTTCCTGGCCATCGTCGAGGCCAAGTCCCTGTGGCTGGGCGAGGGCGAACTGATCGTCGGCGAGCGGGGCCCCCGGCCCAAGGCCGTGCCCACTTTCCCGGAGCTCACCTGCCACAGCGTGGCGGATCTGCGCATCCTGGATTCGCGCCCGCTCACCAGCTACGCGGTGGCCCCGGAGGTGATCGCCCTGTATGAGCGCGAGGTGATCCCGTACTGGCAGGGCCGCTCCATGCGCGACCAGATGTTCGCCGAGCTGCCCCGGGCCTGGGTGGACGCCTACGAGGCCGGCTGCTTCACCGAGTTCATGGAACAGCGCGCCCCGGGCCACACGGTGGCCGACGGCAAGCTGTACCGCAAGGGCATGCTGGACTTCAAGGCGGATATCGCCGAGGCCGTGGCCGCCCTGGACTTCGAACACGACCCCCAGGCCCTGGACCGGCGCGAGGCGCTGCAGGGCATGGCCCTGTCCTGCGACGCGGTGATGCGCTGGGCCGAGCGCTATGCCGAGCTGGCCGAGGCCGAGGCGGGCAAGGCCAAACCCGGGCGCCGGGCCGAGCTGCTGAAGCTCGCCGACGTCTGCCGGCACGTGCCGGCCCACGCGCCCCGGGACTTCCAGGAGGCGCTGCAGTACTACTGGTTCTGCCACCTGAGCGTCATCACCGAGCTGAACGGCTGGGACGCCTACAGCCCCGGGCACCTGGACCAGCACCTCTGGCCCTTCTACCAGCGGGGCCTGGCCGACGGCAGCCTGGACCGGGAGAAGGCCAAGGAGCTGCTGGAGTGCTTCTTCATCAAGTTCAACAACCACACGGCCCCGGCCAAGCAGGGGGTGACCGCGGCGGAAAGCGGCACCCTCACCGACTTCGCCAACCTGAACCTGGGCGGGATGCTCCGGGACGGCTCGGACGGCTCCAACGAGCTGACCCACCTGCTGCTGGAGATCATCGAAGAGATGCACCTGCTGCAGCCCAGCAGCAACCTGCAGGTGTCGCGCAAGACCCCGGACGCGGTGCTCAAGCACGCCCTGCGGGTGATCCGCAACGGCTACGGCTTCCCCTCCCTGTTCAACGCCGATTCGGTGGTGGAGGAGCAGCTGCGCCAGGGCAAGACCCTGGAGGACGCCCGGGAGGGCGGCTGCTCCGGCTGCGTGGAGGTGGGCGCCTTCGGCAAGGAGGCCTACATCCTGACCGGCTACTTCAACGTGGTGAAGATGCTGGAGCTGGCCCTGCACGACGGGCTGGACCCGCGCACCCGCAAGCGCATCGGCGCCCGCACCGGGGACCCGGCGACGTTCCGCAGCTATGACGATCTGTTCGCCGCCTTCGAAACCCAGCTGCGGCACGTCCTGGATCTGAAGGTGGCCGGAAACCAGCTTATCGAGCGGATGTACGCCACCCGCATGCCGCACACCTTCCTGTCCGTGGTCACCGACGACTGCATCCGCAAGGGCAGGGACTACAACGCCGGCGGGGCGCGCTACAACAACACCTTCATCCAGGCGGTGGGCATCGGCAGCATCACCGACAGCCTGTCGGCCCTCAAGCTGCTGGTGTTCGAGCAGGGCGAGCTGGCCCTGCCGGACTTCATCCGGGCCCTGGACGCCGATTTCCGCGACCAGGAACCGCTGCGCCAGCGCCTGCTGAACAAGACACCCAAGTACGGCAACGACGACGACGCGGCCGACCAGGAGATGACCCGGGTGTTCCGGCTGCTGTTCGAGGCCATCGACGGCCGGCCCAACACCAAGGGCGGCGCCTACCGGGTGGAGATGCTGCCCACCACCTGCCACGTGTACTTCGGCGAGGTCTGCCAGGCCTCGGCCGACGGCCGGCACCAGGGCCTGCCCCTGTCCGAGGGCATCAGCCCGGTGCAGGGCGCCGATCGCCAGGGCCCCACCGCCGTGCTCCGCTCCGCGGCCAAGATGGACCACGTCAAGACCGGCGGCACCCTGCTGAACCTGAAGTTCAGCCCCAGTCTGCTGGAGGGGGAGACCGGGATCGACCACCTGCACAGCCTGGTGCGCTCCTATTTCAAGCTGGACGGGCACCACCTGCAGTTCAACGTGGTGAACGCGGCCCGGCTGCGCGAAGCCCAGGCCCGGCCCGAAGCCTTCCGCGACCTGATCGTCCGGGTGGCCGGCTACAGCGACTACTTCTGCGATCTGGCCCCGGCCCTGCAGGAGGAGATCATCCAGCGCACGGAGCATGCGCACTTCTAGACCAAGTCATGGTCCGGGTCCCTCCATTTCGCCCTGGTCGTTGTCTCTGAACGCATTCGCGTTCTGAGACAACGGAGTTGATCCGGCAGATTGACGGGACTCTGTTCCACCCCCGGGTGGGGAAAACTGTTTGATTTCCAGCCTCCGAAAAGTCTGATTGAGCCGAAAACCCGGAGGTGGACACACAAATGCCGATTGCCCTCCGGCGAAGCAATCCGTTCTGTTGGATCGCGATCAGCGATCCAACAGAACGAATCAGGGTGGAATGGAGGGACCCGAGGCTTTACGAGGCCAGGCCGCAATCCCCCGGCTGGTAGCGCACCTCCACGCTCCGCTCCAGGACCACCGGCCGGCTGGGCAGTTCCACCTCCAGCACCGGCCCGTCCAGGGCCGGGCCCCGGAGCTGGAACGGGGCCGGGGCCGGGCCCGGAGGCAGCAGCTGCCAGTCGGCCTTGCAGCCGTCCACCCGCACCTCCTGGATCCGCCCCATGCGGGGATGCGGATGCAGCCGCAGCACCCAGGCCCGTTCCGGGCGAGCGCCGTGGAAGCTGCCGGCGGCCGCGCCCACGGTCACGGTCACCCGGCGCCGGCCGGGCTCCAGGCGGGCCTCCAGGGGGGTGCGCCGGCAGGCGCCGGCCTGGTAGGCGTTGGACTGCCCGTCATCCTCGTACAGTTCGGCCCGGGCCGCCCGCTCCGGGTGCGGGTGCACCTCCAGGGTGATGGGGTCCCAGGGCTTTTCCCCGGTGTGCAGCATGTCCGGCGCCAGCGCGAACAGGCTGCCGGCCCGGATGAACAGGGGCGTCACCGCCGCCGGGGCGCGGGTCTCCAGGGTCCGGGGCCCCTGGAACCGGGTGCCGGTCCAGGCGTCCAGCCATTCCCCGTCGGGCAGCCAAACCGACCGCGCCACCGGCCGCAGGGGCAGCTCCATGGGCCGGTAGAACAGCAGGCAGCGGGCCTCCCCTTCGCCCTGGCGCAGGTCCACCCGCAGGGCATGGCTGACCCCGGGTTCCAGGGTCACCGGGTCCAGCCCCAGATTGCGGACACTGGGGATCCACTGGTCTACGACCAGCCGGCCATCCAACCATAGGCGTCCGCCCGCCTCCACCCGAAGGCCCAGCTGCACCGCCCGGTCCGGGGTGACCTGGCCGGTCCAGCGGGCGGAGAAGTGTTCCAGGGGGATGCCAGGGCCGGGCGCCTGGCCGCGCCAGCGGACGTCCAGGGCCGGTTCCACCCGCGAAACCAGGGGCGATCCCAGCAGGTTCTCGTTGGCGAACAGCTCCAGATCCAGTCCGGGTCCGCCCTCGGCCCGCTGCAGCCAACCGGGGGGCACCGGCGGGTTCCAGGGCTCCCCCTCCAGGATGGGGGCCACCAGCAGGCCTTCGCCCAGCAGGTACTGGTCGTTGGCGGCGGCCTCGGGGCACTGCGGGCTGACCAGGTCCAGCCGGCGCAGCAGCGGCTCACCCGTGTCGAAGGCGTGCCGGGCGGCGGCGTACAGGTGGGGCAGCAGACGGTAGCGCAGGACCAGGTAGGCGCGGGCAATGGCCTCCACCTGGGGGCCCAGGGCCCAGGGCTCGCGCAGGAAGCTCAGGCTGTTGGAGCAGTGCGGGCGCAGCACGGCGGACAGGGCGCCGAACTGGTAGGAACGCAGGTACAGTTCCGGCGAGGGGATCCCTTCGTGGCCGCCCACATCCTCGCTGAGGTAGGGCAGCAGCGAGCGCACCCCCACCTGCACGGCGTTCTCCACCCCCTCCCGCACCCCCCGCCAGCCCACCAGGGTGTCCCCGGTCCACTGGAAGGGGAACCGGTGCCCGGCGATGTCCGAGGGCCGGTTCAGGTGGCCGTTGTCGATGCCGTCCACGTTGGCCAGGATCAGCGGCCGGGAGTCGGGCCGCACGCCCAGGGTGGTGTCCCGGAACACCTGCATGCCCCAGACTTCCTTGGCCAGCCCGGGCAGCGGCTCGGCCAGGCTCACCTCCCAGTTGCGGTCGAACCACCAGAAGTCCACGCCGAGCCGCAGCCAGCGCCCCAGGTTGTCGTAGCGGTGGCGCATCTCCAGCGGGTCCAGGGCCAGGTCCGCCACCGGCTTGGGGTGGTCGTTGAAGCCCACCCGCACCCCCATGTGGTGCACCTTTTCCAGGAACTCGGCCATGTCCGGGAACAGCTTCAGGTTCTCGTCATAGCCGAAGCTGGCGCTCACCCGCCAGTCGGTGTCCACCATGAACACGTCCAGGGGCAGGCCGCGCTCCCGGTACTCCTGGATCAGCCCCAGCACGCCCCGGTCGGTGTATGGGTAGTAGCGGCTGTGGAAGGCGCCGAACAGGTACAGGGGCGGCAGTTCCACCGGGCCGGTGAGCCGCAGCAGGTCGGCCCGCAGCCGGGCATGGTCGCCCCGGGGCAGGAATACGTACTGGTCCGGGGCGTCGTTGCCCAGGTCCCAGCCGCTGGTCGCCGCCAGATCCGGGGCCAGGTCGGCGTCCGGGGGAGCGGGGGTGGCGCCCCAGGCCGGCGGCACGATGCGCGGGGCGTCGGCCACCGCCCAGGCCTCGGGCCGGGCGCCGGGGGCCGGCAGGGCGCGGGTGCTGGTGACCGCCTCCCAGCGGTACAGCACGGCGCCGCCGGGATCGGTGATGACCACGCCGCGCAGATCCGTGGCCCCGACCGGCACGCGCACGGTCCAGCGGTCGGTGGCCAGTTCCACTTCCGGGCCGGCGTCCCGGCGGCGCAGGGGGACGCCTGGCCAGGCGCGCTCCACCACGTGGAAGCTGCGCCGGTCCTCGAAGCCCCGGGGGCCCCGCACTTCCAGGCGGACCAGGGTCGGCGACAGGGCCTGGATCCGCAGCGCGCCCAGTTCGACGCTGGCGTCCGGATGCCGGCACCGGGGATAGGGCGGGGGGGGGAACGGATCGTCCGGAACGTTCACCAGGGGCTCCATGAGAACAAGGGGTCAGAGGCGACAGGATGGCGGCGGTGGGATCGGCCTCAGTGGGTCGGCTGCCGGGTGCGCCGGGTTTCCAGCAGATCCTCCAGGATCACCGCCGCCGCCGCCGCATCCAGCCGGGCCTTGCGGTCCTTGGCCTTCACGCCCCGCTGGGCAAGCAGGCGATCGGCCTCGGCGCTGGACAGGTGCTCGTTCCAGAACACCAGGGGCAGCCCGGTGCGCTGCTGCAGCGACGCGCCGAAGCTCCGGGCCAGGCCGGCGGTGGCGCTTTCGCTGCCATCCTTGTGCAGGGGCAGCCCCACCACCAGGCTCTGGGCGCCTTCCTCCGCCGCCAGCCGGGCCAGCCGGTCCAGGGTCGGCTCGCCCTGGTTGGGCCAGACCGCGAAGGGGCTGGCCACGATCTCCAGCTCGTCGCAGAAGGCGATGCCGATGTTCTTGGTTCCATGGTCAAAAGCCATCCAGCGCATGCGGCGGATCCTCGAAAGGTCCAGTCTAGCCACCCCGAGGCGCCCGTCCAGGCCGGGATTCGGAAAAAACCGGCCGTGCCCCGGACCTCTGCCTGCCGGCATGGACGGCCACCCCGTCCGATGGCGCATAATGGAACGCTATGTCGCGCCCTTTCCCCGACCCCATCATGGCCATCCCGCACCGGCGGGATGTGCCGTTCGCCCGGCTTACCACCCTGGGCGTGGGCGGCTGCTGCCGCTGGCTGTTCGAACCGGTCAGCGAAGGCCAGGTCCAGGCCTTCGTGCGCGCCTGCGCCAGCGCCGGCCTGCCCTGGCGGACCCTGGGCGGCGGCAGCAACCTGGTGGTGCTGGGCGACGTGGATACGCCGGTGCTGCGCCTGCGCCTGCCCCAGGAGCCACGGCGGAACGGGCTGGAGCTGTCCGCCCCGGCCAGCTACGGGCACATGCGGCTCAGCGCCGCCGCGGCGGAGCTGGGCCTGGCGGGGCTGGAGTACGCCTCGGGCATCCCCGGCACGGTGGGCGGCGCCATGCACATGAACGCCGGCGCCCATGGCCGGGAACTGGTGGACGTGCTCGCCCGCTACCGGTTCCTCAGCGCCGCAGGCGAGCTGGTGGAGAAGGCCCCGGAACCCGGGGAGTTCCGCTACCGATGGAGCGTCCTGGGCCAGGGCCGGGTGGCCCTGGGGCTCACCGTGCGGCTGGCGGAAGGGGACCCGGAGCGGATCCGGGCCCAGGTGGCGGAGTACCGGGTCCGCCGCGGCACCAGCCAGCCCCTGGGCAAGCGCAATGCCGGCTGCATCTTCAAGAACCCGCCCGGGCAAAGCGCCGGGCGGCTCATCGACCAGGCCGGGCTCAAGGGGCTGCGGGTGGGCGACGCGGAGGTGAGTCCCGCCCATGGCAACTTCCTGGTCAACCACGGCCAGGCCACCGCGGCCCAGTTCGCCGAGCTCATGGCCGCGGTGCAGGCCCGGGTGCTGGCGGTGCACGGCATCGCCCTGGAGCCGGAGGTGGAGATCTGGGCAGCCCCGGAGCCGATTGTTCGCTAATCTGAAGGTTGCCCGGCAGGGCCCCCGGCGCTGCCCTATCCTTCACGTTTTCAGGCCCCCAGACCGCCATGGCGCTACCCACCCGCACCCGTCCCCGCCGCCCCTGGCTCCCCTGGGTCCGGGTGCCGCTGGTCGCGCTGCTGGTGAGCGGCGCCGGCTACGGGGCCCTGGAACTGAGCCACCGCTACCTGGGGCTGCAAAAGCTGACCATCGAACAGGTGACCATCAGCGGCTGCCGGGGCCAGCGGCTGGTCCAGGCCCAGGCCATCGCCGACCGGCTGTGCCTGGGCAAGCCGCTGTTCTGGTTCGACGCCGAAAAGCTCCGACAGTCCCTGGAGACCCAGCGCTGGGTCAAGGACCTGCTCATCCGGCGGGACCCGCCGGACCGGTTGAGCCTGGTGGTGGAGGAGCGCCAGCCGGTGCTGTGGCTGGCCCGGCCCCAGGGCGTGTTCCTGGTCTCGGACGACGGCATCGTGCTGGATCGGCTCACTCAAGTTGATTTAATCCCCATTCCCGTGGTGGCCGACCCCAAAAGCGAGGCGGACGCGCCCATGGTCCAGCTGATCCGCGCGGCCACTGGATTGCGGGACAAACAGAAGGAATTTTACGACCGGATCACCGAACTGCGCTGGAGCGAGCGGGGACCGGTGGCTTACCTGGAGGGACTTGAGGCGCCCATCTACCTTTCCCGCCAGGATCCGACCAAGAATATTCCCAATTTTCAGATGCTTTTCCTCAATGAACTGTCCAAGCGGCCCGATATCGCGCAACTGCGCTATGTGGACCTGCGCTGGGACGAGGAAATCGCGGTGGGCGAGCCCCTGGCCACGCAGCCGCCACGAGCCCAGATGGAACCGCGCTAGGCGAGGACCCCGGCAGCAATTTCCCGCTTTTCAATTCTGAAATTCCCGACGCGATGCGGTTATCATTGCCACCAAGGAAATAGGGAAACTCATGGTGCAACCTGCCGTTCTCCTCGGATTGGATCTCGGAGCTAGTAAAATAGTTGCAGTTGTTGCAGTGCAGGAGGAGGGCGGCGCGCTGAACGTCACCGGCGCCAGCCTGGCCAACCCCGAAGGCGGCATCCGCCAGGGCGAAATCACCGATATCAACCTCACCGTCACGGCCGTGAACCGGGCGGTGGAAGAAGCCATGCGCACCGCCGGCCAGACCCGGCTGGACGGGATCCGGGTGTCCGTGGACGGCATCCAGTTCAAGGGCGAGAACCTGCGCGATTCCATCACCATCGCTTCGCCGGACCGGATCATCACCGTCCAGGACCGGGACCGGGTGCTGGAGCAGGCCACCAACGGCTGCAAGCTGGCCAAGGAGGAGACGGTCCTGCACCGGATCCCGCAGATGTTCCACATCAAGGGCCAGCGGGACATCCGCAACCCGGTGAACATGATCGGCGACACCCTCGAAGCCGAGGTGCGGATCATCGTGGCGCCCGGATCGGTGCTGGAAAACATCAACCGGGCCCTGCAGCTGTCCAGCCTGCAGGGGGCGGGGCTGATGTACTCGCCGCTCGCCTCCGCGGAGGCGGTGCTGAGCCGGGAGGACGCGGAGAACGGCGCGGTGATCGTGGACATCGGCGACCAGCTCACCCACCTGGGCGTGTTCCTGCGCGGCACCCTGTTCCACAGCGCGGTCATCCCCATCGGCGGCATGCACTTCACCAAGGACCTGGAGATCACCAAGCACCTGGGCGGCATCTCCATGGCCGAGCGGATCAAGCGCATCTACGGCACGGCGCTGCCCAACCAGGTGCCGGCCGAGGAGCACATCGAGCTGGAGGAGGAGGGCCGCCAGGTGCCCCGCCGGGAACTGGCCGAGGTGCTGCACGCCCGTGCGGTCGAACTGCTGAACATGGTGCTGGCCGAGATCGGCCGCTCCGGCCTCATCCACGAGATCCACGGCGGGGTGCACTTGGTGGGCGGCGGCGCGCTGCTGCCGCACCTGCCCATCCTCGCCCAGAACATCCTGGGCCGGCCCCGGGTGGTGCTGGGGCGGGTCACCGGGGTCCAGGGGCTGTCCCAGGTCATCGCCAACCCGCTCTATACCAACGCGCTGGGCGCGGTCAAGGCGCTCCACCGCGGCCTCAACGAAACGCCCAGCAAATCCAGCCGCGGCAGTAGTCTAATGGAGAAATTCAAGCGATGGATCTGAGCACGCCCCCCGGAGACTTCATGTCCGATTCCGATATCCCCTTCCTTCCCAGCCCCGTCACCCTCCCCGGCGCCAACATCAAGGTGGTCGGCGTGGGCGGCGCGGGCTGTAATGCCATCGACCGGATGATCCTGAGCGGCGTGACCGGAGTCCAGTTCATCGCCATGAACACCGACCAGCAGAGCCTGGCCCAGAGCAAGGCGCACGTGAAGATCCCGCTCGGCCCGCTGAGCATGCGCGGCCTGGGAGCCGGCGGCAACGCCGAGCGCGGGGCCGTGGCCGCCGAGGAGAGCCGGGAGGAGATCCTGGCCCAGATCCAGGGCGCGGACATGGTCTTCATCACCGGCGGCATGGGCGGCGGCACCGGCACCGGAGCGGCGCCCATCGTGGCCAGCTGCGCCCGGGAGTTCGGCGCGCTCACCGTGGCCGTGGTGCTCACCCCGTTCCGCTGGGAGGGCGTCAACAAGGCCGACAAGGCCAACCTGGGCCTGGAGAACCTGCGCAACACCGCCGACACCGTGATCGTGGTGTCCAACGAGAAGCTGCTCACCCTCTGCGACAAGGGCGTGAAGGTCAAGGAGGCCTACCGGGTGGCCGACGGCGTGCTGATCCAGGGCGTGCGCGGCATCACCGACCTGATCCTGCGCCCAGGCACCCTCAACGGCGACTTCGCCGATGTGGAGGCGGTGCTGCGCAACGGCCGCGAGGCCCTCATCGGCACCGGCGCCGGCCGGGGCGACGAAGCCATCCTGGACGCCCTCACCCGTGCCCTGGACTGCCCGCTGCTGGAGCGGGACAACCTGGGGGTGGCCTCCCAGGTCATCGTTTCCATCATGGCCGACTGGGACCGGGTGGAGCTGTCCGCTGTGGAAACCGCCATGGGCTATCTGAGCCGGCACTACCACGGCCACGCCGATATCAAGCTGTGCCAGGTGGAGGCGCCCGAACTGGACGACCGGGCCCTGGTCACCGTGCTGGCCTCGGGCTTCTCCGGCTCCGCCGGCGACCTGGCCGAGGAAATCCAGGCCGAACCCACCGCCGCCAACGCCAGTCCGGTCGCCGACTATGCGCGGACGGCCGGGGAGAGCAGCGCCCGGGTCTACGGCGACGCCCCCCAGGGCCAGCCTGGCGGCGACCAGCCGCAGACCCCCACCCGGCTGCTGCCCCAGGCCCCCACGCCCAGCGGCGAGCTGGCCAACCTGGCCGAGGACCTGCACGTGCCGGCCATCATCCGCATGACCCAGGGCCGCCTGCTGGTGGAGTAGCGGCCCAGGTCCTTTGGGTGTGAGGTTTACTCAAAAGTTTCTGCCAAGGCCCCTCAGCTTCGGCCATTCTGTTGCTTCCGCTCCAGTTCCGGTCCGCGGTTGCGCGGCATGGAAAAAGGCGTCCCATCAGCCGAGGTGATCCATGAAAAGCTCCAAGACCCGCTGCCTGGGCATCCTCACCGCCGGGGGTGACTCGCCCGGGCTGAACGCCGTGGTCCGGGCCATCACCAAGGTGGCCATGGGCGAGTTCGGCATGCGCGTGCTGGGCATCCAGGACGGCTTCCGCGGCCTGGTGGAGAACCGGATCCTGACCCTGGACGACGCCACCGTGTCCGGGGTGCTCACCCGGGGCGGCACCATCCTGGGCACCAGCCGGGACAAGCCGCACAGCATGCCCATGGGCGGCCGGCTCATGGACATGACCGACGCCGCGGTGGAGAACGCCCAGAAGCACCAGATGGACTGCCTGGTCTGCCTGGGCGGCGGCGGCACCGCCAAGAACGCCTTCCGCCTGGCCCAGCGGCGCGGCATCAACGTCATGACCCTGCCCAAGACCATCGACAACGACGTGTTCGGCACCGATGTCTCGTTCGGCTTCGACACCGCCGTGAGCATCGCCACCGAGGCCATCGACCGGCTGCACACCACCGCCACCAGCCATCACCGGCTGATCGTGTGCGAGGTCATGGGCCACCGGGCCGGCTGGCTGGCCCTGCACGCGGGCATCGCCGGCGGCGCCGACGTGATCCTGCTACCCGAACTGCCGTACGACCTGGAAAAGATCGCCGAGTTCCTGCTGGAACGGCGCCGCCACGGCAAGCGGTTCTCCATCATCGCCGTGGCCGAAGGGGCCCTGTCGCGCCGGGAGGCCGACGCCCTGGCCGCGGCCAAGGCCGCCAAGGACAAGGAAACCAAGGAAACCAAGGAAACCAAGGAAACCAAGGAAACCAAGGAAACCAAGGAAACCAAGGAAAAAGACAAGGACAAGGACAGGGAAAAGGACAAGGACCGCCGGAAGACCCGGGACTTGGACCGGCCGGACAAGGGCGAGGGCCTCGGCGAGCTCAGCACCGAGGCGGACGATGTGGACGCCTTCCGGGCCGACCTCACCCTCAACGTCAGCCGGCTGCACGACGAGACCATGGCCTACCACGTGGTGCAGGAGCCCATGGCCTCCCGTCTGGCCCGGCACCTGCAGGCCCTCACCGGGGTGGAGGCCCGGGTCACCTCCCTGGGCCACGTGCAGCGGGGCGGCGTGCCCACCGCCTTCGACCGCACGCTCAGCACCATGATGGGCGCCAGGGCGGCGGAACTGCTGGCCGAAGGCCAGTACAACGTCATGGTCGCCTACCGCAATGGCGTCTGCGTGCCGGTGCCGCTGGCCGAGGTGGTGGGCCGCAAGAAGCTGGTGCCCGCGGACCATCACCTGATCCACTGCGCCCGCCAGGTGGGCACCTGCTTCGGAGACTAGCCGGATGCTGCCGCCCGAACCCCTGATCACCAGCCGGGCCAACCCCCGGTTCAAGGCGCTCCGGGCCCTGGTCGCCCAGGGCGGGCTGCGCCGCACCCACACCCTGCTGCTGGGCGAAAAGCTGATCCTGGCCTGGAGCCAGGCGGCCCCGGCGGTGCGCCGGCGGTTCCGGGCCGAGCAGTGGCTGCGCCTGGAAGGCGCCGCCCCGCACCCCCTGGAGCGGCAGGCCCCCGAGCTCCAGGTGCTGGGCGAGGCGCTGCTGCGCGATCTGGCCGACGCCGGCAGCCCGCCCGAGCACAGCCTGCTGGTGGCCCTGGGTCCGGACCCGGACGGCGCCCTGGCGGACCGGGTGATCGTGCCCTGGGGCATCCAGGATCCCGGCAACCTGGGCGCCATCCTGCGCAGCGCCGCCGCCTTCGGTTTCCAGGAGGCGGTGCTGGGGCCCCAGTGCGCCGACCCATTCAGCCCCCGGGCCCTGCGCGGCAGCATGGGCGCCGCCTTCCTCATGCCCCTGCGCCGGGTGGCCAGTCCCGCCCTGGATGCCGGCCGCTGGCTGGCCCTGGACGGCGGCCCCGGCGCCATCCCCCTGGCCCAGGCGGATCTGGGGGCGCCGCTCCGGCTCCTGGTAGGCAACGAAGGCCACGGCTGGCAGGGGGCCGATCTGCCGGACCTGGTCCAGCGGGTGGCCATCCCCACCACCGGCGTGGAAAGCCTCAACGCCGCCGTGGCCGCGGGCATCGCCTGCTACGAATGCGCCCGCCGGAACCCGTCGTGACCCGAAGGGCCGCAACCAGACCGCCCAGGCCGCGCCTCCTGCCCCGATGGCTGGAGACCCTGGCGCTGGCCGCCGTGTTCACCCTGGCCTTCCGGTTTCCCGCGCCCTCGGGCCGGGGCTACCTGGAAGCCGCCATGGCCCTGCTGTTTCCCATCCTGCTGTTCGCTCGCATGCTGAAGCCCGGCGGTCCCCGCCCGGGCTGGATCTACCTGTCCCTGGTCCTGGGCCTGGTGGCCATCTTCTACTGGGTGCCCGGCACCATCGCCGCCAAGGCGCCCATGCCCATGGCCATGGCCCTGGTGGCGGGCGGCCTGTTCTATGCCTACGAAGCCCTGGGCTTCCTGCTGGTGGCCCTGGCCGGGCGCTGGGCGTACCGGCGCGGCGGCCCCGGGGCGGCCGCCTGCGCCGCCGCCCTGGCGCTGCTGCTGTGGGAATGCCACGGCTTCCATGTGTATGCCTGGAGCTGGGGCGCCCCCCTGGGCGGGGTGCCCTGGATGGCCCGGTCCGCCGCGTTCCTGGGCAGCCACGGCCTGGCGGCGCTGCTCTGGGGCTGCGGCGCCTGGACCGGGGCCGCCCTGGCCCAGGGGCGCCGGCCCAGGCGGGTCCTGGCCGGCCCCGCCCTGCTGGTGCTGCTGCTCCTGGCCGGCAGCGGGCTGTGGCGCACCCTGCCGAGGGGCCCCCGGCGCGTGCTGGACGTGGTGATGGTCCAGCCCAACTTTGAGGCCGGGCTGCGCCGGCCGGGCATGGAGCAGGATCTGTGGCGGCGCTCCGACGCGGAACTGCGGCTGCGCGGCTGGCCCGAGCCCGGGGTGGCCACCCTGCTGCTGTGGCCGGAAAGTTCCGTGCTGGGCCGCAATGATCTGCTGCCCAGTGCGCGCCTGCGGTTCGAGGCCCAGCGCCGCGGCATCGCCTGGCTGTTCGGCACCGAAGGGGAGGACTACAACCTGGTGCGGGGCGAAGCGGCGGGCCAGCCGAGCTTCATCCAGGCCAAGATCGAGCCCATGGCCTTCGGCGAGCGCATGCCCGGACCGCCCTGGCTGAGCCGCTGGCTGGACCAGCTCCTGGGCTTCATCTCCCAGCAGGCCGGCACCCTGGGCCCGGACAGCAGCTTTGTCTGCCCCACCCCCCAGGGGCCGCTGCGGGTGCACCCGGTGATCTGCAGCGAGGCCCTGCGCAGCGAGCGGGTCCTGGCCGGCCTGCGCCTGGCCGGCGGCGAGCTGCTCAGCAACCACACCAACGACGGCTGGTTCGAACGCAGTCCGGCCACCGACCTGCACGCCGCCCAGATCCGCCTGCGCGCGGTGGAGGCCGGGCTGCCGCTGCTGCGGGCCACCCTCACCGGCAAGTCCGGGCTGTTCCGGGAGGACGGTTCCTGGGAGCTGTGGGGCGAGCCCATGACCGAGGCCGCCTACGGATTCCGGCTCGCCTGGCGCCCCATCGCCACCCCGGTCCGCAGCCCCTGGCTGCTGCCCGGGCTCATGCTCGCGCTGGCCCTGGGCCTGGCCACCGCATGCCTGCGTGTCAGACGTGATGCCCGGGCTCTGCTCGGGCATCACGTGGGGGCCAAAGGGGGAACATCGCGAGCAAAGCGAGCAGGCAGTTCCCCCTTTCCTATCAGATTGTCCGGCAGAAGGGCCTGAATCATGCCGCCGCCCTGGTACCAGGCCCCCCTGTTCGCCACCCTGCAGCCCACCCAGCGGGAGCGGCTGGGGGCCATGGCCCGGCCGCGCAACCTGCAGGCGGAGGAGACCCTGTTCCTGGAGGACGATCCCTGCACCGGGTTCTATGTCCTGGTGGAGGGGGCCATCCAGCTCACCCGGGCCGCCGACCTGCCCGGCGCCCACCCGACCCTGGCCGTGCTCATGCCGGTGACCAGCTTCGCCGAAGCGGCCATGTTCGGCGGCGAAGCCTTTCCGGCCACCGCCACCGCGCTGAAGCCCTCCCGGGTCCACCACTTCCCCAAAGGCCCCTTCCTGGCCGCCATGCGCGAGGAGCCCGACCTGGCCCTGGCCATCATCCACGCCCAGGCGGTCTGGCTGCGCCGCCTCACCCACACGGTGGAGCAGCTCACCGGCTCGGACAGCTCGGAACGCCTGCGCACCTGGATCCGCGAACACCTGCCCGAGGGCGGCGCCCTGGTCCTGCCGGTCACCAAGAAGGTCCTGGCCGCGCAGCTGGGCATGACCCCGGAAACCCTGTCCCGGAGCCTGCGTGCCCTGCAGGACCAGGGTCTGCTGCGGGTGACCGGCACCACCCTCCGGCGCCTGCCCGGGCTGTAGCGCCGGCGCGCCGCGACCGGGAGGGTCCCGTTAAAGCCCGTTCATTTGCCTGTTTTTTCCGCACCTTTTCAAGGTCCGGGAAGGCAATAGCCGGTATCAGGCGACCGTTCATGGATGCAAGCGACATTTATCACATTTTTTATTGCATAAATAGATGATGATCGTATCCTGAATTAACCAGGGGATTGAAAATGCTCTTTTCTACGGCCACCGGTTACGCCTTGCGAGCACTGGCAGCGATGCCGGAAAACGGCAGCTACAGCCTGGCCAAGGATCTGGCCAGCCAGCTGGGGCTGCCTGGGCCGTATCTGGCGAAGATCCTCCAGTCCCTGGCCCAGGAAGGCATGCTGCAGTCCGTGCGCGGCCCCCGGGGCGGCTTCCGTCTGGCCCGGCCGGCGCACCACATCACCGTGGGCGCGGTGGTGTCGGTCATGGACGGCATGGAATCCATGTCCGGCTGCGTGATGGGCTTCACCAACTGCCAGGGCACCGGCCAGGGCAAGCCCTGCCCCCTCCACGGCGCCTGGCAGGAGGTCAAGGACCACCTGGAGCAGACCATGACCACGGTCACCATCCGGGACCTGCAGCTGCTGGATCTGCGCAACCAGGACGGCGCGCCCTGGCTCCGGGCCATGGACCTGCGGCCCACCCCGGCCCGGCGCGTGCCGCCGCCGAGCCTGGCCAAGCTCGGCTAGCCCCTTCCCCGGTACAGACCTGCGGGCCGCGTGAACGGCCCGCAGGAACGTACGGGGGTGCGCCTTCAGGCCCGCCGGTGCCGCCGGTAGGCCACCGCGCCCCAGGCCAGGAAGGCCGCCTCCAGCCCGGCCACCAGCAGCATCCAGGCCACCACCGGGGTGTCGCCCATGGCGTAGGCGTGTTTGCCGGTGGCCAGCACGAAGTTCACCCCCAGGTAGGTCATGAGGATGGTCTGGAAGGCCACGATGCTCACCGCCGCCACCCCGAACCGGCCGATGACCCGGTCCAGCCTGGCGTGCAGGATCCCCATGTAGGCCAGGAACGCCACCAGCGACCAGACCTCCTTGGGATCCCAGCCCCAGTAGCGGCCCCAGGAGGAGGCCGCCCACATGGATCCGGTGATGATCCCGGCGATGAGGAACAGGGTGCCCACCAGGATGTACCAGTAGAGCAGGTCGTACATCCGGTCGGCCCGCTCCGGCCGGTCCGGGGCGAAGATGGTGAAGCCGATCTGCAGGTGCGCCACCACCAGGCCCAGGGCCAGGATGGCGTAGCTGACCATGATGATGGGCACGTGGATGGCCAGCCAGGGCGTGCCGGCCAGCACGGGGGCCACCGGGTGGATGAAGCCGTCCATGGGCAGCAGATCGGTCAGCATCATGGTCAGGGCGGCCATGCCGGCGGCGTTGGCCACCACCACCCGGTTGCGCAGCAGGGCGTAGCCGATGAGCGCCATCAGCCCCACCCCCCAGGCCAGGAACAGCATGGATTCGTACATGTTGGCCGCCGGGATCCGGCCGCCGGCGCTCCAGCGCAGCTGGATGCCCCAGCTCATCATGGCGAAGCCGGCCACCAGCAGCCCCAGGGCCAGGGTGTCGAGCCTGCGGCTGTTCCGGCGCCCGGCCAGCAGGGACAGCCCCAGGGCCGCCAGCAGGAGGATCCAGGCCAGCCGGCCCGGATGCAGCTGGTTGTAGAACACCTCGGTGTCCATGCGGGCCGGATCGGGCCAGTCGGCCGGTCGCGGCCCCAGCATCAGCTGGGTGAAGCTTTCGGCGCTCACGGGGACCGGCAGGTTCCAGGTGGCCTGGGGCTGGCCCGGCACCGGAAGTGGCCGGGCGACCTGCTGGCTGAGGATGGTCTGCATGAGCGAGATCCGGTGATCCAGTTCCTCGGCGGCATGCAGCTGGCCCTGGCGCGGCCGGCCTTCGGCCTCGGCCTGGCGGCTGGCGCGCACCAGCTCCAGCAGGCGCGGGGTCTGGACCAGGGTCAGGAAGGCGCTGTGGGTGGTGCCGGCCGGCAGGCCCAGCTCCCGCACGAAGGCGCGCGAACCCACCTGGATGCAAGGGCTGCTGGCGCCGGCGGCGGGATCAAACAGCCAGCCGGTGAAGGTGGCGGCGGGATCCTGGCCGTCCCAGGCGCTGGCGCCGGTGACCGTGTGCACCGCCTCCCGGGCCAGGGTGTCCAGGGGCATGACCCGGCCGTCGTGCTGCACCGGCATCCGGCGCAGCAGGTCCGGCAGCGGCACCGCCCGGACCGTGCCCGCCCCGGCCAGCAGCAGCAGCGCCAGCAGCGCCTTGCGCCCGGCCCCGGTCCCGGCCGCGCCGGGGCCGGACTGGGCCGCGCGGGCCTGGCCGATGCGGGTGGCCAGGACGATGATCATGCCCGCCAGCAGGGTCAGGTAGCCGGTGAACACCAGGTTCTGCCCGGGGTCCTTGGCCACGGCCAGGACGGTGCCCATGCCCCCGGCCTCCTGGCTGTAGCTGGACTGGAACAGGGCGTAGCCGCGGTAGTGCAGTTCGTGGTTCATCCAGATGGCCGCCGGGAAGCTGCGGCCGTTGCCCAGGTCGGTGATCTCCACCTCGCTGCGGAACCCGGACGGGCGCATGGTGCCCGGGTAGGTCTCCAGCACGAACCGGTCCAGCTTCACCTCGAAGGGCAGCTGGTGCTGGGCGCGGACCCCGCCCTGGCCGTCGTGCTCGGTGATGACCGCCCCGCGCTCGCCTTCGCCCAGCGCCAGGTTGCCTTCGATCTTCAGGCAGTAGCTGGTGGCGGCCCCGGCCAGGATCAGCAGCAGCGAGGCGTGGGTCACCACGAAGCCGATGCGCTGCTTGGTCCATGGGAACAGGCTGGCGATGGACAGGGCCAGGTTCAGCCCGAACAGCGCCTGCAGGCCCAGGAACCAGGGCGCGTAATAGACCAGCCGGCCGGCGGTTTCGGCGCCGGCCCGGGTCTCGATGATGGTCCCCGTGGCCAGGCCGGCCAGGAGCAGCAGCAGCAGGATCACCGCCAGCCGCAGGGAGGCGAGCAGGGAAAACAGGTTCTTCATGGCATCGGTCCTGACGGGTTGGCCTTATTTCTGGGCGGGCGGCATGGTCATGATACGGTCCCGGATCATCTGGAAGGTGGCCAGGGGCATGACTTTCCTGGTCACCAGCTTGGCCTTGGACAGGTAGGGCCGGTGGGCGATGATCTGATCGGCCAGGGCCGGGGTGACGCCCGGCAGCTTCACCAGCACGTCCTTGGGGGCGCTGTTGACGTCCACCAGCTGGCTGGTAGGTAGTTTGGCCGGCAGGGGTCCCTTGGCGGCGACGGCCGGCGCATGGGGACTGGCGGCGGCCGGGGTCTGCGCCGCTACGGCGGGGGTCAGGCCCCAGAGCAGGGCTGCCAATAGGCAGCCGGTCTTGGCAGGGAAAAGGGTCATGGCTCACCTGGAGTGGCCCGGGCTTCGGGCCGCAACGAAAAGGACCCGGACGCGGTTGGGCATCCGGGTCATGGTGCTTGGCGGGATGCGGGCTTCCGGGGCGGGCTGGCGCCCGCCCCGGGAGGGGTCATCAGTAGTTGGCGTGGACCACCGCGATGTCCTCGGTCGCACCGCTGCCATGACAGGACAGGCAGGCTTCCGTGGAACTCAGCGTGTACTGGGTGGAACCGCCCACCGTCGTGGCTGTGGCCACGCTCTGGAGGGTCTTGTAGTAGACCCCACCCGCGGTGCCGGAGGTCATGTGGTTGATGTTGGCGGCCGAATCATGACAGCTCGCGCAGGCGGCCGTGATGGGGGAGATCACCAGGGTTGAGCCCGTCGGGGTCCACGTCGTGCCATAGTTGGTATCCGCGGCGGTCTTGAGGGCGATCGGGGTGTTCGCGGTGAGCGTGGTGGTCGTGAACGCCACGCCGCAATACTCTCCGGCCGTGACCTTGGGCGCAAACCAGGTGGCGTAGGTGCTCTCCCCAGAAATCGGCAGCGCGGCTCCGGTCGTATTGATCGGCGTGGTGACCGCCGAGGCGCTCATGGTGCCGCTGATGGAATCCCAGAGCATGTTGGGGATCTGGGCGGCGTTGGTGGCGTTGCCGAAGTTGTACGACCCGGCCACGTGGCACGCCTCGCAGTTGTTCAGGATGCCCGGGTAGGTGATGGTCGGGAAATTGCTGAACACGGTGTATGGATAGTTCCGGAATCCCGTTGCATGGATCCCGTGGACCCAGTCTTTGGCGTTGATGCTGTAGCCATTGCCCGGAGAGTGTGCGGTCGTGTGGCACACGGCGCAGGAAGCGGCGTCATTGTTATTTGCACCGTGGAAGTTGTCCGCGGTGAGGGTGAATGCACCGAGATTGCTGTGACAGGCGTTGCAGGCATCGTTGGCGACGATGGTGCGCCGGATCGTGCTGTTGTTGGTGGTCCCGCTGTTGGTGACCGGGAAAGAACCACAGAGGAACGTGGTCTGTAGGGGCACCATCACGCCTCCCAAACTGGTGCCGCTGTTGTAGGTGAAGCTCGTTGATGGGGTGGTCAGCCCGCTGGTCGGGCTCGTGGCGGTGAGCGCGCCCAGGTTGGTCTGGGTCGCACTGGCCGAATCGCCCACGCCCATGCCCATCAGTGTCACGCCGGCAGGCACCCGGAAGGCCGTGACGGTTACGGTATACATTCCAGTGCTGTTGTTGTAGCTCAAGGTGCCAGCCATGGTGCCAGAGGAGGACCCGTTCCAGATGGCCACGAGCGGGACGGCTAGCTTGTAGTTGAAGTCCGCGGGCGTGATGCCGTTCTGGGGGATGCCCATCGCGATGATCAGGCTGGGAGCGCCCACGAAAGTCGCGGAGGGGTCCGAGGGGATCGAGATCATGTTGGTGGCGGTGATGGAGGCGGGGGTGACATAGGGCAACGGATTGCTGGTGTCACCATCCGCATACAACTTGAATTGGATCACGGGGTTGCCCAGGTCGGTGGTGTCGCCATTGGGGATCGATGTCGTGACCGAGCTGATGACCGCTGAGAGGTAGTGCACCTTGGCCGCAGTGGTGGGCAGGTTTTTGGGGTTGCTCGCGAGGTAGTAGCTGGACGTGCTTTGCGTTGCCGTATGCTCCACCGCGATGTCGCCGGACTCGTGGCAGCCGGCGCAGGCGGCATCACTCAGCTGGGGAAGGTTGGCGGGCCCGTGGCCGGCGCCGGTGGCAAAGTTGACGCCGTCATGGCAGGCACCGCAGGCGGCGACACTGGGCACGGTCAGGTAGTTGCCGCTCTGGGGCGTGCTGCCGGTGTGGCAGGTGGCGCAGTTGCGCACGTCCTGGGGATAGGTGATGTTGTTGAACAGCACCCCGGCGAACTTGTAGCCAGTCAGCTTGAGGTTGCTGCCCATGTGCAGGCGGTGGATGAAGCCGGTCATGTTGCCCACGGCCATGCCATTGAGCTTGACCGAGCCGGAAGCGGTGATGGCGGTGCCCGAAGCCGGCTGGGCGTCCACCTGGCCGTACTTCTGCTGATCGGTGTGACAGGTATCGCAGTAGCGGGGGTCGTTCATGGCCCCGCCGGTGGTGGTGTGGAAGCTCACACCCAGCTTGGTGTGACAGGCCTCGCAGGCCGCCTTGTCCACCACCACCTTGGTGGCGGCGTTGGCCGCGACCTGACCGGTGGCGGGCACGAAGTCGTAGATGAGATTGGTGGAACGGTTGGGATACACGGCCGCAGTGCTGGACGCGGTGCCGTTGGCGGTGTTGCTGCCGGTGCCGCGGAACGCGCCGCCCACCGAGATGCCGATCCGGTGGGTGAGGGTCGGCTGGTAGCTGACATCGCCCAGATCGGACTGGACCTGGTTCTTGGCGGCGGAATAGGAGGCGGCCTGCAGGAAGGCGGCGGCCTGGGTGATGTCCCGGTAGAACGTGTAGGTGTAGTTGCCCAGCCCGTCCTCGGTCAGGGTCCCGGTGTTGTCCGAGCTCGGATGGTTGGGCACCGCGGCCGCGGTGCTGCTGGGGGTGCTGCTGATGATGTAGCTGACCCACTGGCTGTTGCCACCCGAGCCGGGCACCAGCTTGGCGATGGTGAAGGCGAAGTTGGGATACGAGACCAGCGGCGCCCCGGTGGACAGGGTGGTCGAACTGGCATTGGCGGAGAGCCCGGCGACGGGGCTGGCATCGTTGTTGGTCACGGTGAAGGTCACCTGGGGCTTGCCCTGGTTCATGTTCACGGAGGTGACTTTGCCCGTGAGGTTCAAGCCGGCCCAGTCGGTGGCGCTCAGCGCGGAGGCGCTGATGACGGGTACGGCAGAGGCGGTGGCGCCGGTCTGGCCCCGGCTCCCGTTGCAGCCGACCAGTATCAGGGCGGCAAGGCCGATCCCGATCATGGCGCCCAACCTCTTCAGAGGTCTTCGTTCCATGCTATTTCTCCTTGCTTGAGTGGACGTTTCCATTGGGTTGAATTCAGAGACAGGCATCGGGAGCTTGACGATTCGGATCAGCAAATTGGGCACCTCCATGGAGGGTGGGGCCTGGACACCCCCGTGCCGGTTCGCGCCGACACGGGGAGCAGCCCTGAATCAACCATTGGCGCTGTTGACGTTGCCATGGCACATGGTGGCGTTGAAGCAGCCAGGCTCGGCGTTGGCCGCAGGGGTGGTGGTGGTGATGCCGAGGGTGACATTGATGGTGCTGCCGGCCGCATGGCACTTGAAACATTCGGGCGCATTGGAGATATCGGTCACGTCATGGTTGGAATGGCTGCCGCTGTTGGTCGGGGAGCCGAGCCACACGCTGGCATCGGGATGCGGCGCCTTGGTGTGGCAGCTGTAGCACGAGGGCACATTGGCGGCCAGGGTGGTGGCGTAGTCCGTCCCGTGGCAGGGGGTGCAGTCGGCGAAGCCCTGCATGGTGAAGGGCACGTTGTACTTGGCCTGGGCCCCCAGACGGCCGTGCTGGGCCCGGTCGGCCCAATTGGCGGGATGCCGGGGACCGGCCAAGTGGTGGCAGGCGAAGCAGGATACCCCAGAGGTGCCCCCCGCCTGAGTCTGGTCGGTGGCCGAACCATGGCAGAGAACGCAGCTGGCGGGATCGATGGTGGCGGCGGACCAGTGTCCGTTCGCCACCCAATCCGAGGGGTGCTGGCCCGTGGTGGTATTCAGCTGGGGTGCGCCGGCGCTACCGGAACTGCAGCCAACGGCAGCCAGGGCGAGCACAACCGCAACCAGGGAACTGACAATCAGGCGTTTTTTCATTATCAGCCCCTACTTGTGGCAAGCAGTGCACTTTTCATTGTTGGCACGGCCATGGCATTCGAAGCAGGAAGTGGGGTCCACCTTGCCGTCGATGCGGTGCTGGATCAGGTAGTCGGTCCGGTGCGGCATTTCGCGATCCGGCCGGTTGCCCAGCTTGGTGGAGGGCAGCATGGCTGTCTTCCCACCGTGGCAATCCGCGCAGAAGGATGGGGCATGACAGGCCGCGCAGGTCGCGGGATCCTGGTTGGCCGGAAGCTTGTGGTTGGCGATGAATTCAGGGGTGTGGTCGAAGGAGGCGAAGGACTTCTGAGTGCTCTTCACCCGGTCGGTGCCATGGCAGTCGGAGCAGGTGGGGCGACCCTGCTCCAGCGCCTGGGGATGGACCGGGGCAAAGCTGGGCTCGGGGGAGACGATGGCGCAGGCGACCAGGAGTCCAAGCCCCAGGGCGATCGACAGGAACGCGAATTTCCTGAACATCTACTTGCCTCCTTTTCCGGCCAGGCCGAACCGGCACTCGACCCGCAGCAGCGCCGCCACCTGCCGCTGGTACAGCGGGGTGTCCTCGTAGCTCAGATCGCCGGAGACCTTCACTTCGGCCCTGGCCTGGTAGCCCACCGAGCCCATCACGGCCGATTGGGTGGCATGGTGGTTCAGGCTCGGATTGTTCGCGTCGTCGTAATGCAGGAGGATCGTATCCAGGCTGGCCGAAGCGGCGCCCCGCTCGGCCATGATCCAGGCCCGGAATTCGCGGTGGGAAAGGCTGTAGGTCGGCACGGCAGTGTCCACCGAGGCGACGGTGAAGCCGTTCACCTGGTGGTAGCCGCCGCCCGCCTGGATGTGCCGCTCGGCCAAGGCATAGCGCAGGTCCGCGCCGATCCGGGTGGTGTCGCCCTGGTTGCCGCGGTCGGTGCGGCGGAGGTCGCCCAGCACCTGCAGCTTCGACGTGGCGGCCCAGGTCAGGCTGGCGCCGCTGGCCCGGAACATGCCCTGCTCGTTCTGGTTGAACAGGCTTGGCAGGGTCGTTCCGGCGAAGTAGGCGAAGAAGTTCCGCTCCACGAAGGTCCCGGTGAGGGCGACCTGATCGGAAAGCTTGCCCGTAACCTTGTAGTTGTGTTCGGCCACATGCGAGTTGTCCGCACCCGGAGCTGCCTGGGGACGGTCATTGACATCGAACACGGTGCGTCCGGCGACATCGAGGCGGGAGATGGGGGTCAGGTGCACATCCAGCCCCAGTTCGCGGCGGGTGTAGTCCACCACTGTCCCTGGCAGGCCGAGGTCATAGGCCGGCTGGGAGCCGTCCTGGAGGTACGACACCCCCAGTTCGCCCACTTTGGCCTCACGCCAGGCCAGTCGGCCACCGTAGGTGAAATCGTGCTCGTAGGCGTTGTCGTCCTGGTGATTATTGCTCAGGTTCTTGAAGATCACCGGCTTGCCGGCAAAACCCGACACCAGGAAGCCGAAGCGCAGGTCGGTGCGGGCGGTGATGCCATCCACCTGCTCGTTGCCGACACCCTGGTTGACGGTGAACCGGCCCGCCTTGACCTGGGCGTTGGCCCGGCCAAAGTCGTACTGCAGGTAGCCATAGGTGAGGTTGCCGGCCTGCTTGCCGCCAATGGCAGAAGCGTCAGCCAGGTCGCTGGCCCCCCACCCGTACAGATGCATGGAGAGCCCGTCCAGACCAAGTCGGGTGGCGTCGACCCCCAGGTACTCGGTGGCCGGTGTGTAGGTGGACTGGCCCATGCCAGGGGTGTCCTGCCGCCAGGTCCGGGCGATGGTGGTGCTGGTGGCGGTCACTTCCTGTCCCCAGGCGGTACCGGTGATCAGGGTCGCAACCAGCGCCAGATGGGCACGATAGCTCATGATTGGCCCCCACCCGCCATTCGCCGCACCGGTGCGGAAGACCGAACCATGGTTCGCGTGCGCATTGAGGACCTCCTGCATGGACGGGCTGACGGGAATCGGGCGGGATGGGGAGGGGGAGGGACGACAGAAGATGCGGACGCAACTGGACCCGAGCTGCGAAGCCAACGGGGAGCAGACCTGTCATTTGAGAAAATACAAGAATCTGATGTCTGAATTCTTGGATCGAATTAAGGATAAGTCAATCCTCAAAGCAAAAATCCCATGTGATCCACGTCGCAACGGGCGGCGGAAACCCATCGGCCACGGCGGGATGGATGCTCGCCCGATTCCGAGCCGGCGTTGTCCGGCCGCCCGAAACCGACGGTAAAGACTACGTATAATACACTTAATAAGTAAATATCCAAGACGGACGCCGATCAGCAGAAGAAGGCCGGCACTCCAGGCGCCCCGACCACTGGCTCCAAGTATCCGAGTTTGTTGACTGTACAAACCTGCCCCGAAGCCAGCAAGTAAAGATTAAATCCGACTAGTTTAATCATCTTTATTGCGGCGATGGGCTATTTGCCTTGTAATACATGGCCCGTTGATCCGTGTTTGCCCTTAATACAGAAGCAGATCCCTTCATCCGCAACAGGAAATTACCGGCCCACTGACCCAACAGCAGCGTCATTTATGATACGGCCCGCCCTTGAGGATGGTGAAGGCGCGGTACAGCTGCTCCAGGAACATCACCCGGCTCAGGTCGTGGGGGAAGGTCATGGGGCTGAGGCTGAGGTGTTCGCGCACCTCGCCCTTGAGGGCCGGATCGAAGCCGTGGCTGGAACCCACGGCGAAGGCCAGGCTTTCGCCCCGGTCCATGCGCGCGCCCAGCCACTGGGCGAAGGCTTCGGAACTGCGCGCGGGCCCGTCGGCGCTGAGCAGCACTGGACACCGGGCGGCCAGGAGCTGCGGCCGGATCCGCTCGGCCTCGTCCCGCAGCTGCCGCTGGGGGTCGCCCCGGCCTTCGGGCAGTTCCACCAGCGTCATCCGGGCATGGGCCTTGAGCAGCCCCTGGTAGTGCTGCTCCAGGTCCCGCAGGGGCTCCAGCTTGGGCCGGCCGATGGTGATGAGGCGGATTGGATACATGCCCTGATTCTAGCGCGCCAGCTTGGCGTCCTCGATGATCACCGGGTAGACGTAGCCGGCGCCCACGTCCCGCTTGAGGTGCAGGATGCCCTTCACGGTCACCACGTCGCCCACCTTGGCCGCGTCCTGGGTGGTGACGGTGAGATCGAAGTCCCGGCTGGCCGGCTTGCCGCTGCCATCGGCCAGGTGGATCCAGGTCTTGCCCATGATGCCGGGCATGTAGCGCAGGATCCGGCCCCGGACCGCCACCGGCCGGTCCTTGAGGCTGTCCTGGCGGGCGTAGAGCTCGGCGATGGTGTGGCCTTCCGGCCCCGCGGCCCGGGGCACCTTCGCGGTGGGGGCGAACGGGGCGGCTCCGTGGGCCGGGCCGGACCCCTGGCCGGGCGCCGGCGCGGCCATGGCGGCCATGGCGGCGGGGGCCATGGCGGCGGGGGGCATGGTGGCCGGGGGCATGGCCGTAGCAGCCGGGGCGGCGACCGGGGCCGGTCCGGCCCCCGCCAGGGTGCCCATGTAGACCGCCGGGAAGGTCCGGTGCAGGGTCGCCGACTGGAAGTTGTCCATGCGCACCTGGGCCAGGACCGTCACCGGATCGCCCGGCTTCACCGGGGCCGCGGGCACGGCGGTCCACAGTTCGCCCTGCGCGGTCCGCAGGCGCAGGTAGGTGTACGGCGCCGCCTCCAGCACTTCCAGCACCTGGCCCTGCAGGCTGGCGGGAGTGGCGGGCGCGGCGGACGTGGTGGCGGCGGGCTGGGCGGACCGGGATCGACCGCAGGCCAGGAACGCTCCGGCCGCCAGGGTGCTGCCGGCAATCATCAGGGTGGGGACAAGGCGCATCGCGGAAACTCCTGGGGTGGACGGCGGCCAACGGGCTGGATCCAGGCTCCAGGATAGCCGCCAGCGGGCGCCCGCTGGCCACCCTTTTGGGACCCGGACCTCCGAAAAGGGGCGCCGCCTCGGCCAGTGCCCTGGATCACGACTTGGCCGGGCCCTCCCGACTGGTTTTCCAACTCCGGTCATAATCTTGGCGTTACGCTGACAGGAGTAGCAACTGGGCCGATGCGAAGGTGCATGCGGCAGTACAAGACTTCAAGGAGTTGAGTTATGTCGGACAAGGCCTTCAACCCGTTTGAGATGGCGCAAAAGCAGTTCGATGCCGTGGCCGAAAAGCTCGGCCTCGACCAGGGTACGCGGGACCTGCTGCGCAACCCGGCCCGGGAACTGCACTTCACCATCCCGGTGCGCATGGACAACGACCAGGTCCGCGTCTTCCGCGGCTTCCGCATCCAGCATAGCGACGCCCGCGGCCCGGCCAAGGGCGGCATCCGCTTCCACCCGCACGAGACCATCGACACGGTCAAGGCCCTGGCCACCTGGATGACCTGGAAGACCGCCGTGGTGGACATCCCCCTGGGCGGCGGCAAGGGCGGCGTGATCTGCGATCCCCGCGAGCTGTCCGACCGGGAGCAGGAGCGCATCTGCCGCGGCTGGGTGCGCCAGGTGTCCAAGCTGGTGGGCCCGCTCCAGGACGTGCCGGCCCCCGATGTCATGACCCACGGCCAGCACATGCTCTGGATGATGGACGAATTCGAAGTGATCCACGGCGGCAAGTACCCCGGCTTCATCACCGGCAAGCCCGTGGGCATGGGCGGCTCGCTGGGCCGCACCGAGGCCACCGGCTACGGCGTCATCTATACGGTGCGCGAGGCCATGAAGGAGCTGGGCCTGCCGCTGGAGGGCGCCACCGCCGCCATCCAGGGCGCGGGCAACGTGGCCCAGTACGCCCTGGACCTGTTCACCCGCTACGGCGGCAAGGTGGTGGCCATCGCCTGCTGGGACAACAACGACAAGGTGCCCTACACCTACCGCTGCCTGGACGGCATCACCTTCGACCAGCTCATGGGCTCCATCGACAAGTACGGCACCATCGATCCGGCCAAGGCCAAGGCCTTCGGCTGGGAGAAGCTGTCCGCCGACGCCTGGCTGGAGCAGGAGGTGACCGTGCTCATCCCGGCCGCCCAGGAGAACATGATCAATGGTGACAATGTCAACAAGATCAAGCCCTCGGTCAAGCTGATCGCCGAGGGGGCGAACGGTCCGACCACCCCCGAGGCGGATCTGGTGATCCAGAAGAAGGGCATCTACCTGGTCCCCGACTTCCTGGCCAACGCCGGCGGGGTGACCTGCTCCTACTTCGAGCAGGTGCAGTGCAACACCAACTACTTCTGGGAGAAGGACGAAGTCCTCACCAAGCTGGACCAGAAGATGACCAACGCCTTCAAGGCCGTTTCCTCCCTGGCCCGGGCCCGCAAGCTCTACATGCGCGACGCCGCCTACATGATCTCCATCAAGCGCGTGGCCGAAGCCTGCCACCTGCGCGGCTGGGTCTAGGCTCGGGTCCCGCTGGTTCGCCCTTGTTCGTTCTGTTGGATCGCTGATCGCGATCCAACAGAACGGATTGCTTCGCCGGACGGTAGCCGGCATTTGTGTATCCACCTCCGGGATTCCGGCCCAATCAGGCGTCTCTGGACGCGGATGCGTTCAGAGCCAATGACCAGGGCAAGATGGGGGGACCCGGACCAGGGCTTGGTCCCACGCCAAGGAAAGGTTCCCCCGGCCGCACCCCGGGGCCATACTTGGGGCGTGGTCACCTGGAGTTCCTTCCCGCCCCGCCTGGACATCATGCCCCCCGCCCAGCAGGCCCTGTGGCCTCTGCTGGGCGAGGTCGCCGGGATGGGCTTCGTGTTGTACGGGGGAACGGCCATCGCCCTGCACCTGGGGCACCGGCAGTCGGTGGATTTCGACTTCTTTTCGGAACGCCCGTTCGACCTGGACCAGATGCTCCGGCGCCTGCCGTTCCTGGGCAACGCCCTGGTGCTCCAGGACGAACCGGACAGTCGCACCTTCAGCCTGGATCCTACGGCCCCGGACCAGCGGCCCGTGAAGCTGTCCTTCTTCCGGGTGGCCACCGGCCGGGTGGGGGACCCCCAATGGACCCAGGACGGCCTGGTGCTGGCGGCCTCCATGCCCGATCTGCTCGCGCACAAGCTCAAGGTCGTGCTGCAGCGTCTGGAAGCCAAGGACTACCTGGACATCCACGCCATGGTGGCCGCGGGGATGCGCCTGGAAGACGGCTTGGCTGGGGCCAGGGCCCTGTTCGGCCGGTCCTTCCAGCCGGCCCAGGCCCTGAAGGCCCTCACCTGGTTCCAGGGTGGGGATCTCGCCGATCTTCCGGCCCGGGTGCGCACGTCGCTCATCACCACCGCTACCCGGGTCACGGATCTTCCGGACCCCCCGGCCGTGAGCCCGGACCTGGGAGGAGCGCCCCGATGATCCAGACCGTCCGCGCGGAACTCCTGGGGGATGCCACCCGCTACATCTGGTGGCAGGAGCCGGAACAGGCGCTCCGCCATCCCCTCCGGATCGTCGCCCAGGTCATGAACCTGGGCGACCACGACGACGTGCAGCGGATGCTCGCCGTGCTGGGCCCCGCCGCGTTCCGGGACGCGCTCCTGCGGGCGGAACCCGGCTGGTTCAGCGAGCGTTCCTGGGGCTATTGGTGCTACCGTCTGGGCATCACCGAACCCGGCGATGCGCTTCCCACCATGCCCGCGCGGGTCTTCCCGGACCAGGCTCCCTGAACCGCGCCCTGCCCCAAGGATATCCGGATCATGTCCAGCACCCACCTCGGCCAGTCGCGCGAACTGCAGACCATCTTCGAGGTCGCCGCACTGCTCACCCGCGACGACCTGTCCCTGACCCAGGTGCTCCAGGCGGTGGCCGAGGTGCTGCCCCACGGCTTCAAGTACGAGGAGGTCTGCCAGGCCCGGATCCACTTCTGGGGCGAGTGCTTCGAGACCAGGGGATTCACCCCCAGCACCTGGACCCTGCGGGCCCCCATCGTGGTCAAGGGCGAGACCCTGGGCGAGGTGGAGGTGGTCTACCTGGAGAACCGCTCCTCCCGCGCACCCGGCAGCCCGTTCCACCTGGACCAGAAGAAGCTGGTGGACCTCACCGCCCAGAAGCTGGGCCACCTGGCCGAGGTGCGCATCGCCCGGCACAGCGGCGAGATGGAGAACCCGCCCGTGGCCCCGGCCCCGGACCGCAAGCCCGAATGGCGGGCCATCCTGGACCTGCTGCGGGACATCGATCCGCCCATGCACCACCGGCTGATCCGCCGGCTCATGAACCACGCCACCAAGCTGGGCGTGCCCGGGGTGCACAAGATGATCGCCCAGTTCGACCCGGCCATCTACGCCGCGGGCGAGGCCGCCTCGCATGGCTCCAACGCGCCCCTGCCCAGGCGCGACCTGGAGCAGCTGCGCGAGACCTTCGGCGAGATCCAGGACGTGGCGGCGATGGTGTTCGAGGACGCCAGCCTCACCCACCTGCTCAAGCTGTGGATGCGCCAGGACAAGCTGGGCTACCTGGCCATCGCCACCGAGCGCCGGGACATCCCGCTGGTGGAGATCACCGAGCTGGTGGACCGGTTCTGCCGGGAGACCCGGGGCGACGAGGTGTCCGGACTGTCCATTCCCGACGACCTGAACGTCCGGGTGGCGTTGATCCGCCGCTTCCTCACCGAGAACCTGAAGTTCATCGGCATCGCCAAGGACCACCTGGCCATCCACGATTTCGGCCAGATCCTCGCCCACGTGGCCGGCCCGGCCCAGGGCAACGGCAAGCTGGGCGGCAAGGCCACCGGGCTGATCCTGGCCGAGCGGATCCTGCGCCGGTACGGCAAGGACAACCCGCTCATCGACAGCATCGCCACCCCCAGGACCTGGTACCTCACCTCGGACGGCATCTGGAACTTCCTGCGCCACAACAGCCTGGAGGACCTGTGGAGCCTGAAGTTCGCCCCCCTGGAGGAGGTCCGCCAGTCCTTCCCGTACCTGGAGCAGGTGTTCAAGAACTCCTTCTTTTCCCATGAGATGCACCAGCAGATCCAGTTCGCCATGGACGACCTGGGCGACGGCCCGCTCATCGTCCGCTCCTCCAGCCTGCTGGAGGACAGCGAAGGCATGGCCTTCTCCGGCAAGTACCGCAGCCTGTTCCTGGCCAACACCGGCACCCGGGAGGCCCGGCTGGCCGCGCTCATCGACGCGGTGGCCGAGGTCTATGCCTCCTGCTTCGGGCCCGACCCCATCCAGTACCGGGCCGAGCGCGGCCTGCTGGACTTCGTCGAAGAGATGGGGATCATCATCCAGAAGGTGGTGGGCGCGCGGGTGGGCCGCTACTTCTTCCCGGCCTTTTCCGGGGTGGCGTTCAGCAACAACGAGTTCCGCTGGTCGCCCCGGCTCAAGCGGGAGGACGGCATCATCCGCATGGTGGCCGGACTGGGCACCCGGGCGGTGGACCGCATGGGCCGGGACTTCCCGTTCCTGCTCAGCCCGGGCCAGCCCAACCTGCGGGTGAACGTCACCCCGGAGCAGGTGGAGCACTACGCCCAGAGCGCCATGGACGTGATCGATCTGGAGACCGGGCAGTTCCAGTCCCTGCCCATGCGCGACGTGTTCCGCCAGGCCGGGGACGACTTCCCCCTGCTGGAGCAGATCGTGTCGCTGATGGAGGACGGGTTCCTGAAAAAGCCCATGAAGGGCATGTTCGAGCCGGCCACGGACGATCTGGTGGTCACCTTCGCCGGCCTGGTGGAGCGCACCCCGTTCGTGCCGCAGATGAAGGCCGTGCTGGAGATCCTGGAGAAGGGCCTGGGCATGCCGGTGGACCTGGAGTTCGCCCACGACGGCGAGCATCTGTACCTGCTCCAGTGCCGGCCCCAGAGCCACATGGCCGCCGAAGGCCGGATCGTCATGCCGGCCAAGGTGGACCCCGAGCGCCAGCTGTTCTCGGCCAACAAGTTCATCACCAACGGCTTCGTCGACGGGATCCGCTACATCGTCTACGTGGACCCCGAGGAGTACCGCAAGATGCCCGACCTGGCCGACCTGGTGAGCATCGCCGACGCCGTCAGCCACCTGAACTCGCTGCTGCCCCGGCGCAAGTTCATCCTCATGGGCCCGGGCCGCTGGGGCAGCCGGGGCGATATCACCCTGGGGGTCGGCATCACCTATTCGGGCATCAGCAACACCTCCCTGCTGGTGGAGATCGCCCGGGCCAAGGGCAACTACGTGCCCGACCTGTCGTTCGGCACGCACTTCTTCCAGGACCTGGTGGAGGCCCGGATCCACTACCTGGCCCTGTACCCGGACGAGGCGGGCAACCTCTTCAACGAGGCGTTCTTCCGGGACAGCCCCAGCGTCCTCACCCAGTTCCTGCCCGACCACGGGCGCCTGGAGCAGGTGGTGCGGGTGATCGACCTGGAGCAGGTGTTCCCGGGCTGCGAGGCCAGCGTGGTCATGGACGCGGACGCCGACCAGGCCCTGGGCTACCTGGCCGCCCACGGCCGCAAGGAGCCGGTGGGCAAGTAAAGGTCCGGGTCCCAACATTTCGCCCGAGTTCGTTCTGTTGGATCGCTGACCGCGATCCAACAGAACGGATGGCTTCGCCGGAGTGGAACCGGCATTTGTGTGTCCACCTCCGGGATACCGGCTCAATCAGACATCCCGGGGGCTTGGAAGCAATCCGGTTCCGGGGCATTTCGCCCCCTATGCGGTCGCCCTCGTCAACTTCAGGAGGTTGTGCGCAGTACGGCATT
>Ga0302279_10000911_pt1 | contig 43549 bp, 42 predicted proteins | sample III_Bog_N3_3_FD_194541 | JGI IMG/M metagenome (GOLD analysis project Ga0302279, IMG submission 194541) | Peat permafrost microbial communities from Stordalen Mire near Abisko, Sweden - III_Bog_N3_3 | ecosystem: Environmental > Terrestrial > Soil > Wetlands > Peat | place: Sweden: Abisko... | reverse complement strand
TTCTTCGCTTCCCCGGCGTGCTGGCTGGTCGGAGGAGGGCGGTTCTTCGCTTCCCCGGCGTGCTGGCTGGTCGGAGGGCCGCGCGCTTGCGGCTCGCCGATGCGCTGGTTGGTCGGAGGAGCGCGTGCCTGCGGCTCCCCGACGCGCTGTTCCGTCGGAGGAGCGCGTGCCTGCGGCTCCCCGACGTGGTGGTTGGTCGGAGGAGCACGCGCCTTCGGCTCCCCGATGCGGTGGTTGGTCCGAGGAGCGTGTGTCTGCGGCTCGCCGGTGCGGTGGTTGGTCGGGGGCGCGCGTTGCTTCGCTTCCCCGTCGGGGTGGTCCATCGGGGGAGCGCGTTCCTTCGCCTCCCCAGTGCGCCCCTCAATCGGGGGACCGTCTGCCTGCGACGCCCCGCCGTGCGGCTCCGTCACGGAGCCACGCAGCCTGCCTCCTCCCGGGCCTGCCCCTCCAGTCCCCCCCGACCCCTCTTCCCGTGCCCGTGCCCGATCAGGGAAGGCCGCCACGTGCCTCCCATCGGGTCCCCCGCGCAACACGGCCGGGAGACTCCGGGCACGGGCACGGGCACGGGCACGGGCACGGGCACGGGAAGACTACCCCTGCTTCGCTCCCCACGCGCGCACCCGCGGGCACTCCGGATCCGGCCCGTGCACCCCGCCAAGGAACGACGAGACCACCTTGCAGCCCCCCTTGCACACCGGCCGCATCGAGCAAGACGCGCACGGCTCGGCGGGCGCCGCGTTGTACGCGCGCCAGCGCCGTAGCTCCGGATCTCCCGCGTGGCCCGGGCCGAGGTCGGTCCCTCGCAGGGCGGTGCTCGTTGAGAAGCTGCACGGGGACACGGCGCCGTCGACCTTGATGGCCGCGAGGGCCTCGCCGGCCTCGCAGCCGAACACGCCGAAGCGCGCGAGCGCGGCGGGAGACGAGGCGAGCTCCGGGTCCGCCGAGAGGAACGGCACGAGCGCGCAGTCGATGCGCACGTGGAACGCCTCCGCGCCGTCTGTACCCTGCGCGTACTCCGCGGCCAGCGCGCGCAGCGTCGGGCCGAGCGACGCCGCCTGCTCGGGCGTGAGCCGGCGCGCGAGGTAGTCGAGCGTCGCCGCCCGCCCCGCGGGCTTGTAGCGGAGCAGCTGCGCCTCGCGCGCGCCGAGCGAGCGCGCGCGGGCCAGGGTCGCCGCGAGGCGCGGGAAGGTGTCCTGCGTCAGCACGACGTTCACGCCCACCGGCACCCCGGCCTGCACGAGCGTCACGATGGCCTCCTCGGCCGCCCGCGCGCCGTCGAACCCGCGCACCTTGGCGTAGTCCTCCCCCACGCCGTCGTAGCTCACGTTGACCTGCGCGAACGCGCGCAGCCGCTCGAGCTTCGCGGGAGAGAGCCCGAGGCCGCTCGTCGTCAAGACGGGGGTGAGCCCGCGCTTCCTCGCCGCCTCGGCGAGGACCGCGATGTCCTCGCGCGTCGTCGGCTCGCCGCCGCCGAAGGCCACGGTGAAGACCCCCGCGCGCTGGAGCGCGTCGAGCATCGCGAGCATCTCGGCTTGCGACGGCTCGTGCCCGTCGGGCCGCGCGTCGAGGTAGCACCCCTCGCAACCCGCGGCGCACCGGCTCGTCACCGCGAGGTGGACCTCGACGGGCGCGCTCGGCCTGGGCTCGCCCTCCCACGCCTCGCCCCCGTCGAGCCCGAGCGCGCGCACGCCGTCCCGGTCGAGCGCGACCAGCGCGGGCGTCGTCTCGAGCTTCACCCACGCCCCCCAGGGCTCGTAGCGCACGATCATGACGAACGACTCATAGCCCGAACCCCTCCAGGTACACCGGGTCGATGCGCTCGAGCACGAGGAACGCGGCCGCCACGATCCCCGTCGCGCAGAGGAGCGCCCGCCCGACGCGGGCCGCGGTGCTCGACGAGCCCGCCGCGCTCCACGCGCGCGAGAGCAGCACGATGGGGAGCATCGCGGCGCCCATGCCGAGAAAGGGAGCCGCGTTGCCCGACTCGTAATTCGTCGCCAGCACGCTGCCCATGATGGCCGAGTAGGTCGCGAAGCCCACCGCCACCAGCACCACCCGGCCGAGCGCCCGCGGCACCGACGCGAGCGCCCCCCGCCGCCACGCGAGCCCGAGCGAGGCGAGCACGAGGAGCGTGAGGAGCGACAGGTCGCCCAGCGCGAGCCGGTGCGCCACCTGCTGCCGCAGCCGGAGCCGCACCCGGACGCCGACCTTGGAGTCGAGGCGCGGGCCGAGCTCGGTCGCCGTGCGGGCCGCCTCGTCGAGCTCCCCCTCCGCCATCAGCGTGTCGACGAGCTCGCGGCCGGCCTGCCGCGACGTGAGCACGTCGGCCTTCGGGTCGGCCACGATCTTGCGCAGGAGGACGATGGAGTCGCGGGGCCGCCCCATGCGTCCGCGGTAGGCCTCCGCCACGAGCATCTCGGCCTCGACGCGCACGGCGCCGGGAGGAAAGGCCTCCGCGTCGTGCGCGAGGGCGTCGAGCGTCGCCGGGTCGTCGGCGAGCGCCGGATCGCGGCGCACGCGCTCGAGCCGCACGAACGGCGCGAACCCTCCCTCGGCGTGCCCGCGCAGCGTGCTCGCGCGCACGACCGCGCGCGGCGCCCACCGGCTCGAGGGCGAGCGGGCGGCGCACGCCTCGTACTCGGCGAGCGCGGCCGCGAAGTCGAAGCTCTGATCGTCGAGAGAGGCGAGCTGGTAGAGGGCGTCCGCGGCGGTGTTCGGATCGGGCGACTTCGAGGCCTCGACCAGGTTCGGCGGCTGCGCCGCGAGCGCGGGCCCCGCTGCGGACAGGGCCGCAAGGACCGACGAGGCGGCCAGGAACGCGCGAAGTCGCCCGTGAAGCTGCTGCACGATTGCGTGGACGTTCACATGCGCGCCGGGCGTTGTCCATGCCGATGGCAGTGGTCCCCTTGGCCTCGTCTGGCGCGAAAGGTACGTTGGCGGCTCTCCTATGCCTCGCATGATCCGGACGTCCGCCCAACCCGCGGTGGCTCTCGGGCTCGTAGCCCTCTTCGGCGGATGCGCGCTCGCGTGCCAGGGCTGCAAGGAGGACCACCCGTACGTGCCGTACACGATCGGCGGGGAGGAGGCCGCCGCCCCCACGGCCGCCTCCTCGCACTCGAGCGCGCCTCTCGAGGAGGAGGCGAGCGCGCCCTTCACGCAGCTTGGCGCGACCGGCGCCCCTCCCGGCAGCAAATCGTGGACCCTCGACGGCCTGAAGCTCGAGGCCCCGCCGGGCACGGTCTTCGTGCTCGGGCTCACGGGCGACCTCAGCGGTGATGGAAGCGTCGACGCGCTCGCCATCGTGCGAGGGAGCGGTTCGAACGTCGAGCCGCCTGCGGCCGACGGCGGGAAGGCTGCCGCCGTCCAGGCCGAGCTCGTCTTCTACAAGGGCCACGCCGGGGGAGCCCTGGATCCGGGCGTCGTCGTCGGGGCGCCCCCCGCGCTGCTCCTGGATCCGACGTGCTCTCCCGTGGAGCGCCTCAGCAAGGTGGGCAAGCACTCGGTCTTCGTCGAGCTCGGCGCCCAGTGCGCCGGGCACGCGGTCGCGCGAGCCGCCGCCACGCCGTCACGATGGGCAGCCGTCGTCTCGGTCGGACGCGCCGCGACGGTGCACTTCTCCGTGCTCGTCGCCGATCCCCCCGGCGCGCCCGCGCTCACGCTCGACGCCGACGGCACGGACTACGACGGCGACGGCATCGACGACGTGGCCCTCCGCGTCACCCTCGAGGGCGGCAGCGCCCCGTTCGAGCCCGGGCCTCGCGTGAGCGCCATCGTGCGGTGGATCGATCGCCCCGCCGGGATGAGCCGCGCGCCCGATCAGCCGGAGACGTCGTTCCACGCCCTCGCGTCGGTGGCCGCCTCGCACGCCGGCAAGGCGAAGGAGGCGCCGACGGTGCCTCCGTACGTCCAGCAGGTGCGGGCGCTCTACGCGGCCATCTGCAGCGAGGGCGGCGCGCCGCGTCTTCTGCGCGCGGTCGACGGGGGACCCATCGCCTGCGGAACGACGAGCCGCGCGCTCGAGGAGGCGGGGCTCGCCGAGGTGCGCGCGCTCGTCACGATGGGGGACGTGCTCGGCGCCATCGCCGCGCTCGACCGCGCCCAGCAGGCGCCCGCCGCCCACACCGCCGCGAGGACGACCGAGGCCCAGGGGTGGATCGCGCAGGCGGCGCCCTTCGTCCCCGCGACGTCGCTCCGGGCCATCGGCGCCGTGCCGCTCATCGACCACGGGCGCTCGCCGTCGTGGGGCGCGATGATGTTCGAGCCCACGGGCAAGCTGCTCGTGCGCACCCTGGCGCAGGTCGTCCGCGTCGATCCCGCGATGGGTGACGAGGCGGAGGCGAGCGACGTACCGGCGTGGAAGGCGGCCGTGATGTCGCCCGACGGCTCTCTCCGCTGGAACGACGTGGTCGACCCGTGCGACGCCTCCGCGCTCCGCGCGACGTTCTCGGGCGACGGGGACCTGCGCGAGGTGAGCATCCCGCTGCACGGGCGGCTGGCGGCGCGCTGCGGGCCGAAGGGCGAGCCCGTCCCGGCGACGCCCACGGCCTGGGGCCAGGGCGGCCTCGAGGCGATCGTCCTGGGCCAGCCCGTGGCGTTCGCGCTCGACCTCTCGCACGCGACCGTCCTGCCCTCGTCGCCGACGCAGCCCACCATCCCGGGCGCGCCGCGCTCGCCCGACGGCAAGACGCTCGTGGTCCCCACCTCCATCGGCATCGTGGTGCGCGGCGCCCGCACGCGCATCTACCGGGCCAAGGAGCTCGACGGCGCCTACCTCGAGCTCCGCGACTGCACCGTCAGCGACGACGCCACCCGCGTCGCCTGCGTCCGCGGCGGCCGGGCGTTCGTGGGCATCTGGTAGCAGCAGCCCCCTGTCACCTGGGGGATCCTTCGGCTGCGCCTCAGGATGACAGGCGTTACCTGTGGCGTGGCGCGGTGGTGCAGAGGACGTCCGACGGGTCGCGCGTACTCTGGAGGCACTGGACGCGCGAGTCGTTGCACTTCACGACGAGCACCCCGTGGCCCACGAGCGTCGAGAACGACACGCCGATGCGCTGCGTGGCGGCGTGCGGCAGGTCCGAGTTGCAGCCCTCGGCCATGAGCAGATCGATGCGCCGGCCCCCCGCGATGACCTCCACGCGGTCGAGGCGCGCCCTGTCCTCGGGCGAGCCCTTGTCGAACGACAGGGCGACGGGCTTGAGCTGCGTCGCGATCCCCGACGCGTACTCCGAGTCCGCAGGCGCATCGTCGAACCGGGGCTGGGACATCGCCGTCATGTAGGCGATGGTCTTCATCTGCACCTCGGCGGGCATCCCGGAGCCGACCGTCATGCTCGGCTTGGGGATGGGGCGCGGGGGCATCGAGCCGTCCCACGTCGAGGCGTCCTGGGGAGCGGCCGCCGCGCCGGCGTCCGGGATGGCAGCAGGCGGCGCCGAGGCGGTGGCCGGCGGAGCGCTCGCCTCCGGCGCCTCGGTCTTCGCGGGCTCGTCGCACGCGGCCGCCAGAAGTAGACCGAGGCTCACACCCAAGACGCCCGCCCGTACCCTTCGCGCGCTTCGCATGCGCGCCAGATACCACGAGCCGGCTGCCGCGGAGGAAATCGTCTATCTTCGCGCCATGGTCGGGCGACTCGTCGTGGGCGTGGTCTCTGCGCTTGGCGTGCTCGGCGCGCCCGTCGGGCAGGCCGGCGCCGACGCGGGCGTGCTCCGGGCGACCCTCCAGTGCGAGCACGTGGCCACCCCCGGGCGCGTGCGGTGCGACGCGGAGCTGCGGGCGAGCCACGGGACGGTGCGCTGGGCAGACGTGGAGATCCTCGAGACCCCCGACTTCCTCGCGCCGCTGAAGGGCCGCATCGGCCCCCGCGACGCGAGCGCCCACGAGAGCGACCTGTGGAGATGGGCCCTCGGGCTCGTCGCGCGCGACCGGGGCGAAGGGGACGTCGTGTGCCGCGTCCGCGCCGTCGTGTGCGACGCGGGCAGCTGCGTGCCGCAGGAGGTGACGGCGGCGGCGCACGTGCTCGTCGGCTCGTAGCCGGGCGAGCACGCTCGTTGCTGTCGAGAGCGCGACCCGGTGCGACCGCGTCTATGCGGCGCGAGGCGCCGGCGATAAGGTGAGATCCATGGACCGACGGGAACTACTCAAGCTGGGCGCCGCGGCCGCCCTTTCCGGATGTGCGACCGCCCCGCGCGCTGTCTCTCCCGGCGCGACCGGCATCCTGTCGGAGGCAGACATCGAGGCCACGCTGACGCAGCTCGATCTCACGATCGCCAAGCTTGCCGCAGTCCCCCCGCAACCCGAGATCTTCCTGCACTCGATCCAGGGCGGCGGGAAGGTCGCGCCCCCGCTCCCGGCGCTCGACGCGCCCCGGACGGCCGAGGGCCACAACCTCCTCCAGCGGACGTTCGCGGCGCTCCACATCGCCACCACGTTCCGCGAGCTGCCGCCCGAGGTCCAGGCGCGCGAGGACAACCAGCGCCGGATGTGGCGCGCCATGCCGCTGCTCGACTCTGCGATGCTCGACCTCGCCGATTATCTCGCGGGCCTGTCCCGCGAGGAGCGGCGCCGCCTCCAGCGCGAGATCGACAGGGACCCGAAGCTCGTGATGGACATCGTCGGCACCCTCGACGAGCAGGCGGCGCACGTGGGCGTGCCGGCGCGGCAGCGCGCGCAGCTGCGCGCTGCCGGTGCGCAGGTCTCCTGGCGCGTGGCGCACCAGTCGGTCGACGCGCTCCTCGGCGAGATGACCGACAAGGTGGAGCGCGTGAAGGAGCGCCACGGGCGAGACGAAGAGCTTCGCCGGGCGATCGCCGCCAAGGTCGCCGAAGCCCAGCTCTTCGGCGCGCCCACGGCGGACGCGACCACGCACCTCATGCTCGCGGCCGACGTCAGCGCGGCGAGCCACAGGATCCGGGATCGGCGCGCCAATGGAGTCCTCGGCGCCGGCGGCATCCTCCTCGGGATCGGCGCGGGCCTGGGCATCGCGGGCGGGGTCATGGTGGGCTCGTCAGGGGCCGCCATCGGCGGGCTCTTCGTCCTCACGTTCGCCGTGCTCTTCGGTGTCACGGCGATCGTCTTGCTGATCGTCGGGGCCATCCTGAAGGCCATCGCGGCCACCGATGACGTCGTGCCCGAGCGCGAGCCCGAGCCCGCGGCGCCCCCGCCTGCGCCCCCGCAACCGCCGGCGCCCCCACCAGAGCAGCCGGGCGCCCCGAAGACCGATGAAGTCCACCTCTGACCCTGCGCCGAGGGCTGCGGTCGGCATCACGGGCATCGGCGCGGTGTCGAGCGTCGGGCTCGGCGCGAGCCTGCTCGAGGGAGCGCTCGACGGCTCTCTCGATGGCATCCGTGCCATCGAACGCTTCTCGACCGAAGGCTTCCAGTCGCACCTCGGCGCCATGGTCCCCGGCTTCGACGGGCGCGGGGACGGCGATCTCGCGCTCGACTTCGCGCTCCTCGCGGCGCGCGAGGCCCTGGCCCACGCCCACGCGAAGATAGACGGGCGCCCCGGTCGCATCGGCCTCGTGCTCGGCGCCAGCTTCGGCGAGCCGGACACGCGTCTCGCCCGGCTGACCGAGCGGCTCGCGGGCGCGCTCGGCATCGCGGGGCCGCGCGTGACCGTCGCCACCGCGTGCACGTCCTCGTCGAACGCCGTCGGTCTCGGAAAGGACATGCTCGACGCCGACGCCGCCGATGTGATCCTAGCCGGTGGAACCGACGTCCTCACCCCCGAGCTCTTCGCCGGGTTTCACGCCCTGGGCGTCCTCGGAGCCCGCCCGTGCGCGCCCTACTCGCGCGACTTCGGGACGACGCTGGGCGAGGGCGCCGGCTTCGTGGTGCTGGAGCGGGTGCCCGACGCCAGGCGCCGCGGAGCAGACGTCCTGGGCCTCGTGCTCGGCTACGGCCTCTCGTGCGACGCCTACCACGCGACCTCGCCCGACCCGACGGGCGCCGGCGTCGCGCGCGCCATCCGGTTCGCGCTGTCGGACGCGGGGGTGACTCGGGAGAGCGTCGGCTACGTCAACGCGCACGGCACCGGCACGGACGCGAACGACGCGGCCGAGGTGAAGGGAATCGACTCCGCGCTGGGCGCGGCCTCCCTTCCCGTGAGCTCGAGCAAGAGCTTCCTCGGGCACGCGCAGGGGGCCGCGGGCATCCTGGAGCTCCTCGTCACGCTCCTCGCCTTGCGGGCGCAGAAGCTGCCGCCGACCACGCGCCTCGAAGGCCTGCGCCGCGGCGCCCCCGCCGATCCGGTGCCCGCGCCGCGCGCCCACGCGTTCGACGTGGCGCTGACCCTCAACGCCGCCTTCGCCGGCGCGAACAGCGCCATCGTCCTCGGCACCGCGAACGCCAGGCTCGACGAGACCTCGGGCGCCCGGGACGTGCCTTCCCGCCCCGTGTTCGTCGCGGGCCTCGCCGCGCTCGCCGGCGGGCTGACCGACATCGCCGCGATCGCCGGACGCATCCTCTCGGGCGAGCGGATCGAGCGCCGCGCAGGCGAGTGTGACGTGAGCCGGGACCTGCCCCGCGCCGAGCCGCGCGGGCTCGACCCGTCGACGCGCTTCGCCGCCACGACCTCTGCCCGCGCCCTGGCCGACGGTGGCGTCGCCGTCAGCGGCGAGCTGCGGGACCGCGTGGGCGTCATCGCCGCGGCCACGGCGTGCTCCGCCGCGAGCTGCGAGGAGTTTCGCGTGAGCATCGAGCGACGCGGCCTCGCGAGCCTCAACGCGAACGCGTTCTCCCGGCTCGTGCTCAACGCTCCGACCGGCGCGGCCGCGCGCCTCCTGTCCCTGCGCGGGCCGGCCAGCACGCTCTCCACCGGGCGCGGGGGCGGCCTGGTCGCCGTCGCCTACGCGGCGAGCCTGCTCTGCAGGGGCCCGCTCGACGTCATGCTCGGCCTTGGGTTCGACGAGGTGGGCGGAGGCACGGGCGACCCGGACGGCGCGGAGGGCGCCGGGGCCCTGGCGCTCACCCTCGCTCGAGGGCCGGTGCGTCTGGCCTCGTGGGTCGTCGGCGCCCCTGGCGGCGCGGGCGATGGGGATGGCGCGCGAGCCACCGTGGACGCGGCCCTCGGTCCCCGCAGCGCCTCGGAGATCGACCTCGTCCTGTCCGATGGCCCGGTCCCGTTCGAGGGCGCGCGCGTGGTCGACCTGGGGTCGATCCTGGGCGATGCGCCGTCCGCGTGCGGCGCGATTGCGTGTGCCGTGGCCGCTCACCTCGTACGCGCCGGCGGGCTGCGGAGGGTGCTCGTCGCCACGCGGGGCGGTGGCGCGAGCGCCGCGCTCCTGTTCGAGAGCGAGCGAGAGGGAGCGCGCGCATGAGGGAAGACATGATGAAGGCGATCGCGCGGCGGGAGGAGGTCGTCTCCGGCGTCCGCCAGGTACTCATCGAGGGCCTCGGCGTCCGCCGCGCACCCGACGAGATCGACCCCGACGCGCCCCTCTTCGGCACGGGGCTCGGGCTCGACTCGGTCGACGCGGTGGAGCTCGTCGTGGGCCTCGAGGCGAAGTTCGGGGTCCACTTCGCGCAGGGGTACATGCACCGCCGCCTCCTGCGCACCGTGGGGACGCTGGCCGACGCGGTCATCGCCGTGCTGGACGCGCCACGAGGCCCCGATGCAGCCTGACGGCATGCGCGCGGTGCGCGAGGGGGTGGCGATCACGCGCGCCGATCACTTCACCGCGCTTCGCCTCTCGGGGGGCGACGGCGCGTGGGAGACGGTCTCCTGGCTCACGTCGGGCGAGCTGTTCCTGCGCGACGGCCAGGTGCTCCACAGCCTCTGGCTCGACGAGCGCGCCCGCCCCCTCGCCGACGTGTACGTCCTCCGGGACGACGAGTCGTTCGTGGTGGTGGCCGAGTCACGGGGCAAAGACCTCGTGGCGCACGCGCGTCAGAACGTCCGCGGAGGCGCCGTCATCGACGCCCTGGGCGAGACCCACCGGGTCGTGTCCCTGAACGGTCCGTTCGCGTGGGAGCTGCTCGGCGACATCGTCGGCCCCGACGTCGTGAGCTTGCCTTACATGGCCAGCTTTCGAATCGAGGGCGGATGGGCGCTGCGCGCGGGCAAGACCGGAGAATACGGCTACGACCTCGTCCTGCCGGTGGACCGCGCCGACGCCGTCGAAGCGAGGCTTCGCGAGCGCGGCGTGCGCTTCGATCTCGAGGACGCGCCGCTCGCGGTCCTCGAACAGTGCATGCTCGAGAACTGGTTCTTCAACGTGCGACGCGAGGGCAGCCTGGACGTGACCCCGCGCGAGCTCCAGCTCCAGTGGCGGACGTCGCGAGGGCGCGAGTACCTCGGCGCGGCGTCCCTCGAGGCCCAGCGCAAGGAGGACCCCCGGCAGAGGCTCACCACGCTCGTCCCGTCGGCGCCCGTCCACGCCGGTGACGAGGTCCGCCTGTGGGGCGAGGCCGTGGGCACGATCGCCAACGCAGGCGACGGCGTGGCCCTGGCCCTGGTCGACGTCGCGTGGGCCCATCCCTGGATCGACGGGTTCGCGGTCTCCCCGGGGCGGACGCCGGCCCGGTCGGTCACTCCGCCGCTCGCCAACAACCACAGCCTCCACGTGAACCCGCAGCAACACTCGTACGCGACGCGCGACGAGATCCCCTTTCCCCCGCTCTTCACCGGCCTCGCGCGATGACGGCCAGCGAGACCAGAACCGTTCTCGTGACGGGCGCCTCGCGTGGGCTCGGTCGTGCCATCGCCGAGCGCTTTGCCGAGGCAGGTACCTACGTCGTCGTGGGGTATCGCAGGCGCGAGGAGGAGGCCCGCCAGACGCTCGACCTGGTCCGCGCCGCCGGTGGTGACGGCGAGCTCGCCGGCTTCGACGTGTCCAACATGGACGACGTCGAGCGCGCCGTCGCGCGGATCGTCGCGGCGCGCGGCGCCATCGACGTCGTCGTCAACAACGCAGGCGTGGTGGATGACGCGCCCTTCGCGCTCATGACGCGCGAGCAATGGGACCGCGTGATGCACACGGACCTCGACGGGACCTTCTGCGTGTCGCGCGCCGCCATCAGCTCGATGCTCCGCCACAAGCGCGGCGCGATCGTCAACGTCGCCTCCGCGGCGTCGGCCCGCGCCCTCCCTGGACAGGCGAACTACGCCGCCGCGAAGGGCGGCGTCGTGAGCTTCACGCGCTCTCTCGCCGCGGAGCTCGCGCCGCACGGCATCCGCGTCAACGCCGTGCTCCCTGGCCTCCTGAGCGTCGGGATGGGGGCCCGGACCCCGCGCGACTACGCGGAGCGCCTGCGCGCGATCATTCCGGTCAAGCGCCCGGGGACGGCCGACGAGGTCGCCCGCGTCATCGTGTTCCTCGCGAGCGACGCGGCGTCGTACGTCACCGGCCAGGCCATCGCCGTGGACGGAGGGCTGTCGTTGTGATCGCTGCGGTCTTTCCCGGCCAGGGCTGCGAGGAGCCCGGCGTGGGCGTCGAGTGGGCGAGCCATCCGCTCTTCGACGTCGTCAGCGGGCTCACGGGCGTCGACGCGCGACGTGCGGTCGAGCGCTTCACGCGGGATCTCGCCCGCACGAGCGTGCTCCAGCCGGTCCTCGTCGCGCTGTCTCTCGTTGCCTGGGCTCGCCTCCGCGCGCGCGGTGTGCACCCCGCGTGGGTCGCGGGGCACTCGATCGGGGAGATCGCCGCGTGGGCTGCGTCGGGCGCCATCGACGACCGCGAGGCCATCGTCCTGGCCGCTACGCGCGGCCTGGCGATGGAGCAGGCGGCGAGCGAAAGGCCGGGCGCCATGATCGCGCTCGGTCCGAGCCACGACAGGGATCGCGCGGTCTCGGTCGGACGCGCCCACGGAGAGGTGAGCGTGGCGGCGACCAACGGGCCCTCCCAGACCGTGCTCAGCGGAGATCTCGCCGCGGTCGCCGCGATCGAGGCGGCCATCGGTGGACGGCGCGTCCGGGTCTCGGGGGCCTGGCACACTCCCATGATGGCGTCCGCGCGCGGCCCCCTCGCCGCGGCGGTCGCCCGCGTGGCCCCGAGGCGCGCAGAGCGCACGCTCGTCACGTCGATCGACGGCCGCGCGCTCGCACCGGAGGAGGTCCCGGACCTCGCAGGGCAGCTCGATGCGCCGGTCGCGTGGGATCGCGTCATGGGGACCCTGCGGCTCGCCGGCGTCACCGACGTCGTCTGCCTCGCGCCGGGGCGCGTCATGCGCGCGCTCCTTCGCGACGGCCTCGGCGACCTCGTGCGCCTGCACGTCGCCGACTCCGAGAAGGACCTCGATCGCATCGCGCAGTCGCTCGTCTCGCAAAGGGCCGCGTCGTGATCCCGCTCGTCCTCGGCCCCGACGTCATCGAGCGGCTGATCCCGCACCGGCGTCCGCTCGCGATGGTCGACGGCATCGTCGCGTACGCACACAAGCCATCCCCCATCCTGCACGCGCACCGGCACATCTCCGCGAACGAGCCGGTGTTCGACGGCCACTTCCCCGGCCTCCACCTCTGGCCGGGCGTCTACACGATCGAGGGGCTCGGGCAGACGATGAACCTCGTGTTCGCCATCGAGGGGATCGTGCGCGAATACGAGGCCCGGGGCAGCTCGCTCGAGTCGGTGCTCGACGACCTGCGAAACCTGGAATCGGGCTACAGGCTCGCTCCCGGGTACAAGGCTGCGCGCGCCAAGGCCTTTCTGGAGGCTCTCGCGCTCGGGCCTCCCGGGGCGCGCGGGGGGATGTCGGCCGCCGTCGACGTGAAGCTCCTCCGGCCTGTCTTCGCGGGACAGCGCATCGACTACGAGGTGGTCGTGACCCACGCGATCGATTCGCTCGCGCGCGCCGAGGTCGTCGCGCTCGTCGACGCCAAGGTGGTCGCGAAGGGCGTGATGAAGAGCACGCTCGGGATGAGCATGCCGGAGGCTCCGCCGTGAAGCGCGCGCTGGCCGCCGTGGCGCTCGCGGCGACGACCGGCTGCGCGGACCACGTGCTCTGGCACGGACACTCGAGCGATCGAGCCACGGACATCCGGGTCATCGAGTCGAGCGGCAGGCAGCGCGTGGTCCTGGACGACCACCAGATCTCGGCGCACGCGTCGGTCGGTATCGACGCGATGACGATCGAGGGACGCCACGTCGCCTACCCCGCGCGCGACGGGCGCCGGTGGCGCGTGTTCGTCGACGGTGTCGCAGAGCCGCTGGCGTGGGACGGCGTCGGGGCGATCGCGCTGTCGCCGGAGGCGGACCGCCTCGTGTACGCCGCCGTCGACGAGAACGGCTGGCACGTCGTCGATCGCGGCGTGCCCGGCCCCGCGTTCGACTCGGTCGTCTCGCTCGACCTCGATGCGAGGGGGCGATCCGTCTACGGGGCGACTGCAGGCTCCATCGCCCGGGTCTACGTCGACGGGGAGCCCGGCCCGGCGTGGAGCGAGGTGCGCTCGATCTCGGTGCGCCCACGCGTGGCCTACGTCGCCGTCGACTCGGCCGGCGAGCACGTGGTGGAGGACGGTCACGTCTCCGCCGCCTACGAGGCGATCGTCGAGATGACCGGCGACGGCTTCATCGGACGCACGAAGCTGGGACGCCAAGCCGTGGCGTTCGGCCGCGTCGTGGCCGAGGGGGAGGTCCATCGCCTGGTCACCGCCGCGGGCCACTACGCGTACGTCCGTCGCGGGCCGACGTTCGAGGTGCTCGTGCGCGACGGGCAGGAAGAGACGAGGACGTGGCACTTGATCGAGGCCCTCACGATCTCGTCGGACGGCGAGCACGTCGGGTACGTCGCGCGTGAGGACGGCGTCACGGTGGTCATCGACGGCGCCGTACAGGGCACCTGGATCAGGGCCCGCGCGCCCGTGTTCGCGAGAGCGGGCGGCGGCTTCGCCTACGTGGCGAGCATGGGCCGAGGAGCCGTCGTCGTCACGCCGGGCGGCCATCACGCGTTCGACGTCCTGGTCGAGGACTCGCTCGTCCTGGACGACACCGGATCGCACTGGGCGGTCGTGGCGGGCTACGACTCGGTGCGACGCCTCTACGAGGTCGTCGACGGCAGGCCGCGCCAGCGATTCGACATCGACGAGTGGGTCGCAGAGCGCGTGCGCCGCTCGCACGACGACCCCGGCGCCCGCCTCCGCGACTGGCTCCTCGCGGACCTCTCGCGCAGACAGGCTCGGTAGGGCATGCGTGCGATCCGCTTTCGCCGGACCGGAGGCCCGGGGGTTCTCTCCCTCGAGGAGGTGGCGGACCCCGTGTGCGGCGCCGGCGACGTGGTCGTGAGGACCCACGCGATCGGCGTCAACTACGCCGACGTCCACTTTCGACGCGGGGAGTATCTCGAGAAGCCGATGTTCCCCGACACGCCCGGCCTGGAGTGCGCCGGCGAGGTCGTCGTCGTCGGCGAAGGCGTCTCGCTCTTCGGCACCGGCGACCGCGTCCTCGTCTACTCGCGGCGGGGGGCCTACGCCGAGAGGATCGCGGCGCCAGCCGCGCTCGTTTACCCGATCCCGCCGGACCTGTCGTACGAGGACGCCGCCTCCGTGGGCGTGCAGGGCCTCACGGCGATGCACCTGCTTGGGCTGGCCGGGCGCCTCACCGACGGACAGAGCGTCCTCGTTCACGCGGCTGCGGGAGGCGTGGGGTCGCTCGCGGTCCAGCTCGCCAGGCGCCGCGGGTGCCGCGTCGTCGGGACCGCCGGCTCCGACGCAAAGCGCGACCTCGCGCGGGAGCTCGGCGCCGACCAGGTGGTTCCCTCCAGGAGCACCGACTTCGCGCTGGGCGTGCTCGGGGCAGCTCCCGGGGGCGTCGACCTCGTGCTCGAGATGGTCGGAGGCTCGCGCGCCTACGAGGAGAACCTGTCCTGCCTGGCGCCGTTCGGCAGGATGATCGTCTACGGGGCGGCGGGCGGGGACGTGAGCGGCACGGTCCGCGCCGTGCGCCTGATGAGCAAGAGCCTGTCGGTCGCGGGCTACTCTCTCACCCATGCGCTGCACGATCGGTCGCTCTGCGAGGGGCCCCTCCAGGAGCTCTTCGGCCTCGTGGCGCGAAAGGCCCTCCGCGTCGTGCGCCACGCGACCTGGCCGCTCGGGGACGCCGCGCGCGCCCACGCCGACCTCGAGGCGCGCCAGTCGGTCGGGAAGATCGTCCTCGTGCCCTGATCTGCCAGAACTTGGCCCGCTCTCCGCGCCGCTGGTAGCTGGTCGTCATGCAGCTCCCCGGTCGCCTGCGGATGACGACGCTCGGCGACCTCCTCGGCACCCTTCACCGTGCCGACGCGACCGGCGCCCTCGAGCTGGCGGAGGACCGCGGACGCGTCCACCGCGTTCACCTGGCGGGCGGGCGCATCGCCGCCGTCGAGTTCGATGGCGCCGCCGCGACGCTGGGCGAGATCCTGCGCGCCGAGGGGAGCGTCGACGAGGACACGCTGCGACGCTCGCTCCTGCGGGCCATGGCCTCGCGCCGCCTCCACGGCGAGGTGCTCGTGTGCGACTTCAAGCAGGCCGCAGCGGTCGTGGACGCGGCGCTCCGCCGCCAGATGACCGTTCGCCTGCAGCGCATCGAGCAGCTCGTCGACGCGCAGGTGCTCTTCCGCGTGACGGTTCGCCTCCCTCGCGGCGCCCTCATGGAGGCTCCCCTCGCGGCCAAGGACTTCCTCCCGGGCAGACGCCGCGCGCGCGCGCGCGTCGCGGGCCCCCGGTCCGACGCCTTCACGCCCGCCGCACCGCCCGCCAGCGCGCGCGAGGCCTACGATCCCCACCGCTCATCGGCCTGGCGCGTGCTCGGCGTGGCGCCCGGCGCCGACGCGACCGAGATCAAGCGCGCCTACCGGCGCCTCGCCAGGAGCTGCCACCCCGACCTCCACCCCGAGGCCACCGACCTCGAGCGCCGCGCCCTCTCCGAGCGCTTCTCGGTCGTCACCGAGGCGTACCGCACGCTCGTCGCGTAGAGGCCGCCCTCCGCGCCCCTGCGCTCAGTGCATGACCGTGAGGCCCTGGAGCTGGAGCCGCGCCTCGGGCGTGTAGTGCGAGTCGGGGAAGCGGCGGATGAGCGCGCGCCAGGTGTTCTTCGCGTCGTTCCACGCCTGGATCTCCATCTGGCAGAGGGCGAGCTGGTAGAGCGCGTCGTCCTGCACCTCCCTGTCGACGGAGGTTGCGTCCGACAGCGTGATGAAGAGGCCGATGGCGTCCCTCTGGCGGCCCAGGTGCCGGTACGCCTCCGCCAGGCCGAGCTTCACGCCCGCTACCACGGCGGAGTCTTCCTTGTACTTGAGCGACTCCTCGTACGCCGTCGCCGCTTCCTGCCAGCGCTGCACCCGCGTCTTGTCCTGCCCCTCGTGGTAGAGCTGGCCTGCGAGCTCGTTGCGCGCGTGGTCGACGGCGTCCGTGAAGGCGGCGAGCTCTGTCTTGGAGAGCTGCTCCTTCTTGATGGCGTCGAAGCCCTCGATGATCTCGACGCGCTTGCCCTGGCGGACGAGCTCGTAGAACGCGGCGGCCTTGGCGTCGGCCAGGGCCCGGTCCTCGTCCCGCTTCTGGGCGTCGCGCGCTTCCTTGCGGAGGCGCTCGTTGTCCTGCGTCTTCTGCTGGGTCTCGGCCGTGATGAACTCGACCCGCGCGTCCCACGCGAACTTGAGGGCCGTGAACGACACGAGCACGAACACCACGTAGGCGGTCGCGCTGTTGAGCGTCAGCCGGCGCTCGTAGGTCTGCTGCCGCTTCGCGATCGACTTGATGTCGGCGGAGAGCGCGTTGGTCAGGTTGTTCGTCTTGATGACCAGCCCGCGCGACTCGATGATCTCGCGCTTGATCTCGGCCAGCTCGTCATCGACTTCCCGCATGCGGGGTCCGCATAGCACACCTGACGGTGACGTTGGCGGCGCGCGGCTCCGGCCGTCCTCCGGTAGCCGGGTCCCCGGCCCCGTCCAGGCCAGCGAGGGGGGCCATGCCCGAAGGCTGTAGCCGACGGCTGGGCCCTCGTGCTACCCAAGGCCCCCTCCGATGCAGACCACCGATATCCGCAAGGGCCTGAAGATCCAGATCGACGGCGTCCCGTACGCCATCGTCGAGCACCAGTTCGTCAAGCCGGGCAAGGGGCAATCCTTCACCCGCTGCCGCGTGAAGAACCTCGCGACCGGCGCGGTCATCGAGCGCACGTGGAAGAGCGGCGAGTCGGTGGAGCTCGCCGACGTCGAGGAACGCAAGATGACGTACTCGTGGATGGAAGCCGACGTCTACGTGTTCATGGACACGTCCACGGGCGACCAGATCAACGTCGAGAAGGACAAGGTCGGCGACGAGGCCCGCTTCCTCACCGAGGGGCTCGACTGCGAGGTCACCCTCTACAACGGCAACGCCATCGGCGTGGAGCTGCCCGCCAGCGTCGTCATGCAGGTCGTGGAGAGCGAGCCCGGCATCAAGGGCGACACCGCGAGCGGCGCCACAAAGCCCGCCAAGCTCTCGAGCGGCGCCACGGTCAACGTCCCCTTGTTCATCAAGGAGAACGAGTGGATCAAGGTCGACACGCGGACCGGACAGTACCTGGAGCGCGTCAACAAGTAGGCGCGGGCACCCGGGCCACGGGTGCTTCGGTCAGGCGAGCTAGGCGGGCCCTTCGGCGCGAAACGTGCCGGGCTCCGCCACGCATGGAACGTCCCCTGCGTGGAACCGCCCCATGCAAGCGAAACACACAGTCGAGCTCGACCACATCAGCGTCCCCGTCCGGAGCCTCCGAGACGCACGCGGCTTCTACGAGGCCGCGCTCGGCGCCATCGGGATGAAGATCAACATGAAGGTCCCCTCTGCCTTCGGGATGGGGTCGGACGGGGAGAAGATCTTCTGGGTCTCGCGTGACCGGAAGGCGACCGGGCACGGCCACTACGCGTTCCGCGTCGAGCGTCCGGAGGACGTGAAGGCGTTCTACGCGGCCGCGCTCGAGGCGGGTGGCGCGGAGAACGGTAAACCCGGGCCGCGGCCCGGCTATGGCCGGAACTACTTCGCTGCCTTCGTGAAGGACCCGGAGGGCAACAACATCGAGGTCGTCTGCTACGCCAAGCTGCCGCCGCCGCGCGCGCGTGGCGCGAAGCGGCGCTCGCGCTCGTCCTGAGGCGAGGATGCGCGAGCACGATGACGTGCCGGGCGGGATCCTCTAGCCTCGGCATCGATGAGAACATGGCTCGCTGGCGTGTCCGCGATCGGGGCGCTCGCGTGCGGGTGCAGCACGAGCAGCCACCATGCCGCCCCCCCCGCCTCGGACGACGCGGGCTGCGACGGCGACGCCTGCGAGGCTCCGGACGCCCCTGACGCCGCGGTCGCGTGTGCTCCTGGCTTCCAGGCGCTCCCCGACGGCATCGGCTGCGACCCGATCATCCCGGCCCAGGACTGCCCCGCCGGGACCATGGCGACGCTCGGGTCGACGACCTGCGCGCCGGTCGGGTCCACGTCGTGCCCGAGCGGGTTCCACGCAGACCCGTCCGGGTGGGGCTGCAGCGACATCATCCCGCCTGCCGCGTGCACGGGCGCCACGATGGAGGTGCTGGGGCGAACGACGTGCCAGCCCGTCGGAAACTGCAGCGCGACGTTTCCGCCCGCGACCGCGACCCTCTTCGTGAGCCCGACCGTCACGCCCGACGCGACCCACTTCCAGACGATCGGCGCCGCCATCGCCGCTGCGCCGTCCGGCGCGGTCATCGCGGTCGATGCCGGCACCTACGTCGAGAGCCTCGTCGTGACCAAGCCGCTCTCCCTGGTCGGCAGGTGCGCGGCGCAGGTCACGGTGTCGAACCCCCCGACGGACGCACCCGGCCTCGACGTGAACGGCGCAGGTATCGCCGTCACGGTGACGGGCTTCACGTTCACCGGGGCCCGCCCCGGCATCGTCGCCGAGCAGGGGTGCAACCTGACCTTGACCGCCGACGTGGTGGACTCCAACCGCGACGTCGGCTTCCTCGCGCAGAACCCGGGCACCATCGCGACCATCACGGGCTCGGTCGTCCGCGACACGCAGGACCCGAACGGAGTTGGATGGGGGGTCTACAGCTCGCTGGGGTCGGCGGTCACGGTGACGTCGAGCGCCGTGGTGGGCAACAAGGAGCTCGGTGTAACCCTCACCGACAACGGCTCGACCGCGAAGCTGTCCTCGGTCGTCGTGAGCGGGACGCAGGTCGGCACGAGCGGCGTCGCGAACGGCATCGGCGTCCAGCAGGGTACGAGCCTCACGATGGTCTCGAGCGTGGTGGCCGGGAGCGCCGGGGTAGGTCTTGCCGTCTCGGGTGCGCAGGCGTCGGTGACCACGAGCGTCATTCGCGATACGGCGAGCGCTTCGAATGGCACGTCGGGTGACGGCATCTCCGCCATCACGGGCTCCACCGTGAACGTCGACTCGAGCTGGCTCTTTCGCAACCGCGAGGTCGCCGTGTCCATCTCCGGCGTTGGGACCACGGCGACGATCAGCAAGAGCACGGTCTACGATTCGCAGCCGAACGGCATGGGCCAGTTCGGGGTTGGCATATCGCTCGAGTCGGGGGCGAAGCTCGCGATGACCGGCAGCGTGGTGGCGAAGAGCCTCTACTACGGCATCGAGCTCTCGGACGCGAACACGAGCGCTCAGATCGACGATTGCCTCTTCCGCGACACCGCGCTGGATCAGAAGGACGGCGTGGGCCGCAACATCGACGTGCAGGACGGCGCCAAGGCCGTCCTCCAGGGCACGACGGTCGCGAACGCTTCAGGGGAGTCCGTCGTCGTGGACTCCACGATGGCCCACGCGGACGTCAACGCGACCCAGATGCTGATCCTCGGCGGGCACATCGGAGCGTTCGTCCGTCTGGGTGGGACGCTCGAGATGGCCCAGTCGGCGCTCGTGGGCAACATCGGCCAGGGGCTCTACCTGACGGCGGACGTGGGGGCTTCCGGGGTCCACTCGACGGCGACGATGACCGACTCGGTCATCCGCGACACGCAGACGGGACAGAGCTCGAGCGGCGGCGACACCAGCGGCGAAGGCGTCCTCTCGGGTGGCATCGTCTCGCTGACGAACGTGACCGTGAACGACGTCTACGGCTCGGGGGTCCTCATCGCCAACAACCCGCAGCCGGTGACCATGGGATCGACGGGGACCATCACCGGCGGCGTCGTTCGCGGGGTGAAGCCGGAGCCGATGGGCGTGACCCTCGGCCACGGCATCATCGGGCTCGACGGCTCGCTCGTCACGGTGACGGGGTGCACGGTGACCGGGAGCCCCGGGGCAGGCGTCGCCTTCGAGTCGGCCACGGCGCTCGTCTCGGGCGCCTTCATCACCAACAACGCGGTCGGGATCGACGTGGAGGGCACGTCGATGGTCTCGCAGGTCGACGTCGCCCCCGCGATGCTGACGACGGGCCAGGTGGTCGTGACGAGCAGCACCGTCTTCACCGGCAACCAGTCGACCATCAGCTCGATGAACTTGCCGCTGCCGCCCGTGCCGCTCATGCCGTGAGCCGTCACTCTCCGGGGTGGTACTCGCGCTCGAGGTGCGCGCGGATCTCCTCGAGCGTGCGCCAGGCGGGCTTCAGCTCGTGGCGCACGAAGAGCGGGGCCTGGTCGGCGTAGTGCTTCGAGCCCGGGCGCGACGACGCGCCGTAGTTGTTGATGGAGCGAGAGCGGGGCCCGTCCTTCGTGAAGTCGACGAGGAGCACGTAGGAGTCGCCCTGGGTCCCCACGAGCGAGCCGCCTTCGCGCTTCGTGTACGTGGCGTTGAGCACGTCCGGGCCGCCGCCGACGGGGAGGTCCACCGTCCCCCTGCGAAGCCGCTGCACGTCACCCAGCGGCACGTCCACCTTCTGGTGGTGCTGGAGGAGCCACGCGACGCTGTCACGAAACGCCGCCGCGGGGGCCGTGAGGACGGGGTCGCCGTCGCCGCGTATCTCGGGATCGAGGTCCTTGTACGTCAGGATGGCGAGCGTCGCGGCTGCAGACGTCTCCGAGGCGACGCCATCCCAGGCCTTGAGGAGCTCGAGCGCGTGCGCCTCCTCGGGGGAGCCGGGCACGAAGGTCGCGACGAGCGGATCCACGACGAGCGTGAACATCTTGGAGGCGCGGTCGTAGGTGCGGTCGAACTTCATGCGCACGAAGTCGTCCGCGGAGATGGGCCCCTCGCGCCCGAGGAGCGCGAGGGAGCGGCGGGCGCGGTTGGTGAGGAAGCGCTCGATCCCCATGTCGGCGGGGTAGGCGTCGGGGGACGGGTTGCCTGGGCCCGTCGTCGTCTCGAAGGGCGTCGCGTTGCACGTCTCGACGAAGCCCGAGGGAGGGTTCTCGACCTGCGGGAGCGCGCTCCACGGGAGGTAGTCGTGGAAGATGAGGTCCTTGCGGTCGCCGGGGAGGACCGTGCGGTAGTCGAACCCCGGCAAGCGCCGCGGCAGGAGCGCGTTGTAGACGTAGAAGACGTTGTCGGGGTCGGCGTACACCGTGTTGAACATCGGGATCCCCTCGATGCTCATCGCGGTCTTCCACTCTGCGAGCGAGCGCGCCTTGTTCATCCGGAACCACTCCTCCACCGCGCGGATGCCCTGCCCGAGGCCCGCGATGTGCACGGCGTAGAGCCCGTTGTCGGTCTCGAGGACGGGCCCGTGCACGCTGCCGAGCACCTCCCTGTGGAGCGTCAGCGTGAAGAAGCCGACGTCGACCTCGAGCGCCGCGTCGCGGACCTCGAGGTCCTGCGAGGCGCCGTCGAGCCGGTAGGCGTGCGGGCGCGCCGGGTCCTTCACGAGCTCGAACACGTCGATGAGGTCGGGCGCGTTGACCGTGTGCGCCCAGCCGAGGTGCTCGTTGTGGCCGACCAGGAGAAACGGCGCGCCCGGGAACGTCCCCCCCCGTCATGTTCCACCCCTCGTCCGACACGACCTGCGCCTCGTACCAGGCGACGGGGCCCTCCCAGGGCTGGTGCGAGTTCACGTTGAGGCGCGTGACGCCGTCCGTGGCCCGCGAGCCCCGCACCGCATGGGCGTTCGAGCCGGGGAAGAGATCGCTCGCGTTCTTCTCCTCGGCCACGACGACGTCGCCCACGTGGCGGGGCTTGTCCTCGCCGAGCGCCGACATCACGCGCGGCAGGCCGAGCATGAGCGGCAGCTTGTGCACGAACCCCGCCGCGATGTCCCTTCCGCGCATCGGAAAGAGGCGCCCGTCCGCCTCGCGCGGGTGGCGGTAGGCGTAGAGGTTGATGCCGCGCGCGTACCCCTCGAGGAGCGGCCTCACGTCCGCGGGCAGCGCGTCGTACTGGGCGTCGACCTGCTCGTCCACGCGGACGAGCCGCACGTAGTAGTCGTTGACGAGGGCGGTCTTCGAGAGGTGCAGGAGGCCGAGCTTGCCGCGCGCGGCGGCGAGCACATCCTGGATCGTCCCGAAGTCGTCCTCGGCGTGCGCGTACGCGAGCCCGAATGCCGCGTCGGCGTCGGTGTGCCCGAAGACGTGGGGGACGCCGAAGCTGTCCCGCAGGATGCGCACGCGCCCGGCCTGCGCGAGCGTCTCGGCGTCGGGTGGGGGAGGCGATGGCCGGAGGAGGCGCGCGCGGACGAAGGGCCACACGGAGAGGAGGCCGACCAACGCGAGGGCGACGCGGAGACGGCGGCTCGCCAGGCGAGAGCGAAGCGTCGCGATGACGGACCTCGTTACCGGCGTCCGGCGACCGCCTCGAGGCAGCACTTCTTGTACTTCTTGCCGCTCCCGCACGGGCACGGGTCGTTGCGCCCCGTCTGCTTCTTGGCGCGCGCTTCCAGCGCCGTCTTCTTGCGGGCCGGCGCGAAGTGGATCCAGAGGTTCTTCACGTGCTCGCGCAGCTCGATCCGGTGGCGATCGAGCCACTCCTCCACGTCCTGGAGCGGCTTCTCGTCCGCGTCGAGGAGCTCCTCGCGAGGCACCTCGCCAGCGAGGATGGCGATGACCGTCGCCGCCTGCATGGCCACGGGATCGTGGCGCCAGGCGGCGTGCAGGCGCGCGCCGTCGATGTAGCCGCTGCACCACTCCTCGACGGCGACGGTGTCCTGCGGGCTCGGGCAGAGCACGGCCGGGTTGTCCGTCATCACCGCGCCCACGCGGTTGTAGAGGTAGAGGAGCGTGACGAGCGAGGTCGTCGCCTCGCGGTTGTCCACGAAGCCCTCCTCCGGCGTGAAGAGCGAGGCCCAGTCCGCGGGGCCGAGGACGCCGGGCCCGGTGTGGAGCGCCGCGAAGAAGCCGGTCGCCCAGTCGCCGTTCTTGCCGCACCGGCTGAGGACGCTGTCGACCTGCTCCGGAGTGATCGGGAGAGAGTCCATACCTTAACGTTAGGCGAAGCGCGCCGCGCGCCAAGAGGCACGACGCCTGACACAGCGCGTTTTCTTGCGTCAGACGACGACCTCCATGCCGTCCTCCCCGACCTCGATGCCCGCGGCGTCGACCTCCGCCCTGGCGGGCGTGCCGGGGCGGAAGATGGGGTTCGTGTTGTTGATGTGGACGAAGACGCGGCGGGCACGAGGGTAGCGCGCGAGGTGGGCGAGCATGCCGTCCTCGCCGCTGAGCGGCAGGTGCCCCATGGCGCGCGAGGTGCGCCCTCCCATCCCGGCGAGCTCGTCGTCCGTGAAGCAGGTGCCGTCCACGAGGATCGCGGCGGCGCGGTCGAAGTGGCCCGCGAGCGTGGCGTCCATCGCGGCGACCCCGGGGGCGTACACGACGGAGGCGCCTCCGGCCTCGGCGCGGAAGACGAGCGCGACGGCGTGGCCGGGCCCCTCGCCCCCGCCCGTGCGCGCGCGGACGTAGAGCGGCGGCTTGCCCATCATGTCGACGACCGTGGCGACGATCCCGAGCGGGCGTCCGCCCCGGTCCGCGAACGAAGCCGTCTCGCCCGGCACGAGCGTACGCACGTCGACCTTGCCATAGGCGGCGAGGGCCGGCAGCACGCTCAGGCCCGTCGTCAGGGCGTCCTCGACCTCGCGCGTCAGGTAGAGCGGCGGCGCGCCTCCCTCGCGCAGGACGAGCAGGCCGGCCACGTGGTCCACGTCGGCGCTCGTGACGGCCACGGCAGAGATGCGCGAGCCGCGGTTCTGGTGGGGCAGCGCCGGGTCGGGAAACGCGAAGCCCTGGACCTGGTGGCGTACGTCAGGCGACGCGTTGACGAGGAGCCACCGCTCCCCGTCGGCGCTCACGGCGATGGACGACTGCGTGCGTGGACGGATCTCGCCGCCCCGCGCCGCGCGACACCCGTCGCACGCGCAGTTCCACTGTGGCAGCCCTCCTCCCGCGCCCGCTCCCAGAATGCGGACGGCCAACGTCACCAGACGGTCTAGCGCTCCGCGAAGCTGTAGGCGCCGATCTCGGCGAGGACCGAGCGCTCGACGAAGTCGGGCGCCGTCCACGGCTGCGGCTGCTTGTCGCTGTCCTTCGGCTCGTGGCTAACCTGAAGGCTCTCGCTCTCGGTGTCGTTCGCTTGCGCCGGCATGTGGTGGCTGATCATTGAGGATGCTCCACGCAAAGAGGGATGACGACACCGTGGCAGGACTGTGGCGTCTGGGTCCAGAGGCTACCAAATGACCGGGCGGTGCGCCATGCTCCCGCGTCATGAAAGCGCACATCGACGGCTGCGTCGGCGAACCCCTGGACCGCGACGCCTTCCTGGCCCGCCTCCGCGCCGTCGGCCCGAGCCGCTACCACGATCGGCATCCCTTCCACGAGCGGATGAACGCCGGCTTGCTCTCGCGGCAGGACCTCAAGACGTGGGCGGTGAACCGCTACTACTACCAGCGCTCGATTCCGCTGAAGGACGCCGCCATCATGTCCAACACGCCCGAACGGGAGGTGCGGCGGCGGTGGATCCAGCGCATCGTCGACCACGACGGGGACGTCAACGTGGCCGGCCCCAGCGGGGGCATCGAGGCGTGGCTCCGCCTCTGCACGGCGGTCGGGGCGACGCGCGAGGAGGTCGAGTCGGAGACCCTCGTGCTGCCGGGCGTCCGGTTCGCCGTCGACGCCTACTTGACCATCGCCCGCACGAGGCCCTGGCTCGAGGCCATCGCCTCGTCTCTCACCGAGCTGTTCGCGCCCGCCCTCATGGGCAAGCGCCTGGCCGCGTTCGAGACGCACTACCCGTGGGTGGACTCCGAGGGGCTCGCGTACTTCCGCGCGCGCCTCACGCAGGCGAAGAACGACAGCGAGTACGCGCTCGCCCTGGTACTCGAACGCGCCGTGACGCGTGACGTCCAGGAGAGGTGCGTGGAGGTGCTCGAGCGCAAGTGCGACATCCTCTGGGTCCAGCTCGAGGCCATCGAGGCGGCGTGCAAGGGCACGGCCGGGTGAGCGCCCGGCTCTCGCTGGTCCGGCGCGCGCGCCTCAAGCGCGACGCCGTGCGGGGCATGGACGTGCTCCTCATGCCCGAGACGGTCATCGAGCTGAACGCGCAGGGCGCGGAGGTGCTCCGCCTGTGCGACGGCACGCGCACGCTCGAGGAGATCGTGGCGGAGGTCGCCTCGCGCTACCCCGCCGGCTCGAGCGCGGACGTCGAGAGAGACGTGCGCGCCTTCGTCGCGCGGCTGGAGGACCGCGGGGTGCTGTCCTCCACGCCGGGCGCGGCTCAGGCGTAGACGCTGAGGCGGCCCGGCTGGCTCGCGGCGACCGACTGGATGAGGGCCACGGCCTCCTGGCCCTTCTGCTGCTGCGCCTGGGCCGACTTCTCGAGAACGGCCCCCGCGACTCCCTGGTCGCTCGTGCTGACAGGGGGCGGGGAAGGCGACTGACCGATCGAAAGGGACATGTGGGAACCTCGCCTGTCCTGCAACGGCCAAACGAGGAGGACCTTTAGCGGCTCTGTCCGTCAAGCGGCCCAGGGCACGGGGTCGACGCGCGGCGTACCGAGCTCGGCCAGCACGTGGGCGCCGACCGCGATGGCTTCGCTCGTCACGCGCACGCGGCGCGGATCCAGCTTCACCCCGAACGACGTCAGGCAGTCGAGCGCCCCCGAGACACCGAGCGCCGCGCTCATCGCGTCGCTCGGCGACTCCAGGGGCGACCGGCCGAGCCCCTCGTTGACGCGGTCGGCCACCCGCCTGGCGTTCGCGCCGCCGTCGACCTCGAGCTCGAGGCGGATGACGAGGAGATCCGCGTCGGGCCCTGCCTCCACGCTGGCCAGGAAACCCACGCGCGCCGACGGCAGGCGCGTCCTGCCGATGCCGAGCGACTCCCACTGTACGCGGGCCTCGCAAACGACGCGGGCGATCCCGTCGGCCCCGACCGTCACCGCCGACGGAGCTCCCAGAACGAGCTCCCCGTCGTCGCCGAGCGGAATCCGGACGGTGGACGAGGACGTCTGACGCGGCATGGGGTCTCCCTTGGAAGTGGTAGCGAGCATCTCGCAGGGTCTACGAGCGGGAGAGGGTGCCCGGATCGGTGGAGCCCCGTGCCTGTGCCCGTGCCCGTGCACGGGCACGGCTAGTGCGTACCCAGACCCTTCAGGTGGTCCAGGGCACCGGTGTGGCCTACGAGGCGCACGACGAAGAACATCACGGCGTTGAACGTGGCGTGGGCCACGACGACCCCGAGCAAGCGGCGACGGGCGAGGAAGATCGCCGTGAAGTAGAGCCCGAGGAGGGCGGTCTGCAGGATGGCGAGCCAGCCCTCGTACACGTGGCCGAGCCCGAAGAGCACGCTCACGGCGACCGCCGAGACCACCCAGGAGCCCGAGATCGCCCGGAGGCGCGGGGTCAGGAACGCGCGGAACGCGATCTCCTCGAAGCTCGCCGCGACGACGAGGGCGACGAGGAACTCCGGGACCGTTCCCTGGCCCGTGAGGCGCCCGAGCGTCTCCATGCGCTGCGACGCTTCGTGCTGCGCGAGACCGGCGAGTGCCCCCACGGCAGCCAGTGGTATCGCCCCGGCTATCTGGACGAGGAAGACGCCGGCCGTCGCGCCGAAGCTCCACTTGAGCTCGTCCAGCGCGCCTGCGCGCACGACGCCGAGCGAGGACAGCTTCTGCCCATCGACCCGCACGAGCAGAAGGAGGAACGCGATGAAGACGGCGTCGCGCACGGCCGTCGCGACGACGACGTGGTCCTTCGCGAGCGTGCTCACGACCCCCAGCCTTCGGGCGAGCGACGCCGCCCGGGGCAGGTGGACAGCCACCTCCCGGACCACACCGTCGCGCAAGACGGTGACCGTGGTGTCCTCGGGAAGGTCGTCGCCCTGGACACGCCGCGTCAGGTCCGCCGCGGGGTCGTCCTTCGTCAGGCGCTGGCCGCCGATGCCCTCGATGCGATCGCCCACCCGCAGGACGCCGTCGGCCGGGGTGCCTGCGGCGACGCGGCTCACAGCCGTCGATCCCGACGCGTCCGGTGGCTCGGTTGCGGGAGCACCGACGTCGTCGGACGACGGGACGAGCTCGACCCCGAGCCGCCGCGCCGCGCCGACCCGGCCAGGGCCCTCCGCGAGCACGGGCGCGAGGACCGCCAGGAGCGCGACCGACGCCGCGACGACGCGTAACCCGGTGGTGCGGTACGCGGCCGACCAGGGCCGGAGCAGGACCACGGCGACCACGGCCTCGAGCACGAGCAGCCCCACGTCGAGCGGAACCGACCGGATCCCCAGGTTGCCGCCGAGCACCAGCGCCAGGAGCAGGCCCATCTCGACGAGGATTCGCCGCGGGCCCGGCATGCCCACGAGCAGCTCCGCGTCTGCGCGCACCTGCCAGGGGCTACGTTGCGGGACCACGGGTCAGCCTACCTTGAACCACGAGAACCACGAATGCGAGCCCAAGCCTCATGCCGCGGTACGGTCCAAGGCGCCATGACCCGCGCGCTCGACGTCTTGCTGGTCGCCGTTGCCTGCGCCGGGGTCGTCCTCGGCTGCCTTGCGGTGGTGGACGAGACCCTCTACGGCCGCTTTCTCTTCTCGCTGGTCTTCTGGTGATGCCCCCGCTCGTGCGGGACGTGCTCGGCCTCGGTCCACTCGGGTACGTGCTCCTCGCCACGCCGCCCGTCGCGGCGGTGCTCGCGGCCGTCGGGATCGCGGCTCCCAACCCCGCCGGGCGGGTGGCGGCTCGCAGCGCGCTCGGGGTCTTCGCGGTGAGCCTCGTGTCGGCGTGGGCGCTCGTTGGCGGGGCGCGCATGCACCTGCTCCGTGTGCTCGATCACGCCGAGGAGCCGTACTCCGCCGCGTACGGCATGTCCTTCGGGTCGACGTGGCACCTCTGGCGCGCCCTCGTCGCCGAGGAAGCCGCGGCGTGGAGCGCGCTGCTCCTCGTCCCGCTCATCGGCGCTGCGCTCTCGGTCTCGGCGGCTCGCGCCGCGGCGGACGTGCGCGAGCGGCTGCTGGCGTGCGCCTGGGGCGTCGGCCTGGGTTTGCCGGCCTGGTGCGCCGCGTGGGTCCTCGTCCGCGCGTCGGCGGACTTTCGCGGCACGCGATACGGCGAGCTCGTGTCGCCCAGGGACAAGTTCGACCTCATCCTCGCGAGCTTCGACGGCCTGGCCGCCGGTCGCCCCCTCGTGCTCTTCGCGGGCATCCTCGGGGCCATCCTCGTCATCGGCGCCGCGATCGTCTCGCGCCGCGCTGCTTCGTGGCATGCGCGCGCCATGGCCCTCGCCATCGGGGTCGTTGGCCTCGCGGCGTACGTGGCGACTCGATCGGCCGCGTACGACGCCGCCCATCCGCTGCCGTACGTCGACCAGCCGACGTGGACCTCGGCGCCGCCCAGCAGCGCCCTTCCCGCCGCGCCCCGGGACTGCCAGGACGTCGACGCTCCCCTCGTGGCGCTCACCGACGGGGGCATCGTCATCGACGGCGTCGGTGTGGCCACGACCGATGATGCGTACGCCATGCTCAAATCGAAGCGCGAGCTCTGGGAGCAGATCCACCCTGGCAAGGACTTCCCTGGCGTGGTCGCCTTCGCAGCGCCCGCGACGCTGTCGACGGACGACGTCCTGCGGGTGCTCGAGACCGCCAGGCGGGCGGGGTTCCTGCACCCGCTCGCGGTCGCGGCGCTTCCCCCCGCGTCGCTCGAGTCGCGCACCCTTGGCCTACGCGCGATGACGCCGCGCATGTGCCTCGCCGCCGTCCTCCCGGGCGAAGGCGGCACCTGGGGCGACCACGTCCGCAACCCCTGATCCCGCACGAGGCGCGAGTGGAGCTACGCTACGGGCGTGACGACCGTGCCGCCCCCGCTCGCGCTCCTGGCCGAGCTTACCCACCGCTGCCCGCTGCGCTGCGTGTACTGCGCGAACCCGCTCGCGCTCGCCGCGCGCGACGCCGAGCTCGACACGGCGACGTGGGTGCGCGTCGTCGGCGAGGCGGCGGCGATGGGCGTCCACCAGCTGCACCTGTCGGGCGGAGAGCCGCTCCTGCGCGACGACCTCGAGGCCATCGTCCACGCAGGGCGCGCGGCCGGCCTCTACTCGAACCTCATCACGAGCGGCTGGGCGCTCGGCAAGGAGCGCGTCCAGGCGCTCGCCGACGCCGGGCTCGACCACGTGCAGGTGAGCGTCCAGGACACCGATCGCGACGGCGCGCGGCGCATCGCCGGCGTCGAGGCGCACGAGGCGAAGAAGGCGGCCGCCCGGCTCGTCAAGGACGCGGGGCTCGCGCTCTCGATCAACGTCGTCATGCACCGCGAGAACCTCGCCCGCGTGGGCGAGCTCATCGACCTCGCGGCGGAGCTCGGCGCCGAGCGCATCGAGGTGGCGAGCGCGCAGTACCACGGCTGGGCGCTCGCGAACCGCGACGCGCTCCTCCCGTCCCTGGCGGCGCTGAACGATGCCAGCCTCGTCGTGCGCGAGCGGCGGGCCCGCTACAAGGGCGCGCTCGACGTCGTCTACGTGATGCCCGACTACGTGACGGATCTGCCGAAGCCGTGCATGGACGGCTGGGGGCAGCGCTCGCTCACGGTGGCGCCCGACGGGCGCGTGCTCCCGTGCCCGGGGGCGACGTGCATCGCGTCCCTCGCGTTCGACCGCGTCCAGGAGCGGAGCCTCGCCTCGATCTGGGCAGGCTCGAGCGCCTTCCAGGCCTTCCGCGGGCACGCGTGGATGCCCGAGCCGTGCGCCTCGTGCGACCGGCGCGACGTCGACTTCGGGGGCTGCCGCTGCCAGGCCTTCGCGCTGACGGGCGACGCCGCCCGTACGGACCCCGCCTGCGCGAAGGCGCCGGACCATGGAATCGTGCTGCGCGCGAGGCGGGTGGCCGACGAGGCGGCGGTGGGCGCCGTGCGGGAGGGCCTGCTGGCGCCCGGGAGGCTCGTCTACCGGGAGATGGGCAGGTAGACGAACCGGAGGGCGCGCACTGGATCAGCCCACCCGCCCGTGGTCGTCGCAGTGGCTCCCGTGCGGGTGGTGCAGGTGGCCCGCGACGAGGTAGTCGACGTGGTCCCCGTGCGGCACGATCTCGTGCCCGCAGCCCTTGCCGTGCACGTGCGCCTTGTCGTGGGCGCCGCACGCGTGGCCCGGGGTGCACGTCCCCGGGTTCTTCGCGTCGACCCCGATCTTGCACTCGTCGACGTGGCCCTCGTGCGTGCGATGGAGGTGCCCGTCGTGGACGTAGTCGGTGTGGCCTGCGTGCTGGACGGCGGCGTGTCCGCAGCCCGGGCCGTGGACGTGGTCGTGGTTGGCGTGGGTCGGGTGGTTCATGCTCATGGCGGTAACCGTGAACGCCTCGCCCGGAGGGTCAAGCCGAGGCGGGGCTCTCTTGCGCCTGGGATGGCCTCCGGGTCCTGGGGTAACATCGGGCCCATGGCCCACGAGCTCGAAGAACTCGCCAAGCGACTCGCCGACGTGACGCGCCTCGGGATGACGCCCGAGATCGCGGAGAAGCTGAAGCTCAAGTCCGAGGACGTCGTGCGCGGCCAGCTCATGGCTGCGAGCGACGGCGACCGCGGCCCGCTCGGCGTCTACCTGCTCGCCATCTACGTCGTCGACGACACCGACCTCTGGGACGACGGAGAGATCTACTGGTGGTCCATCCCCGTGCTCGTCGACAAGCAGGGCAACGCGCGCTGGAGCCCGGTGTCGGGCCTCCCCGCGGGCGCGCCGCCGCACAAGTGCGGGTCGCTCGAGTGGATGACGAACCTGTCTCTGAAGGAGCCGCCGCTGCTGGCCGTCATCCCGGCCGACGACGAGATCGCCTCGGCGGTCATTCGCCTCGGCATCTACGACGACGACGGCAAGCCCGCCGACATCCCGGCCGCGCTCGGGCAAGGTTACACGGCCCTCTCGGGCTGCGTCCGCGAAGGCCTGCCGGGCGCGACGCAGATCCTCACCCCGGTGCGTGAGGCCATCTGCAAGGCGCTGAAGGTCGAGGACGACGACGTCCTGCTCGACGAGGATCTCACGATCCGCCGCGGCGAGATCGGTCGCTTCGGGGTCGGCCTCGTGGGGTCCCTCGTCAACGCGAAGGCGCGCGCGTACTACATCGTCAAGGACGAGCTCCACACGGAGACCGCGGGCCCGGTCGTCCTTCGCAAGGGCGAGGAGGCGAAGCTCGTCTTCAGCTCCGAGCTCGTGAAGAACGGGCGGGTCACGGTCTTCGCGCGCGGCGCGGACGTCACCTGCCCCGTGTTCGGCGACCTGACGACCGACCGTCCCTTTGCCGGCAAGGTGCTCGACGCTGCGCTGGCGAAGAGCCTCGCCTCCGGCATCGAGATCACGGGCCGCGGGCCCGCGAAGGTCGTCGCGTTCTACACGCCGCCGTGAGTTGCCGGCCCCCGTTGTCATCCTGAGGCGCAGCCGAAGGACCCCCCAAAGGACACCGCGTTCGGCCTCGCCGACGAGCGTGCTCCGTCGGGGATCCTTCGCTTCGCTCAGGATGACAGCTTTGGGAGGTCCCGCCGGTAGGGTTCGCGAGGCTTCCGTGCTAGGACCGCGCCATCGAACTCTACGGAAATCGCACCGGGCTATCGCCCTCGGCGGTCAAGGTCCTCGAGCGGATCTACCGTCGCCGCGTCCCGCTCGAGAACATCACGACGCCGGAGCTGACGGCCTCGCTCGTCCAGGCATCGGCGGAGACGGGCCGGCAGGTGGGCGCCCTCGTGCACCGCTCCGGGCAGGTCGACTACGTCGTCGTGGGGGACGCCGGCAGGTTGATGCTCCCGGACATCGGTCGCCTGCGCGCCGCGGAGGGGCGCTTCCGGGGGCTCCGCCTCGTCCACACGCACGTGCGCGGCGAGCCGCTCACCAAGGACGATCTGACCGATCTGGTGCGCATGCGGCTCGACCTCGTCGCCGTCATCCAGATGTCGTCCACGGGCGAGCCGCGCGCGATGTCCTACGCGTACAACGTCCCCACGGGGGATGAGGAGGGCGCCAAGCCTTACCGCGAGATCGGTCCCACCCCGATCGGGCGCGTCCAGGTGCACGTCGGCGCGCTCATGGCCGACCTCGAGGCCGAGTTCGCCCGGCGGAGCCGCGCCCGCGAGGTGCGTGCGAAGGACGGCCGCGCGATCCTGATCCACGTCGCCGACAAGGCGAAGGCCCACGCGCAGGGCAGGGCCGACGAGAGCATGCGCGAGCTCGTCGAGCTCGCGCGCACCGCCGGGACCGAGGTGGCCGACACCATCGTCCAGGTGCGCGAGCGCATCGATCCCAAGTTCGTGATGGGCCGCGGCAAGCTCGACGACGTCATCATGCGCGCCATCGAGCTCGACGCGGAGACGCTCATCTTCGACCGGGATCTCGCGCCCGCCCAGGCGAACGCCCTCGCCAAGGTGAGCGATCTGAAGGTCATCGACCGCTCTCAGCTCATCCTCGACATCTTCGCCCAGCGGGCCGAGAGCCGGGACGGAAAGCTCCAGGTGGAGCTCGCGCAGCTCAAGTACTCGTTGCCCCGCCTCGCGCAGAAGGACGACTCGCTGTCGCGCCTCACGGGGGGCATCGGCGGGCGAGGGCCAGGAGAGACGAAGCTCGAGATCGGGCGTCGGCGCGCGAAGGAGCGCGTCACCCACCTCGAGGCGGAGCTCAAGAAGCTCGCCAAGCAGCGCGAGCAGCGCCGTCACAAGCGCACGCGCGCGGAGGTGCCGACGGTCGCCATCGTCGGGTACACGAACGCGGGCAAGAGCACGCTGCTGAACACGCTGACGGGCGCGGGCGTCCTCGCGGAGGACAAGCTCTTCGCCACGCTCGACACCCGCTCGCGGCACCTCCGGGTCGGCTGGGCAGGCTACGGCGACCGCGACGTCATCTTGACCGACACCGTGGGCTTCATCCGCGACCTGCCGAAGGACCTCTTCGCGGCGTTCCGCGCCACCTTCGAGGAGGCCGCCGACGCCGATCTGCTCGTCCACGTCGTCGACGCCTGCGACCCCGCGAGGGACGTCCAGGTGCAGACCACCCTCGCGGTCCTCGAGGAGCTCGGCCTCGCCGACATCCCGCGCATCACCGTCTACAACAAGAGCGATCTGCTCGATCCCCGCCGGGGCCGCCTCCTCGTGCGCGGCGATCCGGACAGCGTGCTGCTGGCGGCGACCGACCGCGAGTCGACGCGCGGCCTCATCGAGAAGATCGCCTCGATGCTCGCGGCGCGGTGGGACGCGAGCGCGAAGGTCCCGGCGGCCCCCCCCGTCGCGGAGGAGGAGCCGGCGCCCTCGGGCGACTCCGCGGAGGAGGGAGCCGACGAGGGGGAGGTGAACACCCTGGAGTCGATGCTCGCGGCTGGGGGCAAGCGTTCGCGAGGGGCAGCCCGGAAGAGCTAGGTGAGGTAGCCTGGGCGTCATGCGTACGCGTGCGTGGGTCCTCCTGCTGGCGGCCGTGTGGAGCCTCGGCTGCGGCGGCAGCCTGCTCGAGGACGCGCGGCACGAGTTCGACCAGGGCCAGTACGCGGACGCCAAGCGCACCATCCTCAAGATCGACGCGAGCGAGTACCGGGAGCAGGACTACCGGGAGCAGACCGAGTACGCGCTCTTTCGCGGGCTCGTCATGGGCGCGCTCGGGGATCGCACGGAGGCGCAGGCGTGGCTCGGGCAGGCCAAGCAATCCGAGGAGCGGCACCCGGGCTCGCTCAGCCGCGACGACGCGGCTCGCCTGAAGCTCTCCGAGGAGCAGTACGGTCCCTTCCTGCCCACGAGCGCGCCCTGAAGGCTCGCGGCGCGCGGTCCCGTGGCTCGAGGGCGTCCAGAACAGCGGAGCCGCGAAGAAGTCACCTCGTGCGCTCCGCACGAAGGTGTACGCTCGTGCGGCCCCATGCCTGATGACATCTTCGGCATAGTCGGCTCGACGCTCGGGGGGACGTACGAGGTAGAGAAGGCCGTGGCCGAGGGAGGCTTCGGCATCCTCTACCGTGCTTACCACGGCGCCTTTCGCGCCCCGGTCGCGCTCAAGTGTCTGAAGGTCCCGCCTTCGCTGGCCGCCAAGGAACAGGCGGAGCTGCTCGACCAGTTCCGGAACGAGGCTGCGCTCATGTTCCTGCTCTCCGCAGCCATTCCCGCGGTGACTCGCCCGCTGCATGCCGACGCCTTCACGACCGCCGATGGGACGCTGGTGCCCTTCCTCGTGCTCGAGTGGCTCGAGGGGGAGACGCTGGACTCGATGATCATCCGGCGCGCCGAGGAGGGTCGTCCGCCCGTCACGATGAAGAGGCTCGTCCGCCTGCTGACGCCCATCGCACGCGCGCTCGAGCGCGGACACAGCTTTCCCTCGAAGGACGGGACGATCTCGATCAGCCACTGCGACGTGAAACCCGAGAACATCTTCCTGGCCGACTTCCACGGCGAGACGGTGCCGAAGATCCTCGACTTCGGGCTCGCGAAGATGCGGGCCGCGGCGGCGCAGAGCGTGGGCCGACGGACCCAGGGCACCGGGGTCACGGCGTTCTCGCCCTGCTACGCCGCCCCGGAGCAGTGGCTGCCGAAGCAGTTCGGCGCGACGGGGCCGTGGACGGACATCTACTGCCTGGCGCTGACCCTCGTGGAGGCGGCGGCGGGCCGGCAGATCATGCCGAACGACTTCCAGGCTGCCATCGGCGCGACCATCGACGCGTCGCACAGGCCCACGCCCCGACATGAGCAGGTCGACGTGTCGGACGCCGTCGAGAAGGTCTTCGAGCGCGCGCTCGCCGTCCGTCCGGAGGCTCGCTTCCCGAACATGGCGAGCTTCTGGAACGCCCTCGAAGACGCGTCGGGCGCCGAGCGAAGCTCGTCGAGCACCCGCGCCGCCGGCGAAGGCAGCGAGCGCCCGGGGGCCGCTTCGGGGCCTCCCGAAGTGGTGGCGCCACCTGCTCCACCGTCCCATCCAGAACCCGCACCCAACCGACCGAGCCCCGTGGCGGCGCCGGCGGCCGCGTCCCCTTCGAGGGCCGTCCGCGCAGAAGCGGTCGAAGCGCGCCCGGCGCCTGTTGCGGCGAAGGCGCTCGAGGCCTCGCCGGCAGCGGGACAGATATCCATCGAGCTCGCCGATTTCACCCCGCCGCCCGTCGGCAAGCTGCGCCCGAAGCCCCAGGTCCTCGAGCCGCAGGCCCCCCCGTCCAGGAGGAGCCTGCCCGGCGGCATTCCCGACGCCCGCGAGTCCGCGCCGGGGCTAGACCACGAGCCGAGTCGTCCGAGTCGGGCCGGGGTTGCCGGCCGGGTCTCCCGTCCGATGCCCTCGTCGGATCCGCCAGCGACGGACGAGGCGGCGCGGGGCGCCGCGACGTGGCCTCGCTTCGTCATCCCCGGCGTGATGGTGGTTGCGGGGATCGTCGTCGCAGCGGTCGATGGTGGCGAGCACCAGTTCGGGTCGGTGCAGCTCAACTGGATCGCGGGCGGCGTGGCTGGCGCCGGGGTCCTCGCGGCCCTGTGGCGCCTCTTTGGTTCTTCCTAGGCGTCCTGGACGACCACAGCCCTCGAGCGGCGACCTCTAGCGCTTCGGCAGGCGCGCCTCGATCGCCTCGATGGTGCCCGCGAGCGACCCGTCCCGGTGCATGCAGGGCCAGGTTCCGCACAGACCGAGCTCGTGCTCTACCGTTGCCGATCTCTCGACGGAAGACGATGATGGGTACAAGCCATGGATCAACCTCGGTGGACGAGTCTCCAAGTCCTGGCGGTGCTGGCGGTCCTCGCTGTCGGCTGCGGCCTCTCCGAGGAGGGCACGGCGCCGGTTGACGGCTCGGTCACGGACGTGACGCTCGACGTGCCATCGATGGCCGACGTGAAGGCGGACACGGCGGAGCCGACCGACGCGGCCGACGCCAAGGCGAAGGACGCCGCCGACGCGGACGATGCCACCCTGGACGCAGCGGTGGACTCGCCGCACGGGGACGCCGATGCCGGCGAACCGGCCGAGGCCGAAGCCGATGTGCAGGAGGCGGCCGCGGATGCGGCGGACGCGTCGGATGCGACCACCGACGCCAGCGAGGCGTCGGCGGAGGCTGGTGACGCGGCGACGGATGCCGCGGACGCACCGCAGCTCTTCACCATCGGCGGGTCCGTCACGGGCTTGCCGGCCACGGACAGCCTCCAGCTCGATGACAACGGCGGCGACGTGCTCTTCGTCGACAACGACGGAGCGTTCATGTTCTCGACGCCTCTGGCGAACGGGGCGGCTTACACGGTCACCCTCGCCGGGCAGCCCCTCAACGCGACCTGCTCGGTCACGGGCGGAACCGGCGCCGTCGCGGACGCGGACGTCACGAGCGTGATGGTCACGTGCATGGCCGCGCCTACCTACACGCTCAGCGGAACCGTCGCGGGCTACACCGGCAGCACGCTCCAGCTGAGCGACGGAACGAGCACCATCACCGTCCCCGCCAACGCGGTCGCCTTCTCCTTCAGCGGCCTGCCCAACGGGACGATGTACACGGTCACGGTCACGACACAGCCGGCGGGCCAGTCGTGCACCGTCACCGCAGGCGCGACGGGGACCATCCAGGGCGCCGACGTGAGCGGCCCTCAGGTCACCTGCGCCACGACCCCGGCGTGCTCTCCCACGTGCGGCGACGGTATGCCGTGCGGTGCGGACACGGACTGCGCGTCGCAGGTCTGCACCGCAGGAAGGTGCGCCCCACCGGCGTGCTCGCCGATGTGCCCGGATGGGCACGCGTGCGACGGCAACGGAGACTGCGGCTCGAACAGCTGCGGCAGCAACAACCTGTGCAAGGCGCCTGGCTGCTCTCCGACCTGCAACCCTGGCAGCGCGTGCGGCGGCGACGGCGACTGCGCTTCGCAGGTGTGCACCAACGCCAAGTGCGCACCCCCTGCGTGCGCACCCATGTGCATCGATGGGAACGTCTGCGGCGTCAATGGCGACTGCGGCTCGGCGGTTTGCGCCAACAACCTCTGCAAGGCGCCGAGCTGCTCTCCGACCTGCAACGACGGGAGCGCGTGCGGCGGCAACGGCGACTGTGGCTCGCAGGTCTGCACGGCGAGCAAGTGCGCGGCTCCTGCATGCGCGCCGCACTGCGCCGATGGGACGCCGTGCGGCGGGAACGGCGACTGCATGTCGAACAAGTGCAATAACGGGATGTGTCACAACTGAGGACGCTGGGAAGGACCTTGATCGCCGCGGCACCGTGCCCTCTCGTCATCGATCACCTGGCCTCTTGCGCGTGCAGGTCCACGCGGTGAGCCCGGGTCGCGTCGCCGGCGGCCTGCTCATGGTCGCAGGCATCGCCCTCATCTCGAGGTACTGAGATCGTCAGGGCGACAGCGTGAGCAGCGCCCCGGCCACCATCAACGCCACCCCGAGGCCGAGCTTCCAGGTGATGACCTCCTTCAGGAAGACGGCGGCCAGCACCAGCGTCAAGGCGAGGCTCAGCTTGTCGATGGGCGCCACGCGCGAGGCGGGCCCGAGCTGGAGCGCGCGAAAATAGGCGAGCCAGGAGACTCCCGTGCCGACCCCGGAGAGCGCCAGGAACACGAGCGGCTTCGTCCCGAGCTTCGGGATCTCGCGGTGCTGCCCCGTCGCGAAGACGATGCCCCAGGCGAAGACGAGCACGACGACCGTACGGAGGGCGGTCGCGAGGTTCGACGAGACGCCCTGCACGCCGATCTTCGCGAGGATGGCGGTGGCCGCCGCCGCCGCGGCCGAGATGAGGGCGTAGATCCACCAGGTCCACATCGCTCCCTTCTCGCACGCCCGGCGCGCCCGCGCTCGGGCAAACCCGGGGACCGCCCGGCGCTGGGTGCTGGCGTGTTGCCGGCGTGGTAGAAGCGCTGCCATGAGCGAGCCCCGCATCATCCGCGCGCCACGCGGCACGGCCCTCACCTGCAAAGGCTGGGTCCAGGAAGCCGCCTACCGAATGATCCAGCACAACCTGGAGCCGGAGGTCGCCGAGCGGCCTCAGGACCTCGTCGTGTACGGGGGCACCGGCAAGGCCGCGCGCTCGTGGGAGGCGTTCGACGTCATCTTGCGGGAGCTGCGCGAGCTCGGGAACGACGAGACGCTCCTCGTGCAGTCGGGCAAGGCCGTGGGCCGCTTCCGCACGACGCCCGACGCGCCGCGCGTCCTCATCGCGAACTCGAACCTCGTCCCCAAGTGGGCGACGTGGGAGGAGTTTCACCGGCTGGAAGCCCTGGGCCTCATCATGTTCGGCCAGATGACGGCCGGCTCGTGGATCTACATCGGCTCGCAGGGCATCCTCCAGGGGACCTACGAGACGTTCGTGGCCGCGCGCCGTGCCCACGAGGAGCGCACGAACAAGCGCGGCGCCGCGTGGGTGCTCACCGCCGGGCTCGGCGGCATGGGCGGCGCGCAGACGCTCGCCGCGACGATGGCCGGCATGTCGTGCCTCGCCATCGAGGTCGACCCCGCGCGCATCGCGAAGCGGCTCGAGACCGGCTACGTCGACGAGCGCATCGACGATCTCGACCGGGCTCTCGCCCGCATCGAGTCGGCCAAGCAGAACGAGCGTCCCGTGAGCATCGCCCTGTGCGCGAACGCGGCCGAGATCTACCCCGAGCTCGTGCGACGCGGCGTGGTGCCGGACCTGGTCACCGAGCAGACGAGCGCGCACGACCCGCTGAACGGCTACATCCCGAACGGCTTCACCCTCGAGGAGGCCGCCGAGCTGCGCGCCGAGGACGCCGAGGGCTACGTCGCGCGCGCGCAGGCGAGCATGGTGGAGGAGGTCGAGGCCATGCTGGCGTTCCAGGCCGCGGGGTCGGAGGTCTTCGACTACGGCAACAACATCCGCGCGGGGGCCAAGGAGGCCGGCCTCGCCAACGCGTTCGACGTCATCGGCTTCGTGCCCAAGTACATCCGCCCGCTCTTCTGCGTCGGCAAGGGCCCCTTCCGCTGGGTGGCCCTCTCGGGGGACCCGGCCGACATCGCGGCGACGGACGACGCCGTCCTCGAAGCCGTCCCGAACGATCCCGATCTCCGGCGCTGGATCACGCTCGCGCGCGAGCGGGTGAAGTTTCAGGGTCTTCCGTCGCGCATCTGCTGGCTCGGGTACGGCGACCGCGCGAAGGTGGGGCTCGCCTTCAACGAGCTCGTGCGCACCGGCAAGGTGAAGGCGCCGCTCGTCATCGGTCGCGATCACCTCGACTGCGGCTCGGTCGCCTCGCCCAACCGCGAGACCGAGGCGATGAAGGACGGCTCGGACGCCATCGCCGACTGGCCGATCCTCAACGCGCTCGTCAACACCGCGGCGGGGGCGAGCTGGGTCAGCTTCCACCACGGCGGCGGCGTGGGCATCGGGAGCTCGCTCCACGCCGGCATGGTCGTCGTCGCCGACGGCACGAAGGAGGCCGCCGCGCGCCTCGAGCGGGTGCTCACGAGCGACCCGGGCATGGGCGTCATCCGCCACGCAGACGCGGGCTACCCGGAGGCGACGACGTTCGCCCGCGAGCACGGCATCCACGTGCCTCATTCGCAGTAGCCCCAGCAGCACTTTTCGCCATTCGCGAAAGCGAAGCGGCGCGCCATGCGCGACCGCGTGTAGTCACGCGTGCTTACGAAGCTCTTCAGCACGGCACGGCCCCTGCAATTCTACCGAGCGCGAGGAAGACGCGGTCCCAGTCGTGCGCCATGAGGCGGCACCTTCGGGCCTCGCGTGCCGCGCGGGCCACGAGAGGGAGCTACCTTTGCTTAGAACCCATGCGGTACCGCGCCTTGCGGGAAGACTAGCGCTGCTTCCTCTTGCGGCGTGCCTCGCCGCGGCCTGCGGAGGCTCGGACTTCGCCGACGATGCCGACGGGTCGACCCCCGACTCTGCGCTTGCCGACGGGGAGGTTGCCGACGGGCAGGCTCGTGACGCGATGTCCGACGACGGTCGGCCCGACACGGGCGAGCGCGACGCGGGCGAGCGCGACACCGGCGAGCGCGATACGGGCGAGCGGGATGCGGAGCCGCGAGACTCGGAGTCCAGCGACGCCGACGCGTCGATGGCCGACGCCGACGCGGGCACCCCCGACGCGGACGCCGAGGCGCTCGACAGCGCCTCACCGCTGCCGGACGTGGGAACGCTCGACAGCGGCCTGCCCGACGCGGACGCCACCGCGCCACCCGAGGACAGCTCCTCACCCGACGCCGATGCGACCGCGCTTCGCGATGCCGACGACGGGTCTCCAGACGCCACGACGCCGCCCGACGCGAGCGAAGCCGGCCAGCCGGACGCGGACGCCTCCCTCGAGGACGAGGAAGCTGGGCACCTCGATGCCGACGCGAGCCTCGAAGCAGACGCGCCGCGCGACGCGCCGATGGAAGCGGAGGCCGAGGCCGAAGCGGGCGAGTTCGACTCCGGCACGGGGATCCTCAACGAGTCGCTCGGTAGTGCGACTCCGTTCGTGGTCCTCAGCGCGTCGACGGTGACCAACAGCGGCATCAGCACGGTGCTCCTCGGAAACGTCGGCACCACGGGACCCTCGGTCACGGGTCTCACCGGCCCGCCGTTTCAGCCGTCCGGAATGACGGACGTGGGCAACGCGGTCGCCACGCAGGCGCTTCTCGACGTCGGCACCGCTTACAACGCGCTCGCCGGCGATGCCTGTCCGCCCGCGAACGACCTGACGGGCAAGGACCTCGGCGGGCTGACCCTCGCTCCCGGCGTCTACTGCTTCTCGTCCTCCGCCGGACAGCTCGCCTCGACCATCCTCACGTTCGACGCCAAGGGCGATCCGAACGCCGTCTGGGTCATCCAGGTGAAGACCGCGCTGACCGTGATGAACAACGCCTCCTCGATCATCATCAACGGCCCTCCTTCGCTGGCGTGCAGGATCTTCTGGACGGCGGGGACGGCCGCGACGTTGAACGGCGGATCGGTCTTCCTCGGCAACATCCTCGCGAGCTCGTCGGTCAGCCTGCTGACCGATGCCACGTTGACTCCAGGTCGCGCCTTCGCGCTGACGGGCGGAGTGACGATGCTGAGCAACACGATCTCCGCCGCCGCTTGTCCCTGACCCGAAGTCCTCCGTTGGGAGACAGCCTCCATGCGTAGACGTTCCTCGAATCGATCCGTCCGTACCCTTGCGCTCTGCACCCTGGCGGGGGCGAGCGTTGGCGCCTGGGCGGGCCCGGCGCGCGCGCAGGCAACTCCTGGCTTCGCGCTCAACCGCTTCGAGCCGTCCGAGACCGGGAGCGAGTGGTTCGCGAACGACACGCTCGACCTGCGCGGCAACTTCAGGCCCGCGCTGGGCGTCGTGGCCGACTACGGCTACAGGCCGTACGTCCTGCTCAACCCGGACGGGTCGCTCAACACGAGCATCGTCAGCGACCAGCTCTTCCTGCACGTCGGCGGCTCGCTCGTCCTCTTCGACCGACTCCGCCTCGGGATCACGCTGCCGATCGAGGTGACGGAGGACGGGTCGTCCACGGGCGGCGTCGTCGCCGGCCAGCGCATCGTCCTGAAGACAGGAGCCGGGATCGGCGATCTCCGCCTCGGCGCGGACGTGCGCCTCTTCGGCAAGTACGGGGACGCCTTCACGCTCGGCCTCGGCGGGCGCCTCTGGGTCCCGACGGGCAACACGCAGGAGTACCTCGGCGACGGGTCGGTTCGAATAGGGCCGCACCTCTCCGCTGCGGGCGACATCGGCGCGCTGGCGTACGCAGGGTCGCTCGGCGTCGTCTACCGCGGGAACGATCAGACCTTCGCCGGGCACCCGACCGGGAGCGAGGCCGACTTCGGACTGGCCGTCGGCGTTCGTGCGCTCGACAGGAAGCTCCTCATCGGTCCCGAGGTCTCGGGGAGCAGCATCATCTCGGAGGCGAGCGCGTTCTTCGGCGCGCGCACGACGCCGCTCGCGCTGCTCGGGAGCGGCCACTACTCGGCGGGGGACTTTCGCTTTGGCCTCGGCGCCGGCCCTGGTCTCTCGCACGCCGCAGGAACCGCCGCCTTTCGAGCGCTCGCGTCCCTCGAGTATGCACCACAGGTCGCGGCCCCCCCTCCTCCTGCAGCGCCGCCGGCCGACCGCGACGGCGACGGGATCGCGGACTACGAGGATGCGTGCCCGGACGTGAAGGGCATCCGGACGAGCGATCCGTCGACGAACGGGTGCCCCTCCGATCGCGACAGGGACGGAATCGTCGACGTGGAAGACGCATGCCCGGACGTCCCCGGCGTCCGCACCAACGATCCGAAGACCAACGGCTGTCCGTCCGATCGCGACGGGGACGGCATCCCCGATGCCCAGGACGCCTGCCCGGACGTGCCGGGGGTGAGGACGGACGATCCCAGGACGAACGGCTGCCCGTCCGACCGCGACCACGACGGGATCCCCGACACGCTCGATGCGTGCCCCGACGTGGCTGGCCCGGCGGACCCGGACCCCAAGAAGAATGGCTGCCCGCTCGCCTTCGTGAAGGACAAGCAGATCCAGATCACCGAGCAGATCCGGTTCCGCTTCGGGCTCGCCGACCTCGATCCCGTGAGCGACCCCGTCCTCGACGCCGTGCTGCGCGTCATGATGGCCCACACGGAGGTCACCAAGATCCGGATCGAGGGGCACACCGACGATCGAGGGACGGCGCACCTCAACGCGAAGCTGAGCGACGCGCGCGCCGCCGCGGTCGCCACCTGGCTCGTGAGGCACGGGGTCGACCGCTCCCACCTCACGTCGATCGGCTTCGGGTCGAGCAGGCCCATCGATACGAACGACACGGACGCAGGACGCGCGAACAACCGGCGCGTCGAGTTTCACATCGAAGGGGAGGGCAAGCTCAAGCCGTAGGGGCCGACTGTCGACGGCCGTGACACGGCGCTTCTTCGGCCCACGGTCGCGCCCTGTCGTGGCAGCAACGCGCTGCTCCGACGCAGGACCGCTCCCTGTCGTGGGAGGAACGCGCTTCTTCGACCCTGGGTCGCGCCCTGTCGCGGCAGGAACGCGTTCATTCGACCCAGGGTCGCGTCCCATCGCGGCAGCTACGCGATCCTTCGACGCAAGACGGCGCCCTTTCGCGGCAGGAACGCGATCCTTCGACCCAGGAGCGCGGCCTGCCGTGAGAGGGTCGCTCTGTGGCGTGGAAGAACTGCTCCCGGCCGTCACAGGAACGCTTCCTTGCGCCGAAGGATCGCGACTCTTCGTCGGAAGGGGTCGCGCCTGTGACGGAAGGGCGGTCTCCATCGGCGGAAGGGACGGTCCCTCCGTCACGAGCACGCGCTCTTTCGTCGGAAGGGTGCGCGCTTCGAGCGGAAGGGCGGTCTCCATCGTCGGAAGGGACCGTCCTTGCGTCACAAGGGCGCGCGCTTCGAGCGGAAGGGCGGTCTCCATCGTCGGAAGGGACCGTCCTTGCGTCACAAGGGCGC
>Ga0302279_10000908_pt1 | contig 43595 bp, 33 predicted proteins | sample III_Bog_N3_3_FD_194541 | JGI IMG/M metagenome (GOLD analysis project Ga0302279, IMG submission 194541) | Peat permafrost microbial communities from Stordalen Mire near Abisko, Sweden - III_Bog_N3_3 | ecosystem: Environmental > Terrestrial > Soil > Wetlands > Peat | place: Sweden: Abisko... | reverse complement strand
ACGGTGGACCAGGGCGGCCTGGGGCTGCCGGAGCGCGACTACTACCTGCGCACCGGCGCCGCAGACGAAAAGCTGCGCAGGGAGTACGTGGAGCACGTGGCCAAGATGCTCGTGCTGGAAGGCGAGCCAGAGGCGGCGGCCAAAGAGGACGCGGTCAAGATCCTGGCGCTTGAATCGGCGCTGGCGAAAGCATCGATGGACGTGACCTCGCGGCGCGACCCGATGAACATCTATCACCCCATGACGGTTGCGCAACTGGCCGCGCTCACACCGGACATTGCGTGGACGGAGTTTTTCTTGAAGACCAGCACGCCGCCGGTCAGTGAATTGAATGTGACCAATCCCGATTTCTTCAAGAGCCTGAACGCGCTGATCGAGTCCACGCCGCTTGAGAACATCAAGGCCTATTTGCGCTGGCAGCTGATCAACGGCGCGCAGGCCACCGCGCTGCCCACCGCCGCGGAAGACGAGGACTTCGCCTTCTTTGGTCACCAACTGGCCGGGCAGCCCGTGCAGCGGGTGCGCTGGAAGCGCTGCGTCGCGGCCACCGACGGCGCGCTGGGCGAGGCTCTGGGCCAGGTTTACGTGAAGGCGTTCTTCCCGTCGGAAAGCAAGCAGAAGACCCTCGAAATGATCCGCGACATTGAGAGCGCGATGGACACCGACATCGCCGGCCTGACATGGATGAGCGCCGAGACCAAGGTAAAAGCGAAAGAAAAACTGCACATGGTGGCCGACAAGATTGCGTATCCCGATCACTGGCGCGATTACTCGGCGCTGAAGGTGGTGCGCGGCGATGCGTTTGGCAATGCGATTTGCGCCGTGGACTTTGAGAACAAGCGGCAGCTGGCCAAGATCGGTAAGCCCGTCGATCGCGGAGAGTGGGGCATGTCGCCGCCGACCATCAACGCCTACTACAACCCGAGCATGAACGACATCAACTTTCCCGCCGGCATTTTGCAGTCGCCCTTCTTCGATCCGACATCGACGGACGCGGAGAACTATGGGCACATCGGCGCCTTTGTGGGCCACGAGCTGACGCACGGCTTTGACGATGAGGGGCGCCAGTTTGACGGCAACGGAAACCTGGCCGACTGGTGGACTGCCGAGGACGGCAAGAAGTTCGACGCCATGACCGACTGCGAAGTGAAAGAGTACGGCAGCTTCACGGTGGTTGACGATCTGAAGCTGAACGGCAAGCTCACCCTGGGCGAAAACACGGCGGACAACGGCGGGCTGCGGCTGGCCTTCATGGCGCTCGAAGCCGATGCGCAGCGCAAGACGATCGACCTGAACGCGAAGGACGCAAGCGGATTCACGCCGGCGCAGCAGTTCTTCCTGGCCGATGCGCAGAACTGGTGCGGCGACACGCGCCCGGAGCAGTTGCGGCTCGGCGTGCAGACCGACCCCCACTCGCCGGGGAAGTTTCGCATCCTCGGCGTGCTTGAGAATATGCCGGAGTTTGGCCAGGCCTTCGGTTGCAAAGTGGGCCAGCCCATGATGCCGGCCAATGCCTGCCACGTCTGGTAGGGCGGGCTGGAAGTCCCGGCAATCAGGCGCAACAACAACAGGAGAGGACGAGACTTTGGCGGCAACCATTGATTTGCGTTCGGATACAGTGACGCGGCCTTCAGCCGAGATGCGCGCCGCCATGGCTGCGGCCGAGGTGGGCGACGATGTGTACGGCGAGGACCCAACGGTCAACCTGCTGGAGCGGCGCGCCGCGGAACTCTTCGGACGCGAAGCCGCGCTGTTTGTGCCCACCGGAACCATGGGCAACCAGATCGGCATCCGCCTGCACACGCAGCCGGGGCAGGAAGTGATCGCCGAGTCGCGCGCGCACATTCTGGATTGGGAGATGGCCACGACGGCAGTCTTCTCCGGCTGCCTGGTGCGCGCGGTTGAGGCCGAGCGCGGCATTCTGACCTGGAAACAAATTGAGCCGGCGATCTACAAGCGCGGTGCGTTTCGCGCGGCTACCGGACTGATCGAGATTGAGAACACCGCCAACCTCGCCGGCGGAGGATGCACGTCGGTCAAGGTGCTCGAAGAGATCTGGGCGGGCGCGAAGGAGCACAAGCTCCCCACGCATCTGGATGGCGCGCGCATCTTCAACGCGGCGGTCGCGCTGGGCGTGGATGTGAAGGCGCTCACGCACGGCTTTGACACGGTGATGTTCTGTTTGTCGAAAGGGCTGGGCGCGCCCGTTGGCTCCATGCTGGTTGGGTCAGCGCAGTTGATGGATCAGGCGCGGCTCTATCGGAAGGCGCTGGGCGGAGGCATGCGCCAGGCCGGCGTGCTGGCTGCGGCAGGACTGATGGCGCTGGAGCAGGGGCCAAAGCGCCTGCATGAAGACCACGCCAACGCGCGGCTGCTGGCAGAAGCGCTGGCCCACATGGATGGCGTGGAGATTGACCTGGATGCAGTCGAGACCAACATTGTGATCTTCAAGCTGAACCAGGGGCGTAGTGCGGCGGCGCTGACGGCGCGGCTCAAGGCGCGGGGGATTCTGATGAGCGCGGTGGGTCCGTCGGCGGTGCGTCTGGTCACCCACCTGGATGCAAGCCGCGCCAATTGCGTGGCGGCGGCCGAAGCGCTGACGGAAGAGGTTGCGGCGGCGTAAACTGCTTGCGCGATTGCATTCGATTTCCCCGGTCCCTTGGCTACCGGGAAATCGCGCGCAGGGCGGCGATTTGCCGATTCTCGTGGAATGCCCGCATGCTTTGGTCGTACAATTGCGTCCATGTCTCGATTCGGCGCTGTCTCCTCCACGATTCTTGCCGCGCTGTTGTTGGCGCCGCTGGCCGCTTCCGCTCAATCGATCGCGACCAACTCGCCGACGCCGCTGTCAACGCGCGTGACGTCGTACCAGATTGATGCGCGACTCGACACGGACAAGAAGTCGCTCGACGCGACAGAGACGCTGACCTACAAAAATCTCACCGGGCAGCCGCTCACGTCGATGCCGTTTCATCTCTATCTGAACGCATTCCGGCCGCAGTCGAGCTTTACCAGCGAGACGCATTTCACGGGCGGCATCCGCGACTCGGAGAAAGAGAACGAGTATCCGGACGAGAAGATCGGCGGCATCTCCATCTCGAAGATCGCGGCCGACGGCTACGGCGACCTGACCGCGGCCATGCGCTTTACCGCGCCCGACGACGGCAACATGCAGGACCACACCGTGACCGAGATCGCGCTGCCCCATCCGCTGGCGCCGGGCGAGACGATCACGTTTCATCTTGCCTTTCACGACCAGTTCCCGCTCTCGATTGCGCGCAACGGCTGGAAGCGCGACTTCATCATGGGCGGGCAGTGGTATCCCAAGCCGGGCGTCTTCTGGCACGGCGCGTGGAATTGCCACCAGTATCACTCGACGACTGAGTTCTTCTCGGACTTTGGCACGTTTACCGTGCACCTGACTGTGCCGCAGCGCTATGTGGTGGGCGCAAGCGGCGTGCCTATCAGCAGCGCGAGCAATTCCGACGGCACCAAGACGCTGGGCTTCTATGGCGAGGACATCGGCGACTTTGCTTTTGCTGCAAGCCCGCATTTCACGGTGACCGACGGAATCTACAACTCGTCCATGGGGCCGGTGAAGGTCCATGTGCTGGCGCTGGCCGCGCATCCCAAGGCGGGGCCGCGCTATCTCGACATCATTGAGAAGACGCTGGCTGAGTTCGATCGGCGCTATGGGCCGTATCCCTACAAGATTGTGACGGTGATTGATCCGGAGCCGGGGTCGGAGATCGGCGGCATGGAATACCCGACGCTGTTTACCGGCGACACGAGCTGGTATGAGCCGTCCTACATCACGGAGATGACGGCGGAGCACGAGTTCGGACATCAGTACTGGTACGGCATGGTCGCCACCAACGAGTTTGAAGACGCATGGCTCGACGAGGGCATCAACTCGTATACGGAAGTGAACGTGATGAGTTCGATTTTGGGCCGTGATACATCGCTCTTCAACCGGCCTTATGCCAACGCGGGCGACTATGAGGCGCAGCGGCTTGAGTACGCATTGGCGCCCGACTACGATCCGGTCACCCGGTGGGCGTTCAAGTTTCGCAACTCCAACTCCTATGGCGGCGTGACCTACGGCAAGACGGCGACGCTGCTGGCCACGCTCGAGAGCCTCATTGGCCGCGACACCATGGACGAGGCCATGCATGTTTACTTTATGAAGTTCCGCTTCACGCATCCGACGACGGAAGATTTTCTGCGCACCATTGAGCAGGTGGCCGTCGAACGCGGACGGGCCACGGTGTTGCCAGTTGCGGCCCCATGCGCGGGGGTGACCGGATGCGTGGCCGATGTGCCGGCCGTCAATTCAAGCCTGCGGCCGTTCATTAACCAGGCGGTCTACGGGACGCAGGTTCTGGATTATGCGATCGACGGCGTCTCGGCCGGCCCGGTGGAGTGGTGGAAGCCAGAGTCGAAAGGCAAGGACGCGAAGACGGCGTATTTGAACACGATTTATCTGCGGCGCAAGGGCGACTTTGTGCTGCCGGTGACGGTGGAGATTGTGTTCGCGGACGGGACGCGGCTGCGCGAGCAGTGGGACGGCGTGGATCGCTGGAAGAAGCTCACCTACGTACGCAATGCCAAGGTGGTCTCAGCGGAGATTGACCCCGATCACGTCGTGCTGCTGGACCTGGACTTTTTCAACAACAGCTACACGACGAAATCCCATAGCGTTCCCGCGCTCAAGCTCTCCAACATTTGGGCGTCGATGCAGCAATTGATCGCGCAAATGTCCGCATGGATCATCTAGCTGCTGCAGACACCGGCGGCGCATGGCGCCTGCCGCTTGAGCCCGCTCACACTCATCTGTGCTTGTCACGAGGTTTTATCGATGTCCCAGCAACGCAATATTCTTACCGGCGGTTTGTCGCTGACTCTGCGCAACTGGCCCGCAGTGGCGTGGACGTGGTTCTTCAACCTGGCGCTGGCGTGGTTGTTCACAATGCCGTTGCAGAAGCAGCTGAATGTCTTGATGGCGCACTCGCTGGCTTCCGCGCGGCTGACATCGGGCTTTGATTTAAGCACCTTGGCCGAGGTCTCCATGCGGCTCTCCAAGGGCCCGGGGGCCGCGACGATGAGCGGGTACTTCACCACGCCGTTTTATCTCGCCGTCTATTTCTTGATCGTGCCGGGGACGCTCTATTCTTACCAGACAGGCGAGCCGGCGCGCTTGCTCACGCTGCTGCGCGCCGGCGTCGATCACTTCTGGCGCTTCGTGCGCATTACGCTGGTCAGCACAGTGGCCTTCGCCGCAGTGCTGGGCGGTCTGAGTGCTTTGCAGAATCTGTGGGCTACGTACATCGACAACATCATGGTGGGCCGCAAGGAGTTTCTGCTTGAGGAGTCCGGCCTGGTTCTCATCGGCCTGGTCGCTGCCCTGCTGCGCGCTTACTTCGACCTGGTGCAGGTCTACACCGTATCGCTCGGGCAGATGACGCTCCCTGGCGAAGACGGAAAGACGCATCCGGAGCGGCAGATTCGGCGCGCATTCAAGCCGGCATGGCGCGCCTATCGCAGCAATTTCTTCCGCGTGAACCTGACCTTCGTGTTCCTCACGCTGCTGGGGCTGGGCGCCGTGGTGTTTACGGCGCGCATGGCCATGCACTCGCTGGCGCAACCACGGGTGTGGCCCATGTTTCTGCTGGCGCAGCTGGGCTTGTTCCTGATGCTGCTCACGCGCTTCTGGCAGCGCGGTGCGGAGACGATTCTGGTGCTCGACAATCCGATTCCAGCACCCGTGGTCGTCGTCGAACCGCTGATCGCGGAAGTCATCGTCGTTGAGAGCGAGCCCTTGGAAGCGCCGCCTGTCGAGCCAGGCGCCGCTCCCGGTGAAGAGGGAACCAGCTTCTCAATCTGAGCGCGGTGCGCATCGCGCTCAGTGGGTACCGCTGGCCCCAGGAGCGAAGCTGCGGAACGGCGTCGCTTTCAGCTCGTCCAGAAAGCGCCACGACGTCTTGAACTCCGGCGTGAGCGGTTGATTCATGAGCAAGTCGCGCAGCATTTCCACGGGCATCATGTTCTCGTGCAGAATGGCGTCGTGATACTGGCGATCGGTCATTTTCCCCGAGTCGACCAGCTCATGGTGCAAGGCGCGAAACTGGAGCGCGCCGAGCATATAGGCGCATTGATACAGGGGATCGTAGCTTCCATTGAAGGATCGGCGCACCTCGCCGGCGGCGTTGTCGCGCTCGAAACCAACCTCGTCGACGAGGAAGCCGATGGCCTGTTGCGGCGTCATAAGGCCGAGGTGGAAGCTGAGCGAGAAGATGATGCGCGCGCAGCGATGCATGCGCCAGAACAGCGCACCGATGCGCTGCTCGGGTGTGGCATGGAAGCCGAGATCCCAGTAGAGCATCTCCCAATAAAACGCGTTCCCCTCGATCCAGAAGCCGGTTGAGAAAAGCTGGCGGTATGGGCGATAGCGCGCGTTCATGTACTCCTGCAGCCAGTGGCCGGGGATGAGCTCGTGGAAGACTGTGGCGTGGGAGAAGGCGGGATTGTTGCCGCGCATGCTCATCATGCGCTCGTCGAAGGTCATGGTGTCGGTGGGATAGCTGACGCTGATGGTGTCGCCGCCGGTAAAGAACGGATTCACCAACTGCAGCTCGGGCGTCATCATGTCCATGCGCCAGGTTTCCTTGGCCAGGTCGGGCACGGTGACCAGGTTGTGCCTTTCGGCAAACTCGGTTCCTTCGAGGGCCAGATCGTGGATGAGCTGCGGCTGCTTGCCGGGCTCGACGTAGGTGTTCTTCACGTGCTCGAGGGCCTTGCGCCAGTCGTCGCCATAACCGAGTTCGCGGCTGGCGGCGAGCATCTGCTGCTGGCACCAGGCCATCTGCTCTTTGGCCATGGCGATCAGCTCTTCCGGTGTGTAAGGGATCATGTCGTCGGAGAGTTGATCGACGAGCGCCTGGCGGCCGACAGGTGTGCCGATGATCGTGGTCTTATCATCGTGCGCAACGCCGGCAACTTTTTCGCGCAGGAAAGTGGCATAGTCCTTCATGGCGTCGTCGGCGGCCTTGTAGGGCTGAGCGGCCCACCAGGTAAAGGTCGGGTCGTAGCCGTTGTAGAAGTCGAACCAATGATGGAGATGCTCGCGAAACCGGTCGACGTCATTGGCGGCGCGCCAGGCGGTGATCGGCGTGGGGCGCGCGGACGCGATGGCGGAGTCCTTGGCGAGGGAGGCTTCGAGCTCCTTGCGGCGCGTGGCCAGCATGGTGGTGATGGCGTTCAACTGCGATGCGATCTTTTCGCCGTTGGGTGTCTCCACGCGGCGCTTGGCGTCTTCGAGCGCAAAGACCGTGGGCGCGAAGGGAAGCAGCGGCTCGACGTCTGTCCAAAGCTTCGCGGCCAGGATCATGCGGTGCTCCTCGCGGGTGAGGTGGTTGGCCAGCAGCAGGTAGTCCACCTTGCCTTCCTGGTCAAGCGCGGCAAAATCCACCTGGTCCAGCTCGCCCCGCGTGTCGGCGAGGAAGCGAGCGGTGCGGTCCCGCGCGGTGGGAGAAAACGGGTCGGTGTAGACGCTTTGAAGCGTATCGTTGTCCGCAGAGTAGCGCGCGATGATGGTCTGCATGGAGCTGGGCGCGGCATTGGGCGCAGCCTTTGGCGCGCCTGCAGCGAGCAAGGGCAACGATGCGCAGAGGAATGCGCTCAGGAGGATGAAAGAGCGGGGCAGCGGCACGGGCACGGTCCTTTGGTTCGAAATTCGCGAGAGTTTGGGAAGCGGCGTTTGAGATTTCTCCAGACGGTCTTCATGATATACAAGCGTGTACGCAGATACGGCAGGAATCGCACTTGGATTCGGATTCGATGCGCTGAGACGGGGTGACGCTGAGATGCGAGCGATGAATGAAACTCTCTCCATCACGGTGAACGGCAAGCCACTGCGTGTGGCCGCGGGCACCAGCGTGGCTGCGGCCATGATGATGGCCGGCGTGCCCTGCCGGATCTCAGTGAGCGGCGAGGCGCGCGGACCGCTGTGCGGCATGGGCATCTGCATGGAGTGCCGGGCGTCTGTGGACGGGATTGCACATCGGCGGACTTGCCAGGTGGTTTGTGTATCCGGCATGAACGTGGTGACCGGATGAGCGCCGGCTTTGATGTGGTGGTGGTGGGCGCGGGTCCGGGAGGAATGGCTGCGGCGACCGTGGCCGCGGAAGCTGGGCGCAGCGTGTGCCTGCTGGACGACAATGCCGCCGCGGGCGGGCAGATCTGGCGCGGCTACCGGGCGGAGACGGCGAAGAAGTATCCGCATGGCGCGCGCTATTGGAGTTGGGCCGCGCGGCTGGACCGGACGCGCTGCGCTGTGTGGGCGGGATGGCAGGCGATCGACCATCCCGCGCCGGGAGTCTTGCGGCTGGAGCGCGATGGCGAGCGGCGCGATGTGGCATTTGAAAACCTGATTGTGGCAACCGGAGCGCGGGAGCGGGTGCTGCCGTTTCCAGGCTGGACGCTGCCGGGAGTGACAGGCGCGGGCGGGTTGCAAGCGCTGGTGAAGAGCGGCCTGGATGCGCGCGGCAAGCGCGTGGTGCTCTCCGGCAGCGGACCGCTGCTGCTGGCGGTGGGCGCGGGGTTGGCGGCGGCGGGTGCGCGCGTGGAGTGCATCTGTGAACAGGCGCCGTTGAGGCAATTGGCGGGCTTCGGGCTGTCATTGCTCGCGCAGCCGGCCCGGTTGCTGGAGGGCGCGCGCTACCGCATCAAGATCCTGCCTGCAGCCTATCGCACTGGCTGCAGGGTGGTGCGCGCAGAAGGCCGCGGCCGCGTGGAGTGCGTGGTGGTGACCGACGGGCGCAGGCAGTGGATGGTGGATTGCGACTGGTTGGGGTGCGGATTCAGCCTTGTGCCGAACCTGGAGCTGCCGCGGCTGCTCGGCTGCAAGGTCGCAGATGGGTTTGTGGCCGTGGACGCGCGGATGCAGAGCTCGGTGCCAGGCGTGGCCTGTGTGGGTGAGCTGACGGGCATTGGCGGTTTGGACAAGGCGCTTGTCGAAGGGCAGATTGCGGGGTTCGTTGCCGGCGGACGCTTGGCCGAATCGGATGCTTTGAGCGCACAGAGGCAGCGGCTGGAGAGATTCGCGACAAGACTGGAGCGCGCGTTCGCGCTGCGGCTGGAGTTGCGCGCGCTGGCGACCGACGAGACGATCGTATGCCGCTGCGAGGATGTCCACTACGCCGTGCTGAAGACCTGCGCCAGCTGGCGTGAGGCCAGGCTGCATACGCGCTGCGGCATGGGCGCATGCCAGGGGCGCGTATGCGGCGCAGCGACAGAGTTCCTGTTCGGCTGGGAGAACGCGAGCGCGCGGCCGCCGGTGTTTCCTGCCTCTGTGGCGTCGCTGGCGTGCGAGGTGGGGCAGCGGATCAGCGAGTCAGCAAGTTAGCGCCTCAGCTCGGGAGCGCGTCGCGACTGGGCACGCCGTCGATCTGGCGCAGGATGCCGAGCGGGTTGGCGGCTTTAATCTCGTCGGGCACCAGCGCGTCTGGGAAGTTCTGGAAGCAGACCGGCCGCGCAAAGCGATAGATGGATCGCGTGCCGACCGAGGTGAAGCGGGCATCGGATGTGGCCGGATACGGGCCGCCGTGCACCATGGCGTGCGAGACCTCAACGCCGGTGGGGAATGCGTTGAAGATGAGACGCCCGGCTTTCTGTTCGAGGACAGAGATCAGTTCGCGGTGCGCGGCAAGGTCATCGTCTGAGCCGAACAGCGTCGCGGTCAGGTGGCCGTCGAGAGCATGGGCGGCGCGCAGATATTCGTCCGGCGAGTCGCAGCGAACCAGCAGCGTGTCGGGCCCGAAGATCTCTTCAGAAAGCTCGGGCTGGGTGAGGAATTCTTCCAGAGTGCTGGAAAACAGCTGGGCATTCGCCGGGCATCCGGGTGCGGCATCGGCCACAGCAGCTTGCGCGGTGAGCGAGGCCTGCGTGGCGCGATGCGTGGAGGCGCGGGCGTAATCGCGGGAGATGGCCGGCGTGAGCAGCGTGAAGGGCTGCGCTGCGGCAACCAGATCAGTAAGCTTGGCCAGGAAGCCGGCGGTCTCCTGCTGCTCGGGGACGAGCACGATGCCCGGCTTGGTGCAGAACTGCCCGGCGCCCAGCGTGAACGAGTTGAACAGGCCCTGCGCTAGCGTTTCCGCGCCGGAGCTGAGCGCGCCCGGCAGAATGAAGACCGGGTTGCCGCTCGACATCTCCGTGAAGCAGGGGATGGGCCGGGGGCGTGCGGATGCCATATCCATCAGGGCGCGTCCGCCGCCGAGCGAGCCGGTAAAGGTGACAGCCTGGATGAGCGGATGCTTGACCAGCGTTGCACCGGCCTCGACGCCGGAGCCGAAGATGAGCGAGAACACGCCTTCGGGCAATCCTTGGACTGCAATCGCACGCTGGATCACACTGGCGACAAGCTCGCTGGTGCCGGGATGCGCGGAGTGCGCCTTGACGATGACCGGGCAGCCGGCCGCCAGGGCCGAAGCCGTGTCGCCTCCGGCGGCAGAAAACGCGAGCGGAAAATTGCTGGCGCCAAACACAGCGACGGGCCCAAGCGGGCGCAGCATCGAGCGCAGGCCCGGACGCGGGAGCGGCTTGCGCTCGGGCAGCGGCGTGTCAAGGCGCGCCTCAACCCAGGAGCCCTCTTCAACCACGGTTGCAAACAGGCGGAGCTGACCGCTGGTGCGGCCTACTTCACCGAGCAGCCGCGGCATGGGCAGCGCGGTTTCAAGATTCGCGCGCTCGGCGAGCTGTTGCACCATCGCGTCCAGGCCGTCGGCGATGCGACGCAGCAGCGCGGCCCGCGCCTTGCCGCTGGTGGCGGCAAAAACCGGGAAGGCCTGTGCGGCAAGCTGCACGGCATGATCGGCCTCTGCTGCGGTCACCGACGAGTAGACCGGCTCCAGCTTTTCCCCGGTCGCGGGATTGATGCCGTAAATGGGTGCGCCGCCAAGCGGGGCGCGCTGGCTGCCGAGGAAGGATTGTCCGGTGAGAGGCATGATTTTTATTGAGTCTCCAGTTTAGTGGTCACGATTTAATCTTCCCCTTCAGTTTACAGGGTGAATGGGCTGCTGGCCGCGGCGATCGCCGGCCGGTTGGCCTGGGCGTACGCGAATGCGGCGCGAGTCGCAGCCAGCTCCTCGCCCGCGACTTCAAGCCGCGGCGGGCGGACCCGCGCTGAGCCGATACCGGCCTCCTGATGCACCTGTTTGATCAGCTGGATGAACTTGGGCACGGTGTCCATGCGCAGCAGGGGCAGGAACCAGCGGTAGAGCGCGAAGGCCTCGTCGTCGCGGCCGGCGCGGGCCAGGTTGAACAGGTCGACCGACTCGCGCGGAAAAACATTGACCAGGCCGGCGACCCAGCCGACGGCCCCGACCGCGATGCCTTCAACAATGGCGTCATCAACGCCGACGCAGAGCGAGAGCCGTTCGCCGAGTAGCGCGCGAATGGCGGAGATGCGGCGCACGTCGGTCGACGATTCCTTCACCGCGGTTAAGTTGGCGTGCTCTTCGGCCAGCTCGGCAATCTGCGCGGGCAGGTAGTCCACGCCATAGGCGACGGGGTTGTTGTAGAGCATCCCCGGCAAGGGCGTGGCTTTGAGGATGGCCGCGACATGTGCCTTGTTCTCGCGCCAGTCTCCCTTGTAGACATAAGGTGGCAGAATCATCAGGCCCGCGCAGCCGGCGGCGTGCGCGGCCTGGGCCAGCGCGACAGATTCGGCTGTGGAGAGCGCGGAGATGGCCGCGACGACGGGCGCTTTGCCGTCGAGCGCGGCGACAACCGTCTTGAGGATGGCGATCTTCTCATCGAAGCGCAACGTGGTTGACTCGCCCAGGGAGCCGAGGCAGATGATGGCGGAGCAGCCGTTCTCGATGAGCCACTGCGCATGACGGGCGACGAAAGGGTAATCGACGTTGAGGCTGGCGTCGAAGGCGGTGGTCATGGCGGGCATAACGCCGGTGAAGTTCATGGCTTCTCCTCTGATGCGGCAGCCGGGTGTGCGGCTGCGGGAATTTCTGGTGTGGTGCTCGTGTCCAGTGTGAAGCGGGCGGGCAGATACGGCCCAGGAGCAATGGCCGTCTGAGCTCCAGTGAAGTGGGCGGCGAGCAGTTCCGCCGTCGCCAGCGCCGTCGTGATGCCCAGACCCTCATGCCCGGTGGCGAGCCAGAGCGTCGGGTCGGCGGCGACGGGGCCAATGAGCGGCAGCTTGTCCGGCGTGGCGGCGCGAAAGCCCGTCCAGACGCGCAGTACGCTGAGCCGGGCCAGCGCCGGCATATAGAGCGTGGCGCGCTCCAGCATGGCGGTCAGCATGGGCTGATCGACGCCTGCGCTCTCAACGCCGTATTGGCGCGACGAACCAATGAGGACCTGGCCCGTCCGTCGCGGCTGCACGTTGAAGGCGACGGAGTCGGCCGAGACTGAGTGCGCGCCTTTCAGGTAGCCGAGCTCAACCAGCTGATGACGGACGAAGCCGGGATAGCGATCGGTGATGGCCAGGTGGCCCTTGCGCTTCCTGATCGGGATACCCGGCGTGCAGCGGGCCGCTTCAGCGCCGAGCGCGTTGATGAGGCGGGGTGCGCGGACAGCTGTTCCGTCGTCGAACACGGCCTCGCCATCGGCCATGCGTGTAACGGAGCGGCCAATGATCAACGTTGCGCCCAGCGACTGCGCAAGGCGCGCAAGATGGAGCGCGACAACTGGAGGGTAGACGATGGCGTCTTCCGCGACCAGCAGTGCGCCGGCCAGTCGAGCGCGGAGATTGGGCTCGAGAGCGGCGAGTTCGCTGCCGGTGATCAAGCGGCTGGGAACATTGCGCTCGGCAAGCCATGCCTGCTTGCGCGCTGCTTCGGCGAGCTCTTCTTCGTCGGCTGCGATCCACAGCGTTCCCGGCGTCTCGTACTCCGCTGCTTCTGGAAGACTCGAGCTCAGTGCCTGCCACAAGTGCTGCGATCGGCGGGTCAGCGCGAACTGCGCCTCGGAGTCGTCCATGACCACGATGTGGCCCATGCCGGCGGCGGTTGCGCCCGAGCCGAGCACATCGCGCTCGACAAGAGCCACGCGCAGGCCGGCTTGGGCGCATGCCAAAGCGCAGGCCGCGCCGACGATGCCGCCGCCGGCGATGACCGCGTCGAAGCGCTGTGGAGTTGTCGTGTTCACTCCGGAACTCCCAGGCGGAAGGGGTCGGCGGGATCGAAGATGAGAGTGCCTTCAGCTGTGACATAGGCCGAGCCGGTGATGCTGGGAACGATCTTTGGCGCTTCGCCGGGTGTGGGCGAATCGTAGTAGTGATAGCGGCCCTCGAAGACGGTGCCGAGAATGCCTTCCTGCCGCCACGGTTCGCCGGGTTGCAGGTGGCCGTCGGCCGCCAGGCAGGCAAGCTTGGCGCTGGTTCCGGTGCCGCACGGGGAGCGGTCGTAGGCTTTGCCGGGACAGAGGACGAAGTTGCGGCTGTGATTGGTGGCGTCGTGCGCAGGCGCGTACAGCTCAACGTGGTCAATCTCTGCGCCGTTCGCACCGCTGATGCCCGCCGCGGCGAGCGCCTGACGGATCTTCCAGGTGAAAGCCGTCAGCGGCTCGACTTGGTCGATGGCTAGTTGAAAGGGATGATTGCCGACCAGAAAAAACCAGTTGCCACCCCAGGCTACATCGCCTGTGACGGGGCCGAGGCCGGGCACGTCGACAGTGACTGCGGCGCGGTAGCGATACGCGGGCACGTTGCGGATGGTGACGCGATCGCCCGCGTGCAGCTCGATGAAGACAGTGCCCACAGGCGTCTCCAGTGCGTGCGTGCCGGGCTCAATGCGGCCGAGATGCGCGAGGGTGACGGCGACGCCGATGGCTCCGTGGCCACACATGCCCAGGTAGCCGGTGTTGTTGAAGAAAATCACTCCTGCGTCCGCCGCGGGATTGACCGGCTCAACCAGGTACGCGCCCACCAGGACGTCGGAGCCGCGCGGCTCGCAGAGGATGGCGCGGCGATAGTGGTCGTGGTGCCGGCGAAGAGTCTCCACGCGTTCGGCGAGCGGTCCGTTGCCGAGATCGGGCAAGCCGCCGAGAACGCAACGGGTAGGCTCCCCGGCGGTGTGCGAATCGATGACGGAAAGGCGAAGCGGAAGCTCGTCAGCAGACATGGCTTTCTGAACCCAGTGTAGTCGAGCGGCGCACGCAACGGCGTTGCGACATCAGAGCAGCCGCCTGCGCAAGAGGGTTGTTGTTGCCGATGTTGATTCAGTAATGAACGAGGTTCGGTAAAGTCGGCGGCGGCGGCGCAGGCGAGTTTTCGACGCGGATAATTGACAGTGTGGACAGCGCGCGCAATCTTCCGCTCCTGAACGACTACCAGACGTATCTGCGCGTGGAAAAAGGACTGCGGCCGCTCACCTGCGAGGCCTATCTCGGCGATCTGAAGACTTTTGCAGAGTTTCTCGATGGCCGGCACGGCGTTCTGGTCACGGCAACGCAGCAGGATGTGGCGGCTTTCCTCGAACATTTGCGCAACCATGCCATCGATTCCCGCTCCGCGGCGCGCAAGCTGAGCTGCCTGCGCGGGTTTTATAAGTGGCTACTTCTGGACCGGCGCATCCATCACGATCCGACCGTGAATATCGAATCGCCCAAAGCGTGGAAGGTGCTGCCCAAGTCCCTCGCCGAGCCGGAGGTGACGGAGATGCTGGAGCGCGCCGGCATGGCCGCTTCGCATCCGCAGGCAAAAGCGACAGCGCTGCGCGACAGCGCCATACTTGAGCTGCTCTATGCCGGCGGGCTCCGCGTGTCTGAAGTGACGGCGCTCTCGACCGGCGACCTGAGCATGGATGCAGGGCGCGTGCACGTGCGCGGCAAGGGAGACAAGGAGCGGATTGTGCCGCTGGGCCGCACGGCGCTCGATGCGCTGGACACGTACATGCGCCTGGGCCGGCCGCACTTGGCGCGGATCAGCTCCGCGCGCAAGGCGAATCCGGCAAGGCAGGACACAGCACGACCGGACGCGGCACGGCAGGACGCGACGAGGCTGTTCCTCTCCCTGCGCGGCATGCCGCTGACCCGGCAGTGGGTGTGGCACCTCGTCAAGATGGCCGGCGCAGATGCCAGCCCGCACCGGCTGCGGCATAGCTGCGCCACGCACATGGTGGAGCACGGCGCCGATCTGCGCAGCGTGCAGCTGCTGCTGGGCCACGCGGACATTTCGACGACGCAGGTCTACACGCACCTGGCGCTGGGACGGCTCAAGGAAGTGCATCGCATGCACCATCCACGGGCGACGCGGCCGATGGAAGAAGCGAAGCCACGGCTTGAAGTCGTGCCCAGAGTCGCGCGTGGAATCGTACACGAAGGCGAGCAACAATCGGCGCGTGCGTTCGGGCGCGAGCCGGCCGAGGAGCAGCAGTGAGCGCCACCTCCGCGCCTCCAAGTGTCGCGACGATTGCGGCGCTGGTTGAGGACTACCTGCGCGTGCTGGCCAATGAGCGCGGCGCTTCGGCGCATACGCTGAGGGCTTATCAGCGCGAGCTGCGCGGGTTTGCCGCGTTTCTTGCCGAGCGCAATGGAAGCGGCGACAACGCAGCAGTAAGCGTGGACCGCATTGAGCACACGCAGATTCGCGCTTATCTGGCGCGGCTCTACGATCGCGGGTTATCGAAGGCCTCCGCGGCGCGGGCGCTGGCGGCCATTCGCAGCTGGTTCAAGTGGCTGGCGCGCGCGGGCTATGTGGAGCAGAACGCAGCCTCGCTGGTGGCCACGCCGCGCCTGCCCAAGCACCTGCCGCGCGTGCCGTCGATCGAGCAGATGAACCGCACGGTCGATTCGGTGGATGAAGGTGCAGCAAGCTGGCCGGCGCGGGACCGTGCGATTCTCGAAGTGCTCTATGGCTGTGGCATCCGCAATGCGGAGCTGACGGGACTGAACCTGAACGACATTCACTGGGCCAATGAAGCCATCCTGGTGCGCGGCAAGGGGCAGAAGCAGCGCCTGGTTCCGCTGGGCGACGCGGCGGCGCAGGCGATTCGTGCATACCTCGCCGAACGCGCGGCGCGCCTCGCGGCGCTTGACGAAGGCAACGGCGCCGCGACGCCGGCGCTGTTTGTGAATCTGCAACTGCGCGGGTTGGGAAAGGCGGGCGGCAAGGCTGGGGCACAGGCGCGGTTGACGACGCGGAGCGTAGGCCGCATCGTGAAGCGCATCGCTGTCCAACGCGGTCTCTCGGCCGACGTGCATCCGCACACCCTTCGCCACGCATTCGGAACCCATCTGCTCGAAGAAGGCGCGGACCTGCGCGCCATCCAGGAGCTGCTGGGCCATGAGCGCCTGTCGACCACGCAGCGGTACACGCAGCTGACCACCGCGCAACTGACGGTCGTGTACGACAAGACGCATCCGCGGGCAAAGTGAGAACGACTCGTCAATTCCCGCCATCTTCGACGGAAACCCCCTGCAATTCGACATTGTAGGTCTCAATGTTGGCACAGAAAGCCAAACCCAGGTCGCTCAGTCGTGCGTTTCTTATGTCGATGATTTCCCCCATCAGATTTGGGGTTTTAGGAGTCAGCAACCCGAGTTCTGTGGGCTTCTTCTGGTGCAGCTCGATCAAACCTTCGGAACCATGGCTGATGACATTGCACATGCTCGTCCTCCAGTACAGGTACTTGTTCTTGGTTGGCGTATCGACGCCATCTCCGTATGTGTCCTTGCATTCGAAGACCGTCTTCAGAAGCAGAAGCTCTCCCGAATTTAGATTTTTGGCGATCTGCCAGAGTTGATAGGCCTTGATCCTCTCTCCGTCGGCGGTCCCGACTTTATTCACCGCGAAAAACATTGCTTTGAGTACCTCAAGGCGGTCGGCGTCTGGGGATTCTTCGTCGATTATCCTCATCAGCTCGACCCAGGTCTGAAAACCGTATCTCTTATCAGCAAAGTCGTTCTGGATTCGCCCGGCTTCTTGAAACTTCTTGACTTCCTTGGACCATTGCTCAAGAAGTCGCCCCTTGAGCATTGCCTGCACCATTCTTCCGCTGGAGAGCGTCCAACCGGACTTGCCGGCAGCCAATGCCCCCGTCACAGTCGCAACAATGAACGGGAGCGGCTCGTTAAAGAAGTCCTCAAGGACGCTGGGATCTGGAGCTTTATGATTTCCGAATAGTCGCGTGGGTTCGCGATCAACGCAGTTTCGTTAGCCATCCTCGCCCTCGGAAATGCTCACGCATTGTCCCGTCCACGAGTTTAGAGGATTCGCAGAAGTTCTGCGAAGAAACTGGCCGGGTGGGAGACCTCCCGGCTTCGCCAATCCTCCCGCCTTGGTTTCCGAGACGCCGGTTATCCTTCCTTTGCAGTGCATTTGGCGCTAGAATCTCGGTATGGCACACACCTACGAGGAAGTTCAACAAATCGCCTGCGAACTGCCCGTGGATCAGCGCATCCTGCTGGCTAACACGCTCTGGGAGAGCGTCGAGCGCGGAGAGTTCGACGCGACCGAAGCCGAGGTCGATGCTGCTTGGGATGCGGAGATTGGACGCAGGGTTGGGGAGATCAAGGCCGGGAGCGCCGTGACCTGCTCGCTCGAAGAGGTCGCGGCTGATCTGCGCGCCATCGTCGGCCCGTGAAGGCACTTCGGATTCATGAGGGAGCCCGACGCGAGTCCAATCTCGCCACGGTTTGGTACGCCGAACGCAGTCTCCCCACTGCTCGAAGGTTCCGGGATGAGTTGCTGTCCGGCATCGCCGCTGCTGCCGCGTCTCCGCTGCGCTATCCCACGTATCTGCACGGAACGCGACGAGTTCTCCTCAAGAAATTTCCCTACTTCATTGTTTTTTTCGCTGGGCAGCAGGAGATTGCGATCGTTGCCGTTGTCCACGCCAAGCGCCGTCCTGGCTACTGGGCCAATCGCCTTTAGGAGGTTGCCCTGGTGCGGTAAGTCCTACTTAGGTGCTCATATTTAAATTCCATGGAGGCGCGATGCTCGCGACGATTCGCAGAATGGGAGACTCGTGGGGTGTCCTGATTCCCAGGCCGCTGCTCAAACAAATTGGCCTTGAGGGCCAGGCCGAGATACGGATCGAGGGCGATGCGCTGGTGTTGCGACGGCCCAAGACCGCGCCGCGCGCCGGCTGGGCAGAGGCTAGCCGGAAGGTTGCCGCAGGGGGCGACGATGCATTGGTGCTTCCCGAGTTTGCCCACGAGGCTGACGCGGAGTTGAACTGGTGAAGCGCGAGTTGGCCGTCACCCGTAGAATCAATTGCAATGCTCGACACAACTGCTCTCCGGATCATTGCCTGGCTGCGGGAGATTGGACTCTCGGTGCGGCTGGAGGCGCTGAGCGCGGATACGTTTCTGCCCGGCGTGACGCTCGCGCCGGGCGGGCTCATCGTGGACCCGGAGCGGCTGCGCTATCCCGGCGACCTGCTGCATGAGGCCGGCCACCTGGCAATCATGAAACCCTCAGTGCGCGCCGCGACCGGGCAGAACGCCGGCCCGAGCATGGGCGATGAAATCTCCGCACAGGCCTGGTCGTACGCGGCGGCTGTACACCTGGGCCTTGCGCCGGAGATCGTGTTTCACGCGGCCGGGTACAAGGGGTCCTCTGAAAATCTGATTGAGATCTACCGCGGCGGCAACGCCGGCGTGCCGCTGTTGCAGTGGATGGGGCTCACGCTGGACCGCAAGCGGGCGGCGGAGGCCGGAGCGGAGCCCTTTCCGCATATGCTGCGATGGCTGCGCGAAGAAGGGGATTGAGGCGCTCCCATCTCCTGTCCCTCCGCCGCGGCGGACGAGGGACCGGGGGCACCCGCCGGTTCCGTGACCGGGGAGTGGCAAATCACCGACATCGCGACGGGCGAATGGTCTATGATCGAATGCCGAAAGGGAATTGCCATGATCATTGCACGATGGCGTACGGTGGAATCTTCCTTATTACGCTTTCTTCCTGGAAAGAACTTGATTCATCTGGCGGCGCTTGCGCTGGTTGCCACGGCCGTAGCGGCAGGACAGACCGGGAGCGACTCGCTCATGCAGTCGTCCTCGTCCATGCGTGTCACGTTCGACGCGCGCCAGCCGGGGTTGAGCGCTCTCAGTATCGATTCGCTCAAAGGCGGCAGTTTCAGGCCCAGTCCACTGATAGACCCAGGCGCCGCGCCGGTTGCGTACGCGGTGACCACGCGCGACGGTTGGGTGCGCTACGCGGCGGCTTCAGACCCAGGGCATCCGGTGTGGGAGATGCGGTGCGTTGGCGACACGCTCACAATGCGCAGCCTGTTCCGGCCCGGCGGAGCGGCGCACGACGTGACCTTGAAGTTCGATCCGCACGTGAACCACGCCACACTTCTGGGCCACGTGACGCCTGCGGGCGATATTGCGCTGCCCGCGGTGCTGCATCTGCCGGGCATGGGGTCGCTGCGGGTCTACGCCACGGGAAGCCAGGATCCTGTGCTCCACTACGTGGCGCATCGGAATACCAACGGCATGACGCCGCTCGATCTGACCAAGCCGCTGGAGGACTATGTCTCCGTTACCTTTCCCGCGGCCTCGGCCGGGCACAGGCAGGTGGAGTACACGCTCGAAACCGCAGCCATCTATCCGGTGATTCCCGGCATGGACCCGGCCGATGCGCGCTTTGACGGCTTCCGGCGGGATTTCCTGGATATCTTCCAGCTGCATGCGGAGCTGCACGTGCTGGCCAACCATTCTGCCAGCGATGCCTGCGCCTTTACCGTTTATGAGTACGCCGACATGGCGCGCTACACGCCGGAGCTGGTGAAGGGACTGACCGCGCTCGACCTGATTCGGGAGACGCTGGATCGCTACCTGAACGGATTTATCGGCTACGGGCAGCCGGGCTACCAGATGTTCGACGCGGCGATCCAGCCTCAGCCCGCCGATCCCCATGTCTTCACCGATACCTATCCTTCGCTGCTGATCTCGGCCTATGACTACGCCGACGGCAGCGCCGACCTGCGGTGGTTCCGGCAAAACTACAAGGGCCTGCGCGCCTGGACAGAAACCCTCATGGTGACGAATGCCGACGGCAGCCAGTTGCTCGAATACCCCGGCAGCGGGATCTCCGGCTCACGGAAGGAGGGCGTGGCGGACCAGGCCGCCAACTGGTGGGATACCATCAACTTTGGCCACCAGGACGCCTATGGGAACGCGCTGGGCTACCGTGCGCTCCGAGGGATGGCCGCGCTTGCCGATCGCATTGGCGAGACGAAGGACGCAGCCCGGTACCGCGCCCGCGCGGACGCCATTCGCGCCGCGTACGCGGAGGCGTTTCTTGACCCTTCAGCACATGTGATTGTTGGCTGGAGAAGCAGCGACGGCGAGTTGCACAACTATTACTTTCCTTACATCAACGGCATCGCCGTGCGCTACGGGTTGATCGATGGCCCGCAGGCACACCAGGTAATGGACGGCATCCTGGCCAAGATGGACGAGGTCGGGTACAAGAACTTCGCATTGGGCCTGCCCGGCAACCTGGTGCCCGTCCGGCACTCCGACTATCTCAACTCGGACAACCGCTGGGGTGGATCAAAGAAGGCGGACGGGAGCGACGGTTTCGAGAACTATGAGAACGGTGGGGCCACCGGGTGCTTTGCCTACTTCATGATGGGCGCGCTGTATCATCTGGGCGAAAAAGAACAGGGCGACAAGATGCTGATGCCCATGCTGGACGCCTTTGCCAAGCAGAGTTTCACGGGGCGCGCGCCCAGCGGGCTGACCTACGACTGGAAAGACTGGCAGGGCGGTGCGCATGGGTACGAGGGCTTTCTGGTGGACAACTACTACGCGCTGCTGGCCGTTTTGGATCGCGCCGGCCTCATCGCGAAGACCCCCTAGGGCGTATCGACATATACTGACGCGCAGCGTTGCGAGCGAAAATCCGGCCAGAACCGGGGCCCCCACGGACAGGTCTTCGTCCGTGGGGTGGAGACGAGGCCGAGTCCGAGGGCTGTGGCAATCCACTGTCGAGGGCGAGAACGAAGTATGGCCGGATTTCCACCCCAGCGACGACGACCTGTCGCTGGGGACCCCGGATTTCCACCCCAGCGACGACGACCTGTCGCTGGGGACCCCGGATTTCCACCCCAGCGACGACGACCTGTCGCTGGGGACCCCGGATTTTCGCCGCAACCCGAAGGGACGGGGCCATTTTCCCCCATTTCTTCGTCGATTGTCGCTCACATACCCCGGTATGCAGCGCTCCGCTGTCCTCGAACTGGGAAAAATGGCTCCCGTCGCTGTCGTGCCAGTATATGTCGATATCTAGAAGCTGAGCTTGTTTTTGGGAAACCAGGTCAGTTGGATGGTGGTGTTGGTCACGGAGTGATTCGGGGACGGATAGGTGGGTGTGCCGGTCGCGTAGATGGGCGCATTCCAGTGCTCGTAATCAAAGTTGCCGTTCACTTCAAAGTCCCGGCCAATGCGCTTGACGACCTGGAAGGCGATGTCGTTGAGCGTCGTGCCGCCGGGGATGAAGTAGGTTGTGGCCTTCTGATTGCGGGCCGAGACCTGTATCCACTCGTTGCCGCTGAGGTGATAGGTGAGCCACGCCTGGCCGCCCTTGGCGCCGCGGCCGATCCAGTCGCCGAACATCTGGCCCTTGTTGGTGTAGCCCTGGCGCTGAATCGCTTCGTAGTACATGAAGCGGCCGTACTGGCTGGCCGTGCCTGAACTCGATGGGTCGGTGGAGGCGGCTTCCACGCGCAGATCGAGCTTGGGAATGCCGGGAAAATGAGACAGATAAATGCCGGGCCGGTAGGCGGCGCGGCGGGGCGCGTCGATGGGCGAGACGTCGTCGTGGACTTCAGAGTCCGAATAGAGAGTGAGCCAGTTGCGGACCCAGGGCAGGCGGTAGGAGAAGTCGAAGGCGCCAAAGCGGGCGCCGGGGTCGCGGGTGCTGTCCTTGATGGTGCCTTTGGGCGCGGCGAAGCTGAAAAAGCTGCGCAGGAAGCTGTGCAGGTTGATCGGCTCATGGCCCTTTCCGCCCCAGATGACGGTGCGCTCGAAGCCGAATTCGAGGTCGGGGGTGGGGCGGAAGCTGAGCTTCTCGACGTGGACCCAGGGATCGTTGGGGAAGAGATGCCCCTTGAGCGAGCCGACCAGGAACTGGTAGCGGAAGGGACCGGTCAGATAGGAGAGGCCGGGAACATGGAGCGGCTCGACGCGATCGATGTGGAAGGCGTAGATGTTTTCGGCGTTGTTGGAGTAGGCCATGCTGCCGCCCTGCCCTGGTCCGAGCCACTCGTCCTGCTTGCCGAAGGAGATTTCGTGATTGAGGACGTGGGCTGAGGCGTATGCCTCCATGACGCGGCCGGTGGTGGTGGTGGCGATAGGGCCGGCGGGGATGGTGGCGAGCAGGTTGACCGGCATGGGGGTGCAGTTTGGGCCGGTGCCTCCGGCTGCCCAGCAGGCGGAATTGAAGAAGCTGTTGGTCTGGTCAATGGTGGTGGAGAGGAAATTGGCCAGCGCGGCGTTGTATCCGGCGCCGGAGGGTGCGCCCTGAAATTCGCCGCGCGCGTAGATGAGGAAACGCCCTGCCGAGGCGTAACCGCTCATGCCGGAGTAGTCGTTGAATCCACTCTGGTAGGGCCGGCCGTAGTCATTGATGACGGTGGAGCCGAGGTGGTAGCTGTCGCGCAGCGGGGTGCCGCTGATGGCGCGCTCGACGGAGTAGACAGACTCGACGCGGGTATGGCCCTTGAGAGTGCCGCAGGGGCCGGATACGTCGGTGTGCAGTTCGCGGGAGAGCGACTCGTAGATGCCTTCGGCTTCGTCGGTGGCCGGGCCGGGGTCGGCGTCTTCGATGCGGGCGCCGGCTTCCTCAAGCATGTGGTCGATGCTGGCGCGGGTGTAGGGGCGCTCGTTCAGGTAGACGGTGTCCAAAAAGCCGAGGCCGTAGAGGCGCCAGATGGCGGGATAGACCCAACTGTCGATGGGGATGTAGGGCGAGTCAAGCTGGGAGGGCTCGCAGACGGATTGCGGCCGGCTGGGATCGGCGGCTACTGGACTGGCGACCTGCGGGGCGGCGGCCGGCGCCTCCGCCGACAGCGAGCTGGCGCTTACAAAACAGAGTCCTGCCGCGACAATCGCGCTTTTGAGGACAGGATGCAGGGCCAAACGTCCGCTCACCTTCATTTACCCACTTTATCACCGGAGGAACCGCGGGCCGGCAGGAAAAATACGCTGCAGCGGCCCGCAGGGGTGGAGTTTTGATTTCAAAATGAAGGACTTGGGCTATAGCAGTTTCGGAACTACTGTAGACCGGAAGCGCGAGCTTAAGTGGCTTTTTTCTCAAGAAAAAGCCACCCTGCACACCGTCAATGAGGACCACACAAATTCCGAAACTGCTCTAAGCGGCCCGCTTTGGGCTGCGCGGCCGGGCCGGCCCGGCACGGCCGCTGGCGCGGGGGAGGCGGTTGTGCGTTAAGCGTCAAACGCGGACGGGTCCAGCCCTTTGCCGATGAGGTAGTTCTGCATACTCTGGATGGGATCTGCGGGTTCCGACAGGCGGCAATCAATCAGCGTGGGCCCGTTGCCCTTGCGGGCGTGGGTGATGGCCTCGGTTGCGACTCGGTAGACGGCAACAACATCGCTACCGTCAACGTGGATCACGGGCAGGGCATGGCCTTTGCGTTCGATCAGCGCGGCCTGGCCAACGGCCGGCTCAACCTTCATCTGGGGACGGCTGAGAAAGACGAATAGGATGGGCAGGTTTTCATGGGCGGCCCGGGTGACGGCGCTGAGCCAGGCGGGCTGTGCGGCGGGCTTCTGGCTCGAAAACAACAGGGCGATCTGCTGGGTTCCATTTGCCGCCGCGGCGTGACGCAGGGCTTGCGGGAAGGTTGACACGATGGCCGGCGCGGGATTGATGGCCTTGAATGCGCCGTCGGGCCAGAGAGCGGGCGCGACGACGTCGTGGGCAACCAGGTCAATGGCGGCGCCCACGGCGGCTGCTTCGTGGCCGAGGATGGAGTCGGCCGCGCGGCGGGTTTTCCGTTGCGCCTGCTCGGCGAGTCTGCGGCACTCGACCATGGCGGTGTAGAGGGCGAGCAGTTTGCGGTTGGAGATGAGGGCGAAGCCCTTGTTGGCGGCTGCGAACTCCCGCATGGACATGGTCTTGGTTCGTGACGTCATCGGTGATGCGATTGTAAACGGGGCGGGGAAGGCGCGGAGGTCTTCCCTGTTGAGATTTCAATCGGTTTGCTCCGCGGCATCAATTGAGTGGCGTGGCGTTGCGCTGGTCGAGGGTGAGCGAGTTGGCGCCGGCCTTGAGCTCGACGGCCTGCTCCCAGACCAGCGGTTGCTTGTTGAATACGGCGGAGATCATCAGGTAGTAGGTGCCGGGGGGCAGTCCGGGCAGAGTGGCGGTGCCGGCGGCGTCGGAGCGGATGCCGGAAGCTGCGTCGGCGTTGATGGCGGCCATGATCCTGGGGCAATCGGGCGTGTGCGTGCCGCAGGCGATGCCCACATACTTGTAGGGCGAAGTGCCTGGAGGCACGGTTACGCTGCCGATGGCCAGCGCGTTGGCATAGCTGTGGCGGAGCAGCACGTAGGGCCGGTTCGCGAGCGGATTGGGCGTGCCGGGAGGCGCGGCGAGTCCGGAGACGATGGAGAGGACAGCGTTGCCGAGCGGCGCGGCGGGCGTGGAGAGCCGGCCGGCGTTATTGCTCGCGCCGGCACTCGGGCTTGCGGCAGCCATAGCCGCAGTCGTTCCGCCCGTGGCCGGGATCTGCTGGCTGGGCGCGAGGGCGGCCAGGTTGCAGGTGAGCTCCATGGGCGCGAAGGTGAAGTCGCCGTCGTCGTTTTGGCCGGTGGTCACGCGGCCATGCACCTGGTAGGGGCCGGTGCCGGGATCGAGCGAGCCATCAGCGCGGAAGGCGAGGTGCAGCGGGTGATCGGGCGCGTCGACCTTGATGGAAGAGGCTGCGCCGTCGGCGATGACCGTGTACGGGTAGGCGCGGGCCGCGTCCGGGCCGCAGCCAAGAATGACCGACTCGGGAAAGAACTGCACGCTGAAGCCGGTGGAGGCAGCGTAGATTCCGTGCATGCGAATGCCGGGCGGCGTGGGCGCGCCTTTGTCGCCGCCGAACATGGTCTTCAGCAGGTCAGTCTGCATGGTTTGCGCGCCGACGCTGGCGCCTTTTGAGGAGAGATTGAGCGCCGGGCAGGTGGCGTGGCGGGGCGCGAAGACCGTGTGGCCGTTGTTGGCATTGCCTTGCACGCGATTGCCCGCCGCATCGTAGAGATTGCCATATTGATCCTTCTGCGTGGCGCCCGTGCCGACGGCCCCGCCCACATAGCCGCTGGCGATGACGCCGTTGATGGTGACCGGGCCGGCGCCGGTGATGGTGCCGTCAGCGTGAAGCGTGAGCACCAGCGGCCGGGGCGTGGTGTTGATGGTGAGCGTGGGGCGCGTGCTCTTGAAGTCGAGGGTATAGGCCTCCTGGTTGGGTGAGAGATCGCCGCAGTTGACCAGCACGCCGCCATCGATGAAGTCGAGACGCCAGTGGCCCGGGCCCTCAAACACGCCCGCCATGGTGGGGCCGGGCGCGGGCTGCTTGTCTGCGCCCGGCAGCACACCGGAGAGCATCTGGCCGAACGCGCCCAACAGCGCGTTGCCGGTGCAACTGGCCGGCAGCCGGCCTGAGGTGACGCAGCGGCGGATTTTGCGGTCGTCAGCCGAGACGGGCTTTTCCGGCTGGCCATAAGGAGAAGCGGCCGGCGCGGTGGCGGCGTTGAGCTGGTCTTCAGCTTTTTTGGCGTTGGCGTTGTAGGTATCCTGCTGCTTTTGCTGGAAAGCCTTTGCAGCGGCAAGCTGTTTGGCGCTGGGCTGGGTGCAAGTGGGGAGCAGTTTTTTCAGAGCGCCGCGGGCCGCGTAGGTATACGACATCATGCCGTTGGCGAGCACCTTGTCCGGATGGCCAACCATGCAGGTAGCTGTATCGCTCAGGTCGCGAACGTTGCAGTTCTCCACGAAGATGTGCTCGCCATTGCAGATGTAGGTGGGACCGATGGGGATGTCCTGCGCATGCGCAACGGCGGTGAATGCGGTGAGCAGCGCGAGAACGAGATGGAGCGGGAAGGCGCGGCGCGAGCGGAGAGCGAGGGACGAAGCCATGGGACCCCCTGGAGTTGTCGAACGCCGGCAGCATCGCCGTGACGATGAGATGGAAGGAAGACTGCGCGTGCGCTCTTGGGGAAGAGAAGCCCATGGTAGAACGGGGCGGCTGGAAAGGGCAAGCGCTGTTTGCGCGAGCGCAGTCGGTGAGGCGGCTGAGCATCAACGGGGCTCACGCGGCTTTCACAAGGAGCGGAGCGAGTGCTAGGGTAAATCGGATATGAGTTCAGCAACGGCGGATGTGTTGGGCGAGATCGGGCTCGCGGTTCCGGTTCACGAACTGGCGGCGAAGACCTGGGACGCGATTGTGGTGGGCGCGGGGCACAACGGACTGGTGTGCGCGGCCACGCTGGCGCGCGCAGGTAAGAGGGTGCTGGTGATCGAGAGCAGGCAGCGCGTGGGCGGGGCGTGCACGATCGAGGAGCCATTTGCGGGCGTGCGCATGTCTCCGTGCGCGTATCTCGCCGGGCTGCTGCATCCGCTGGTGCTACAGGAACTGGAGCTCGAGCGGCGCGGCTACGTGTGGACTCCGGCGGTGAACGGGTTGTTTGTGCCCTTCCTCGACGGCACGAGCATTCAACTCTGGGACGATGACGTCCGCTGCGAGGCCGAGGTGCGCAGGCTGGCTCCGGGCGATGTGGAGGGCTGGCGCGCCATGGGCGCGGTGATTCGCCGCCTGCGCGATGCGCTGCGGCCGCCGGGCGCGGGCGATATGTGGGTTGGCGAACCGCCTACGCGGGAGCAGATTGAGGAGCGGCTGGGCGCGGACGAGGAGGCGCGCGCGGTGTTGTTTGACTGGTCGATGGCCGAGTTTGTGGAGCGCTATGTGCAGGACGAGCGCTTGCAGTGCGCGTACCTTGGCCAGGGCGTGATTGGCACCAATGCCAGTCCGTTCGACAAGGGCACGGCGTCGATTCGCTTTCATCACTCGTCGGGCCGGCTCGGTGGCATGGCCGGCATGTGGGGCTATGTGCGCGGCGGCATGGGCATGGTGTCGTTCTATATGTGCGATGCGGCGCGCGAGGCTGGTGCGACGGTGGTTTCCGGCTTGCCGGTTGCGCGGATTGTGCCCGGCGAGGGCGTGGAACTGGAGAGCGGCGAACGCATCCGAGCGCGGGTGGTGGTGTCGAATGCAGACCCGCGGCGGACGCTTGGGCTGCTGGGCGCCGACGCCGATGCAGGATGGCGCTCTCAGGTAGAGCGGGTTCCCATGGAGGGCTGCACCGTGAAGCTCAATGTGCATCTGCGCGAGCTGCCGAATTTCACAGCGCGGCCCGGCGTGAATGAGCCGCATCACTACGGACAGATCAATGCACCGCTCAGCAAGGACGAATGGAAGGCCGGATTTGCGGCGGCGCGGCGCGGCGAGCTGCCTGAGCACTTGTGGTGCGAGCTCTACTTTCAGAGCGCGCACGATCCATCGATTGTTCCCGCGGGCGAGCACACCATGAGCGTGTTTGCGCAGTATGTGCCGTACAAATTTGCGCATGGAAACTGGAATGAGCGGCGCGACGAAGTGCGTGCCTTGGCGATGAAGTCGCTGGCGCGGTTCTGCTCGAACATGCCCGACGCGGTGTTCGACGCACAGGTGCTGGGGCCGCCGGATATCGAAGAAAAAGTCGGCCTGACGGGTGGACATATCTTTCAGGGCGAGTGTCTGCCGCCGTATATGTGGGCCAACCGGCTGAGCGCGCGCACGCCGATGAAGGGCGTGTATCTGTGCGGCGCAGCCACGCACCCCGGAGGCAGCGTGATCGGCATCAACGGGCGCAACGCGGCGATGGCGGTGCTGAAGGACATCAATAAGAATTAGCTTCTGCGGCGCGCGCACGCTCTGCTATGCTGCGCCGTACATGGCTTCCTCTCCAGCGCTCAAGCGAGGCATCCGGTTCCGTGACCTGGTGCTGTTCTACGTAGTGGTGGTGCTCAGCGTGCGCTGGACGGCGTCTGCTGCGAACGCCGGGCCCAGCATCCTGGTGGTCTGGATCGCCGCGCTCTGCTGTTTCTTCATTCCGCTTGCAGCCAGCGTGATGGAGCTTTCCTCGCGGCATCCGGAAGAGGGCGGCATCTACGTGTGGACGCGCGAGGCCTTCGGCGATTTTGCCGGGTTTATCTGCGCGTGGACGTACTGGATGAGCAACCTGCCATTCTTTGCCGCGGTTCTCTATTTTGGCGCGGCATCGGCTCTGTTTGCCTTTGGTCCGCGCGCGCAGGCGATCGGCAGCAATCCACTCTATTACGTTCTTTTCGCCGGCTTCTGGCTGGCTGCGATTACGCTGCTCAACATGCGCGGCGTCGATGTGGGCAAGTGGCTGAACAATATTGGCGCGCTGGGCAGCCTGCTACCGCTCTCGGCGCTGATGCTGCTGGGCCTGGTTTGTTACTGGCGGTTTGGGCCGGCGATTCACCTGACCGGCGCGAGCCTGGTTCCGCACTGGTCGCTCGACAACGCGGTCTTCTGGTCGAGCGTCTTCTTCGCCTTCAGTGCCGTTGAAGCTGCGTCGGCGATGGGCGATGAGATCCAGAATCCGCGGCGCAATGTTCCGCTGGCGCTGCTGGTGGGCGGCTGCATTCTGACGGTCGGCTACATTGGCGGCACTGCGGCCTTCCTGTTCACCCTGCCGGCGCAGGCTGTGGGCGGCCCGGACGGATTTGTGAACGGCATTCACCTGATGGCGGCGCGTCTGGGCCTGGGATGGATGCTTGCCCCGCTGGCGCTGCTGGTGGCGCTGAACGCAGTGGGCGGCGCGGCTGCCAATCTTTCATCGACGGCGCGGCTGCCGTTTGTGGTGGGGGTCGATCGCTACCTGCCGCCTGCGTTTGGATGGATTCATCCGCGCTGGCGCACGCCATGGGTGGCGATTGCCGTATATGGCGCGGCGGGGATAGTGGTCGCGCTGCTGGGGCAGGCGGGAACGACGGTGCGCGGAGCGTACAACGTGCTCGTCAGCATGTCGGTGATTTCGCTGTTTCTGCCGTATCTTTTTCTGTTCTCCGCGATCATTCGCATGCAGAGCCGCGTAGCGGGGCCGGAGGTGCGCCGGGTGCCGGGCGGAAGGCCGGTGGCGATCCTGCTGGCGACGGTGGGGTTGGTGAGCACGGCGGCAACGATTGTGCTGTCGGTGATTCCCGGCAGCGATGAGGCGAACAAGCCGCTGGCCGTGGCCAAGGTGTTGGGAGCGACGCTGGTGCTGGTGGGCGCGGGAGTGGGAATGTTTGTGGTGGGACGGGTCAGGGGACGCGGATTGGCGAATCAGCAAGTCAGCTAGGCAGCTTGAATCGCGCGAGCAACGGCTACGTCGAATAATCCGCGTTGATGTGGATGTACTCGACGGTCAGGTCGGTGGTCCAGAAGACGCAGCTGCCCTCGCCCTGATGCAGCTGGATGTTGATCGCAAACTCAGGCTGCGCAATGTAATCGTGGGCGCCCTTCTCGTCGAACTCAACGGCGCGTCCGCCGTCGCGGCAGATTTCGAAATCGCCGAAGCGGATGTCGATGCGGTTGGGATCGACCTCAGCGCCGGAGTAACCGATGGCGGCCATCAGGCGTCCCCAGTTGGGATCGTTGCCGGCCCAGGCAGTCTTGACTAGTGGAGAATGGGCGATGGCCTTGGCGATCTTGAGCGCGTCGGCATCGGTTGCGGCGCCGTCAATGTGGAGTTCGACGACGTGCGTGATCCCCTCGCCGTCGGCCACGATCTGCCGCGCCAGTGAGGTGCAGACATCGGTGAGGGCGCGGGCGAAGTCGCTGTTGCCGGCGCCGATGGAGACGCCGCTTGCGCCCGAGGCCAGCAGCAGAACCGTGTCGTTGGTCGACGTGTCGCCGTCGACGGAGATGCGGTTGAAGCTGCGGTCGATGGCCGCGTTCAGATACTCCTGCAACACGGCCGGCGCGATCTCCGCGTCGGTCAGGATGTAGACCAGCATGGTGGCGTGCGGCACCAGTTGCGGGTGGATCATGCCCGAGCCCTTGCCCAGTGCGACGATGCGGACTTCGCGGATTGTGCCATCCGCATCTGTCGCATCGAAGCGGGAGAAGGCGGTCTTCTCGACCAGGTCGGTGGTGAGGATGGCCTGCGCCACTTGCTGGAAGTAGTCGAACTCCGCGCCAAGAGAGGTTGCCAGCGCGGGCAGCACGGCGATGAGCTTCTCCGCTGGCAGCGGCACGCCGATGATGCCGGTGGAAGACGGAAATACTTCATCCGCATCGCAGCCGAAGACCTCCGCGGCGGCTTCACAGGTGGCGCGCGCGGCGCGCAGGCCGGGCTCGCCTGCAGCGCAGTTGGCGTTGCCGGCGTTGATGGCGACCACGCGCACGCGGCCGCCTGTGGCGCGCAGGTTTTCCTTGTCGACGATCAGCGGCGCGGCAGTGACGCGGTTGGCGGTGAAGGCAGCGGCAGCGCTGGCCGGCTCATCGGCAACGATGAGGGCAAAGTCGGTGCGGCCGCTCTTTTTGAGACCGGCCTTGGTGGCGCCGAACTGGAAGCCGCGAGGGAGCAGGATTTCGGATACGTCGGACATGGTGGTTGACCCATTTAATCTATCAGGTGGGCGTAGGCCGGGGACTAAGAGACTAGGGACTAAGGGACTGAGGGAATGACCGAGGCGAATGAGAGCGAGTTTCTGGAGCTGCGTGAGGTGAACGTGGCGCGCGGCGAGCGGGTGGTGCTGTACGACGTGAACCTGACCATCCGCACCGGCGAGCATGTGGCTATTCTGGGGCCGAATGGGTGCGGCAAGTCGACGCTGATCATGGCCATCAGCTGCCAGGTCTACCCCATCGTCCGGCCGGGGATGGTGGTGCGCATCTTTGGCCGCGAGCGCTGGGACCTGACGCAGCTCAGGCAGCACTTCGGCGTGGTGGCGGCGGACCTGCCGGGCGAGCGGACCGCGGTGACGACGGGCCTGGATGCGGTGACGGCGGGGTTCTTTTCGGCCTCGACGCTGTGGCCCAATCTGCATGTGACCAAGCAGATGCGGGACCGGTCGTGGGAGGCGCTGGAGCGCATGGAGGCGACCCACCTGGCCAGGCAGCTGGTGGGCGAGATGTCGGCCGGCGAGAAGCGGCGTATTGTGATTGCGCGCGCGCTGGTGCACAGGCCGAAACAGCTTCTTCTTGACGAGCCGTCGAACGCGCTGGACCTGGCCGCGCAGCGCGAGCTGCGCGAGACCATGCGGCGGCTGGCGCGGGAGGGCACCGGCCTGGTGCTGGTGACCCATCACCTGGGCGATATTCTGCCCGAGATTGAGCGCGTGATCCTGATGCGCGGCGGGCGCATTGTGGGCGACGGACCGCGCGCGGAGCTGCTGACCGAGCCGCGGCTGAGCGAGCTGTTCAACACGCCGGTGCGAATTGGGCGCGATGAACAGTGGCTGCATAGCTGGTGAAAAAAGACAGGGACCAAGGGACCAGGGACTGAGGGACTAGACGCCGGAGTTTGGCGCGATTCAAGGCGTTGGTTGTGGTACCATCCGGGCAACTGGCTCCCGCGCGAGCGGGCGCGGAGGTGAACCATGGTCGATGTTTCACGGCGCAGTTTTTTGAAGACGGGACTTGCGGCGGGCGCGCTGGCCGGCGCTGCCACGCTCCAGGCCGAGCGCAAGACGGCGACCGACTGGGTCGCGCTGGGCCGATCCGATGTTAAAGTCACGCGGCTGGCCTTTGGCACCGGCACCATGAGCGGCCAGGTGCAGCAGAGCCTTGGCCAGGATGGGTTCACGCGGCTGGTGCGCTATGCCTACGACAACGGCATTCGATTTTTTGAGACGGCCGAGTCCTATGGCGAGTCGCCGCGGATGCTGGGCGTGGCGCTCAAGGGCCTGCCCCGCGAGAGCTACCGCGTGATGCACAAGGTGACCACGTTTCATCCGGTCGATCCCAATCAAAAGCTCGACGAGCTGCGCCGGGTTGCGGACATGGAGTACATCGACATCATGCTGCTGCACTATCAGCACTCGCCCACCTGGGTTGAGGACACGCGGCACTGGCAGGATGCAATTCTGGCGGCGGAAGAGAAGAAGACCATTGTGAGCCACGGCGCGAGTGTGCACGGGCTGCCGGCGCTCAGGCTGGTGCCGGGGAACCAATGGCTCGACGTGGCCATGATCCGCTGCAACCACAAGGGCACGCGCATGGATGCCGAGGTGCCCGACGCGCCCATGCCCGGCAATGTCGATGAGGTGGTGGCCCATATCCGCCAGGCCAAGAAGGAAGGCATGGGCGTGATCAGTATGAAGCTCGTCGGCGAGGGCGCATTCAACCACGAAGACCGGCAGAAGGCGATGCGATTTGCTTTCAAGACGGCCGGCGTGGACTCGGTGACCGTGGGCTACAAAAACACGGCGGAGATTGACGAGGCGATTGCGAATTTGAATCTGGCGCTGGCTTAGCCGAGCGAGTCGGCGAGTCAGCCGGTCAGCGAGTCAGCGCCGGAGCGGGCGCTTGACGTGTGGCGCCGGTTGCGCTACTTTCTCCTTACACGGGAAAGGAGGTTGATCCAGCTGATGAAGATTGATTGTTCCAGATGCATCGTACGTGAGGTGACTGAGGCCTAGGGCATCGCGCCCCAGACCCCATAAGCCCCTGCGGAAAAGATCAACCGCCGGGCTCCTTGGCACTCGCGGCAGCGCGATGGCCTTAGTCCAATCCCAACAGTCTACCGGCAGCGGCCTGAGCAGAGCGCTCAGGCCGCTGTTGTTTTTGGCTGGTATCTCTTGGGATTGGCTCGCGTATGCATTGTGCGGCGTGGAGTGGGAATGGTCGGCAAGGGTGGGGTTTCAGCCAACTGACGCCAAGCCCCGTTCAGGGCACAAAGCCACGATGAACGGGGCAGAGCCTCTCAAAGCCCTTGGAGCTTCGGGGGGACTTGCGGGCCCCTCGCCGCAGTTAAGCGCGCGCCGCGAACTTTCGCCGAGCCATGCCGGCAAAACCCAACAGGCCGCTGCCCAAAAGCAGCAGCGTGCTCGGTTCGGGAGTAATCGTGGCGGGAAGCTGATAGGAGAGATTGTCGGTCTCAAAGGGATTGCTTGTGGAGGAAAACGTAATGGACGTGATGTCCTGGCCAAAGATATCCACGTACGCCACTGAATTTCCCCAGTAGGTATGAGTATTCCCATCGTATAACTCGTTACCGGTATAGGTCGCAAGCAGTGTGGCGCCGTCGTAGATCTTCACAGTGTTATCTGCGTCCGGAGATCCCCAGAGGAAGCCGACGTAGTCCACGGGCTTCGAGAAGCTGACCGTAAAGGCATCGCCGGGTTGGGCGTCGATCCAGTTTCCGGTCCCCCCAGGGTTGGTGTCCTGGTTGAAGACGTAGCTCCCGGAGTAAGTGGCATAGCCCGCAGGGTCAGTCGTGTTCGGGGTCGAACCATCGTAGGTGATGGTGCTGGTGAGGTTCGCCACGCTGCTGGTGGTTGCGCCATAGTTCACGGTAAAGCTGGTTGCGTGCGCCAAGACCGATGCGCCTGCAAGAAGAGCGCAAACAATTGCAAAGTTTCTGTTCCTCATAAGTGTGAATGACCTCTCGTTCGTATTTCGTAGAGCAAATTTGAAACCCGCAAACCCGTACGATCAATGCGAAATTCAACGTCGGAATCAAGGGAGAAGCTATTACTGCGTACATGCAATCCAGTCTCCAAACTAATGAGGGCAATAAACAGGAACTATTGGCTTCGTCCTGAATAGGTATGCAATGTTTTGCGCTCGAAGTGGATAATCTCTTCTCATCGGGAAGGACGGGTTGAGAGATGCCACCTCCCCAGCCCCGAAATGGGGACAAAGGGCGCCCGGCGGAGAGTGGGGAATGATCGGCAAGGAGGGCATCAATCTGGCCCCGTGCCCCGCTCGTCGCATAAAGCCGCGCTGAACGGGGCCGAGCCTCTCAGCGCCTTGGATCTCGGGGGAGTTGCGGACCATCCGCCGGCTGCTGTTTTCAGGGCGACCGCAGGAGGGCATTTGGGGGATGGGGGCGTGTTTCTCTGCGCCCCTCTGGGGCGCGATGGCGATTTGTTGCTTGTTTCCCGGGGCGGCGTCCGCCGCGGCGGACTTGCCCCGGGGCTATTTTCGATCAGTCCTTCCGGGACCTCAGACGATTGCCCTGCCGTCACTTTGAGGGGCTGTCGGCTAGGCGGGCGCTGCGGTAGACTTGGACCCAATGCGGGTATTTGGGATTGATTGCGGGACGGAGATTACCGGCTTCGGCGTGGTGGAGTCCCAGGACACCGGGCGGGAGCGGCGGCTGGTGATGAAGGCCATGGGGGCCATCCGGCTGAAGAAGGCGCACTCGACGGCCGAGCGGCTGGAGCAGGTGTTCCGCGAGCTGAGCAGGGAACTGGAGCAGTGGACGCCGGACACGGTGGCGATTGAGGAAGTTTTCTACTCCGTGAACCCCAAGAGCGCGCTCAAGCTGGGCCAGGTGCGCGGGGTGGCTCTGCTGGCCGCGGCCACGCACAAGCTGCCGGTGGCCGAGTATGCGCCGCTGAAGATCAAGTCGAGCGTGGTGGGCTACGGGCTGGCGAAAAAGGAGCAGGTGCAGTTTATGGTGGCGCGCCTGTTGGAGCTGAGCGAGGTTCCCGAGCCGCCGGATGCAGCCGACGCGCTGGCCATTGCCATCTGCCACATTCACACCGCGCAGACGCTGGCGGCACAGGCGGTGGGGCGATGAGGTCGGCGTTTCTGCGGCTTGCGGTGGCCGCAATGGCGCTGGGTTTGCTCGCACCGGCTGTCCAAGCGCAGGCTGCGGACTCCGGCGCGACGATCGTCGTCGACTACTCGAACCCTGGGCTGACGCCGGCGCACTGGGTGCTGCGGCTCGCTCCCGATGGCAGCGGGCACTTCCGCTCTGAGCGGGGCAAGGCGCCGGTGAGCGATCCCCAGCAGTTTGAGCCGGCCAACGTGGACCGCGACGTTCAGTTGAGCGCGGAGTTTGCCGGGCACGTCTTTCAACTGGCCCACCAGCACAATCTGTTCAACGCGCCCTGCGAGAGCCACTATAAGGTCGCTTTCCAGGGATGGAAGAAGATCAGCTACAGCGGGCCTGACGGGGCAGGCTCCTGCACCTTCAACTTTGCCAAGGACAAGGACATGCAGTGGCTGGGCGAGTCCATGGTGGCGGTGGCGGGGACGATTGTGGAGGGGGCGCGGCTGGAGACGCTCTTGCAGCACGACCGGCTGGGACTGGACCGGGAGACCGAGTTCATGATGGATGCGGCCAAGGACGGGCGGCTGATGGAGTTCTCGACGATCAAAGGAATCCTGGAGCGGCTGGCGGGCGATCCGGAGGTGCTGGACCGGGTGCGCAAGCGAGCGCGGACGCTGCTGGCGCGGGCGGATGGGTAACGGGACGGAATCGACGCGATTGAGTCCTACGCGGCCGGATAAATGGGCCGGAAACAGGATTTTGGAGTAACTTTGCAGGTGGGGTTGTGTCCAATAGAGAGCAAGGTTGCCCTGCGGGGTGGTTCGTGGCCCGCACGGGCGGCGATGGGAAGGCGGGACTCGATGAGCAGCAAACGGCAGAGTGTTGAGGATCGCGGCGGAACGGCCGGGTGGAGCAGGGGCGCCTGGGTGCTGGGATTGGCGGCGGCGCTGGCGCTGGCTCCGGGTTTGCGCGCCGACGACGCGGGCAATGGTGCACGGGCGGTGCGGCTGAGCAGCGTGGATGGGCAAGTACAGATAGAGCAGGGCAAGCAGGTGATTGCGGCTGCTGCTGTTGCGAATGCGCCGCTGTTTGAAGGCACGCGCATTACGACTGCCGATGATGGCCGGGCGGAGATTCAGTTTGAAGACGGCAGCGTGGCGCGCCTGTCGCCCAACAGCGCCGTGACGCTGAACGTGCTGCGCGGCAATGGCACGAGCGGCGATGCGGAGATTGAGCTGAACGGCGGCCTGGGCTACTTTGAACTGCAGGCAAGCGGGCAGGCGGGAGCGATCCGCGTGCGCTTTGCGGAGAGCGTGGTGGCCGCGAGCGGCTATACGGTGATGCGCGTAAACCTGGACAACCCGCCGGGCGAGCTGGCGGTCTTTTCCGGCAATGCGCACCTGGAGCGCGGCACCGCGGTTTCAGTGGACGTGCATGGCGGCGAGAGCATTGCGCTGACCGGGAGCGCGTCGAATCCCTACACGCTGAATGAGAACATTGAGCCCGATTCGTGGGACTCGTGGAACTCGGACCGCGACCAGGCGCTGACTGCGGAGGCCGCGTCGGCGACAGGAGCGACGCAGAATTACTCTGACAGCAGCAACCCGGCATGGAACGATCTGGATGCCAACGGGAACTGGTACAACGTTCCCGGCCAGGGCAACATATGGTCGCCGTATGACGCTTCCGATCCGGGCTGGGACCCGTATGGCAGCGGCTACTGGATGAACTCGCCCGGCTATGGATACATGTGGGTATCGGGCAACTCATGGGGCTATCTGCCCTACCAGTGCGGCATGTGGAACTGGTATGACAGCTTTGGCTGGGGCTGGGCTCCGGGGATGGGCGGATGCAGTCCGTGGTGGGTCCGCGGCGTTTATTTCGGGCCCAACATCGGCCGCGGCTTTGGTGGCTACCGGCCGCCGATGCGTCCGTTTCCGCCGCGGCGTCCGCTGGGCGGCGGCAGAGATCTGGTTGCGGTCAATCGCCATGTGATGCCTGTGACCGGCTCGCTGCCGGAGCGGGACAGGGCAGGTGTAGTGACCATTGCCGGACACTCGGTGATGCCGCTGCATCCGCTAGGCCCGCGGCCGGTGTATGACCACTCAGCTTCTGGCTTTGTGAATCGCACGGTGGTGACAAACGTCGGCGGCGCGCCGCTTTCCGGCCAGGGCCGCGTGGCTGGCCCGACGTTTGGCGTGAGCCGGCCAGGTTTTGTGCCGGCGCCGGGCGCGCGCCCGGCCGGCAATGCTCCACGCAGTGCACCTGCAAGCGGCCCAAGCCGTGCGCCCAGCAGCGCTCCGGCTCCACGCGGTGGCGGCGGATTCAGCGGCGGCGGTGGCGGGGCTCCACACGCTTCGGGCGGCGGTGGTGGTCACCATTGAGACGGCTGAGTTAAGACAAATGAACTGATTGACACCGATGGCTGCGGCGGGGAGGGCTTCTCATGAAGCTTTCCAGCCGTGGCCATCATCGCTTTTTGCTCCGACTTATCCGCGCATCGGATAACTGCGGAGTTAGAGCAGTTCTCCAATTCATGTGCTCTGTTTAGTTGCGTGCAAGGTGGCTCTTTCTTAAGGAAAAAGCCACTTATCATCGTGCTTTCGATGTGCAGCAATTGGAGAACAGCTATAGATGATTGAGGAGTTCAATAACTAGGGCAAACAGCGAGGCCGCCCCATTTACTCGGGCGGCCTTGCTGGTTATAGCTTCCGGACTAAATTACTGCCGCAAGCGGCGGTGTTTGGCGCGGTAGATTGCACGCGAGGTGTGGTTGAGCCGGTGGTTGAGCCGGACGCGGTCAAAGCGGGTGAGGCGGCCATGGCCGGCGAAGCGCATGTGGCGCTCCTGGCGGCCGATGGAGGCTTCGCGCCGCTCCAGGCGCGCTCCCTGACGGGCGTTGAGCCTTCCAGTGTGAATGCCCTGGGCGATGCGCTGTTGCTGATGCGCGCGTCGCTGGTTGATGGGGACGGCGTGGTTTTGGGCGGGCTGCGGAGCGGCTTGAGCAAAACCAAGGGTTGAAGTCAGCGCCAGAAGTCCGACGCCAAGTAGAGATACTCGCATGGGTGTTCTCCCCGGAGGCGGTGGTTTTGGTTTGCTGCTTTGTGCCGTTCCGCGCTCACATCCATGCAGACACGGGGTTAGTGGGAGTGTTGCGAGGAGTTTTGTCGGTATCAATCTTTCGATGGAGAACGTTATCTCGATAAGTCGCAGGTAAGTGGATCAGTTATTCGGCTCGTTGACTAACCTGAAGAGCGCGCCAGAGAGCAGCGAGAGCTTCAATGGAGAGAGCTTCAGCGCGGGCGCGGCGATCGATTGCAGCCTGTGCGAGCGCGGCGGTGATGGCCGCGGATGGAATGCCGGCGGCGCGGAGATTGTTGACCAGCATTTTGCGTTTTTGCGCGAAGGCTTTGCGGATGAAGGGCGCGAACGTCGCTTCTTCCACGCCAAGCTCGGCAAAGCGCGGGGCAAAGCGCCAGCGGAAGACGGCGGAGTGAACGTCTGGCGGCGGCGTGAAGGCCGAGGGCGGGAGCACGAAGAGCTGTTGCGCGGGGCCGTACATCTGCACGGTGACGGAGAGCAGGCCGTAGTCGCGTGAACCGGGCTCGGCGGTGATGCGCTCGGCCACTTCGCGCTGCACCATGAGTGCGGAGCGATCGAGTGCAGTGTGGCTCGCGGCGAGCTTGAGCAGGATCTGCGAGGTGATGTAGTAGGGCAGGTTGCCGAAGACGAGCAGGGGCTGGCCGGCGGCCGCGGATGCGGCGGCGAAGTCGAAGGAGAGCACATCCTGGCGGTGCACGGTGAGTTTGGTCTCTGGAAATTGCATGCGCAGATGCGCGGCGAGGCCGGGGTCGAGTTCGACGGCGACGACGTGCGCAGCGCGGGCAACGAGCGCATGGGTGATGGCGCCGGCGCCAGGGCCGATTTCGACGACGGTGCGGCCGGCAAGGGAGCCGAGCGAGTCGGCGATGCGCTCAATGGCCTGCGTGTCGTTGAGGAAGTTCTGTCCGAGGCGTGGCTTGGCGGGCATGGCTCTCTTGATAGTAGTTGACGCCACCGGCGGTGGGGTTCGCCGCGGCAAACGCGCTGCCCGCTCGCATGACCGTTGTGCGCTGTTCAGCTGTCTTTGCGGTAGAGCATGTCGCGCATCACACGGCGACGCTCGGCATTCAATCCACTGTCGGCTTTGGCGGTGGTGTCTTCAAAGGCAGGCTTGCCGGGCTCGGCGGCGGCCTCCGGAGCGCTGCACTCCGGGCAGCGATTGGCGAAGCCGGGCTTGTCGGGCCGCAGCTCAAACTCTTCTCCGCAAACGACACAGGTTTTGATCGGGAAGGCCATCGCAATTCCATTTTACCGCTGTTGATTTGGAATTTGAAGCGGCTGTCGCAGCGTGTACCAGACCGTGGTGCGCGACACTCCGCGTGGCACGCGCGGAGAATTCGGCACGGACGAATGCGGAAGAAATCTTCGCAGCTGGTTGCGGCTTTTATGCGCGATGAATTTTGAGGATGTGGCCGGAGCGAACGCCGGGATTGAGTTCAATGTAGTTGCGCGGGCCGTTCCAGGCGTAGCGTTCGCCGCTGAGCATGTCCTCCGCTTCGTAGGCGCGGTCCTCGGGAATTGCAAGCTCGTAGAGAGGCAGCGAGACAAAACCGCTCTGCGTGTTGTGCGGATCGAGATTGACGACTGTCACTACGAGGTTGGTGCGGTCTTCAGACTCCTTGCTGTAGCAAAGCAACTGCTCGTTGTCGGTCGCGTGAAACTTGAGCGACCAGTCGCTGTGCAGGGCCAGGTTGCTTTTGCGAATGGCGTTGACAAGAGCGATGAGCGCGCGCAGGCTGTCCGGCTGGTCCAGGTTCCAGTGGCGAATTTCGTACTTCTCGGAGTCAAGATATTCCTCGCTGCCGGTGCGCACCGGGCGGTTCTCAAGTAGCTCGAAGGCGGGGCCGTAGATGCCGTAGTTGGCGCCAAGCGTGGCGGCCAGCAGCAGGCGAATGACGAAGGCCGCGCGGCCGCCGGTCTGCAGAAACTCGGTGAGGATGTCGGGCGTGTTGGGCCACTGGTTGGCGCGGAAGAACTCACGCACCGGCGTCTGCGCCAGCTCGCTGAGATACGCCGTGATCTCGGCCTTGCCGTTGCGCCACGGGAAGTAGGTGTAGCTCTGGCTGAAGCCGAGCTTGGCGAGCCGGTACATGACCTTGGGGCGCGTGAAGGCTTCGGCGAGGAAGAGGACTTCAGGGTGCTCGCGCTTGATTGCGGGAATGGCCCACTCCCAGAAGGGAAAAGCCTTGGTGTGCGGATTGTCGACGCGGAAGATGGTCACGCCCTGGGCGATCCAATAATCGAAGACGCTCTTGAGCTCCTGCCACATGCCGGCCCAGTCTTCGCTTTCGAAGTCGAAGGGGTAGATGTCCTGATATTTCTTGGGCGGATTCTCAGCGTACTGAATGGTCCCGTCTGGCCGTTTGCGAAACCAGTTCTCATGCTCGCGCACGTAGGGGTGGTCGGGCGCGGCCTGGAAGGCGATGTCCATGGCGACGGAGAGCTCGAGCGCGCGCGCCGTTGTCACAAAGGTGCGGAAATCGGCGAGCGTGCCCAGCGCGGGATGGATCGACTTGTGGCCGCCCTCTGCTGCGCCGATGGCCCAGGGGCTGCCTTCATCACCGGGCTCTGCGACGGGGTTGTTGTTGGGGCCTTTGCGGAAGGTGCGGCCGATGGGATGGATGGGCGGCAGATAGACGACGTTGAAGCCCATCGCGGCAATGGCGGGCAGGCGCTTCGCGCAATCGGCAAACGTTCCGTGGCGGCCGGGTTCCTCGGCAGTGGAGCGTGGAAACAGCTCGTACCATGCGCTGAAGCGGGCGTGCACGGGATCGACAACAATGTCGTACGCGCGCTCGGACTCCGTGGCCAAGCTCTTGTCCGAATAGTGGGAGACGAGCGCATGGAGCTGTGGGTCAATGGCGACGGCGCGCTGCTTTGCGATCTGATTGGCAAAGCGAAGGAGGTCGGCGCGTTGCTTGAGCCATGCAGCATCTCCGGCAGCGGCGCGCTCTGCTGCTGCGGCGATGAGATCGGCGCCGATGAGGTAGTCTACGTTCGCGTCGGTCTCCGCGGCGATGCGCTTGAGCAGGTCGCGATGCCAGGTCTCGAAGTGATCGACCCAGCCGAGCACCTTGAAGCTGTACCGGCCCAGCTCGGTTACGCGAAACCCGCCCGTCCAGCGGTCGTTGCCGTTGACGATGGCGAGCATGGGAACTTCAATCAGCTGATCGGAGCCCTCGTGGCGCGCGACCAGCGACGCGGCAATGGCGTCGTGACCGTCGGTGAAGATGTCCGCCTCGACCAGGACCATGTCGCCCACGGTACGCTTGGCAGGGAACTGGCCGCCATTGACGGCGGGGGAGACGGCTTCAATCACGACGCGCTTGCGTCCGTCTTCGAGAGGGAGTGTCATGCGGGTCTTGTGCTCTCCGATGCGGCGGCTTTGCGTTCGTCAATCAACCGCCGGTAGAGGTCGATGGTTTGATGCGCAATGGCGGTCCAGCCGAAGATCTCTTCCACGCGCCGGCGGCCGGCGTCGCCAAATCGTTTTGAGCGCTCCGGATCGTTGAGCAGCGCCTGGATGCGCACCGCAAGATCGCGCGCAAACCGCTGGGGATCGCGCGGAAAGCTGGTGACGGGATCCTGATCGAAGGGGACGAGATAACCTGTTTCGCCTTCCACCACAACTTCTTTGATGCCGCCGGTCGAGCTGGCAACCACGGGCGCGCGGCAGGCCATGGCTTCAAGATTGATGATGCCGAAAGGCTCGTAAACCGAGGGGCAGCAGAAGACGCGGCAGTTGGAGTAGAGCTGAATGGCCTGCGGCTTGGTGACCATCTTCTCGATCCACACAATGCGCGGATGATGCGCGCGCGCCGCCTCCACTTTGGCGCGCAGCTCGGCGGCAATCTCCGGCGTGTCGGGCGCGCCGGCGCAGAGGACGATCTGCGTATCGGGAGGCAGGTAGCGGATGGCGTCGACCAGGTGCGTGACGCCTTTCTGCCGGGTGATGCGGCCCACGAAAAGAACGTAAGGCACAGCCGGATCGACGCCGAACTCGATCAGCGCATCGGTCGAGGCGGTCTTCTGATATTCGTTGAGGTCGATGCCGTTGTAGATGACGTGAATCCGCGCCGGATCGACCTGCGGGTAGGCGCGCAGAATGTCGGCCCTGGTGCCCTGCGAGACAGCAATGATAGCGTCGGCGTCGAGGATGGCGGTGCGCTCCATCCACGAGCTCATGGCGTAGCCTGAGCCGAGCTGCTCGGCCTTCCACGCGCGCAGTGGCTCGAGCGAGTGCGTGGTCAGCACAAAGGGTACGCCGTAGAGTTTCTTGGCCAGGTATCCGGCCATCGAAACATACCAGGTGTGCGTGTGGACGATGTCGATGCCTTCGAGCGCCTTGATCTGGGTGAGATTCAGGCTCAGGGCTTCAAGCGCGCCCTTGAACTTGCCTTCGGTGCCGTTGGTGATCTCCGCCCACGGCTCCGCGCCGCGGACGTGGAGATTGCCGTCGTCCGCCTGCTGCGGGCCCCAGCAGTGGACTTCGACTTCAATCGCGCGCGCCAGCTCGCGGCTGAGGTAATCGACGTGGACGCCTGCGCCGCCGTAGACCTGGGGTGGATATTCGCGCGTGAAAAGGCCGACTCGCATGCTGCGGTTGAGTCTAACGGGTGGGGGTGGGTGGTGCAAAATGGACGGCGGGTTGACGGCTTACGCGAGGTTTGGATTGCGCGCGGAGTTTATTGGCCTTCGAGCGCTGCCGACGGGCCAGGATAAAGCCGCTTAACCCACCACAGCACCGGCAGGCCGAGCAGGATGAGGGCGGTGCCGAGTAGGGAGCCTTTCAGGTTGCTCAGGTAGCTGGACACGAGCACGGCCGCGGCGCACACGACGAACAGTGCCGGCAGGACCGGATAGCCCCAGACGCGATAGGGGCGCACGGCGTCTGGACGGCGACGGCGATAGACGAAGACGGTGGTGGCGGTGAGCATGTAGAAGAGCCACTCGGCAAAGACTGCCAGCTCGAAGAACTGCTGGAAGCGGCTCAGGAAGACAAGCAGCACCGTGGAGATCAGGGCCTGGATGAGGAGAGAAGTCGAGGGCGACTGCCAGCGCGGGTTGATGTGGGCGAACTGGCGGAAGAAGAGCCGGTCGCGGGCTGCGGCGTAGGGGATGCGCGCGCCACTCATGATGGTGCCGTTGAGCGTGACAAAGATGCTGAGGGCCATGGCCGCGGCCACGAAGCCCGCGCCGGCCGGTCCGGCAATCACGGTGAGCGCGGCCACGGCGGGGCGCTCGCTGGCGGCGATCTGCGCGGCGGGCAGAATGTACTGGATGGCCGCGTTGGTGGCCATGAACAGGAAGCCGACAATGAACAGCCCGCCGATGAGGGCGATGGGCAGCGAGCGCTCCGGGCGCTTGACTTCGCCGGCAACCATGGTGAGGTCGTTCCATCCGTCATAAGCCCAGAGCGTGGCGATGAGCGCGGCCATGAAGCCGGTGAGGCCTCCCACGGCGTGGGGCAGGGTGGTGGTGAAGTTCGAGAGCGAGCCCGACGTGGCCGCGAAGCACAACCCGGCGACGATGAGGATGAGCAGGACCTTGAGCGTGGTGAAGAAGAGCTGGAAGTCCGCGGCCTTCTTGATGCCCAGGTAGTTGAGCCCGGTGATGAACCAGGTGACGGCGATGGCGAACAGTTGCGACCAGAGGAGCGGCACCGGGCCGGGGATGGGCGCGCTGAGCCAGTGGAAGGCAGGGAAGAAGCCGAGCGTGCGCGCCAGGCCGATGGTGACGGCGGCGATGGA
>Ga0302279_10000905_pt1 | contig 43650 bp, 43 predicted proteins | sample III_Bog_N3_3_FD_194541 | JGI IMG/M metagenome (GOLD analysis project Ga0302279, IMG submission 194541) | Peat permafrost microbial communities from Stordalen Mire near Abisko, Sweden - III_Bog_N3_3 | ecosystem: Environmental > Terrestrial > Soil > Wetlands > Peat | place: Sweden: Abisko... | reverse complement strand
CGGGTCTGATCAGCCGCAGCCGGGATGGACAACGGCGGCCATGCCAGCTGCGGCCCGAACCTCTGGTCGAGATCGCCGCATGGGCCGAGCACACACGAGCTGCGTGGGAGCACCGTCTCGACCGGCTCGATGCGCATCTCCGGCGCACATCTGACCGAACCGCATCCCCACCGACATTGGAGAAGCCATGAGCAATACCCCGAACATCACCAATCCGACGACGTGGGCTCTCGATCGTGAGATCGTCCTCGTTCGAGTTCTTGACGCCACACGCGAAGCGGTGTTCGCCGCGTGGACCGATGCGGATGCCTTCTGCCAATGGTTTGGTCCCGATGGGTTCACCTGCACTGTCCGACAGATGGACGTGCGCCCGGGAAGTCGAGCTTGCTTCGACATGGTTTCCGGCGACGGCACCGTGTTCACGAATCGCTTCGACTACCTCGAGGTCGTTCCAGTCGAGCGGTTGGTGCTCGATCACGGGTCCGATGTCGACGATGACCCGGCACGCTTCCGCGTGACAATTCTCCTCGATGAGCAGGCCGATGGAAAGACGGTGTTGACGCTGCGGCAGCTCCACCCAACCGTCGAGCAGCGAGCTGCGGCCATCGGCTTCGGCGCTGTCGAGCTCGGTCTGCAGACAATGCAGAAGCTCGCTAACTATCTCGGGGTCGCTTGAATCCCACGGCCGATGAAATCTCGCAGCAGCAAAAGTCAACCAGTCTGACCGACCACCACCACCCGAAGGAGCCGCAATGTCGCGCGTCCGCATCCACAACTTCTCGATCTCGCTCGACGGGTTCGCCACCGGCGAAGGGCAGGCCCTCGACACGCCGTTCGGCCACGCCGGGCATCGGCTCCACGAGTGGATGTTCGCCACTCGGTTCGGGCACGAGCTCCTCGGCCAGTCGGGCGGCACCGAGGGCGTTGACAACGTGATGGCCCAGCGGTACGGACCCGGGATCGGTGCGGAGATCATGGGTGCGGGCAAGTTCGGCCCTCCGGGCTGGCAGGGCGACCCGGAGTGGCGCGGGTGGTGGGGCGACAACCCGCCGTTCCACACGCCGACATACGTCCTGACCCACCGACCGCACCCGTCGCTGGAGATGGAGGGCGGTACGACGTTCCACTTCCTCGACGCCGCCCCAGTAGATGCACTGGCTATGGCGCGGGAGGCGGCCGCCGGACAGGACGTCCGCATCGGCGGGGGCCCGACCATGATGCGCGCATTCATCGCCGCCGGGCTCGTCGACCAACTCCACGTCGTGCAGGTACCGATCCTGCTCGGCCGCGGTGTTCGGCTGTGGGACGGCCTCGAGGCGTTGGAGCAGCAGTACGACGTGGAGGCAGTCTCGACGCCCAGCGGCGTCACCCACCTCACGTTCACCCGATGACGACTTGACGGAGGCACGGCGGGGTCATTACTGGACACGAAACTGTTGCCGGGTGCCCAGATCGGCCGGGTCAGGGACGCGATCATTCTGGAATGGACGACCCAGTGCTTGCTCTGCGCGAGCGCCTAAACGGTCCTTGGACAGACCATCTGCGGAGGAACTGCACGATGGCGCAGCTATGCGAAGGGTGCCCCCAAACGCGCGGCCTTCGCTCCCGCTGTAGGTGCCACCTACCGCCGGGTTGGAGCAGCCCGGGCAGCTCGCCGAAGCTACCTTGGCATCGTGATTTCCCCTCCTGCGGGTGAGCCGGTGCTGGTTCTCGTTACCGGCCTCCAGGGCACCGGCAAGTCCACCGTTGCCGGGATAGCGGCCAACTTGTTGGGTGCACCGCTTATCGCTCACGACTGGGCCATGAGTGGCCTACGACCCTTCCCAGAGGTTCGGGCCGCTCTGGACGCTATGGAGCCACCGGGGCACGGTCGAGTGGGGTGGTCTCTCCTTCGTGCTCTGGCTCGATCCGAGCTGAGACGAGGTTCCTCCGTTGTCCTTGACGGCGTGGCAAGGGCACCAGAGGTGGAGGCGCTAAGGCTGTTCGCAGAAGAGGAAGGAGCGCGGTACTTGGTGGTCATGACCGAGTGCTCGGACCTAGAGCTTCACCGGTCCCGCGTTATTGGTCGGGATCGAGGAATCCCCGGTTGGTATGAGTTGGACTGGAGTCACGTGGAGCGCTCACGCGAGAGCTGGGACCCGGAGATGACTGTGGACATGAAGGTCGATACGGCACAGCCTCTGACGACGATCCGGCGTGTCTTGGAGGACCGTGTCGTCACGGTTCCCTGACTGCCCCCTGAACGCCGGCCTGGGGATCAGCGCCTGGGTGGTGTCCGCTGCTCCTATTGGTGCTGTCAGCCGATCAGGAGTGGCCGGAAGAAACGATGGCAGTCACGGATTTTCGGCCGAGCCCGGATACTTCGGCGAGTTGGCGGATCGATGCGCCGGCCCGATGGGCGACGCGGATCATGTCGTCGCGAATTGCAGCTTCTTTTTCGACCCGCTCTGCACTGAGCCCGACGACGACGAGGGCCGAGCCGGCCTCTCCCTCATCTCCACCCCGATACTTGTCCATTGCCGTCGTCGCCGCATGTACATCGGCACCGGTGTAGCTCATTCTTCCTCCCTGAGGCCGCGGGCGAGTTTGTCCCGAATAGTCATCAGGAGCGGTACTCGAGGTGACACGTCGGCTCTCGCCTCGGCATCGTTGAGATGCGCCAGGGTCATCCCAAGGAGTTCGAGTGCCTCGATGCGCTCCAGCTCGATGCTGACCGTTGGTGCCATTGTAGCCACCTATGGCCCTTTTCGGGCCACCCGGTTCATACGCTGACTACGCTTGGTTCCGGAGGTAGCCCAGTACGCCGGCCTGGAGGCACCCCCCGATCACTCTCGCTTGGCCCGAAATGCCGAGTCGTCGCCCATGTGAAAGAAGATGTGTCCCGCAAGGGAGCCGTCTGACTGCAGCGCAGCCTACCCACGACCGCTGGCCGGATCGCATTCGTCGTTGCCGTCCCAGGAGAACTCCAGCCCGGGCTGGTCGTCGGTTGCCGCCTCCCGACAATCCATCCATCAATTGTCCTGTGTCGTCGGAGCGAAATTCGATGAAGGCGGGAGCGACGAGATCGAGTGCGTCTCGGTCCCAGAGATCCATCTCCTCAATGCGCCACCGACCGATCAACTCTTTGGACCCCTTGCTCGGACGCCCGGGGTTCATGAGGTTTGCGAGAGCAGGCGCTGCACGGCGAGATCAAGCTCCGGTATGTCATTGTCAATGGTGGCTTGGACGATGGCATGCGAAGTGTCGAAGTACCGATGGGCGAGCCGATCGCGCATGCCGGCGATCTCTTCCCAAGGAAGGTCAGGTTCAGACGACAACAGGGCTGGACTCAGTCGCTTCACGGCCTCACCGATCTCAATCAAGCGCAGACGAACAGCATCGAAGATCAATCCATCACTGAGACTGCCTCGCTCCTGATAATCACGAATCGCCTGAATGGCATCGACGATGTCGCCAGCCATTCGTCGTCGTGACGGCTCACAGGAGGATCGCTTCTTTCTCTGCCTCGGCACGCACCGCCGGTCGTAAACCTTCCGCCGGAACGACATCGACGGGGACACCAAGGACATCACGGATTTCCCGCTCCAATCGTCCCAGCGTGATCAGGCTCGACCGTGGCGACAGGTCGACGAGGATGTCGATGTCACTGTCGGGGGTGTCCTCTCCTCGGGCAACGCTTCCGAACACCCTCACGTTCGTTGCACCGTATTTCTCTGCAGCAGCGACCAATTGCCGACGTCGTTGCCTGAGGCGGCGTCCGAGTGGGGTGTCGGGCAGGCCGGGACGAGCGTCCGCTGATGGCTCGAGCCGGACGTCCAACCGATGCCCGGTGGCGGCAATCAGGCGCTCGAGCATGCCGAATGCGGGCTCTCGACGTCCGGACTCGTACGCGCTCACGACGCTCTGGGCAACGTGCGCTCGGCGAGCGAGGTCGGTCTGCGAAAGGTTGGAGCGGGTACGGGCTTCTCGAAGCAGCGAACCAGGAGAGTGGGGTGCGGATTCCTCCATGAGGCATAGCCTATAGCGGATTGTCTATTACCGCCCTTGCATCGCCAGGAGGCCGCTGAAGGACGGCCCGGCGTGCGCACTACGTGCGCGAAGCAGCGCAGAATAGGGGGTAGTGCCGGATACCAGCGGACAGTTCATTTGCCCTCTGAGCTGGACTTTCCGTAGGACCCCCAGGTCACCGAAACCACCCAGGACGGATTCACACGGTTGAGGTCGTGGGTTCGAGTCCCGCAGCGCCCACTGTTGTTCGTTCTAGTCAGCGAGTTGCGCGTCGCTGACACTCTTGTCTCGGTCGTCGTGCCTGCGCGCTACATGCGCAAGCGAATCCGGCTCCTTCGTCCGGCTCCTTCGCGCACTATCGCGCACGATTGTCCGATGCATCGACTGCGCGGCCCCGTTGTGCAAGGGCATCGAGAGCCGTTGAGCACTTCTTCGGACCCCAGAAACAGGTGTCCGTAGCGGTCGAGTGGAGGCTGATAGACGTATGGCCAGCGCGCACCGCCGGACGTTATGAGGAAGCGCATTTGCATGCGCTCGATCCGAGGCATCTTGACGCCGTCGCAGGGCGACGAGGTCACAAGGCCTCTCGGTTGGTTTCAGGCGCAGCCCTCAAAGGTCCGCTCTGCTGACCTCCGACCCCCCTTGACAGCTGCTTGTCAGCGGTGTTGCCCCTTAGCTCCGTGCGGACACGTTGGTGGCAGTCCTGGAGCACGGGCCGCCGGACATTTGGGGGCACCTGCAAGACGTTGAAGGCGGTCCGTAAACGGATCCACTCGGGAAAGAGAATTCGTACGGCCCCGTGCCGCGTGGGCTTCACAGCTCGATCTCTCGATAGAGGCGATGGTGGTCGAGCAGATCGTCGCACCGGCTTCGACAGCTGGGCGACCCGAGCATCGATCTCGTATTTCGCTTTGGCTGTGGAGGTCGCGGGTGTCGTGGCACGTAGTGCGGTGACGATGACGTCGGCGACCTCGTCGAGCTCGTCTGGACTGAATCCCAATGTGGTCAGCGCCGGTGTGCCGAGTCGAATGCCTGAGGTGTACCAGGCACCGTTGGAGTCGCCGGGAATGGATGTCACTCTGGTGTTATCATTGGGGATACTCGCACGACTGCAACGATGCCTACGAGCAAAGGTGCTATTGGCGATTTGTAACCGGCTGTCCCGTGGTGTGCCTGGTCGTAGTTCGATGGTTTGCCGGCGACGGGAGGGAACTATGCGACGAATCAAGACAGCGAATGTCCTCGTCTCTTCATGTTGTCTCGGTGGTTTCTTAGTCCTCGCAACTTCAGATTCGGTTGGTGGCATTGTCGCCCCTTCGAATGGCGCCGTTATCACCCCTTCGAACGGCGACATCACCGCCCCTTCGAACGGCGACATCACCGCCCCTGCAAATGGCGGCGCCGGTGCAATTTCAGGTGGCGACAACGGCGCCCCTTCGAATGGCGAGACCGGTGCTCCTTCGAATGGCGACACCGGTGCTCCTTCGAATGGCGACACCGGTGCTCCTTCGAGTCCAAACGGCAAGGGCAAGGCCGCCAAGACTAAGGGCAAGGAACACAAGTCCAAGGGCAACGGCAACCGCAACGGCGCCACGACCAAGGACACCGGTGCCCCCTCGAGCGGCGACACCGGTCCTTCGAGTGGCGACACCGGTGCTCCCTCGAGTCCAAACGGCAAGGTCAAGGCCGCCAAGACTAAGGGCAAGGAACACAAGTCCAAGGGCAAAGGCACTCCACCAACCGCTCCCAACGGAGCCTGACCATCCCGACTGACGGTCCTGACGGAATCGGCGACGCAGAAGTGGAGATGGTGTGTAGCGACCCCGAACAGGTAGCTAAATGGCTTGTGGTTGAAGGGAATGAACAAGATTGCAGGGTTGTCAGAGGCTGCGAGGCGGGCGATCCGCGATCAGGGGCCCGATCTGCATTCGGGCATACTGGCAGACCGGTGAAGTACGCCAGTTCGAGGGGACATGATCTGGCGCCTATGAGGTCGGGCTACTGGCGATAACGAATCCCTGGAAAGTGGTTTCGTTTTCCAGGTCAGGGGCCCTGAGGACCGTGGTGTAGATCCGGAAATCGAGGTCCTCTAGGCGATCGGCAATGTCTTGCACACTGTGCCTGTAGCTCGTCAGCGGCAGGTGCGTACCGTGCGCATTGGCGCGGTGAATCGGCTCATCCTCCGCCTGAAAAGCCAGTAGTAGGTAACCCCCCGGCATCAAGACCCTCGTCAATTCGGCGAAAGCCTCGGCGAGGCGACCTGGTGGTGTATAGATGATCGAGTACCAGCACACGGCACCCCCGAAGACTCCCGTTTCGAATGGAAGTGCATCGAGCTGACCCTCTTCGAACTTGATGTGCGGATGTGCGCTCCTGGCCACACTGAGCATCGCCTGCGATATATCCACGCCTACAACATCGAGACCACGCGCCGCCATGAAGGCTGCCGCTCGTCCCGGCCCGCACCCAATATCGGCGACCCGTTCAATGCTCCGCCTCTTGATTAGTTCGACGAAGGCCACGAGCAGCGATTGGTCAATCGGGCCTTCGGTGGCAGCGCTGATCTCAGTACCCACGAACCGGACATACGCCGGTGCCGTCATGTCGTAGACCGCTTTGGCGGTTGCTACATGGTCCTCACCCGCCATGTTCCAAGGCTACGACCTCGATGTCACGTCTGAGAGACGGTTGCATTATCCCCGTTCGCCGGATCAGTGGGGTACTCAGTTACTCCGAATCGGGATCTGGAATGACGCCTTGGATCTCCGCCGAGGTGCTGGTCTCCTGTGATTCCCCCCAGGTGAGATAGTGACCCCAGCCCTTGCGGTCGTACATAAGTTGCATAGCTGCGTCGTGGCTATCTGCTTCGAATGTGGCCGTCATGTGCATCCAAGGCTCCAGCATCTGGCGTGAGCGTTCGTACTCCGGCCCGGGACCGAGCACTGTCGATTCCAGACCGCCCAGCTCCGGGTCCGAACCCTCCCACAGCTCAAATCGCATCCCACGCTGTGACGCATGTGGAGGCACCATGTGCCCCCGAACTGCCGGACCTGGGCGCACCATGCGGCACTTCGGGGGCAGGCATCTTTGGATGACAAACACTGCCAGCCAGTTCGCCATCTCTTAGGCTGTCTCGTTCCAGGCTAGGAGGCGCACTTCTCATGAGGCAGGGAAGGCACAATCGAAACTTAGCTAAGGCAGTGTGGAACAGCGCTGGACGGCGTTTGACCGACTCACCGGAACTCACTTGTCGTGGCACAAGGTGGGACGAGGCAAGCGGGCACTCAGAACGAGAAGTGGCGACGTCTGGGCGAATGCCGAATCCGAGCACATAATCATAAACGGCGAGGCCTACCAAGAGCGGTCGGTGGGAGCGAGTAGACCGCTCGATGATTGGTCGGGCGTTATCGACAACACCGTCTGGGTGGTGGATGAAGCAGGGAATCCCGTACTTCGGTTCGAAGGCAGGCATTACGACAGGAGGGCGTATACCAAAGCTATTCTGAGAGATCAGTCTCGGTTTTCGTTTCCGGTAATAGGGCGCCGGAACAAAGCCCTAATGTCAGCGGTCGACGAGTCTGGCAATACCCTCGTCCACTACCGCATGAGTGGTCTATGGGCGCCTAGCGTCGAGTGTGTCGTCACCCCAGCTGCCCACCACATTCCAGAGATCCCGTTGTTCGTCGCAGTGACGCAGAGCCTGCTCTTTGGTTACTTTGATGGACCGAAGAGCAGTGGAGCTTGACCCTTTCTCGAAGTGTCCCCTACCGCCGGTAGTGCGTCACACCGCCGCACTCATGCCGCACTCTCAAAGCCGCCGGCCGTGGGCGGGCTGGGATCAGCTCCCGGCGAGGAGCAGGCCGCCGTCGACGGTGTGCACCGTTCCGGTGACGTACTCGTTCTGCATGAGGTAGAGGTGCGCGGCGGCCAGCTGCTCCGGCTCGGCGATCGTTCCGGTCAAGGTGCCCTGCGCCAAGCGGGCGAAGAGCCCCTCGCGCTGGGCCTCGGGGATGCCGTCCCACATTGGTGTGCGAACCGCCCCAGACCTGACCGCGTTGACCCGAACGGGGGCGAGTTCGACCGCCAGCCCCCGGACCAGACCCTCGGTGGCTCCAGCACCGGCAGCGGCGAGCGCTGCGCCGGGGACTGGTCGCTGGCCGATCGTGCCGGTGGTCAACCCGATCGATCCTCCGGGACTTATCCGTGGTGCTGCGTACTTGATCACTGTCACCGCGCCCCAGAACCGGACGTCGAGTACCGCACGCGCATCGCTGAGTCCGAAGTCGGCGAGGGGACGCGGTGCGAATGCGTCCCCGGCAGTGAATGCGAGGTGATCCAAATGACCGAGGCGCTCGAAGAAGGAGGCGACCTCGGCCTCGTCACGGACGTCTAGGGCTGTGCCCACACAGCCGGCCGGCAGCTCGCCCAGTGCCGCGTCGACCCGGTCTTGTCGGCTGGAAGCGATGGTGACCTCGGCCCCCTCCAGCGCCGCCGCCCGGGCGGTCGCCAGGCCCATGCCCGAACTGCCACCGATGACCACGATCTTGTGACCAGCCAAGGTCATGTGTGCCTCCAGACTGTCAATGTCTCTCTGAGACATCAACAGTAGCATGAGCCATGTCGCAGTGAGACATCGCTATAGCCTGACCGTATGCCCCGGTGGGACGCACAAGCAGAGGAACGACTGCGGACCGCAGCCATCGAACTCTTCCTTCAGCTCGGATATGAGAACGTCACCGTGGCCCAGATCGCCGAGCGCTCCGGCCTTACTCGACGCACGTTCTCCCGCTATTTCGCCGACAAGCGCGATGTGCTCTTTGCTGATTCCGACCGGCTGCCGGATCTGTTAGCCGAGGCAGTCAGTCGGGCCGACCCTGCGCTCACTCCGTTCGAGGCATTGGTCACGGCGCTCGCCGACGCCGGAGCAATGCTCGGCCCCCAGGTTGCCCCGCTTGCTGTTCAGCGACGCGAGATCATCGCTCGGAGTCCCGAGTTGCAGGAGCGGGGCCGGACCAAGTTCGCAGCCGTCGCACGCGCATTATCTGAAGAGCTGACTCGGAGAGGCAGCGAGCCGGCGACCGCCGCCCTGCTTGCGGACGTCGGAGTGGCGGTATTTCGAACCGGATTCAATCGGTGGGTCGACGACCCCGATGGGAGTGACCTAGCCGCTTGTTTGCGCGAAGCCGGGGCCGAGTTGGCGGACGCCGTCGCTCAACACTGAATCTCTGATTGCCATGCGATCTAATTGTGCCTGACTCTTCGAAAGCCGCGGCTCTGTCCCGAACGATGCTGCCGGACTTGGGTCGTTAGCCAGCGGTCACATTCGATGCGGGTTCATACCGCGTACATACCGCGGCACCCCTCGGACAGGAGCGAACTCCTCCGGACTCGCACACACGCTGACCTGCATAGTTGTCACCTACCGAACCGCTGCGAACCCCGCTTTTGCCCCTGCAAAGCCCCGTACGGCGGTTCGATTCCGCCCGCCGCCTCCAGAGTGTTTCAGCAAAAGGCTGATCGACTTCGCAGCGAAGCCAGAGTCCGGATCAAATGGCGACAGACGAGTTGGTCGTTTGCTGCGGTTCGAGGCGATAACACTGCACCTGCCCCGCGTTCCGCCGCTGCTCACGCAAAAAAGCGGTTCGATCGGTCACGATGCGACCAGTCGGTGGTGGCTGATGCCGCGGCGAATGGCCTTAACGCTGGGGGCCGTGTCCGAAGCCCTGCCGGAGGAATCCCCGGCTTCGAGTTCGCCTGGGTCCCTTCAGACGAGCCAGCACCAAAAGAAGAAGCCCTCCGAGGGCCGTCCCGATCACTGCCTCGGCCAGGGCGACGTACCAGGGATTACCGACGGCCCAAATGGCGAAGAACCCGACACCTTGAATGAACGCCAAAACCAGGCAGCACCACGTTTTCGGGTGGCTGATAATCCAGCGTTCAAGCGACTCGTACATCGGTCGTCCTCCCAAGCGGCAGCGTACTCACCTACCTGAACCCCAGTGAAGATGCCGACCATGGGATCCGGGGGGCTGCGCCGCCTCGGCGGTGCGGTCGGCGTACGGCGGTCGATTTCGCCCGCCGCTTCCAGAGTTTTTCTGTAGGCAATTGGTGCCGCCGGGGATTTCGCCCCGATGAGAGTCCCCGCCAGGGACCGCGTCGATTCCGTGGATCCTTACGGACGGAGGGTGACCCCGACGGACGCTTGTGCATCCTGGCCGACTGGATCACGTCGTCGGGCCTGGGAGCCTTGGCAGAGTTCACATCGGTCCTCTGGTGCCCAGGCGGAACGCCAGAAGAAGCGGTGACCCTCACCGATGCCGGCCCACGCATTGCGATCATTGACGCCCGCCGAACCGGATCACGATGGTTGCCTTCATGCGCTCGACGAACTGACCCTCCCCCTGTTCACAACTTGCCGTGTAGTCGGCGGACACTTCGGCGTCTACGTTGCAGAATGGGGACGACCCGGGATCGGGCGATTCGAAGGAGGAGAGGCATTCGTGATCACGCTGATCGGCACCGTCGCCGCGATCCTGACAACTGTGTGCTGGTTGCCCCAGGTGATCAAGACGACGCGCACCCGCGAGGCGGGAGACTTCCATTGGCTTTACCTTGCCATGCTCGGCATCGGCATTGCCGCGTGGTTCATTTACGGCGTCCTCCAACACGACGCACCCATCTACCTGGCCAACGGGATCACGCTTTGCTTGGTGGCGGTCATCGCCATTGTGAAGGCTCGCCAGGGAACCGAGGTGTCCGAACTCGGATCTCGGTGATCCCTGGGCGACCCGGGATCACCGCGTGGTCCGGATCAGCGAGCTGGCGCCCGGGCGTGAATGGCCGACACGGCGGCCGGCGGGGAACCCGCGGCTGACCTGACGCCCTCTGCAGAACGCTCGGGCCGCTGACCCACCTCGCCTCCGGCGCCCCAGGCCTCCATCGCTTGCCGCACTCCAACCCTCTGGCGCAACCCCCAAGGACTGCCCGTCCGGACTGGGGCAGTGCTCGTGCCACCGTGATGTCACGACCCGATGGTTCGATTCCGTCCGTCGTCTCCGTCGTGAACTCGCTGCGGTGGAGAAGACGCACGGAACGGGGGTGTGATCGCCCGGCCCGCACCGAGTTGTCGGAGGGTTGTCCCGGCAGGGTCCGAACGGCCCTATGGGTGATCGAATCCGATCGTAAGAATCGCTGAAGGGGCGGTCCCGGCACACCACGGTGGTGCGTTACTGATCTGACCCGTCAAGGATCGACATGGACCAGGAACAAGACACACAACAATGGCTCTTGAAGGCGGCGGCCGATCTGCGTCGGGTGACGAACGCGGAGACGCGGTTCTCGGCGGCCATGAGCATGAATCACGTCACGATGCTGGCGGCGGCGGATGAGCTCGAGGCGGCCACCAGGGAGGCGATGACGTGGATGCGAGGCAACCCCTGCCCGGACCGGGAGGTCGGTGGACGCGTCGGCCTGATGTTGAGCACCTGTGCCGAGGTCGCATTCACGGCCGAGCGGGCGCTCACGAACCCCTGCGTCGACATTGAGGCCGTGTTCGGCCGACTGGGTGATTTGCTGGCCATCATCGACTTCCATTCGGAGACGCTCAAGGCCTGGTGACGAGGACGCTTCAGCCCTTCACCTGGAGGTCGACCACCACCGGTGGGAGGGTGAGGCCACTGCTGGTGCTGAGGTCTATCCGCAAAGGGTAAGAACCGGGGGCGCTTGCCGTGATGCTGAGCGCCTGGGTCGTGGGTGCGGTCGCGGCAGCGCAAGAACGGGATTGCCCAGTGCCACCGCTCGAGGGCGTCGACGTGAGGGTCCCCGACGAGGGTGCCACCGTCAGCCCGCTGGGACTCGGCATGGCCCGCCAGTGCACTGTTGCGCCCTGGCTTCCGGCCTGTGCGATCCCGATCTGGATCGACGTCGGTTGTCCGGCCGTGAGTGTCGTGGCACCGCTGGGCACCGAGAACCCGACGGCCGGGAGTTGCCCGGCCGTGAAGGAGGGGGGAGCGGCCCCGGCTCCGGAGCCCCAGGTGGCGTCGGCGCTGTTCGAGAGCGTGAAGTGCAGTGTCCCGCCGCTGCTGAGCACCGAAGCGGGCAACCAGGGCAGATCCCAGTTCCCACCGGCCGCCGCGGGACGGGGCTCGCCGCTGCAACCCGACGGAAGGATGGCAGGGTGCGTCACCCCCGAGACCGTCAACGCGTGCACGTACGGGTTTGAGGCTGCCGCCCCCGGAGCTTGCTCGACGAGGCGCCGACCGTCGGGGAGCGTGATGGTCGCCGACGGGAACAAGGGGCTGGCCAGAGCCAGATCGGCGGCACCGGGAGTGACGGGGAACAGCCCGAGTGCGGCCCAGACGTACCAGGACGAGAGCGCGCCCAAGTCGTCGTTCCCGGGCTCGTCCACCGGAGCATCGGCGTACTCGTTGTCGGCGATGGCCCGTACGAAGCGCTGGGTCTCGGCGGGCGCTCCGAAGGAGTCGAACTCCCAGGGGGCCCACTCATCGGGCTCGTTGCCGGACCATTCCTCGGGGACGTTGCGAGTCGCGTTCAGCGAGCCCATGAACGTTTCGAGCTTGCCGGCGGCAGCGCTGTCGCCGCCCATGAGCGAGGCCAACGCGGCGAGGTCCTGGGGGACCGACCACGTGTACTGCACCGCATTGCCTTCTTCGAACCCGGTCTGTCCGCCGGGTTCGAGCTGCGACGCCTCGAAGGCGGCGCCGGGAGGAAAGCTGCCGTCCGTCCCGCGGGCCTGGATGAAGCCCGTGGCGGGATTGAAGAGGTACTCCCAGTTGGCGGCACGGGTGCGCATGGTGGATGCCAGCGAGACGTCGTGTTCGGCGGTCGCCACCTGGGCGATGGCAAAGTCGTCGATGGCGTACTCGAGAGTGACCGAGCCTCCGATGGAGTAGTCGATGGAGGTCAGATCGAGTGAGCCTGCGTCGACATAGTGCTGGGACAGGTACTGGCTCAGGTATTGGCGCTCGATCTCGAGCCCATGGCCGGTCTCGTTCTGTGTCGCTCCTTTGACCATGTATTTGAGCGCGGTCGGCACGTCGAAATTCCGCACGCCCATGGCCAGCGCATCGGCGATGATGGGATCGGCAGAGTCACCGTTCATCTGGGACTCGTCGCCGCCGACAATGGCCCATTTTGGGAGCCAGCCCGTCTGCTGTGCGTCGTCGACGAGGGACTGGACCATGTCGCCCACTGCATGAGGGTCGACCAGGGCCTCGAGCTGGGTCTCGCTTCGGTAGATGTCCCACTCGGAGAAGTTGGCATAGACCTCGCGATCCCCGGCCGTGTGCACCTTGCCGTCACTTCCTGCATAGCGACCGGACACGTCGGAGACCACGTTCGGGAAAAGAAGTGAGTGGTAGAGAGCGGTGTAGAAGGTGTGCTGCTGAGCCGCGGTGCCACCCTGGACGGAAATACGGCGGAGGAGGGTATTCCAGCGGGTCTCCGCCTGTGAGCCGACCTTTTGCACCGACCAGCCCGGATCCTCCGCCCGGAGGTTCTGCAGTGCGTCCTTGGTGCTGACGAAGGAGATCCCGACCTTCATGAGGACCTGGCGCTTCGTGGTTGTGTCGAATGTCACAAAGGAGCCGCAGGCGGTGCCCTTGCAGGCGGTCGATCCCGGGTCGGTGCCCGCGGCGTTCCACGTCCCCGCCGACGAGAACGGGCGATCGAAGAGTGCCACGAAATGCAGCGTGTAGCTCCCGCCCGTGCCACAGAATTGCCCGCTCGACACTTGGCCTTCGACTTCGTCGTGGCCCACGACGTTGACGTTGGATGCGGTGACGGGGTTGATGCTGCCCGCCACTTTGAACAACACATTGGATTCGGCGCCGGCCGGAAAGTCGAAGCTCGAAATACCCGACCGTGTGGTCACGGCGAGTGAGACGGAGATCGGCGCCGGACCTCCCAGTGTCACCTCATAGCGCCCCGGCGAAGCGTGTTCCTGTTGGTGGGAGAAGCTGGCGACCGCCGTGGCCGGTGCGGTGACGGCGCCCTCGGTGGGAAGTATCGGGACGTCCTGGTACGACGGGCACCCGGTCCCGCTGAGGTGCGTCAGGCTGAAGCCACTGATCCGGGAGTCGTCGTAGTCGTAGCCGCCGCCGGACTGCAGCGTGTTCGGGCTCGTGTCGGGGCTCCACTGCAGCATGCCGAAGGGAACGTCGGCGCCGGGGAACTCGCCGACGGTGCCGGGGCTCACCGGCCCGGTCGCCGTGCCGTCGAGCGGATGGACGAGTCCCGCCGGGTCGACGTCTGCGGTTGCGGGCGGCCGGCCCGCCGCGGCTGCCGGAAGGCCGGAGAGGCCCGGCGTCGCCAGCGCGCCGAGCACGGGCAGCAGGGCCAACACGACCATGAGTGCGCCACGCCGAGGGGGAGGGACCGAGCCGGCCATCTCAGTGACCGTAGCAACGGGGACTGCGAGACGAGGGGTCGGCGGCCCGGCGGGTCGCGGGTCAGCGAGGGGATCCACGTCCTTGTCACAACTCGCTGGCATGCTCGGCGGCGTGCAGGGATGGCCGACCGGTGAGGTGCTGGGGCTCGATTTCGAGACGACAGGGATCGATCGCTTCAACGACGTCCCGGTTTCCTATGCGCTGGTTTCGGTGGTCGAGGGTGTAGTGGTACGAAGCTGGTCCGGCCTGATCGACCCCGGCCGTGATATCCCGCCGGAGGCGACGGCTGTCCACGGCATCTCGACGGAGCGGGCCCGGAGCGAGGGCATGCCGCTGCGCGCAGCGATCTCCCTGGTCTGCGACGCGGTCGTGGCGGCCTCGATGCGTGGCGTTCCTTTGGCCGGTATGAGGCTCGACTACGACCTGACCATCTTGGAGACACAGGCCCGGGATCTCTTCGGATCCGGTCCCACCGAGCGCGGATGGTGCGGGCCAGTGCTCGACGCCGGCGTGATCGACCGCCACTTCGACCCGGGACGCAAAGGGCGGCGCACGCTGACCGACCTGAGCGCGCATTACGGGATCGAGGTCGCCCATGCCCACGACGCCGGGGCGGACGCGACGGCCTCCATCGAGGTGCTCTTCGCACTTGCTGTGCGCTACGAGGAGCTGTGGCGTTGCGATCTCGCGCAACTCCACCACGACCAGATCGATTGGCACAGAGAGTGGACGGAGAGTTACGACTCCTGGCGGCTGGCCGAGGGGATGATCCCCATCGACCGGCGCGAGTACGTCTGGCCGGTCGCCCCGGTGGCGTTGTCGGCGGCTTGAGGCCGATCAGGCTTTGAGCAGGTCCCAGACCATGTCGACGCCCTCGTTCTCGGCGAGGACGACCTTGGCCGGGTGTTTCTTGTCGATATGGCCGACGAGGCCGTTGTAGACCGAGTAGCCGATCAGCTCCTGCAGACGCCGCGGGAACGTCTTGACCAGTGCGGACGGGATCCCCAGCTGTTGATTCTCCTGCTGGCGGATGTAGCCGGCGCAGTAGTTCATGGCGATACCCACCCGGCGGGAGTCAGTGTGGTTGGCGCCGCCCCCGTGCCAGAGACTCCCGACCCAGACCAGGACGCTGCCCTTGGGCATAGCGGCGGCGATGCTCTCGTAGCGCTCGAGCGGATTCGGAGGCTCGTCGCGCAAATGGCTCCCAGGGATGATGCGTGTCGCCCCGTTCTCTTCGGTGAAGTCGGTGATGGCCCACATGGTGTTGCAGATGATCGGGACGTGGGGGCGGGCGAGGGGAATGAGCTGATCGTCGGCGTGGATCGGCTGCGCCTGCTCGTCGGGCCCGATGGCGATGGACGAGAGAGATGAGATGAGGAGACCGGGATCGAGCACGGCCTCGACGACGGGGAGCACGTTGGGGTGAATGGGGATCTTCTCGAACGTGATGCCGTGGACGAGCAGGTTGTACACCCGCGTGGTGCGCACCCCCTCGAAGAGGTTGTCGGCCGGCACCGTGCCCAGGTCATGCTCCAACACGAGGAGCGCCTGATCGATTTCGTCCACCAGGTCTGGCTCAAGAACGTCAGGGAGGATGGTGTAGCCCTCCTCGGCGATCCGCGTGAGGTGAGCTTCCAGATCGGGGAGCGGGCTCACGGCCGTGCTGCCGTCTGACGGGCGCTCAACGGGGCTCACGTCCTCAATCGTAGGGAGAATGCACTCGTTTTGCCGGGCGACTGGCGCCGGGCCAGCCCAGGGGCGAATTGTCCCAGTGGTAAGGTCTCCTCTCACGGGCCGTTGGCGCAGTCTGGTAGCGCGCTTCCTCGACACGGAAGAGGTCACAGGTTCAAGTCCTGTACGGCCCACCAATGCAGAGCCGGTTTTCTGGCTCGAGCTCGGTGAGTTACCCGGCGGGGGAGTAACGGATTCAGGTTCCGATGTTCGGTGGGGGACTGTCCAAAGGTCGTGAGTAACGGGGTGCACCCACCGTGGGGAGGGTGCCCCACTCGGGCACATGTGGGCTAGAGCACCGGCTTGCTTACTGCCGGGCCATCGCCACGGACAGGCGATCCTCTGGGCTGATCAAGTGCGACTGGTCGTCCACACCCTGATCGAGCTGGACCCAGTTCACGGTTCCGTTGAATCGGCTCGTGTCCGGTGTGTAGTCTTCACTCACCGACGTTCCGTAGTCCACCCCGACATCCAGGGTCTCGTCACCCGAGAACAACATCGGGATGCTCGCCTCCTGTCTGGCCGATCCCACCGGAGACCCGTCTACGAACAACGTGGTGTCGCCCCCCTTGGCAAGCCCATCGCCGTCATAGGTGAACTCCACCCTCACCTGGTGGTGCCCGGCACTGAGTGGTTCCGTGCCGGTGGTCTTGATCTGGTTCAGACCGAGCAGGTTGTAGCAGTGTGCCGGCACCCCGTTGGTGACGTAGAGCGACCAGCCGCCGAAGGCCCCTCCCTGAGCCACGATCACACCGTTGGCGTTGTCTGGAACTTCAATGTCCGCCGTCACGGTGTAGGACTTGTTCTTCAGATTGAGGACGGTGTTCTCGGTGAGGCGGCCCATGCCGCCGAAGAGCAGCTGCGACCGACCCGTGATGAGAGAGGGTCGTCCGGCCAGGTCCGAGTTGAATCGCTCGACCCGCCGGTCGTCCAGGGGCAGAACCTGGTGCTTCACTGCTTCGATCAGGAAGAGCCGTTGGAGGTGGGCCAGCTTGTCGGGGTGCTCGCGAGCGATGTCATGCGCTTGCGTCCAGTCTGTCGTGGTGTCGTACAGCTCCCACACGTCGTCGTCGAGGGCCGGGAGCACCGCCCCGAACATCCACGGGACGCTGTGACGGGTGACCGCCGTCCAGCCCTGGTGGTACATCCCACGGTTGCAGAGCATCTCGAAGTACTGGGACTCCCGGCGTTCGGGGGCCTTGGCGTCGTCGAACAGGTAGGCCATGGAGACGCCCTGAAGTGGCTGCTGCTCGAACCCGTTGACCATGGTGGGCTCGGGCAGATGGGCGACATCGAGGACGGTTGTCGCCACGTCGATGACGTGGTGGAACTGGTCTCGCACTTCGCCCTTGGCGCTGAACCCGTTCGGCCAGTGGACGATGGTGCCGTTGCGGGTGCCGCCGAAGTGCGACGCCACCTGCTTCGTCCATTGGTAGGGGGTGCACATGGCGTTGGCCCAGCCCACGGCGTAGTGGTTGTAGGCCTCCGGCGTCCCGAACTTGTCGATGTTGGCCGCCATGAACTCGGCGGTCTCGAAGGCGGCCGCTCCGTTGAGCGAGAACAGCTCGTTGAACGTCCCGTTCGGCGTGCCCTCGGCACTCGCCCCGTTGTCGCCGATGATGTAGTACACCAGCGTGTCATTGAGGACCCCGAGCTCGTCGAGCGCATCGATCACCCGTCCGACCGCGTGGTCGGTGTGCTCCAGAAATCCGGCGTAGACCTCCATCTGGCGGGCGAGCACCGGCTTGAGGATGTCAGGCACGTCTTCCCAGGCCTGGATCTCGGCCGGGCGAGCGGTGAGATCGGCGTCGGTGGGTATGACTCCCTGTTCCTTCTGTCGGGCGAAGATCTCCTCCCGCAATGCGTCCCATCCCGCATCGAAACGGCCCCGGTACTTGTCCGACCATTCAGGAGCGACGTGATGGGGGGCGTGAGTGGCTCCGGGGGCGTAATACGCGAAGAAGGGTTTGTCAGTCTGCAAAGCCCGCTGCTGGCGGAACCAGGCAATCGCCTTGTCCGTCATGTCGTCGGTCAGGTGGTAGCCCTGTGCTGGCGTGGTCGGTGGCTCAACGGGGGTCGTCCCTTCGTACAGGGCCGGGTAGTACTGGTTGGTCTCACCTCCGATGAAGCCATAGAAATAGTCGAAGCCACTTCCGGTGGGCCACAGGTCGAATGGTCCGACGGGGCTGGTCTTCCACACCGGGACCTCGTGGCACTTCCCGAACTGGGCGGTCGAGTAGCCGTTCTGCTTGAGGATCTCTGCCAACGGAGCGGTGGACTTTGGTCGGATGGAGGTGTAGCCCGGAGCAGAAGTTGCTGTCTCGGTGATCGACCCCATCCCCACCGTGTGATGGTTGCGGCCCGTGAGCAGGGCCGCCCTCGTGGGGGCACACAGCGCCGTGGTGTGGAATCTGCTCAGCTTGATGCCGCCAGCGGCCAGTCGATCCGCCGTGGGTGTGTTGACCGCACCCCCGAAGGCCGAGGAGGCCCCGAATCCAATGTCGTCGAGCAGGATGATGAGTACATTGGGCGCTCCAACAGGGGGCCGAGGCTCGGTGATCGGTGGGAACGAGGTGTCGGGATCCTTGGCGTCATAGGTCGTGACGCCGACTGTCTGCGGATCATGGATGGGCAGGACGAACCGGTTGACTTCGGGGGTTGACGGCATGGCACTCCCTTCGAGGCTGGCTCTGACCGTAGCGGTCGCCAGGATCACGTGATCCGGAGTCTCTCAGCGCCCGGGCCCATGGAACTCGCGGGTGCACCCGAACGCCGGGACTGTGAGCGGCCAGCGGCGACCAATGAATGGAAAGGTGACTCATCTCTGTCGTTTGTTGGGCGACAGTAGGCTTCTGCTACGTGAGCTATTTCTGCCCCGTTGACGGTTCGCATCTCAGGGCGTCACACGACTTCGAAGCTGGCCGAAAAGAAGACGGTGGAGTCTTGGTGATCTTCGAGTGCGAGACGTGTCGCCGAGCAACGAGACCGCCATTCTTCAAGATGAGACGGACCCACGATTGTGAAATCGTTCCCATCAGCCACCCGGTCTAAGAACTGTCGACAGTGCCCCGGTACGCCGGGACGAAGACACGTCAGTCGGTGGGTGCACGTCTCAAGGGGTGCTTCTCTCAGGGCTCAGTCAGCTCTGCTTTGTTATGCGCTGACGGTCCTCGACCGCCTGGATCGTCTCGTCGGACTCCTCCTCCAGCATCATGAGGCCACTTTCGGCCTGGGGCAGCGCCCGCAATAGCTCGTCGAGTTTTCGCTGGGTTGCCATCTGTTCGCGGCCTTGAGTGTGCTGGATGATTACCACCATCATCAACGTGATGAAGGAAGCTCCCACCTCAAATGCGGCGGTCCAGGTAGCTGGAAATCCAAGGATTGCGCCCAGTACAACCGCCGCGACCAGGATCGCCCCGAGAAGGAGGGTTGCCCACGGCTGAGAGGTGTAATGGTCGATCTTGTGAAGCCATCGACTGCTGCGGGTTAGCCGGTCGGTCTTTGGGACGATTCGGCTTCTACCCGAGGCCTCCTGGACGGAAGTCATGTCGGGCGGCAGCGCGTCGGGCAGAGCAAGCGCAGGGACCCCATCAGGTTTTGTCTTATACCCAACGATTCCAGTCTGAAAGCTCGGCCTCCAGAGATGCCCCAGTACGCTTGCTGCCGGGACAGGGTGCAGGCTCCGCTCGCTACTTTGGGCCGTAGTAGCGACCAATCCAATCAAAGACCACTCCTAACCGGCCATCAGGTAGGCGTTGCAATGTGTCGGTGCGCACATACCGATGCTGCTGACCATCGCTCATCACAACGGACAGCTCATTCGTATCTCCCTCTATCGGGTGCTCCTGTCCATCCATTGGTCCGAGCCGGAACACTGCTCTCTTGGCCCGATCGCTGCCCACATCCAAGGACATAGGTACAGAGTCACAGAACGCGAGCCCCTTCGCAACGAACTGTCCCAGAACGCCGGCCCGGATCACACCCGTCGGAGGGCAACAGCAAACCAACTGAGATCTTCCTTGTTACCCGAGCTCTTTGACCCGAGGGTGCCTGTGAGTCCTCCCCAGAAGGAGCGGACGGCCGGTCAAGGGAGGGCTGCTGTGAGCGTCATCGTGATTGCACGATTCTCGGTTACCGATGTCCGCAAGGCTGCCGAGTGGGCGAGGGCCCACGCAGAGGTGCCAGAAGACATCACTGCGTATGGCAAGAGCCTGGGTCAAAGAGGACACAAGATGTTCACCGATGGCACGGATCTGGTCGTGATCGACGAGTGGCCGGACGCAGACACCTTCAATACATTCTTCGCTGGCGCCACGAGAATGGGTGAGTTCCTCAGCGGCGCAGGAATCGTCGGAGAACCAGAGGTGACGGTCCTCGATCCGCTGGATGTGCCGGGCACCTTCTGATTTCTCAGGCACCCACGGCCCATTCTTCGATTGGACCGCCAGCCCCTTATGGCCGGGAATCCGGTGCCACCCTGGGGCACTTCGGCGGCAGGTCCTCCCATGGTCGGAGTGTGCCTTTCCGCAGGAAGTCCTGCGGATTCGACGGTACGGTGGCGAGCCATGGGTCCAGGAAGGCTGCATGCGCTTGTCGATGGTGTCTTTGCCATTGCCCTGACCCTGCTGGTGTTGGACCTGCCAAAGCCGCTCTTCTCGACGCACCTGGTGCACGTGCTCCTGCACCAATGGCCCTCCTACGTTGCCTACCTGGTGTCCTTCGTGACGATCGGCATTCTCTGGATTGAGCACCATGGAATGATGAGCGCGGTTCGGGGAGTCGATCGAAGGTTCCTGGAGCGGACGCTGGCCTTCCTGCTCTTCATTTCAATCATCCCCTGGCCGACGGCACTTGCTGCGAACTATGCCGATCGCGGGTTCTCCGATGCCAGGGCAGTAGCCGTTCTGTATGCGGCCACCATGCTGATGATGGGCATCACGTTCGCTTGGGGGTGGCGCTATCTGGCGACCCACCCGGAGCTGGTGGCAGAGCGTGCTCGTCCGGCCTTTCCTGCCGGTACACGACGAGCCCTCCTCGGCGGGCTTGTCTACCTGGTGGCGATCGCCGTGGCGTTCCTCAGCCCACTCGCTTCGTTCACCATCGACGCCGTCGTGGCTGTCTACTTTGCGCTCTCGAGGAGCGAGGTCCCGGGGTTGATCGTCCAATCAGCTCAGGTGGAAGGTGACGAATAGGAAGCTACAGATTGTGCGGTTGCGCGCGCGACAGTCGCCACGACGCGAGGTCCTCGGTGGAGGTATTCCGCAGCGATCGCATAACCCAGGCCGCGGGACCCGCCAATGAGGAGAACAGTTGCGTTCTCGGAGATGGAGGTCATGTCTGCCTGACCGAGGTCGCCTGCTGCGTGCCGATCTGCTCCATCCGCCCATTCTGGCGGATGTCTCGGCCCTGTCTCATAACGCCGGGGATGGGTAGCTAGGTGCGGATCGACGAAGTTGAAGAGAAGGCTTGCAGAACGGACAGAGACGAGGTGGGGTCGAGTCGTGAAGAAGAATCGCTCAGTACCTGACGCAACCGTGATTCCGGTTCTGATCTACCCAGATGTTCGAGCTGCAGTGGTGTGGCTCACGGACACGTTCGGGTTCGCCGAGCGTGTCCGGATCGGTGAAGACCATCGATCGCAGCTTCAGTTCGGTGCTGGTGCCGTCATAGTCGCCGACGTGCGGGCTGATCGCACTCCGCCACGCTCGGGGGAGGTAACTCACTCGGTCCTGGTCCGGGTGGAGGACGCCAGGGCGCACTGCGATCGGTCCCGCGCCCTTGGAGCCCGAATCCTCATGGAGCCGACAGACATGCCCTTCGGCGAACGCCAGTACACCGCCGAGGACCCTGCGGGCCACCAGTGGACTTTCTCCGAGACACTCACCGACATGGCTCCCGAGGAGTGGGGCGGAGAGACGGTGACGCCTTAGGTGACCTGCCCTCGTAGGTCGTGACGGTGGGAGGGTCCCACACTGCGGGGAGAGTCCCTCTGACGACGGGCCTCCCTCGTGTTCTACTGGGTGCATGACATCCACCTACCGCCGCATGCTCCTGGCCGCTCGCCCCGAAGGTCTGGTCAACGCAACCAACTTCACCTTGGACGACACCGCCCCGATTCCCACCATCGAAGATGGCGAGGTGCTCGTCAAGGTGCGCTACCTCTCCATCGATCCCACCATCCGAGGCTGGTTGAACGACGCCCCCGGGTACTTGCCGCCCATCGGCCTCGGAGAGGTCATCCGCAGCGGTGGGATCGGCGAGGTCATTGCCTCGAACAACGACGCCTACCCAGTGGGTGCCACCGTGTTCGGCATGCTCGGGTGGCAGGAGTACGCCGTCGTCGACGCCAATGGGCAACTCACGGTGGTGCCCGAAGGCGTCGATCCGACCTGGGTGCTCTCCGTCTTCGGCATCACCGGGATGACCGCCTACTTCGGCCTGCTCGACATCGGACAGCCCCAAGCTGGCGACACGGTGGTGGTCTCCGGAGCGGCGGGGGCCACCGGATCGGTGGTGGGTCAGATCGCCAAACTCGTAGGGGCGTCCCGGGTGGTGGGTATTGCAGGGACCGACGAGAAATGCGCGTGGCTGACCGACGAGCTCGGATTCGATGCCGCCATCAACTACCGGCGGGAGAACGTCATGGTTCGACTGAGTGAGACCTGCCCCGACGGCATCGACGTCTTCTTCGACAACGTCGGCGGCCGAATCCTGGACGCCGCCCTCGCTCATCTGGCCATGAAGGCCCGGGTGGTCATCTGCGGTGCCATCTCGCAATACAACAGCGAGGTGACCGAGGGACCGAAGAACTACCTCAGCCTGATTTCCAAGCGGGCCCGCATGGAAGGGTTTCTCATCCTCGACTACCTCGACCGATTCCCGGAGGCTCAACTCAAGATGTTCGAATGGGTGCTCGGCGGGTCCATCCAACACAAGGAGGACATCGTGGACGGTCTCGAGCACGCGGGCGACGCGCTCAACCTGCTCTTCAGCGGCGAGAATTCCGGAAAAGTGATCGTCAAGATCTGACCCCGGGGGCGGTATCCGGTCCGACGGCAGATCCACCTTCATGTAAGACCTTCTCGTACAGCGCGAGCGCCAGGTCAGGGTCCAGCCACGCATAGTGCTGGTTCCGCACCCAGCGGTAGCCCACCGACTCGTAGAGATCGCGCAGCTTGTGGCCTTGAGCGCCACAGTCGAGCCTGGTCAGGCTCCGGCCAGACTTGCTCACGTAGTCCTCAGCCCACTGAAGGAGTCGTAGACCCAGGCCTTGTCCACCGAAGCGCCTGGCCACTATGAGGTTGTGCACGTAACCGGCTGGTACGGATTGCTCTCCCCAGATCACGGGGTCGTCCCACAAAATGGTGACCGTTCCTGCCCGCTCCTCTCCGTGCCAAAGGACAAAGACGAAATAGTCGTCACCCCGCTCCCACGAGTAGGGGATCTCGCCCGGTTGCCACTGGTCTATTCCGCGGGCGAGCAGCCATCGGGCGGCATCGTCGCGGAGAGTGAGGAGCGCATTGATGTCCGAGTCGGTTGCTTCGACCACCCGGTACGCACCCCAGTCCATCGACACCAGTCTGCTTCAAGGCGGCCCGAGCCGTGGGGTATCGGGCACGTACCGGATGCAGAGCGGGGCAGAGGGCTCCTCCACTCACCGAACATCACACGAGGGCTACATTCTCGCCATGGTTGAGGAAATCGCTGGGGCTGTACGTTTCGACCAGGCCAATGTCATGCAGCGCGCCGTGCGGCTCGTGGCTGGAACGCGGCCTATGGCGTGGTTCTTCGCACGGGTGCTGCACCACCTCGATGCTCCGGTGCTGCGACACAGCGGCGGGCGTCACTCCGTCTCAGCCGCCCTGACCGGGCTTCCCATCATTGAGCTCACCACTGTCGGTGCCCGGTCCGGCGAATCGAGGACCTTGCCCCTCGTCGGAGTGCCTGATGGTGATCGGCTCGTGCTCGTCGCTTCGAACTATGGCAAGCAGCAGAATCCGGCCTGGTACTACAACCTCAAAGCCAATCCGCGGTGCAGCACGGTCTTTCGCGGTCAGCGTCACGACATGGAGGCCTATGAGGCGGAGGGCGACGAGCGCCAGCGCCTCTGGGAGTTGGACGTGTCGGTGTACCCGCCCCGCAACCACTACGCACAACGAGCCGGCGACCGCCGCATCCCCGTCATGGTGCTGCGTCCGGCACCCTGCCGGCCGGCTGACATGCCCCGATGAGCAGGTTGGACGCATCCCCTCTCGCCGAGTTGATGTCACGCTGCGCCCAACTCGGCGCAGTCCGCTGCTCAATCAGAGTGACGCCTCCGTCGACGACCAGGGTCAGCCGTTCTCTTCGAGCTGTTCCAGCAATGCGGTGACCGCTCGAGTCTCTGGCTCGGTCAATCCACCGGCCACGGCCACGTAGTTCGTGGGCTCGACGACGATGACGACACGAACGTCGGCGTCGAGTACGGGTACGCCTTCGGAGCCGTAGCGTCGCTGGAGGCTGCGGTAAAAGGAGGCCTCCGGATCAGGGTCCATTGATTCGACCCGACCTCGGACCTCCAGGGTCCGGTAGGCGTTGTCGGGGTCCTGGACATGGAACGACACCCGCCCCTCGGCCAAGAGGTTCCGGTACTTCTGCCGACTACTCGTGTGGGAGAACCGGGCCCGTCGGCCGTCCCAGGCGAACCACATGACGCTGCTCTGCGGGCTGCCGTCCGGTCGGATGGTCGCCAGGTGGGCGAAAAGCGGTCGTTCGAGCAGATCCGCATGACTTTCGGGCAATTCAGCACTCATGCATCAGCTCCGTGTGCGATAGGTCTCACTCTCGAAGCAGGGTATCCGCGATCGTGCCATTCGGCGCCACGCGCCTGCTCACGTCCGGCGCACCGTGCGGAACTCGGCCACGACGAGCTTGCCGATCAAGGTGTAGCCCCTCGTCGTGGCATGGATATTCCCCTGGGCGCAGAACCAGGTGAGGGTGCAGACGCTCGCGACTGCGGCTGGAATGGTGCCGTAGGTTCGAGAGCGGACCGTTCGGGTCAAGGGTACGTAGGCGCCGGTCGCCTTGGTCACATCGACCAGGCTCCCGTTCGCAGACCCGTACGCTTTGGTCAGTGCAGGGTTGATCAGGCTCTTGAACGCCACGACGGAGAGCTTGGCCAAGGACAGCGCAGCGGCACTCGCTGGGTGGGTGGGATACACGTAGCTCCCGAGAATGACATCTGGATACGTGAGGCCGATGAGCGGGACGCCTGGGCCGGCGGCGCCACGAAGCGCGGCGGCCAAGTTCGCGACGTTCGTCTTTATGCTGGCCGTTGCACTCGCCACGCAGGAAATCGGGTTGGCCTGACTGGCGCACGCGGTGACGTCGTTGCCGCCGATCGACACAGTGATGAGTCCGATGTGGCCTCGGTGGGCCTTGAGGAACGAAACAGCCGCAGCCTCCTGCGTCGTCGTCGGGTAGGTCACCCCGCCGGCTGTGTGCGGAAGGACGTCAGGGCATCCCACCGAAGAAACCAGAGAAGTCGTCGTGGCCCCGCCGCACCCGAAATTCACCAGCGTCAGACGCGTGGCTCTGGCCACCACGACCGTGTAGCCCGGCGTGGATCCCAATCCCGGTTGGTAGCCGACCGAATAGGAGTCCCCGAGCGACACGTAATAGGTCTTGGAGGTCGCCGCCTGTGCCCCCTGCGATGCACCGAGGACTCCCGTGAGCGCGCCGCAGATCACGGCCAGCGCTCCGAGAACCTTCAACCCGTTTCGATTGTGACGCACACGTGCTCCTCCATCGGCGGGCTCACTATCCTTCCACGACTCCATTGCCTCCCACGGTCGTCGTGAGGCGCGCCCGTGCTGAGAGTTGGACCGCGTGCGGGTCCCGGCGCTCAATCGACGCCGAACCAGCGCCGCCGGCGTGAGGCGCCGAACTCCACCTTCGACGCGACGATGTCCTCTGAAGCTGCCGTGAAGGAGCCCGTGGGAGTCGGGCCCGACAGAAAGTTGGCGTCGAACCGGGCCACCCGATCCCCGCCGAACTCGATGTAACAGGTTGCCGCACCTCGGTAGGGCCCAGGCGGCTCACCACCCTTGATCTGGTGGATCAGTACCTCGGCGAGGGTTCGGGCCTCTCCTTCGGCGATGGCACCCACCCTCGGCACTGGTGCGCTCGTCACGTCGCCTACCGCATAGACGCTGTCGAATTTGGTGGCAAAGGTGCGATGGTCGACGGGGATCCAGCCGTCCTCGGCCAGGGCCGAGTTCGTGACGACGTGGGGCGCCCGGTGCACCGGGATGCCAAGGAACAGGGTGTACGGCATCGTTCGCCCGTCTTCGAGCGTGGCGATCTTGGTGCTGGGGTCGAGGGCGGTCACCTTCGATTGGGGGCACCATTCGATGTCCCGTTCGGCTGTCGCTTCCAGAATGCCCGCTGAGGCTTCGGGTGAGATGGGGATGGGCGTCCCCATAGGGCTCACGATCTTGATGGTCGACGTCGCCCGCAGTCCACGCTTCTCCAGGTAGTCGTGCAGCATGAATGCCGTTTCGAACGGCGCGGCCGGGCATTTGAAGAAGTTCCCCAGCACTCCGATGATCACGTCCCCTCCTGCAAAGCCGGGCAGGAGCTCCCGGACCCGGGCCGCCCCTTCGACGGTGTAGAACTCCGACCCCTCCTCGGCCATGCCCGGAGTCGCGGCCGGGTCCAGATCTGCACCCAGCGCCACGACAAGGATGTCGGGCTGGTACGTCGCGGCACTCGTGGTGACCCGGCGACTCTCCGGATCGATCGTCAGGATCGTCTCCTGCACGAATCGGACTGACGGCTTGTCCAGGTGCGAGTAGGGGACGCGTACCCCGGCCAGATCCTTGCGGCCGAACATGAGGTCGAGCTTCGAGAAGCCGAACACGAACGCATCGCTGCTGTCGACAATGGTGACATCGACTTCGTCAGACACCTCGTTGGACAACACGGTCGCCAGTTCCAGGCCGGCAAAGCCGGCGCCGAGTATGAGCACGGTCTTCATCGAATCTCCTCCCACCGGGAATCGGCCACCTGGGCCCGTTCCGGTCTTGTCGCGACGACGAAGTCTTGCATGGGCGACCTCAGTCGGCTGAGAGACGCAGGGTGGATCGACCCGGCACGGGCCGACCTACGGGCGCAGTTCGAGCCCGTCGAGGGTGCCGGCATCCCTCCACTCGGCCAAGAGCTCGAAGAACGGCATCGGGCCCTTGCCGTAGGAGCTGCCGATGAATCCGCCCGTGATGGGCTGGCCCTCATTGTTGTAATAGCCGGGCGTGCACTGTTGCTGGAAGGCGACGATATCCCTCGCTGATTCGGTCAGTTGTGCGAGCCAGCGGTCTTCGGCGTCTCCGGTTGCTTCCACGGTGGCAATGTCGTGCTCGACGGCAGAGCGAAGGACATGGCAGAGGTGGTCGCTGGCCTCCTCGAGGAGGTGGGGATAGTTGACCGTAAAGCCGCCTTGGGTGTGGCCCAGGACGAACATGTTGGGAAAGCCGTGCACGTGCATCCCGTGCACGGAGCGGATCCCGTCCTTCCAGTGTTCGGAGAGAGTGCGGCCGCGTGAGCCGACGACGTCGTAGCCGGCCCTCCTCGTGTAATCGGTCCCGACCTCGAATCCGGTGGCGTAAATCAAGCAGTCCACCTCGTACACACGATCGCCGACGACGACTCCGTCGCCTGTGATGGCGTCGACACCGCGCCCGTCGGTGTCGACGAGCGTGACGTTGGGGCGGTTGAAGGCCTGGAGGTAGGCGTCGTGGAAGCAGGGCCGCTTGCAGAACTGTCGGTACCAGGGCTTGAGGGCTTCGGCGGTCGCCGGATCCTCGACGAGGTCGTCCACCCGCGCCCTGATCTGCTCCATCTTCTCGAAGTCGGCCAGCTCCATCACGGCGGCCAGGTCCCGGCCGGCCCCCGACGACTGGTCGCGCATTCGGTTGACCAGCCTGGCAAGAATGTCGGTCCAGCCGTCGTTGACGAGGTCCCGCTCGGCAAAGCCGCCGGAGGTCAGCAGCGTGAAGTTCTCCATCCTCTCCTTCTGCCATCCTGGCTCGAGGGCGGCGGCCCAAGCGGGGTCGGTCGGCCGGTTTCCCCGGACGTCAATGGAGGAGGGCGTGCGCTGGAAGACGAACAGCTCGCCCGCCGAAGCGGCAACGTGCGGAGTCACCTGCACGGCGGTGGCGCCGGTGCCGATGATGCCGACGCGCTTGCCGGCCAGTCCGTCCAGCCCACCGTTCGAGTCCCCTCCGGTGTAGGTGTAGTCCCACCGGCTGGTGTGAAACGAATGACCCGTGAACTCGGCAATCCCGGGAAGGCCGGGGAGTTTCGGCCGGTGCAGGGGCCCGTTGCCCATCACGAGGAATTGGGCCGACATCCGGTCACCCCTATTCGTCGTGATGGTCCAGCGCCGCCGATCCTCGTCCCAGGCAATGGCGGTGACTTCGGTGGAGAGGCACGATCGTTCGTACAGATTGAAGTGTCGGGCGATGCGGCGGCAGTGCTCCAGAATTTCCGGAGCGCGGGCGTACTTCTCGCTGGGGACGTAGGAGGTCTCCTCCAGGAGCGGGAGATAGACGTAGGACTCGACGTCACACTGTGCGCCCGGGTACCTGTTCCAGTACCAGGTGCCCCCGAAGTCACCACCCTTCTCAATGATGCGAAAGTCGTCGATGCCCGCCTCGGTGAGCCGGGCGCCTGTGATCAGGCCGGCGAATCCGCCGCCGATGACGGCGACGGTGATGTCATCGGTCAGCGGAGGTCGGTCGACGGTCTCGGTGTAGGGATCGTGCAGGTAGCCCGCGAGGTCTCCGGCTATTTCGACGTACTGGGCGTTCCCGTCCAGCCGGATCCGCTTGTCGCGTTCGAGCAGGTATTTCTGGCGCAGCGCGTCAGGGTCGAATTCCGCGCCCGACGTCGTCGTCTTCGTGTCGGTCACCGCTGGGAGTCCCCGCTGCCTGCGTGCCTGTGCATCAGTCCCACCCCTCGCTCGGCGACGCAGCGTATCTTCCCTCATGGAGGCCGGCCCGAGATCAGTTCGATGAGTGCGGCATCGCCCCTTCAGCCGGCGAGCGCCGCCATGTCTCCCATCAGCGTGAGCGCGTCGGAAGGTGCGGGGTCGCCGAAATCGCGGTAGAGGGCGTGCACGTTGGCCACGACACGCTCGGCTTCGCTCCACCCCGTATACGGGCCCAGATCGATGTCTCGGGCGGCGTCGAGGGCGGTCATTCCGGTGTCGAAGCGTGCTCTGGCCTCGCGGGTCAACAGTTCGAAGTACGCCTTCAGGTCTTCCAGCGCTGCTGGAGTCGCCAGCGGACCGTGACCCGGTACGACAACGGTCGGGTGGAGGGCGAGCACCCGGTCGCACGCCGTGATCCAGTTGGCCACCGGCCCGGCCCACACAATCGGGTGGCCTCCGTGGAAGAGGATGTCGCCTGTGAAGACGATGCCTTCGTCGGCCAGATGGACCACGGCATCTCCGGCCGTGTGGGCGGGTCCCACCTCGAGCAGCGAGACGGAACGGTCTCCGACCCGCAGTTCGAGGTGCTGCTCGAAAGTGCGGGTGGGTCCCACCAGCGGGACGTCCTCGAAGCAGAACGGGGAGAAGATCCTCTGCACGAACTGGCCGGCCGCGCCGAGCGAGTCCGCCGAACGCAGCATGGCCGCCATGGTGGCTGGGGGGAGTTGCAGCATTTCCTCGGCGCACCGTGCCGTTGCGATGATCTCCGCATCACCCAGGAGCGAGTTGCCATAGCAGTGATCGCCGTTGGCGTGCGTGTTGACCACCGTGGCGATGTGACGGGCGGCCGGGGTCATGGCGCACATCTGGTTCAGCATTTCGGCCGTCAGCCGGAGGTCGAACAGCGTGTCCACCAGCAGGGAATTGCCACCCCCGGTGATCAGCCCGGCGTTGGACCACCCCCAGCCCCCGTCAGGCTGGAGGTAGGCCCAGACTCCGTCTGCGATTTCGTGCAGGCCCTTGGTGTAGCCCATCGCTCGAGGAGCAGAGGGTCTAGTAGACCCAGACGGTCGTGCCGATCGGGTCGATGTTGGCGGCCCAGATCCAGTTGATGGCCTCGTTGCTGACGCGCGCACAGCCGTGTGACACCGGTACGGGCGGCACCGAGGAATCGCCATGGATGGCATAGCCCTCATAGAAGAACCGCGGCCGGAACAAGGTGCCGAGCGAGTCGGTCACGGTCCCGTTGACCACCCGGAAGGTGCTGAACACCCCGGTGGGAGTGATGGCCACGTTGGTGGAGCCGTCCTGGGTGTAGGTGTAGCCACCGCCGGTCGACGTGTTCAGCGTCCAGAGAAGATGGTTGTTGTTGACGACCATGATCAGGTCGTTCGCCAGGTTGATCTGGATCTCGTAGCCCGACTCCGCCCTCGGCTGGGGGACGACCCCGGCGTCCAGCGCAGCCCAGGTGGCCGGTCCGACGACGCCGTCGCGCTGAAGGTTGGCCGCCTTCTGCAGGGCCCAGACCGCCTGCTGTGTGCTGTCGTCGAACGTGCCGTTCGTGGTGTCGACCCAGTAGCCCAGGGCGTACAGCTGCGTCTGGAGCGAGGCCACGGCCGCGCCGGTCGAACCCAGCTGCACCGTGGGCGGAACCGGCGGCGGTGACGTGGGCAGGAGCCAGTACCCCTGGCCCGACGGCGTTGCCGCTATGGCTCGGATCGGGTTGCTGTTGGCCTGGCCGCCCATGGAGCCGAGGAACGGGGCCGAGCCGTAGTTGAAGACGCCGCCGTCCTTCGCTGCCATCCAATACCCGCCGGCAGTGGCGGCGATACCCACAATGGGCGCGTTGATCGGCGAGCCGCCGGCTGAGCCGAGGAACGGAGCGCTGCCATAGGCGAAGATGCCACCGTCGGAGGCGACCAACCAGTAGCCGTTCCCGCCGGGTCCCGACGCCATGCCGACGACCGGCTGGTTGAGGTGGATGGAGCCGGTGGAACCGTAGAACTGCGCGTCGCCATAGGCGAAGATCCCGCCGTCCGAGGCCACCAGCCAGTACCCGCCGCCGTCGGGCGTGACGGCCATGCCGACGATCGGCTGGTTCAGCTGCATGGAGCCGGTCGAGCCGTAGAAGTGCGCATCGCCATAGGAGAAGATGCCGCCGTCGGACGCCACCAGCCAGTACCCGCCGCCGTCAGGGGTGGCGGCCATGCCGACGATCGGCTTGTTGAGCTTGATGCCACCGGCAGACCCGAGGAATGCGGCATTCCCGTAGTTGAAGATGCCGCCGTCCGAGGCGACGATCCAGTAGCCCTGACCATCGTGGGTCGGGGCCATGCCGACCGGCGGCGAGTTGAGGGTCAGTCCGCCGTTGGGACCGAAGAAACCGGCGTCGCCGAAATTCACAGGCTGGGCCACGTTGTCGGGGTAGGTAGCGGCTGCTGCGCTGCCCGACGTCACGGCGAGGAGCGCCGGGACCAGCGTCATGCAGCCGACGAGCGCCGCCAGCAGTGAACGCCCCTGCCGCTTCCGGGTCGTGGGCTCTGGGCTGCATTTCTGGGGGTGGACGGCGGGGGTGTGGGCCGGCATCGGTGCTCCTTCAGGTCGGCTCCGGAGTATGGATCGGGGCTCACCACGTGGGTGGGACCCCTCCGTAGAGGCCTTCGTCTGGTCGAATGTGTCGCTGAACTGTAATGCCACTCCTCCCTGGCCACACAGGCGGTCGGGGAGCCTGACCTCTGCTTTCACGCCAGAGGGATGTCGAAGCGGGGTCGGCCCGGTCCATTCGGGGCCGCGCTGCTCCTGGTCCAGGCCTTGTGCCAGGGAGCGGTGCAGCCTCTCAGCCCGGGCGCTCCCAGCGGACCACGTCCTCGAGCTTTCCGCTCTCGACGTCGTAGACCAACCCGGCGATCAGCTTCAGTCGGGACAGGTACGGGGTTCCTGCCAAGACGGCCACGTCCTCGCGCAGCGCAGCGGCATGGTCGTCGATCGGCAAGAACCCCAGGTCGGCTCCTGTGAGCTCGCGCAGCTGCTCGTTGTTCACGCCGAAGAGGCCGCACTTCGTGTGCTGCATGACCACGGCCGTGTCGATGCCCAGGACGCCACTCGAGAGGGCGAGGCTGCGCAGCACGTCTTCTGTCACCCGGCCGCCGGCGTTGCGGATCACGTGCGCCTCGCCGAGGTGCAGGCCCAGCACGGCAAAGACGTCGATGCGGGCGTCCATACAGGTCACGACGGCGAGGTGGCGGCTCGGTCGGGGATCCGCCACGTTGGCCCGTGCTGCCGCATAGCCCTCATTGGCCTGGAGGAGTTCGGAGATCTGTGGCATTCGTCGCTCGACCGTAACAGCAGAGCCCGACGTCAGTCGTCAGTGCTCTCGCCGAAACCCTGGCCGCGGTGCTGGTCGAGCATCGGGACAGGCCGTGCTGCACCCGAAAGGGGTAGGCGGATCGGGAACGGGGGGAAGGGCCCAGCGGCCAACATGCCCTGGCGGTCGAGCACGGGGGCGACCGGAACGCCGACGGCCGCCAGACGGGCCACCAGCGCATCTCGAGGCTGGGCCACGATGGCGTCGGCGACGGTGTGCTGAATCTCGTGCCCCCGTCGGCAGCGCTCGTCGAAGTCGAGATCCGCCAAGGCGCCGAGGCCGAGCGCGTGGCACAGGCTCACCCAGAAGTGCTGTTCGTTGAGCACGCCGAGGGCCACCTGGCCACCGTCGATCGTGGGGAAGAGGCCATACCCCGGCGTGGGGGCCGACGGGGCGGCGACCGTCGACCCCGGAGCCGGCGCGGCTCCGGCGCGACCGGTCCAGGTGGCCAGCACGTCGGTCATGGAGATGTCGAGCGACGCCCCTTCGCCACTGGTCACGCGGCCGAGCACGGCCGCACAGATCCCGAACGCCGCGGTCAGGCCGGCGGCCAGGTCGGCCGTCGGGAGGGGCGGGATCCGGTCGGCCGGACCGCCCTCTGGCGTCAAGGCCCCCGACCAGGCCTGGTAGTTGACGTCGTGGCCGGGGAGAAGGGCCCGCGGGTCATGGCGGCCGTACCCCGATATGGAGCAGTAGACGACGGCGGGGTTGAGTGTCCGCACGTTCGCCTCGGCGAGACCCAGGCGGTCCAGGACCCCAGGGCGGAATCCCTCGACGAGGACATCGGCCTGCGCCGCCAGCTCCAGTGCCCTGGCGCGATCGTCGGCGTCCTTGAGGTCGAGCTCCACACTGCGCTTGCCTTCGTTGACCCCGGCGAACAGCCCGGGGTAGTGGCGCATCGGATCCCCGCCGGGCGGCTCGACTTTGAGGACATCGGCTCCCAGGGGCACCAACAGCGACGTGGCGTACGGGCCGGGACGCCAAATGCTGAGGTCGAGGACTCGGAGTCCCGAGAGAAACGCCGCCGTTGCTGCCATCAGGCTCGAGTCTTGCAGGAGGCGGCGGGTAGCCTCGCGGCGTGCTGGGATTCTTCTCGTTCACCGAGGTGACCGACCCTTCCGCCCACGAGGCGTACAACGCCTGGCATCAGCTCGACCATCTTCCAGAGCAGTTCACCATTGAGGGCATCAACTTCGGTCGGCGCTGGGTGCGGTCCCCCCGCTGCCGGGCTGCTGAATCGGCCACGGGCAGCCTCTTGGACCGCTTCCACTACATGACGCTCTACTTCCTCCGCGACGAGACGCTCATTCCCCGGTTCTTCGCCCTGGCCGAAGAGTTGCGAGCGAAGGACCGCTTCTTCGGGGCCAGGCGCGCCTTGCTGTCGGGCCCTTTTCCCGTGGTCGGCCGCTGGGCGGCTCCCCGCGTCGCAGTTTCCCCCGAGGCCGTCCCGTTCCGGCCGTCCGTCGGAGTCCATGTGGTCGTCGGCCCGCCGGTCGACGGCGAGGGACTGGTGCGCCACCCCGGGGTGGCCGGGGCCTGGCAATTCACCGACGCCGTCCACGAACGGACCATCACGGTCGCCTTCGTCGACGGCGACCTGTGGCAGGCATCCGCCTCGCTCGGGACCGCCGGCGCCGCCACGCCCGAGTGGGCAGGGCCCCTGGAGCGGGTTGATGCTTTCCGTTGGGACTGGTTCGCTACGCTGACGCCCCAATGACCAGTCAGAGCAAGTCGAAGGCCCAGCGCAGGGCGGAGAATCAGCGCAACGCCGCCGAGAAGCGCGCCGCCGAACAACGGGCGAAGCGGATGCGCATCGGCATCCGCGCCGGGGGCGCCGTGGTGCTGATCGCGCTCGTCGTGATCCTCATCGTCGTGGTGACGGGCGGTTCGAACAGCGGCACGCCGCCCACGGTGAAGAATCCCCATATCGCCCTCGAGCCCATTCCCGCCTCCATGTCCTCGTCATGGGTGCAGCCGCCGGCCGGGACGCCCGGCCCCGAGACCATCCCGGTCCCGAGCGGGCCGAAGCTGGCCACGCTGCTCAACGCGGCCACGGGTCAGAACGTCGATGGCATCCAGTGCCAGACCAACGAGCAGACGGTGACGCACGTCCACACCCACCTCACCATCTTCGTGAACGGGAAGGCGCGGGTGATCCCCTACGGCGTCGGGATCCCCGGCTTCCAGGCCGTCAGTACCGCGCAGGGGCCGTTCGTGCAGACGGGCAGCTGTTTCTACTGGCTGCACGCGCACGCCAACGACGGGATCATCCACGTTGAGTCGCCGAGCACCTCGGACAGCTTCACCCTGGGCCAGTTCTTCCAGGAATGGGGCATCCCGCTCAGCAAGACGCAGGTCGGCCCGGCCCAGGGGAATGTCACGGTCTTCTTCACGTCACCGGGCCAGAAGGCGAAGCTCTACACGGGCAATCCCAACAACCTCCCGCTGGGCGACCACTACCAGATTCAGCTCGTCGTGGGCACGCCCATCGTGGCACCTGTGCAGATCACCAACTGGGGCGGGCTGTAGATCGGCGGAGGCGGGGCCCCTCACAGTCGTCGCCGTCTAGCCGACGTCCCTCCGCACCGTGGACCGACCGGCCTGGTCGCCGCCGAGCAAAGAAGAGAAGATCGCCGGCGCCTGGTGCGGCAGCAGCGACAGGTGGCCCTCGCCGGGCACCACGTTGACGGTGGCCTGCGGAATGTGGCGCTTGAGGAAGGCCCGGTAGCCGGGCGGTCCGGTCTCGTCTTCGGCGCCCTCCCAAATGCCGACCGGGACGTCAATGTCCTCGAGGGCGAATCCCCACGGATCCCCGAAAATGCGGTAGTCCTGCACACAGCCTTCGGTGCCCTGCCGCATCGCCTCGCGGACGAAGGCCAGCGCGTTGTCGGGCGGCCCCCATTCGGCCAGCACGGAGCGATCGGCCGCCGGGAACGAGCGCATGGCGGCGCGGAGCAGCCGGGCATTGCTGGCGTTCACGATGCTGAGCTTCATCAGGGCCGAGGCCAGCCAGGGGGTCCGTTGGCACAGGACCAACAGCACGCGGTCCTCAATGTTGAGGCCGCGGGTCGTGCCGTAGAGGTCGAGCGGGACGGCGCTGGAGAGGAGCGCCGCCGCCGTGACGCGGCCGTGCATCTCCGCCGCGCAGATGGCGGCGTACGGGCCACCGGCCGACCAGCCCATCACGGCGAACTCCCCGATGGCCAACGCTTCCATGAGATGGGTCACGTCAGCGGGCCAGTCGACCAGGCGGCGTTCCCGCTGGTAGGTGGAGAGGCCCATGCCGGGCCGGTCGGGGGAGATGAGGCGGACACCCATGGCAACCGCGGCCTCGTGCGCGGGAGCGGCGTCGAGACGGGAACTGAGGCCACCGTGACAGTTCAGGACGGGGAAGCCGGATGCGATGCCGTATTCCTCGTAGGCCAGGAGCCGACCGTCGGGGAGGCGCACCGAGTCGGTCACCGCGGCGCTGCTCCGTCTGGAGCGCCGCGGCGGGGGTCCGGCTCCCGACGTCGGATCCGTCCGGGTTGAACAGGTGCCCGCACGGGAGCACGCTATAGGGTGCGGGCATGAGTCCGAACGTCGACGAGTTGGTTGATGGCCTGGTGGCCGACTTCCCGCCGGGGACGACGCCGCCCCAGCAGTTTCTCGGCGAACAGTTCGACCGGGGCCTGGCCTGGTTGCACTTCCCGCCCGGTGCGGGTGGCCTGGGTCTGACGCCGCGAGACCAGCAGCGGGTGCAGTCCCGCCTCAACGCGGCGGGCGCGCCGGCGGCCGGGACGCGCAACCCCATCGGGTATGGCATGTGCGCGCCGACGATCGCCACCCACGGGACGTCTGAGCAGAAGGAGCGTTACCTGCGCCCACTCTTCACCAGCGAGGAGATCTGGTGTCAGCTGTTCAGCGAGCCCGGGGCCGGGTCCGACGTGGCCGGGCTGTCCACCCGGGCCGAGCGCGACGGTGAGGAGTGGCTGCTCAACGGACAGAAGGTCTGGACCACGCTGGCGCACATCTCGTCGTTCGGCCTGATTGTGGCGCGCACGAACCCGGACGTCCCCAAACACAAGGGGATGACAGCGTTCCTGGTCGACATGAAGGCGCCTGGCGTCGAGGTGCGCCCGCTCTTCCAGATCACGGGGGAAGCCGAGTTCAACGAGGTCTTCTTCACCGACGTGCGCCTGTCCGATGCGGCCCGCATCGGTGGGGAAGGGGACGGATGGCGTGTCGCGGTGACGACGCTCATGAACGAGCGGGTTTCCATCGGCGGGGCCGTCACCCGGCGCGGCGGCGGCCCGGTGGCCGAGGCCATCAAAATTTGGAAGGAGCGCTGGCAGGGAGACACCTCCGCCCATGCTCTGGCACTACGCGATCGATTGGTGGCGAGCTACATCCGCATGGAGGCGCTCTCCATGACCAACGCGCGCGCCGCCCAGACGCGCAAGGCGGGGACGCCCGGCCCCGAGGGCTCGGTGGCCAAGCTGGCCTACGCCGAGGAGAACAAGCGGATCTACGACCTGTGCATGGACCTGCTGGGCGCTGACGCCATGCTTTTCCCGGCCGGCTACCCCATGGTTCGCCCCGAACTGGTGGGCATGGGCTCTCTCGACCCGCGCAAGATGTTCCTGCGGGTCCGGGCGAACTCCATTGAGGGCGGCACGTCCGAGGTCATGCGCAACATCCTCGGCGAACGGGTCCTCGGCCTGCCGGGTGACGTCCGTACCGACAAGGAGTTGCCATGGAAGGACGTCCCGCGCAGCTGAGCGGGAACCAGTCGTGATGGCAGCTGACCTGAAGGCCGAGAAACGCGTCGCCGCCACGACCGCGGCGGCGCTGGTCGAGAACGGCATGGTGGTGGGCCTGGGTACCGGCTCCACAGTGGCGGAGCTCGTGCCCGTGCTCGCCGCCCGCCGGCTCGACATCACGTGTGCCGCCACGTCGCCGGCCACCGAGGCGCAGGCCACGGCGCACGGGCTGGTCGTCCGGCCCTTCACCGACATCGACCGGCTCGACCTGGCCATCGACGGCGCCGACCAGGTGGACCCGGCGGGCTGGCTCGTCAAAGGGGGCGGCGGGGCACACACCCGCGAGCGGATAGTGGCCGCCGCCGCTGATCGCTTCGTGGTCATCGTCTCCTCGGACAAGCCGGTCGATCGGATCCATGCCCCGGTGCCCCTCGAACTCCTGGCTTTCGGCCTGGCGGCCACCCTGCGGGAGCTTCCCGCGGCAGAAATACGGCAGGCGCCGTTGACGCCCGACGGGGGAGTGCTGGCCGACTACCTCGGCGAAGTGGACGATCCCGCCGCGCTGGCCGCCATGCTCGACGCGGCGCCGGGGGTCGTCGCCCACGGCCTGTTCCCGCCGGCCCTGGTTGCCACCGTCCTCATCGCCCGGGGTGACGAGGTGGAGATGCGGGAGATCACCTGAACAGGACGCCGCGACGTCGGGACGCTAGGCCGATGGGCTGAAGGTGACCGGCAGCGACGTGGGGGAGCGGAAGACGTCGCCGCGGATGTGGGGATCGTCGTCGCCAGGCTGGAGGGCGATATCGGGCAGGCGGTCGAACACGCGGTTGAGAAGGGCGCGTGTCTCGAGCCTCGCCAAATGCATGCCGAGGCACATGTGCGGCCCGTGTGCGAAGGCGATGTGCGGTACGGCGGGGCGGAAGATGTCGAAGGACTCGGGATCGTCCCAGCGGGTCTCGTCGTGGTTGGCCGAGCCGATGTGGGGCGTGATGCTCTCTCCCGGCCCGATGGTGACGCCGGCGAGCTCGACCTCACGCGTCGTGGTCCGGTTGATGGTCAGCAGCGGCGGCTCGTAGCGCAGGCCTTCTTCAATGGCCTGGGGTAGCAGTGAGCGATCGGCCTGCACCGCCGCGAGTTGCTCAGGGTGGGTGAGGAGCAGGTAGAGGAGATTGCCCGACGAGCGGTAGGTCGTTTCGGCCCCGGCCGGCAGGAGCAGCCGGAGAAACGAGTAGATGGCCTCGTCCGTCAGCTTCTCACCGTCGACTTCGGCGGAGACCAGGTCACTGATCACGTCCTCGGCCGGGTGGGCCCGCCGGTCGGCCACGACGCCTGCGAAGTACTCGCGTAACGCCTCGGAGGCGGCCAAGCCCCGGTCGATGTCCGCCACCAGACCGATGAGCTCGACCGACCAGCGCTGGAACTGGGGGAAGTCCTCTTCGGGCAGGCCGAGCAGGCGGGCAATCACCCGGACCGGGAACTCGAACGTCAGCTGCCGGACCAGGTCGGCCTCGCCGTCGGCGGCAAAGCGGTCGATCTGCTCGTCAATGATGGGGCGGATGAACTCGGGTTCCCATCGGGCCAGTGCCTTCTCGCGAAACGCGTGGGCCACCAGGTTGCGGTGGCTGCGGTGCTCGGGATCGTCCATGCCGAGGATCATGTGGCCCATGACCATGCCGATGGTCACGTCGTAGCCGGTCGAGGTGAAGGTCTTGGCATCGCGCAGAATGCGCGAGCAGTCCTCGTAGCGGTAGGCGATCCATCCCGGTTCGACCTCGAAGCCCTCGGGCAGAGCGTCGGGGGAGATCGTCAGGCCTTTCTCCACCGGCGTGTCGCGGCGCTTGGCGAGGAAACCCGGGTACGGATCCCGCGTGGTCCCGGCGACGACATCGTCGAAGGCGGTGAACGGGTCGTATCCCTGAGCGTCGGATGGTGCCATGGCGCGTGTCCCTCCCGCGGCTGTCGTGTGACGTCGATGTCAGGCTACGGCGTGCGGACGGCGGACGCGCACGCACGCTCTGCCAGGGCGGCCGCCGGGCCCGACGGCGTAGGCTCGACCTCCATGCAGACGCTCCGCACGCCTGACGACCGCTTCGCTGACCTGCCCGGGTATTCCTTCGCCCCGCACTACGCCGACGTCGCCGACGGCGAGGGGGGTACGTTGCGCGTGCACTACGTGCGGGAGGGCGATCCGTCGGCGCCGGTCGTGCTCCTCATGCACGGGGAGCCGTCGTGGTCCTACCTCTACCGCACCATGATCCCCGTCCTGACGGGTGCCGGGCTCCAGATCGTGGCCCCCGATCTGGTCGGCTTCGGAAGGTCCGACAAGCCGGCCGAGCGCACCGATTACACCTTCGCCCGCCACGTCGAGTGGATGCGCGAGCTGCTCTTCGACCGGCTGGACCTGACCGACATCAACCTTGTGTGCCAGGACTGGGGTGGGCTCATCGGCCTGCGTCTGGTCGGTGAGCATCCCGGCCGTTTCGCCCGTGTGGTGGCCGCCAACACGTTCCTGCCCACGGGCGACACCAATCCGGGGGACGCCTTCTTCGCCTGGCAGAAGTTCTCCCAGGAGGTCGAGGTCTTCCCCACCGGTGTGATCGTGCGCGGTGGGTGCGCCAAGCCGGTGGCGCCCGAGGTCGAGGCGGCCTACGACGCGCCGTTCCCCGACGAGTCCTACAAGTCGGGGGCGCGGCAGTTCCCGTTGCTGGTGCCGTCGCAGCCCGACGACCCCGCCCACGACGCCAACGTGGCTGCCTGGGTGGGCCTGGCTGCCTTCGACCGGCCCTTTCTCTGCGCCTTCAGCGACAGTGACCCCATCACCAAGGGCGCCGACCGCAACCTCAAGGAGCGGATCGCCGGAGCGCAGGGCCAACCCCACACGACGATCGTCGGCGGCGGGCACTTCCTCCAGGAAGACTGCGGCGAGGACCTGGCCGCCGTGGTGGTGTCCTTCGTGACTGCCACGCCGTGACCAGCGAGCACAGCGTGGTCATCGTCGGCGCCGGGTTCTCGGGTATCGGGATGGCGGCCCGCCTCCGATCGATGGGCATCGACGACTTCGTCGTCCTGGACCGCGGCAACGACCTCGGCGGTACCTGGCGGGACAACTCGTATCCCGGCGCATCGTGCGATGTCCCCTCCAATCTGTACTCGTTCTCTTTCGCGCTGAACCCTGGGTGGACACGTGCCTTTTCCTCACAGAGCGAGATCTGGGACTACATGCGTGCGTGCGTCGATCGTTTCGAAGTCGCCGGCCAGTTGCGCTTCGGTCGGTCCGTGGCGGAGGCGCGTTGGGACGATGGCGCCGCTCGTTGGGTGGTGCACACCACCGCCGGCGAGGAGTACAGCGCCCCGGTGCTGGTGTGGGCCACCGGGTCTTTGAGCGAGCCGTCCATCCCGGACTTCCCCGGCCTCGAGGACTTCCGCGGCAAGGTGTTTCACTCGGCCCGCTGGGAGCACGGCTTCGACCTCACCGCCAAGCGCGTCTGCGTGGTGGGGACCGGGGCCTCGGCCGTGCAGTTCGTCCCGCAGATCGCTCCGGTGGTCGAGCACCTCTACCTCCACCAGCGGACTCCGCCGTTCGTCGTGCCGCGGCGTGACCGGGCCGTGTCGGGCCTGCGCCGGCTGGCCTACCGCAAGGCACCCTGGATGCAGCGTCTGTCCCGGCTCCGCACTTATCTCATGTTCGAGGCCCTGCTCTCCGTGTTCGTCGGCCACGCCGAACGGCGCAAGGCCGCCGTGCGCAAGGCCGCGCTCGACCACCTGGGCAAACAGGTGCCTGACGAGGCACTGCGTCAGAAGCTCGTTCCCCACTACGAGCCGGGCTGCAAGCGCCTTCTGCTGTCCGACGACTATTACCCCGCGCTCACCCGGCCCAATGTCGAGGTGGTGGAGTCACCGGTGGCATCGTTCACCGCCCACGAGGTAGTGGGGGAGGACGGCATCGCCCGCCCGGTCGACGTGGTGATCATGGGAACGGGCTTCGAGGCGGCGGAGCCTCCCTACGCCGAGCACATCGTCGGCGCCGACGGCGTGCGGCTGTCGGACCTCTGGGAGGCACACGGTGTCGAGGCCTACGCCGGCTCCACGGTCGCCGGTTTTCCCAACCTCTTCCTGATGATCGGGCCCAACTCGACCTTGGCCCACAACTCCATGATCTTCATGATCGAGTCCCACATCAACTACATCGCCAGCGCGCTGGACTTCCTGCAGCGGCCCGGCGTGCGCGCCGTGGAGGTCAAGCCGGCAGTGCAGCGACGGTACAACGAACGCCTGCAGGCCCGGTTGGCACACTCGGTGTGGGTCGAGGGCGGATGTGCGAGCTGGTACCTCGACCACCGTGGTCGCAATACGACGCTGTGGCCGGACCACACGTGGAAGTTCCGTCGCCTGACCCGGCGCTTTCACCCCGGCGAGTACATCGTCCGGGCGTAGGCCCGCAGCGCCAGCGCGCACAGCCCGGCCGCGAACAGGGCGAGCACACCGATGTCGGGCAGCACTGCGGTCAGCCCCGCATGGTCGTAGATGAGCTTGACGAAGGCGTCCATGGCCCAGGCTTGCGGCACGACATGGCCCACAGCACGGACCACGGGTCCGACCACGTCGAGCGGGTACATGCAGCCGCCCAACATGCCGCACACGATGCCGAGCACCACAGCGAGCGAAATGGCCTGCTCCTCGGTGCGCGAGCGCATGCTCACGAGAGCGGCGGCGCCGGCGTAGGCGAGCGACAGTGTGGCGAGGACGAGGAACACCCCCACGGGGTCACCCCAGTGCACGCCGAAGAGCAGGCGGCCGACCACCAGGAGCCCGACGCACTGCACGGCGGCGACGCACAGGCTGGTGGCGATCAACGCCGCCACCACCGAGCGCCGGCGCACCGGCGCGGCCGCCAGGCGTTGCAGCAGGCCGAGGCGGCGTGACTCGACCACGCCCGACGACAGGAGGAGCACGGTGATGCCGAGGAACAGGACGAGGTCGGCCGGCGCCACGTAGGAGAAGGGGCTCAGCGCGGCGGGCACCTCGGTGTGGCTCAGGGTGACGTCGGTCACCGTCGTGTGCGTGCCTTCGGCGGCCATGAGGTCGAGGAGGGCCACCACGTCGGTGCGGGCCTGGACGGCGCTGGTCGAGGCTGACTCGCTGATGAAGTCGACCCGCAGTGTCCCGGGCGGCGCCGGCAGTCCGATGAGCCCGGCCACCACCCGCCCGCGCAGGATGTCGTCGCCCAATCGGGCCCGGTTGGGCTCAATGCGGACCTTGAGATCCCCGGTGCTCGCCACCAGGTGGACGAGGCGGGACGACGGGTGGACGAGCCCGATGGGCTCCTTGGGGCTCCCGGCCAGCAGGCCGGTCACGAGAATGAACACCACGGGGAACAGCGTGGCGACGAAGAGAAGACGACGATCGCCGATGGCTCGCCGCAGGTTGACCCGGATAATGGGAATCACGGGGTCACCATGCTGCGCACGCGGGCCATGGCCAGCCCGCCGGTGACGAGGGCGATCAGGCAGAGGACGAGAAAGGGGCCGACGACCGATGACGCCGGGTCCCGCAGCAGGGCCAGGCGCCCGAACCCGACCAGGGCCCACCCGTTCGGGGTGCCCAGGCTGAGCACCTGCAGGGCCTCGGGCAGGGCGCCGGGTGGCAGCAGGTTGCCCCCCAGCAGCGCCAGCACGAGTCCGACCACGAGCGAGGCGGCGAACGCCTCCTGAGGGGTACGGGCGAACGAGGTGAGGAAGGCGCCGAGGCCGCACATGGCGGCCGTGGCGCCCACGCACAGCATGAGCACCCCCAGCGGCGCCCCCCAGTTGGCCCCGAAGGCCGCCGCCGTGATGCCCCAGACGATCAGGATGGAGGCCAAGCCGGTCAGGCCGATGGCCAGGAGCTTCCCCCACACGATGGCGCTCGGCCGGACGGGCGCCGCGGCCAGCCGGGCCAGTGTCCCCGTCGCGCGTTCCATCAGGAGTGAACGCATGCCGAGCCCGCTCCCGATGAACAGGAACACCACGGCGATGGACGGCGCGAAGTAGTCGAGCACCGCCTTGCCGCCGTTGCCGAGCGTGCTCGCCGAGACGGAGATGGCGGCCAGGTCCGTGGCCGTCCCGTGTCGCAGTCGTCCGGCGTAGAGCCGGCTGGCCAGGCCCGCCGCCACCGACTCGGCGTACTCCTGCCCGATCAAGGCATTGCCCCGGTCGACGATCTCGAAGCCGGGGGAGGGCGTGGCACCCGGCGCCACCATCGGCACCAGGAGATGCGACAGGTTCCGCGAGCCCCCCTGCAGGACGACGCCTGCGGCCAGCGAGCCGTCGGCCACCTCGCGTTTGACGGCGGCCCCGCTCGGGACGATCCGCACCACGACATTGCCCGGGAGCTGGCTGGCATGGACGGCCGCCCGGAGCAGCGCCGGTGAGGCGCCAGACACGCCGATCG
>Ga0302279_10000903_pt1 | contig 43684 bp, 35 predicted proteins | sample III_Bog_N3_3_FD_194541 | JGI IMG/M metagenome (GOLD analysis project Ga0302279, IMG submission 194541) | Peat permafrost microbial communities from Stordalen Mire near Abisko, Sweden - III_Bog_N3_3 | ecosystem: Environmental > Terrestrial > Soil > Wetlands > Peat | place: Sweden: Abisko... | reverse complement strand
GTTCGACACGACGCTCGTGCCCCATGAGGGCAGCTACCTGCCGGCCTTCCTCGCCTCCTCGCTCGCCGCGATGTTCTGCTACTACGGCTTCGAGGCCTGTGGCGATGTCGCCGAGGAAACCCCGGATGCCAGCCGCATGATCCCGAAGGCGATGCGCCTGACGATCTATGTCGGCGGCGCGGCGGCCTGCTGGGTCTGTCTCGCCTTCATTTTGTCTATCCCGGATCTCAAGGCAGTGCTGTCCGGCGACGACAAGGACCCGATCGTGACGCTGCTGAAGGCGGCGATGGGACCGCTGGGCTTCCGCGCCGTCATCGTCGTCGTGCTGATCTCGTTCATCTCCTGCATCCTCAGCCTGCAGGCGGCGGCGAGCCGGCTGGTGTTCGCGTACGCGCGCGACCAGATGATCTTCGGCAGCTCCTTCCTGTCGCGCATGTCCGAACGCCACCACGTGCCGGCGAACGCGCTGCTGGTCATGGGCGCGATCCCGGCGGGCATAGCGCTGTCGGCGTTGTGGCTCGCCGATGCGATCACGACGATCATCAGCTTCGCAGCGGTCGGCATCTACATCTCCTTCCAGATGATCGTGCTCGGCGCGCTGATCGCGCGCAGCCGCGGCTGGCGCCCCTCGGGACCGCACAATCTCGGTGGCTGGGGCCTGCCGGTCAATATCCTGGCGCTGTCCTACGGCGTCGCGGCGATCATCAACATCCTCTGGCCGCGCGGTGCACCGACCGATCCCTGGTACGTGGACTGGGGGATGCTGGTGACGACGCTCGGCATCATGCTGCTCGGCGCGCTCTACATGGTGCTGGCGCGGCCCTACGAGCGCGGCAATGCGCCCGCCGGCGATGCGCACCTGCTGGCCGGCAAGGGATGAGGATGAACCGTTACGGGTACGGGCCGGCGGTGGCATCGTTGCCGCCGTCGACGACCAGGTTGCTGCCCGTCACGTAACTGGCGAGGTCCGAGGCAAGGAAATGCACGCAGCGCGCGACCTCGACGGGCTGGGCCAGCCGGCGCATCGGCACTCCTGCGGCGAGTGCGCGCAGGTTGGCCGCGACGTCCCCGCCCTGGCGCGTCGCGATCTCTTCGGCCATTCGCGTGTGGATTTCACCGGGGCATACCGAGTTGACGCGAATGCCGTCGCGGGCATGATCCAGCGCCATGCAGCGGGTGATCTGGATCACCGCGCCCTTGCTGGCGCAGTAGGCGACATGATTCGGTTCGCCGTTAAGCCCCCACTCCGAAGCCACGTTGACGATCGCGCCCCTCCCCAGGCTGCGCATGTGCCGCACGGCCGCGCGGCTGAGGAAGAACAGCGCGTTGACGTTGACGGCCATCGTGTCGAGCCACTCGGCATCGGTCGTATCCGGGGCAGTGGCGGTGTACAGGATCCCGGCATTGTTGACCAGCACGTCGAGGCCGCCCAGGCGCCCGATGGTCGACTCGATCAGCGCATCGCAGGCACCGTTCCCGCGCAGGTCCGCCGGCTGGAATTCGGCACGGCCGCCGGCCGCGCGGATCGAGGCGACGACGGCCGCGCCGCGCGCCGCATCGCGGCCCGAGACGCAGACGTATGCGCCATCGTCGGCAAACACCCGAGCGCAGGCCTCGCCGATACCGGTCGTGGAGCCGGTGACCAGCACGACTTTTCCGTCAAAGCTCATAGCCGGCATTATAAGGTGAACCATGGCCCGCGATCCGAAACATGACGTCCTCTTTGAACCGGTGCGCATTGGCCCGAAGACGCTGCGCAACCGCTTCTGGCAGACCTCGCACTGCGCGGGTCCCGGCTCCGAGCGCCCCGGCGCGCAGGCACATTTCCGCGGCATGAAGGCCGAAGGCGGCTGGGGCGCGGTGTTCACCGAGTTCTGCTCGATCCACCCCGAGGCCGACGAGTATCCGTACACGTCGGCGCGGCTCTGGGACCAGGGCGACGTGCAGAATCTCGGCTACATGTGCGAGGTCGCGCACCGCCACCAGAGCCTCGCCGGCGTGCAGCTGTGGTACAGCGGCGGCAACGCGCCCTCGCTCGAGTCGCGCGAGACCGGCCGCAGCCCGAGCCAGTGGCTGGCGCCGATCTTCTCGACCCGCTGCGTCTACGGCTACGAAATGGATGAGGACGACATCCGCGCTGTAATCAACATGTACGTCGAGGCAGGCCTGCGCGCCGAACAGGCGGGCTTCGACCTGCTCGAGGTCTCGGCCGGTGACGATACACTGCCGATGCAGTTCCTCGAGCCGCGCTTCAATCGCCGCAGCGACCGTTACGGCGGCAGTTTCGCGAACCGCTCGCGCTTCTACATCGAGGTGCTGCAGGCGCTGAAGCGCAGGCTGGGCGATCGCTGTGCGATCACGACGCGCTTCGAGATGGACACGCTGCACGGACCCGAAGGCGTCGAGGCGCAGGAGGACGGTGTGCGCATGCTGGAGCTGTTCCGCAGCGAGGGCGTCGTCGATGCCGTGGCGCTGAAGATCGGCGACTACGCCGAATGGGGCGAGGATGCGGGCGTGTCGCGCTTCCGCAAGGCCGGCTGGATGACCCCCTTCATCAAACAGGGCAAGTCCATCCTGGGGAAAGCCATCCCGGTGGTCGGCAACGGCCGCCTGACGAGCCCCGACGACATGGTGGCGCTGATCGGCGCCGGCGTTCTCGACATCATCGGCGCGGCGCGGCCGTCGATCGCGGATCCGTTCCTGCCGACCAAGATCGCCGAGGGGCGCCTCGCGGATATCCGCGAATGCATCGGCTGCAACATCTGCGTATCCAAGTTCCAGCAGGGCGGCCAGATCATGTGCACGCAGAACGCAACCATCGGCGAGGAGTACCGCCGCGGCTGGCATCCGGAAAAGTTCACGCAGGCCACCCGGCCGCTGTCGGTGCTGGTCGTCGGCGCCGGTCCCGCCGGCATGGAATGCGCACGCGTGCTGGGCGAACGCGGCTATACGGTGCACCTGCGCGACTCCGACAGGGAACCCGGCGGCCACTGGAAACATGTGATCCGTCTGCCGCGCCTCAGCGAATGGGGACGCGTGATCGCCTACCGCCAGGCACAGCTCCTGAAACTGAAGAAGCACGTCGAGGTGCACCTCGGAGTCGCACCGATGAGCGCGACCGACATCCTGGAGTATGGGGCGGATCGCGTCGTGCTCGCGACCGGCGCGCATTGGGCGTCCGACGGACGCAGCGCCGCGGCCGGCCCCATCCCGGGTGCGGACGATGCGCTGCCGCACGTGCTGACGCCGTTCCAGGTCATCGCCGGCAAGCCTGTTCCGGGCAGGCGCGTGCTGATCCTGGACGGTGACGGGCATTTCATGGGGATCGCGCTCGCGGAACTGATGGCCAACCAGGGCAAGGACGTGACGTATGTCTGCGACGCGGCGGATGTCGCCGAATACGGTGTGTTCACGATGGAGTCCTTCAACAACAAGCGCATGCTGTTCGAAAAGCGCATCCGCATCCTGACCAGCCACTGGGCCGACTCGATCGAGGCTGGCCGGGTGCGCCTGAGCTATGCCTACAAATTCGGGCCGGACCTCATCGGCCCGAATGCAGGCAGCACGCCCCGCAAGGACAATGGCGGGGAGTTCGACCTGGAAGCAGACGCCGTGATCCTCGCCACGTCGCGCCAGTCCGATACGCGGCTGTGGCGCGAGCTGAAGGCGCGGCGCAGCGAGTGGGCCGCCAACGGCATCGAGGACGTGTTTCGTGTCGGCGACGGCAAGGCTCCGTCGCAGCTGAACCAGGCAATCTGGGATGCGCACCGGCTGGCGCGGGAATTCGATGGCCCCCACCCCGCATATCCGCTACCGTGGATCCGCGAGCGCCAGCTATGGGGCGCCCCGACCACCCCGAAGCTCGGCGACGAGCGTCCGAACGTAGAGAGACACTCATGACTTCAGCCGTCGAGTCCGCAGGCGACCATCTGCTCAGCCGCAGCCTCAAGGCGCGCCACCTGACGATGATCTCGATCGGCGGCATCATCGGTGCGGGGCTGTTCGTCAGCAGCTCTACGGCCATCATCGCCTGCGGGCCCGCGGCGTTCATCAGCTATGGGATCACCGGGCTGCTGATCCTGCTGATCATGCGCATGCTCGGGGAGATGGCGACCGCGCTGCCCCAGGTGCGCTCGTTCACCGAGTTCGCGCGCGCGGGCCTCGGCGACTGGGCCGGGTTCGTCGTCGGCTGGCTGTACTGGTACTTCTGGGTGCTGGTGGTACCCGTCGAGGCGATCGCAGGCGCCAAGATCCTGCAACACTGGTTACCGCAGATCGGCCAGCTGCCGCTGGGCCTCGGGCTGATGGCGGTGATGACCGGCGTGAACCTGATGTCGGCGCGATCCTATGCCGAGTTCGAATTCTGGTTTGCATCGATCAAGGTCGCCGCCATCATCACCTTCATCGTCATTGCCGCCTCGCATGCGTTCGGCTGGACCTCCGGCAGCGGCGCCACCTGGAGCAACCTCGTCGCGCACGGCGGCTTCACGCCAAAGGGCTGGATCGCGGTGATCGCCGCTGTGCCGACGGTCTTCTTCGCGATGACCGGCGCCGAGATCACGACCATCGCCGCCGCTGAATCGGCGCAGCCCGGGCAGGCAGTGGCCAGGATGAGCTCCAGCGTGATCCTGCGGATCCTGATCTTCTACGTAGGCTCGATATCCCTGATCGTGGCCGTCGTGCCCTGGGATCTGGTGCGTTCCGGGGAAAGTCCGTTCACGCTGGCGCTGAATACGATGCACATCCCGCTGGCCGGCGAGATCATGAGTGCGATCATTCTGACCGCGGTGCTGTCCTGCCTGAACTCGGCCTTCTACGTCAGCTCGCGGGTGCTGTTCGTGCTCGCGGCGCGCCAGGACGCGCCGCAGGCGCTCGTCAGGGTCAATGCGCGCCGGGTGCCGGTCTACTCGGTGCTGATCGGCAGCGTCGCCGGCGTGCTCGGCATCATCGCGGCGATCGAGTTCCCGCAGCAGGTGTTCGATTTCCTGGTCAGTTCCTCCGGCGCGTTGATCGTGTTCGTCTACATGCTGATCGTCGTCTCGCAGATCGTGCTGCGCAACCAGCGCGAACGGGCCGGAGAGCCGCGGCCGGCAGTGCAGATGTGGCTGTATCCCTGGGCGTCGGTCGCGGCGCTGGCCGCGATGGCGGGGGTGCTGATCGCGATGGCCGTCACGCCTGCACTGCAGCAGGATTTCTGGGCCAGCTGCCTGACGCTGGTGGTGGCCGTCGCCGCCTATGGGCTGCTGCGGGCCCTGCGCGGCCCCCGGGCTGACGCCCGGGCTCAGTTGAATAAAATTTGATTTAAATTGAAAAACCATCGCTGGCACGAAAAATCTCAGCTGGCATGATGGCTCCACGGTGCAGGGCAGGGGACTGCCGCCCGCACCAGAGTTTAGGAGCCATTCGCCCGGCAAGTCAGCCAACTCCCCCGTCGGTGCGAAAATCCAGCGGCGTGGCACCCTCGGGTCCCACGCCGTTTTTTATTCCAGGATCCGGAATTGCTCAGCGCTCGAACTTGGTCGACAGGATGATCGACGAGTTCGTCCGCTCGACTCCGGCAATTACCCCAATCCGATCAATGACTTGATCCATTTCTCCGACGGTTGCCGTCGCCGCCACGGCGATCAGGTCGACCTCGCCGCTGACCGAGTGCAGGACCCGCACCTGCGGGATTGCCTGCAGGGCCGCGGCCACCGCCCGGGCAGCCGCCGGGCTCACCTTGATCATCACATGCGCCCGCACCGCCCCCAGGTCATGCTCCGCGGCGACCCGGACCGCGTAGCCGGTAATCACGCCGTCGCGCTCGAGCCTGGCGAGGCGGCTCTGGACGCTGGTCCGCGAGCGGCCGACCAGGCGCGCCAGTTCCGCGGTCGAGGCGCGGCCATTGGCCCGCAGGGCTGCGATCAGCTGCACATCGATCGGATCCTTCACGGCAGCGCCCGCCGCCGTTGCAGCAGATACCAGGCGAGCCCGAGGCCGACGTAGGCGGCGAAGTACCCCGGGAAGCGGTCGACGGGCGGGCTCGGCGCGGGATAGACGGTCGCGACGATCGGCGGGATCATGAACAGCACTGCGGCCGCCGCCTTCAGCATGCTGAAAGCGGTCAGTTCCCCTTGGCGCCGCAGGAACAGCGGCGCGCCCACCGATACCAGGCAGTAGGCCAGCATGAAGCCGTAGGTCGCGATCGTGCTCATGTCATTGAAGATGTCCATCACCCCGAGCCCCTGCCCGAGCAGCCAGGCCGGCAGCGCGAAGGTTGCGAGTGCGCAGACGCTGACGGCGAGGTGGGGGGTCTGGTTCGTCGTATGTGCCCTGCCAACGTGGCGGTGGAAGATGCCCTGCCGGCTCATGCTGTAGAGGATCCGCGCCGCCGCATTGACGCTCGCCAGCGTGCAGGCGAACAGGCTGATGACCGCGCCGGCCGAGATCAGCAGGCCGAACCAGGCAACGCCGTAGCCGCGTGCGAGGTCGTCGAACGGCGCCGTGCTGCTCGCGAGCGAGCCCGGCAGTCCCTCGAAGCCCATGACCGCAACATAGGCCGTGAGCATGAAGAATGCGCCGCTGAGCAGCGCGCTGAGCAACACCGAACGGGGAATACTGATGTGCGGATCGCGCGCCTCCTCACCGAGCGTGGTCGCGCTCTCGTAGCCGACAAAACTGTAGATCGCGAGGATCAGGCCCGCCTTCAGGCCACCCAGGCTCATGCGGCTGGCCTCGAACTGTTCCAGGTCGACCACGACGTGGCGGCGCTGCATGATCAGCAGGCCGAGGACCAGGATCAGCAGCATCGAGACGAACTCCAGCACCAGCATGACGCGTGTGGAGAGGCGGATGTCCCGGTAAGCGATCAGCCAGACTCCGCCGGCCCCCAGGCCGTACAGCAGCAGCGGCGGCGTGTGCAGCCCCGCCGCAGCCAGCAGCAGGATTGCATAGTTCACGGTGCCGGCAAGCACCGCCATGCCGCTGAGCACGTAGGCCAGGATCAGCGACCAGCCGGCGACGAAACCGGCTTCGGGCCCTAGGCCGCGGCTGACGAAGGCATAGAGCGATCCCGGGGTCGCGGAGCGGCGCGCGAATTCGTTGATGTTCGCGCCGACGCAGACGAGCCCGATGGTTGCGAACAGGTAGGCAAGCCAGGTTCCCGCGCCCGCCGAAGCGAATACCAGCGGCACGATGATGACCGGGGTCAGTGTTGGCGAAATGTTGGCGACCGATTGCGCCAGGGTCTCCGGGAACGACAGGCAGCCCGGGCGCAATCCGCTCGTGACCGAATTCACTGCATTTCGCCTATTCTTATAGTCGAAAACACTAATTACACCCTTCATTTTGCCCTCATTAACCCTACCATACGCCGGGGTCCTGCAGCAAAATGCCGCCCTTTCAATGTCCGAGGCGGCTATTCCATGAAGAACATCGTCATTGTCGGCGCAGGCAAGATCGGCTCGATGATCGCAGAGATGCTGCTGCAGAGCGGCGACTACGCGGTGACCATCATCGACCGCTCGCAGGCGCAGCTCGACCGGCTGGACCCCCAGCTGGGCGCCCGCCGCATCGCGGTCGACATCACTGACAGCGCGCGGCTGCTGGACGTGCTGCAGGGTCAGTACGCGGTGCTGAGCGCGGCGCCCTATCATGCGACGCGCCGCATTGCCGAAGCCGCGAAGGCAGCGAACGTGCATTATCTCGACCTGACCGAGGACGTCGCCAGTACGCGTGCGGTCAAGCAGCTGAGCGTCGGTGCCTCCACCGCCTTCATCCCGCAGTGCGGGCTCGCACCGGGTTTCATCACGATCGTCACCAGCGATCTGGTCTCGCGCTTCGATTCGCTGCAGGACGTGCGCATGCGGGTCGGCGCCCTGCCGAAGTTCCCGTCAAATGCGCTGAACTACAACCTGACCTGGAGTACCGACGGGGTCATCAACGAATACTGCGAGCCCTGTGAGGCGATCGTCAACGGACAGTTGCGCGAGACCCAGCCGCTCGAGGAGTGCGAGGAGTTCGCGCTCGACGGGGTGCAGTACGAGGCATTCAACACCTCCGGCGGACTCGGCACGCTGTGCGAGACACTCGCCGGCAGGGTACGCAACCTCAACTACCGCACGATCCGCTATCCGGGGCATGCCGCGATCATGAAGGCGCTGCTGAATGACCTGCGCCTGCGCGACCGTCGCGACATGCTCAAGGACATCCTCGAGAATGCGGTACCGATCACGCTGCAGGATGTCGTGATCATCTTCGTGACGGTCAGCGGCATGCGCGGCGGGCAGCTGGTCCAGGAAACCTACGCGAACAAGGTCTACGCCGCGAGCGTAGGCGGCCGTGTGCACAGCGCCATTCAGCTCACCACGGCGAGCGGCATCTGCACCGTGCTCGACATGCTGAACAATGGCCAGCTGCCCCAGTCCGGACTCGTGCGCCAGGAGGAGATCCAGCTGGCTCCCTTCCTCGCGAATCGCTTCGGCAAGGTCTATGCGATGGCCTGAAGCGGGGCGTGGAATGCTAACCTGAGGGGATGCCAGCAGCGCCCCCTTCCAGCCTCTCGATCCCGGTACGCAAACCCATCGACCTGCGCGCCGTCGTGATCATGCTGGGCCTGTGCCTGGTGTGGGGGTTCCAGCAGGTGGCGATCAAGAAGGTCGCCGCCGACATCGCGCCGATCATGCAGCTGATGCTGCGCTTCGGCCTCGCCTCGCTGTTCTTCGCGTGCATCGTCTTCGCGCGCGAGGGGCGCCGCGCCTTTGCCGACGGCTCGCTGCCGAGCGGCATCATTCTCGGTACCTTTTTCTCGATCGAATTTGTCATGGTCGGCGAATCGCTGAACTACACCACCGCGGCGCACTCGGTGGTGTTCCTGTATTCAGCGCCGGTCTTCACCGCCCTCGGCGTGCAATTCCTGCCCGGCGAACATCTTAACCGACGCCAGTGGAGCGGCATCCTGGCCGCATTTGCCGGCATCGCCGTCGCTTTCCTGGGCGGCGGCTCGCACTTCGCGCCGCAGCAGCTGCTGGGGGATTTCCTCGCGCTGCTGGGCGGAGTCGCCTGGGGTGCGAGCAACGTCGCGCTGCGCCGCGGCCGGATCGGCAGTACGACCGCGGCCAAGACCGTGCTGTGCCAGGTCGGTACCGCCACCGTACTGCTGTGGATCTATGCGCTGCTGACGCACCAGGACCACGTGGTGTGGAGTCCCCCTGCGATCGTGTCGATCGCGTTCCAGACGCTGGTGATCTCGATCAGCAGCTACCTGGTGTGGTTCTGGACGCTGCGCCACTACCTGACGTCGCGGCTGATGCTGATCTCGTTCCTCACGCCGCTGTTCGGCGTACTGTTCGGCGCCTACCTGCTCGGCGACCGCATCGAACCCTACTTCGGGCTCGGATCGCTGCTGGTGCTCGGCGGTATCCTCGTCGTCAGCGCGCCGCAGGGACGCCGGAGCCCGGGCCCGGCAACGACCTGACGCGGATCCAGTCGGAGATCCGCGCATCCAGCAGGTCGAGCGGCAGGACGCCGCCGCCCAGTACCTCGTCGTGGAACTCGCGAACGTCGAACCTCGCGCCGAGCGCTGCGCTGGCGCGTTGCCGCAGCTCGCGGATCTTCAGCTGGCCGAGCTTGTAGGCCAGGGCCTGCGCCGGCGCCGCAATATAGCGGTCCGTCTCCGCCTGGATCTCGGGCTCCGACGTCACAGCATGGTCGCGCATGTACTGGACCACCTCGTCGCGACTCCAGCCTTTGGCATGGATGCCGGTATCGACGACGAGCCGCACGGCACGCTTCAGTTCGCTGCGCAGCCGCCCGTAGTCGCTGACCGGGTCCTGGTAGAAGCCGACTTCCTTGCCGAGCTGCTCGGCATACAGCGCCCAGCCTTCGACGTAGCCGGAATTCGACAGATGCTGGCGGAACCGTGGCAGCCCGGGTATCAGCTGCGCGACCGAGATCTGCAGGTGGTGGCCCGGCACGCCCTCATGGTAAGCGACAGCCTCATCATTGATCAGCGAGCGATGCGCGAAGTCGGCGGTCGGGACGACGACGCGACCGGGGCGCGAGCCGTCGGGCGTGCCGGCCTGGTAGTGCGTCGAACTGCCGGCCTGGAAATCCGGGATCGGCTCGACGGTGACCGGCGTGCCCGGGATGAAGCCGAAGAGCTCCGGCAGTTTCGGCTGCATCTGCGCGATGTAGCGGCGGAAACTGTCGAGGATCTGCGCAGCGGAGGTCGGGATGTACTGCGGGTTCGTGCGCAGCGATTCACGGAACGAGGCCAGATCGGAAAAGCCCTGGCCCACCGCGATCGCCTGCATGTCGGCCTCGATGCGGGCGACCTCGCCAAGGCCCAGTGCGTGGATCTGGTCCGGCGTCAGTGAACCGACCGACGTGAAGCTGCGGATCTCGTTCAGGTAGCGCGGCATGCCGCCGGGCAGTGAAGCGACCGACAGCTGGGTACGGCCTCGCGGTGCATAGGTGCCGGCAATGAACCTGGCAAAGGACTGGTAGGCCGGCAGGACCTCGCGCGTGACGGCGGCGGTAATCGCAGCCGTCAGACGGCTGCGGTCGGCGGCGCCGACGGCATCGGGAAACCTCTGCAGCGGACCGAGGAAGGGATCCGCGTCGATGACCCCGGTGCACTGCGCCGGCACCTTGTCGAGCAGGAAGCGCACCGGCATCAGTCCGTCGCGGATGCCGGCACGCAGCAGCGCCTCGGTCCCGGCGAAATAGCGCGGGATCCGGTGCAGCCGCGACAGATAATCCTCGTAGTGCCGCGTCGATTCAAACGGCGAGGACAGCGGGAGGTCCGCAAGGTCGACGCATGCGCCCTGCTGCTGATTGACCGGCATCTCGTATTCGCGGAAGCCGGCGTCGGCGACGCGCTGTTCGAGCATGCGCTCGAAGACCTCGTGCGACAGCAGGTCCTGCGGCGCGAACCCGGCGGTCGGGATCGCGCGGATCCGCGCGAGGAATTTCCGGTCTGCGGCATTGGCCGCGGCCAGTGCCGCGGGCGAGACCTCGTCGAGGCGGTCGTTATAGCGATAATCGCCATAGGAGGTCGCGGTCAGCGGCGAGAAGCGCAGGTCGGATTCGAACTGCGCGTCGAACAGGGCGTTCTGCGCGCTCAGGCGCGCCGCCGGCCCGGAGGCTGCGGCGTCCGTCGGCAGCGCGACCTGGCACAGCAGCGCGAGCGCAAGGAGAATCTCCGGCCCCGGTCTGCTCATGGCGCGGAATCATAACACCGGCTATCCTGCGGGCGACCCGAAATGGATTGAGAAGGCCGACGCTTTGAGTCACCCCCCAGCCACAGCGCCGCAGCAGCCCGCCGGCAGCGTGGACCCCTATGCGTGGATCGAGGCAGCCGTGGCGCGCGGTGCCGGCGAGCGCAGCTTCCTCGTTACCGCGTCCGGCCTGCGCCTGAGCTATGCGGACCTCGACCGCGAGGCCGGGCGCTGGGCAGCCGCGCTGCTGGCCCTCGGTGTCACCGTCGGCGACCGCGTCGTCGTGCAGGTCGACAAGTCGCCGCAGGCCCTATTGCTGTACGTGGCCTGCCTGCGCGTCGGCGCGGTTTATGTGCCGGTGAACACGGCGAATACGCCGGCCGAGCTTGAATACTTCCTGCGCGATGCCGCGCCGCGCGTCGCGGTCCTGCGGCCCGCCGACGTGCCGCGTCTGGCGACACTCGTCGAGGCCGCCGGCGTCGCGCAGCTCGAGACGCTGGGCGCGCTGAACGACGGTTCGCTTGCGGCGCGTGTCGCCGCGGCAGTCGAGTCGCCGGGGCCGCGTCCCGGCCTGGGAGCCAACGCGCTCGCTGCGATCATCTATACGTCCGGCACGACCGGTCGCGCGAAGGGCGCAATGCTGACCCGCGGCAATCTCGCCTCGAATTCGGATGCGCTGGCGGCAGCGTGGCGCTTCACCGCCGCGGATGTGCTGCTCCATGCATTGCCGCTGTTCCATGTGCACGGCCTGTTTGCCGCACTGAACACCGTACTGGCGTCCGGTGCCTCGCTGGTCCTGCTGGACGGCTTCGATGCTGCCGAGGTTCTGCGCCTGCTGCCGCGCGCAACGGTGCTGATGGGCGTGCCCACGTTCTACACCCGACTGTTGCAACTCCCCGCTCTCGATCGCAGCACGACCGCAACGATCCGCCTGTTCGTATCGGGGTCGGCGCCGCTGCTCGCCGAGACGCACCGGGAATTCGAGCGGCGCACCGGGCATGTGATCCTCGAGCGCTATGGCATGACCGAGACACTGATGAACACCTCGAACCCTTACGACGGTGTACGCCTGCCCGGCTTCGTCGGGCTGCCGCTGCCGGGCATCGAGCTGCGCCTCGTCGACCCGGCGAGCGATGCGCCGCCGGCGGATGCAGCCGCGATCGGTGCGGGCGACACGATCGGTGCGATCGAGATTCGCGGCCCCAACGTCTGCGCCGGCTACTGGCTTGATCCCGCGAAGACCCAGAGTGAATTCCGCAGCGACGGCTGGTTCAGGAGCGGCGACCTCGGCCGCTTCAATGCGCAGGGCTACCTGCAGATCGTCGGCCGCGCGAAGGACCTGGTCATCAGCGGCGGCTACAACGTGTATCCGAAGGAACTTGAACAGGAGATCGACGCGCTCCCGGGCGTGGCCGAGAGTGCCGTGATCGGCGTGCCCCATCCGGACTTCGGCGAAGGCGTGACGGCCGTGGTCGTCGCAAGACCGGGAGCCGCGCTGACCGACGCCGGGATCCTGGCGGCGCTGCAGGCGCGCTTGGCGCGCTACAAGCTGCCGAAGCGGGTGATCCTGGTCGACCAGCTGCCGCGCAACGCGATGGGAAAGGTGCAGAAGAACCTGCTGCGCCAGCAATACGCCGACCTGTACCAGGCGCTGCCGTAACTGCAGCCCTGAGGGCGGCCTACTGCGCGTCCAGCGCCGACTTCTTGCTGCGTCGCCGCAGCAGAAAGAACACCCCGCCGGCCACGAACAGCAGCGCAAGCACGATCTGGCCGTATTGCCCGGCCGTGAACCTGCCGGCGGTGCCCCCGCCCGCGGTCCAGGTATTCACGAGGATGAAGCCCCCCCAGATGAGGCCGAGCGCGCCGATGAGCCGATCCCACATGGTCTGTAGCCTCCCCGATGTCAGACGGCAGCCGCCGGCTGCCTCTCCCGGTCGACATGATCCACGAAACCCGCGATTTCCGCGAGTATCGGCGCCCGTCCGCGTGCCGGCCGGCTGAGCGCGGCAACCGTGTCGGCATGATCGAGCAGCGGATACATATGCAGCCTGACTTCGGCGCCGCAGCGCTGCAGCGCCGCGGCAAAATTGCGTGAGTTCTTCGGCCGTACCCGCTCGTCGGCATCGCCGTGGATCAGCAGCATCGGCGGGGCATCACGGCGCACGAAGTTGATCGGCTGCGACAGCGGGTACAGTTCCGGCGGGCCGAACATGTCCCTGAGGTCATCCTCCAGCAGCGGCAGGAAATCATACGGTCCGGAGAGGCCGATGACGCCCCTGACGGGCGGCGCGATGGCGCCGACCTCGGCGTAATAGCGTGCATCGAGCGCCACCAGCGCCGCGAGGTGCGCACCGGCCGAATGGCCCATCAGGAAAAAGCGCTGCGGGTCATGGTGGTCGCGGGCGAACCGGTAGGCCCAGGCTGCGGCGCGCGCAGCGTCCTGCATGAATCCCGGCATCTTCACTGCCGGGTAATGCCGGTAGTTCGGCAGCACAGCCACCAACCCGAGTCCTGCCAGCGCGTCGCCGACGAAACGGTACTGGTCCTTGTCGCCATAGCTCCAGCGGCCGCCGTGCCAGAATACGACGACGGGGCAGCGCACGCCGGGAGCGACCTGCGGGACATAGACGTCGAGCCGGTGGTGCGGATCCTCGCCATAGGCGATGTCGGCATGGCGGGTATACGCGCCGAAGGTCGCCGGCAGGTTCGCAGCCAGGAACTCGATGCGGTCGCAGCCGGTCGCGCCCATCGCCCCCAGTCCCAGCAGCACGGCACGCCGCAGCCTATCGACAGGCATAGGTCAGCCGACCCTCCGCGTCGAGGATGCCGTGATCGATGAGCCAGCGGCGTGCATCCGCGGCATCCTGCGCGTACCACGCGCTCGCGCTGCCGAGGCGGAATGAGTAGCCCCAGGCATCCATGTCATCGCAGAGCCGCTGCCTGCCGACCTGCGGCAGCGTTGCCGCCCACTCGATCTGCAGGTAACAGACGGCGTTCTCCTCGTCGGTATCGCCGCCCGCGTCGGTATGCAGCCCGGTGCGGCGCTCGGGCGTCATGCACACGAAATGGGCGGCCTCATGCAGCACGGAGTGCAGGGGCGTATCGGGACGCAGGTACAGCCGCGAACCGACGAGGCCCGCCTCGCTGTCGCCCCAGAAAGAGCCGGGTATCGGCTCGCCGGGCGCCACGAAGGCGATGTCGATCCCATAGCGGTCGAGCAGCACGCCGAGGCTGACGCGATCCATGCCATTGACGACCAGCACGCGGCTATTTGAGGCTCGACAGCCGACGCATCGCGATCGCGGCAAGGTTGCGCGCCATCTGCTGGCGCAGCACGTCCGCCTCGTGTTCCTTCGCCAGCACGGCCTGTTCCGAGAACGTGTAGTCCTGCGACAGGCTCACCGTCTGCGGGCTCAACAGCTCCTTGCCGCCGGCACTGACGGCAAAGGTCACCGTGTAGACCAGCAGGTATTCGGTCGGGATGTTGCGCGCCGACACCGACAGGATGCGCTGCTCGACGGTATCCTTGGAGATCCCGACGACGGCGCTCGCTCCGGTGCCCGAGGGCTGCAGGTCGGCACCCGCCCCTTTCAGCAGCCGCTGGAACTCGCGCGAGAAATCCGTGTAGGGATCCTGCAGCGACACATAGGGACGCAACAGGATTGCCGGCAGCGGCTGGCTGCCGGCGAGGCGGAAGCCGCAGCCGCCGAGGGCCGCTGCGATGAGCGCCACCAGAGCGAACCTGCGGGCGGCGGCGGCATGTCTCACGTGACGACGTTGACCAGCTTGCCCGGCACGACGATGACCTTGCGCACCGGCTGGCCGCCGATGAACTTCTGTACAGTCGGATCGGCCAGCGCTGCGGCGCGCACCGCCGCTTCCCCGGCATCGGTGGCGACGGTGATGCGGCTGCGCAGTTTGCCGCCCACCTGCACGACGATTTCCTGCGTCGCCTGCTCGAGTGCCGCGGTTTCCACTGCCGGCCAGCGCTCATCGATCACGGCGCGCGCGTGGCCGAGACCCTTCCACAGCGCATGCGTGACGTGCGGTACGATCGGCGACAGCGACAGCACGGCGATCTCGAGGGCTTCCTGGACGACGGCGCGGTCCTGCGGTGTCCTGGCTGCGAATTTCGCGACTGCATTCAGCAGTTCCATGACCGCTGCGATCGCCGTGTTGAAGGTATGGCGCCGGCCGATGTCGTCGGTGACCTTGGCGAGCGTCTGCTGCGCCTGACGGCGCAGTGCGCGCTGGCCCGCATCGAGCGTCGCGCGCTCGAGCGGCGGAGGCGCACCGGCAGCGACGTGTTCATGCACGGCTTTCCACAGACGCTTGATGAACCGGTACGCGCCCTGGACCCCCTCGTCGGACCACTCCATCGTCTGCTCGGGCGGCGCCGCGAACATCGTGAACAGGCGCGCGGTATCCGCGCCGAACTCCTCGACCAGCAGCTGCGGATCGACGCCGTTGTTCTTCGACTTGGACATCGTCACGACGCCGCCGGACTCGACCGGGGCACCGTCGGCGCGCAGCAAGGCCGTGCGCGCACCGGAGGCATCGACGCCGACGTCGACGCCGGCGGGGTTGAAATACTCGATGCGCCCGGAGGCAGGCTTCCTGAAGAAGACTTCGTTCAGCACCATCCCCTGCGTGAACAGGTTGCGGAACGGCTCGCGCATCGGCACCAGGCCGAGGCTGTGCATGACGCGGGTCCAGAAGCGCGAGTACAGCAGGTGCAGGATCGCATGCTCGATGCCGCCGATGTACTGGTCCACCGGCAGCCAGTAATCGATGCGCTGATCGACCATCGCGGACGCATTGTCGCTGCACGCGTAGCGCAGGAAGTACCACGAGGAATCGACGAACGTGTCCATCGTGTCGGTTTCACGTCGCGCCGCCCCACCGCAGCGCGGGCAGTTGCAGGCAAGGAACGCCGCGTTCTTCGCCAGCGGGTTGCCGCTGCCGTCCGGCACCAGGTCCTCCGGCAGCAGGACGGGCAGGTCCTTGTCCGGCACCGGCACGGCACCGCAAGTCTCGCACTGGATCATCGGAATCGGGCAGCCCCAGTAGCGCTGGCGCGAGATGCCCCAGTCGCGCAACCGCCAGGTCGTGCGCTTCTCCCCGAGGCCCGCCCGCCCGAGGTCCGCGCTGATCGCATCGACCGCCGCCTGGAAGCCGAGCCCGTCATAGGAGCCTGAATTGACACAGCTACCATGATCCGCGTACCAGGGCTGCCATGCGGCATCGCTGAATTCGCGGCCCGGAACCGCAACGACCTGGACAATCGGCAGACCGTATTTCTTCGCGAACTCGAAGTCGCGTTCGTCATGGCCCGGCACGCCCATGACCGCACCCTCGCCGTAGGTCATCAGTACGTAATTACCGACCCAGACCGGCACCGGCCTGCCCGTCAGCGGATGGCGCACCGACAGCCCCGTGGGCTGGCCCTTCTTCTCCTGGGTTGCCAGCGCCGACTCGATCGCAGGTCCCCGCCGGCATTCCTCGATGAAGGCAGCGAGCGCGGGGTTGTCGCGCGCGGCGCGCAGCGCCAGCGGATGCTCGGCCGCAACGGCGCAGAAGGTGACGCCCATGATCGTGTCGGCACGGGTCGTGAACACGCGCATCACGCCGTCCCCGCCATCGATCGAATACGGGAAGCCGATGCTGACGCCCTCACTGCGGCCGATCCAGTTGGCCTGCATCGTGCGCACGCGCTCCGGCCAGCCGGGCATGTCGTCGAGCGCGGCAAGCAGGTCCGGCGCGTAGTCGGTGATGCGCAGGTAATACATCGGGATCTCGCGCTTCTCGATCAGCGCACCGGTGCGCCAGCCGCGGCCGTCGATGACCTGTTCGTTCGCCAGCACGGTCCTGTCGACCGGGTCCCAGTTGACCTGGCCGGTCTTGCGGTAGGCGATGCCCTTCTCGAGCATGCGCAGGAACAGCCACTGGTTCCAGCGGTAGTAGTCGGGACGGCAGGTGGCGAGTTCGCGCGTCCAGTCGATCGCGAGGCCCAGCGACTGCAGCTGGCCGCGCATGGTGGCGATGTTGTCGTAGGTCCACTGCGCCGGCGGCACGGCATTGGCCATCGCGGCATTCTCGGCCGGCAGCCCGAATGCATCCCAGCCCATCGGCTGCAGGACATTGCGGCCGTTCATGCGCATGAAGCGCGACAGCACGTCCCCGATCGTGTAATTGCGCACATGTCCCATGTGGCAGCGGCCGCTGGGATAGGGGAACATCGACAGGCAGTAGTACTTCTCGCGCGCCGGGTCCTCGGTGGCCACGAAGCAGCGATTCTCGTCCCAATAGCGTTGTGCATCGGCCTCGACGGCCGAGTGTTCGTAACGTTCCTGCATGATACGATCAAGAATACCCGAGAAGCCAAAGTCGCGCGAATCGCCCATGCTCGATGCATACCTGTACCAGGGACTCCGGACGCCATTCGGGCGCTATGCCGGGGCGCTTGCCGCGGTCCGCGCCGACGACCTGCAGGGCGGAGTGATCCGCGCTCTGCTCTCGCGCACGGGTGTTGCGCCGCAGCTGATCGAGGATGTGGTCGTCGGCTGCACCAACCAGGCGGGGGAGGACAGCCGCAATGTCGCGCGCCACGCGTCGTTGCTTGCCGGCCTGCCGGTCACAGTGCCCGGCATCACCGTCAACCGTCTGTGCGGCAGCGGACTCGCTGCGCTGCTGGATGCATCGCGTGCGGCGACCAGCGGCCAGGGTGAGCTGTTCATCGTCGGCGGCGTCGAGGTCATGAGCCGCGCGCCGTTCGTGCAGGCCAAGGCCGACGCAGCCTTCGCGCGCGAAATCCGCGTGTTCGACTCGACGCTCGGCGCACGTTTTCCGAATCCGCTGCTCGAGCGTCAGTTCGGTCGCGACACCATGCCCGAAACCGCCGACAACATCGCCCGCGATCTCGGGGTGAGCCGTGAGGCGAGCGATCGTTTCGCGCTCGCCTCGCAGCAGAAGTATGCAGCCGCCGCCGCCCGCGGGTTCTTTGCCGGCGAGATCGAGCCGGTGCACATCGCCGCGCCGCGTGGCGCGACGGTCAGCGTCACCCACGATGAGCATCCGCGGCAGGACACCACCGCCGAGCGCCTCGCGCGGCTGACGCCGCTGTTCAGCGGCGGCGTCGTGACCGCCGGCAACGCCTCAGGGATCAATGATGGCGCAGTGGCCCTGCTCGTCGGCACGCGGGCGGCCGGCGAACGGCTGGGCCTTGCGCCGCTCGCCAGGATCGTCACCGGAGCCGTCGCCGGCGTCGAACCGCGGGTGATGGGCCTGGGGCCGGTGCCTGCCCTGCAGAAGGCGCTCGGGCGTGCCGGCATCACGCTTGACGACGTTGCAGTCATCGAGATCAACGAGGCATTCGCAACTCAGGTCCTGGGCTGCCTGCGCGAGCTCAGGGTAGACGCTGCGGACCCGCGCGTGAACCCCAATGGCGGCGCGATTGCGCTCGGCCATCCGCTCGGTGCCTCGGGAGCGCGGCTCGCGCTGACCGCGGCACGCGAACTGCAGCGCCGCGGCTCCCGCTACGCGGTTGCGGCCATGTGCATCGGCGTCGGCCAGGGCATCGCCGTACTGCTCGAGCGCTGCTGACCGCGCTGCCGCTGCCGCGCCGTCAAGCCGTGACGTTGAGGTTGCCGCCGATCAGTGCCGGCGCGCCGCTGGTCCGCGAAGACGCGGCCTGCTGCAGCGATTGCACCGCGTTGGCCAGCAGGCCCGTGCCGGTGCCGGCCGGGAGCTGACCGGGCTTGCCGATACCGGCGATGCTCTCGGTATCCGGGGCGCCCTGCACATCGTGCCGATGCGCCCGGAATGCTGTGCCCGGCAGCACCGCGTGGGCCTGTGCTGAAATCGCTAAAGTTGCCATGTCCTCTCCTCGCGGCAAGTCCTTGCCGCCTGTCGCCGCCTTGCGGCACGCTGTTGCCCCGGGAATCGCCGCAATGGCTGCCCCGGGGCCCGTCGGGACGGAATTTTGCCGTCCACAGCAGCAAGAGTTGCAGCTTCCGTGCCAGAATATGGCGGTCCCATGCAATCGACACCGGACTTCCGCCAGTGAATCTGCGACCGAAGATCATCGCGCTGATCGCGGCCGTGTTCGTGCTGCTGGGCGCCGCTCAATACCTGATCCAGGACCGGATCCTGCTGCCGAGCTTTGCAGAGCTGGAACAGCAGTCTGCAAGCAACGAAATGGCGCGCGCGATCCATGCCGTGGACCGCGAACTGGACCTGCTGACGATGGTCGCCGAGGACTGGGGCGACTGGGCCGAGACCTATGCGTTCATGGCCAATCACGACCTGCACCTCATCGAGGAGAGCATCCCGACCTCGGAGATCGTCACCTACGATGTCGATGCGGTCGCGTTCGTGGACCTGTCGGGACGTTTCCTCTGGTCGCGGGCACTGGCCCCCGGTCCCGGCGATCCCACCGATATCGACGTGATCCGGGCAGGGGCCCTGCCCGAATCCTCGGTGTGGCGCGACGCACTGCGCAGCGGCACCAAGGTCCGCGGCCTGATCCCGACGAACCGCGGGCTCATGCTGGTCGTGGGAAATCCGGTCCTCGACGGGCACGCTCACGGCCCGAGTCGCGGCATGGTAGTGCTGGGCCGCCTGCTGACCCCGGCAAAGATCGCGACGATCGGCGAGCAGGCGCAGACCGCGCTGACGGTTTACGCCATTCGCGCGCCGGGCGAGTCGGCCACGGAACTCGTGCCGGCGGCAGCGACCCGGGTCGGGGACGAAAACCTGCTGACCCGCGACCAGGTCACGGAGGTCTACAGGGTGGTGAATGACGTGGCCGGCCAGCCGCTGGTGACGCTGCGGGTCGCCATCCCGCGGGTGATCACGGCACGCGGCCGCCAGGTCATCGCCTATGCCGACGCCACGCTCGGATTGGCCGCCACAGCGACTGTGCTGCTGCTGATCGTGACGCTGCACCAGTCAGTCCTGAAGCCGATCGCGAGGCTCACGCGCCACGCCGTGGAAATCGGCAGGGGACTCGATACCGGCGCCCGGCTCGATCTGCGGCGCTCCGACGAACTCGGCCAGCTGGCCGCCGAGATCGACCGCATGGTCGGCAACCTCGCCGAGGCCAGGCGCCAGCTCATCGATCAGTCCTTCCTCGCGGGCGTGGCGGAGAACGCGCGCGCCGTGCTGCACAACATCGGCAATGCGATGACACCATTGTGCGTCAAGGCGGCGGTGCTGCGGGATGCGCTGCGCGGCGCGCCAGCGACCGAGATCACCGTGGCGCTCGACGAGCTGGAGCGGGCGGGCTCCGACATGATCCGCATCGCGAGCCTCGAGCGCTACGTTCACCTTGCAAGCCGCGAACTGGCGGCGGCGGTCACCGCGGCGCGTGCCGAGATCGAACGCATAGCGGAACAGTCCCAGGCCATCCGCAGCCTGCTCGGCGAGCAGACCCGGAACCTGCGCGCCGGGGCGCTGCTCGAGACGTGCACGCTGGCGGAACTCCTGGCGCAAAGCACGGCGCTGGTGCCCCCCGCTCTGCGCAGGCTCCTGTCGGTCGAGATCGACCCTGCGGCGGTCGATCCCGGCCCGCTGCACGTCGCCCGCACGATCATGCAACAGGTCATCCAGAACATCGTCATCAATGCCGCGGAGGCGGTCCGCGATGCCGGCCGCGAGCATGGTGTGCTGCGGGTCAGCTGGGAACGGATCGAGGCGGGCGGCGAGCGACTGCGGCTGAAGTTCACCGACGATGGGGTGGGGATAGCGCCCGGCAACCTCGGGCGGATCTTCCAGAACGGCTTCTCCACCAAGCTGGAACACGGCAACTCGGGGCTGGGCCTGCACTGGTGCGGCAATGCCCTGCACGCGCTGGGCGGACGCATCCATGCCGAGAGCGCGGGGCCCGGGCAGGGCGCGAGCTTCCATGTCGAGGTGCCGCTCGCGACGGCAGACGCCGGCGACGGGCACAGGGCAGGCTGAGCCGGTGCCGTCAGTCGCCGCCAGTCCCCTGCGCATCCTCGTCGTCGATGACGAAGCCGGCGTGCGGGGCGCCTATCAGCAGCTGTTCATGGATGCGAGGAACGATGCCGGGCATGCCGAGCGCATGGCGCTGCAGGCGCGGCTGTTCGACAGCCCGGCGGGCGCCCCCGCCGCAGAGGCACCCCGCGCAGCCGGATTCGCTGTCCGCTATTGCGACGGGGCGGTCGCAGCCGTGGAAGCGGTGCGCATGGCCTGTGCACGCAGCGAGCCTTTCGCCGTGGCGTTCATCGATGTACGCATGCCGCCGGGCCCGGACGGCGTCTGGGCGGCGGAGCAGATCCGCAGCATCGATCCGCAGATCCAGATCGTCGTGTGCACGGCATACTCAGACCTCGATCCGGCGCAGATCGGCGCGCGCGTGCTGCCGGAAGAGAAACTGTTCTACCTGCAGAAGCCCGTGCATCCGTTCGAGGTGCGCCAGATGGCGTTCGCGCTCGGACACAAGTGGATCTGCGATCGGCGTATCGAGCGGCTCGCCTATTTCGATCCGCTGACCGGACTCGCCAGTCGCGCGTTTTTCCAGCGGCAGCTGGCCGCGGCGATCGGCAGTGCGGCGAGCCGCGGGCAGCGGCTGGCGCTGCTGTACCTGGACCTGGATAATTTCAAACGCGTCAACGACACGCTCGGCCACTCGATGGGCGATGAACTGCTGGTACAGATGGCCACGCGGCTGCGACGGCTGTTCCCGTTCGAGGACGCCGCGCTGAGCGCGGGACCGGCGGGTCCGCGCAGCCCGGGGCTCGCGCGGCTCGGCGGCGATGAATTCGTCGTACTGCTGGAGGCCCTCGGTGAGCCCGGCGATGCTGCGGCCATCGCCGAGGGGCTGGTCCGGGAGCTGCAACAGCCCATCGGCCTCGGCGGCGAGGAGTTCCGCGTCTCGACGAGCATCGGCATCGCCGTCTATCCGGACGATGCGGCGGATGCGGCCACGCTGTTCCGGCATGCGGATGTCGCGATGTACCACGCCAAGCGCCAGGGACCGGGCCTGGTCGCTCTCTTCGCTCAGATACCGAGCCACAGCGACGCATAGACGCCGCGCTGCGCCGGCTTGCCGGCAATCCTTCCGAGGTCGGCATAGGCGACCGTGAACGTCAGGTTTCTGACGGGTCCCCAGGCGAGGAACAGGTCCGCGGCGCGGTCCTCGCTGAACGCGGCCAGGTTGTCCGGCTTGTGTCGATACTCGGCGCCCACGAGCAGCGTGTCGGTCGCGAACACGGCCGCCGACAGTTCCGGCTCGAGTGCGTAGTGGCTGCCTGCGCCGCCGAAGCCGAGCAGCCCGAACTGGTTGGCGCGGGTCCGCCGCAGCGTTGCATCGACGATGAGGTTGCGCCCGGCGAGCGCACCGAAGTACAGCTTGGTCGCGGCGAGATACCAGTCGACGTCCTCGCCGGAAGCGGCCCCCACCGCGCGCGGCACCTGGTCGAAGTCCAGCGTGCGCTTCCACTGTGCGCCGACGGCGATCTGCGGCAGCCACTGATCGGGCGCGAATATCGCGTCGCCCGCGAGCCGCAGCTTCATGCCGACGATGTCCTGGCCCAGCGTGAGGCCCGGCACCACGGATGCCGCCTCGAAGCGCTGCCGCGCGAAGGAGACCTCCATGCGATCGTCCCAGCCGATCGAGGCACCGCCTGCGCGCAGCGAGAAATCGGCCGTTGAGACACCCGTCACGAAAGCGCTGGCACCGGTCTCGGTGTCGGTGCCGAGACCCCCGATCAGCGCCCAGGGCACGAGTCCGCCCCCCGCCGTACCCTCGACCTCACTGACGGCGCCGGTAAATCCCAGCCGGTCGCCGGCCGCGGCCGGGCACAGGGGCAGCGCGGCGATCAGCAGCGTCAGCAGGCATGACAGGGAGCTTGCAGCAGGGAACATGCCGGCATTTTATGTCGCGCCGTGCACAGATTTTGTGCCGAAGCGCACAGCTCGCGCGACTCGTGCCCCGTAAAATTACTGTCAAATGCGTGCCGCCCTGTTGCCATTTCTCGCCTGCCTCGTGATCGTGCCGCCGGCATCGGGGGCACCGACCCTCTACAACCGGCTGGGCGGCGATGCCGGAGTCCATGCGATCGCCGACGAACTGATCGACCGCGTCGCCGCCGATCCGGTGCACGGTGTGAGCTTCCGGGACACCAATCTGAAGCGGGTCAAGCGGCTGCTGGCCGAGCAGCTGTGCGACCTGGCGGGCGGACCCTGCCATTATTCGGGCAGTCCCATGAAGGAATCCCATGCAGGACTGCATATCACCCAGGCGGACTTCTACGACATGGTCGGGACGCTGCGCACGATCCTGCACGAGCACCACGTCGCCACCGGGGCCACCAACGAGCTGCTGCGGCTGCTCGCACCGATGAAGCGCGACGTCGTCGATACGCTGCCCGTGGCGCCGGCCGCGCAGCCGGCGCCGGCAGTCCAGCCATGATGCGCAGCATGCCCTTCGCCGCTGCAGCGGGAATGCTGTGCGCGCTGCTGGCGGCACTCACCGCTGCGGCCGGCACGGTGAACATCGTCGCGAAAGCGACGACAGGCGCGCCCGCCGGGGACGTGGTCGTGGTCTTCGACCCGCTCGATGCAACCCCGCCGCCATCGCATCCGACCGCGGTCGTCGACCAGGTCAACAAGACCTACGTGCCGCACGTCAGCGTCGTGCGCACCGGCACGACGATCAGTTTCCCGAACAGCGACCGGATCCATCACCAGGTGTACTCGTTCTCCGCCGCGAAGCAGTTCCAGCTCGACCTGTACGCCGGCTCGACCAATTCGCACGTGCTGTTCGACAAGCCCGGGCTCGTCGTGCTCGGCTGCAACATCCACGACCGCATGCTCGCCTTCGTCGTGGTCGTCGACACGCCCTATTTCACGAAGACCGCAGCAACGGGCAGCGCAAGGCTGGAGCTGCCGCCCGGACACTACAGCCTGCGCAGCTGGCATCCGGATCTGACGGCTGCAGCGCCGGTGCAGCGGATCACGGTCGGCGACGGTGCACTGGACCTGCCGGTCGTGCTCGACCTGTCGGGTTCGCCGGACAACCTGGCAACCTGGCACTGACAGGACCGCGATGCGCCTGCGCACCCGGATTGCGGTCACGTTTCTTGCGCTCGTCAGCGCGACACTGGCCGCGGCGCTCGGCGCAGTGTCGATTGCAAACCGCGACAATGCCGAGCGCGAGGTGCAGCGCCAGCTCGACGTCGGTGCCCGGGTCTTCATCCGCGCCATGGAATCCAACCGCCGGCAGCTGTCGCAGGCGGCTCAGGCTGCCGCCGCGGACTACGCGGTCCGCCAGGCGGTGTCGCAGGGCGACACCGACACACTGGCTTCGGTGCTCGAGAACAGCCGCGACCGCATCGGCGCGGCGATGGCGATCCTGACCTCGCTCGACGGCCGCGTCGTCGCCGATTCCGGCTCGGACTCGCTGATCGGCACCGACTTCCAGTTTCCGCAGCTGCTGCGGCCGGGTAAGGCCACAGATTCCGATGCCGGGGTCGTGGTCGAGCACGGCCACATCTACCAGCTGGTCGCGGCCGCGGTGCGCAGCCCCTTGCCGGCTGCGTGGATCGTCATGGGTTTCGAGCTTGACGGTCGCTCGACGCAGGAACTGGCGCAGCTGACCGGCCTCGGCATTACGCTGTCGATCGAGTCCCCCGCCGGCTGGAGCGACGTGGTGACGACCGCCGGCACTGCCGGCAGGGACGCGGCGGACCTGGCGACCCGCCGGCTCGACCTGACGGGCAAGGCCGGCAATCGCGTCACGGCAACCCTGTCCCGCTCCCTCGCCGAAGCGCGTGCGCCGTTCGAGCGGCTGACCCGCGTACTGTTTCTGATCGCCTTTGCGAGCCTCGTGGTCGCGGCCTTCGCGATATTCGCGCTCGCACGCAACATCACCCGGCCGCTGCGCGCACTCGCCGGGGCGGTCGACAGAATCCGCTCCGGAACCTACGACGTGGCGATCCCGGTACAGCGGCACGATGAGCTGGGCCTGCTCGCCGAGGGACTGCAGGTCATGCAGAGCGCCGTCCAGTCGCGCGACAGCGCCATACGCCGCCTCGCCTATGAGGACACGCTGACCGGGATCATGAACCGCGCCGCGTTCACCGCGGCGCTCGACGCGTCGCTGACGAAGGTGAGCCGGCCCATCGGGGTCGCCGTGCTGAACCTGCACCGTTTCCGGCGCGTCAACGAGCACCTCGGCTTCGGGGTCGGCGATGCCGTGCTGACACGCATCGCCGCGCGGCTGCAGGCCGACCAGGACGCCGGCGTCACCATCGCACGGCTCGCCGGCGACGAGTTCGCCGCTTACACGACGCTGGAGGACGGCGCGCAGCTGCAGCCCTGGGGCGCCGCCCTGCTGGCGCGCCTGTCGGATCCGGTCGTCGTCGATGCGCAGCCGATCGATATCAGCATGACCCTCGGACTGTGCATCGCGCCGGCGGACGCAGCCACAGCCGATGAACTGCTGCGCTGCGCCGAGCTCAGCCTCGAGCGCGCCCGCCGCGACAAGCAACCCCTGCTGGCCTACTCGCCGGCACTGCAGCCGACAGCGCGCGACCAGCTGTCGCTGCTCGGCGAGCTGCAGCGCGCGATCGACGCGGACGAGCTGCGGCTGTTCTTCCAGCCCAAGATCGAGCTGGCGACGGGCCGCGTGGCCGGTGCCGAAGTGCTGCTGCGCTGGCAGCACCCGGTCAGAGGGCTGCTCGGCCCGGGACAGTTCCTGCCCTTCGCGGAGCAGACCGGATTCATCCGCAAGATCACACGCTGGACCATCGGCCAGGCGGCAGCGCAGTGCGCGGCCTGGTACCGCAGCGGCCGGCCGCTGCAGCTGGCCGTCAACGTCAGTGCCGACGACCTCGCCGACCTGCAGTTCGACCGGCGGGTTGCCCGCGAACTGCTCCGCCAGCACCTGCCGGCGAACCTGCTGACGCTGGAAATCACCGAAAGCGGCTTCATCGAGGATCCCGAGCAGGCACTGCAGCTGCTGACGGCACTTGCTGCGATCGGCGTGAGCCTGTCGATCGATGACTTCGGCACCGGCTATTCATCGCTGAGTCACCTGGCGCGCATGCCGGTCCATGAACTGAAGATCGACCGCAGCTTTGTGCTGGGGCTCGAGCGCGACCCGGAATATGCGGCCATCGTGCGCGCCGCGATCGACATGGGACACAGCCTGGGCATGAAAGTCGTTGCGGAAGGCATCGAGACCGAGGCCGCCGAGGGCGCACTGCGTGCCCTCGGCTGCGATATCGTCCAGGGCTATCGCTACGCGAAGCCCATGCCGCTCGCGGACCTCGAGGCCTGGCTCGAGGGCAGGGCCCGGGTGCCGGTCCTAGCCCTGCCCGCCGCCACGTCGCCCGGGGACTTTGCCGACACCGCCGTCTTCGAGGCCTCCTGAACTTCAGCCGCCGTTGACCGACAGGACCTGACCGACGGTGACGACGACGTTGGTGTATACCCGGCCGTAGGCTTCCACCGCAGGAATGGACAGCTGGTTCGTCGCCACGACGTACTGGTCCTGAGCCAGCGCCGGCATCCCGCCGCCGATGCCGTCGAGCGCGGCGATCGTGATGACGACGTTGTGGTAGGTCCTGCCGCCGACGGCGAGCGTCGGGATCGTCAGCTTCGAGCCGTCGAAGGTATCCGCGCCGCTGACGCTGCCGATCGAGACGAGATGGTTCAGCGTGATCACGACGTTGTTGTACTGGGTGGTGCCGGCGAAGCCGACCGGGATACTCATCTGGCCGTTCGCCGGCGTATAGACCGGGATGCCCGCGGCGGGTGCGGAGCTGGTCGGACCCGCAAGCAGCCTGCCGGGCGCGACGACGACGTCGGCATAGGTCGCGCTACCGATCGACAGCAAAGGCACCGTCAGCTGCCCCTGTTCGTAGGTGGGCAGCGTCGGGCCGCTGATCTTGGCGAAGAATCCCTCCTGGTACCCGCCGCCACTAGTGCTCTGCAGCGCATTGACGAGCGGCAGGTCGGCCGTCGCGGTGTAGCCGGTGACAATGATGTCGCCGATGGAGTCGAGCAGCAGCGCCGTCGGGAACGCATTGCCGCTGCCGCCATAGAAGGTGCCGAACTGCAGTGCTGCGCCGTTGCTGCTGAATTCGCTGATGAATGCTGCGCCGCCGGTATAGGGCTGCAGCGAATTCTTCGTCGGCAGATCCCCGGCGCCGAGTGCCGGGCCCGCGACGTAGACGTTTTCGGCCGCATCGACGACGAGGGCCATCGGATTGCTGCCGGAGCCCTGGCTGTCGCTCGGCGAGCCGTAGAAGGTCGACCAGGCGAGCGCACCCGCCGCTGTGAACTTGCTGACGAAATAGGTGCTGCAGGGACCGCCCGAGCCGTTGGACTTGCAGGTCGGCTGCAGGACGCCCGGCGTGGTCGGAAAATCCGGGAACGAATCGTTGCCGACCGCGTAAACATTGCCGGCACTGTCGCCGGCGACCGCAAACACCTCCGAATACTCGTTCCCCGAGGCGCCGTTCAGGTAGGTGGAGAACAGCAGCGACGCGGCTCCCGATTTGCCGGGATCGAACACGGCGAGGAACGCGTTGGTCTGGTGGCAGTTCGCCGCATTGCCCGTCGAGCAGGTCGTGCCGAGCGCCCCCGCCGTGACCGGCAGCGTGGCCGATTGCGTACCGCCGCCGATCACGACATGGCCGTTGGCCAGTGCCGGCGAGGTCACATAAGGCGTATTGGTGTTCGTGCCCCCGCCGAACGTCGTCGAATACAGCAGCTTGTGCCCGTCGGCGCTGATCTCGGTCACGAAGGCGCTGCCGGTATTCGCGACCGGCTGCTGGTATGCGGACGTGGTCGTCGGAAACAGATACTGCGCGCTCTGCACGAACGGCGCGGTTGACTGCGTATAGACGGCGCCGGACAGGTAGACGTTGCCGGCGGCATCGAGCACGATCCCGCCGGGATAGGCAGACTGCGTTCCGCCGAGGAAGGTGCCATAGAGAATGGCTGTGCCGGTCGGGTTCAGCCTGACGAGGAACAGCGACTGGCCGCCGTAACCGAATTCATTGCTGCTGTTGTACCCAGCGCAGCCGGATCGCTCGCCGTAGTTCTGTCCCGTGCCGAAATCGAAGCCGACCGCCTGCGGCGCGCACAGTACCTGCAGCGCATCGGCCGTGATCGGGAAGTTGTTGGAGAAGGTGGCACCGAAGATCCACGCTTCGTCCCTGGCGTCGACTGCGACGGCGGCCGCGTAGTCCGGGCCGTTGCCGTTGCCGCTCGCGGGCACCGGCCCGGCACCGTCGCCGCTGCCGCCGAGGTAGGTTGAATACACCAGCGAGCGGCCGTCCGCAGCGATCTTCGATACGAACGCCGTCGATGCCGATGAGGCACCGCATTTCGTTGCGCCGGTTTCGGCCACCGGGCAGTGGGAGTACAGCACACCGGTGGTTGTCGGGTAGTCGAGCGCGTTGGTGATGCCGGTCACATACAGGTCGCCGGCCGCGTTGAGGGCTGCGCCGTTGGGTATCGACTGCTGCGTGCTGCCGCCGATGTAGCTGGAATAGAGGAGCACGGGATCGATGATCAGCGGCAGCCGGCGATCATAGGCACCGACCCGAAAGGTCACCTGCCGGTTCGCGCCCACCCGATAGCCGCCCCGTACCGGGCGGCGCGCGCCGGCGACCTCCTGGTAGATCACGGGCCGCTGGAAGCGGATGCTGTCCTGCGCGCGGGCGCCGGGCAGCGCGACGCGCAGCTCGCCGTCGGCGGCCACACGGGTGCGGGCTCCCGGGAACGACAGCCGGATCTGCGACGGATCGGCCAGCGGCCCGACCACGAAGTCGTATTCCAGCCGGCCCTGTGTGCCGTAGTACAGCACGTCAATGCCGCGATAGATGCCGTCCGCGCGCGCCCTGGCGTAGGTCGGCAGTCCGGTGACCCAGCGACTGCGGTCGGCGCCGATCAGGTAATTGGCGGTTCCGGCGAGCGGTGCCTCCCCCCGCATCGCGGCGGTCGCGTCTGCGCCGGAAAGATCCATGCGGATGACCGATGCCGCCCGCCCCCGACCCAGTTCGAAGGTCGCCGAGTCTGCCGCGAGGAACAGCGTATAGCCCTCGCCGTGCGCGAGATAGGACACCTGCGGAGCCGTCTGTCCGCGATTCGGCTCAAAGGCCAGCGGCAGACCTACGGGCAGCGTCCGTGCGGCCAGAGCCGGGACGGCGGCGGTGAAGACAAGGGCGGCAAAAGCCGCAGGAAGGAATGGCGATTTCATGAACAATACCCCGCAGGTTACTGGGATCCTGCAGGGGTACGCGCCATCGGCGCGGGAAATGCCTCACTCCGGCGGGAGTCCCACCCGTTGCGCGAGATCCCGGGCCTCGGCCAGCATCGCCCGGCCATAGGCCGAGTGCACGCCCACGGCCAGCGCGCGCAGCGCGATCCTTGAATGCTCACGCGCCTCCGCGATGCGGCCCTCGCCCGCGAGGGCCTCGCCGAGCGCGAGCTGCGCCATGCCGAGGCTGCGGTGCTCGGGCGCGACGTTGCCGGTCAGCAGTGCGAGCGCCTCATTCGCATAGCGCTCCGCGGCCACGTAGCTGCCGGTCGCGATATGTCCCCGCGCGAGAAAATACAGCATGCCGGCGGACTCGGGATTCCTGCCGTTGACGCGCCGCCATGCCGGCAGCGCACGCTCCAGCATGTCCACCGCCTCGGCGCCGCGACCGGACTTGATCAGCGCATCGGCCCAGTAGGGCAGCTGGTCGAGCGCGCCCGCACTCTCGGGCCCGGCACAGGCCACATAGCCGTCGTAGGCGCGACGGAAGACCGGCAGGCTCGCGGCAATCTCGCCTTCCGCATCGTCTATCCAGGCGAGCCACGAATAGATGTCGGAACGTTCGCACAGCGTCAGCGGGTCCGAGCCGTAAAACGCCAGGAGTTGCTCGAACTGCGCCTTCGCCTCCTGTTTGAGGCCGCGCTGGTCGAGATCGGTGGCGAGGTAATTCATGGCCAGCGCAGTCTCGCTCGCCGGCAGGTTCAGCTGGCGGCTTTCGTCGACAGCATGGCGCAGCAGGGCCAGATTGCTGTCTGCCGGATAGCCGGACCCGTCCTCGTTGTTCGCATAGAAGATCTCACTGAGCACACGCACCCGCGCCGGGACCGCGCGCGACCTGCCGAGCGCATAGGCGTCGGCGAGCAGGGTGCGCGCCGCGTCGGCATGTCCCTGCCGCGCCTCGATCGCGCCCGCGTAGACCTGCGCCTCCACCTTGTCCGCAGCGGAGCCGGCCCGGTCGGCGTCTGCGATGACGCGGGCGAACGCGGCGCGGGCATCCGCATCGTCGCCGCTCTCGTACATCGACTCGGCAAGGCCGAGTTCCGCCTGGCGCAGGTCGGCCGGTTCGTGAATCAGTGCGGGCAGACGGCTCATCCCGGCGCGCAGGAACTCCGGCACGGTCGCAACCGGCGTACCGGTGTAGTTCGGATTCGCCATTTTGAACAGGCTGTAGAGAAAGGTCTGCATGCGCACGGCGCGCGTCCCCTCGCGCAGGGCCGCCTGTTGTTGCAGCCACGCATACCCTGCCAGCGACGCGAGCGTCAGCGTCGCGACGGACGCCAGCGAGATTGCAAGACGATGACGCCGCAGGAACTTGCCGGCGCGGTAGAACGGCGTCTGCCGCCGCGCCAGTACCGGTTCCGAACCCAGATAGCGCTGCACGTCGGCGGCAAGGGCCTCGACGGTCGCATAGCGATCCCGCGGTCGCGGCCGCAGGCAGGTCGCGACGATTGCCGCGAGGTCCCCGCGCAGCAGCTGGCGCAGCCGGGATTCGCTGAGGCCGCGCGCCGCCGCGGCCTCAGGCGTGACCGCGGCCACCAGTCCGTCGGGCTCAACCTCGCGGAATGCAGCTTCGACGCGGCCGGCGAGCGAGGAATTCGGGAACGGCGCACGACCGACCAACAGCGCGAACAGGATGGCCCCGAGCCCATAGATGTCGCTGGCGGTACTGACCGGCCTGCCGAGCAGCTGCTCCGGGCTCGCATAGGCTGGCGTCGCCGTCACGGTTGCGGTCTCGCTGTCCTGCATCTGCAAAAGCTTCGACGTACCGAAGTCCAGCAGCTTGGCCACGCCGTTCGCTGCGACGATGACATTCGAGGGCTTGAGGTCGAGGTGGACGATCAGGTGGCGATGCGCGTCCGCAACAGCGGCGCAGACCTGCAGGAACAGGCGCAGCCTCGCCTCCACTCCCAGGCCTTCGGCATCGCAGTAGGCATCGGCATGCCGGCCGTCGACGAACTCCATGACCAGATAGGGTTGCCCGGCGTCGGTCCAGCCGGCGTCCAGCAGCCGCGTGACGTTCGGGTGGTCGAGCGCCGCGAGGTTCTGCTGTTCACGGTGGAAGCGATCGAGGAAGCTGCTGTCCACCGCGTATGGCGCCAGCAGCTTCAGCGCGGCGCGGATCACCGCGCCATCGGCAAATCGCTCCGCCAGGTACACCGTGCCGATGCCGCCGGCGCCGATCTGCCTGACCAGCCGGTAAGGCCCGATGATGGTGGGCGCCGGTTCAGTCGGGGCGGCGAGTTCCGGGGCATCATCGGCCGCGAGGAGCAGTTCCACTACCCGCGCCCGCAGCGTCGCATCGGGACAGGCATCGAGGAGAACACGATCGCGATCGGGCGGCAGCGTCGCGTCGAGAAGATGGAACAGCCGCTGCAGTTCGGCCCAGCGCTGCGCATCGCCGCCGGCAGGCCCGGCGTCATCGGTCATGTCGCTGCGCCCGCACCCGGATCGCGGGCGCGCAGCCGGTCCGACAGCCAGCCGCGTGCGAATTTCAGCTCCCGGTCAACCGTGGCCTTCGAGGTCTGCAGCAGTTCGGCGGCCTCCTCCGAGGTGGTGCCGAGGAAGAAGCGCAGTTCGACCAGCCGCGACTTGCGCGGATCGATCGACTGCAGTTCCTTCAGCGCCCGGTCGATGTCGAGGAGATCGGGCGAGGGGATCGTCGCGATCCAGGCCATCTCGTCGGTCAGCGGAATCCGCAGCCCGCCGTCACGCTTGTCGCGCCCCTCGGCACGGGCGTGATCGATCAGGATACGCCGCATCAGCGAGGCGGCGAAGCTGAAGAAATGTTCGCGGTTCTCGAACTGCAGGGAATGCTGACGCAGCAGCTTGATGAACAGTTCATTGACGACGCCGGTCGGCTGCAGAATCGAGCTGCGATCCTCGCGGCGGAACAGGGCGCTCGCGATCTGGCGCAGGCGCGGATAGACGAGCTTGAACAGCGGATCGAGTGAATCCGGTTCCCCGACCGTCCACTGTCGCAGCAGTTCGGTGATTTCGCCGGCTGATTTCACTGCCTGAGTATACGCCGGGGCCGGCGCAGCACCGCGACCAGCACTGCGAGCGCCAGCCCGGCAATGACCGGATAATTGCCCCAGCGGGCATACGGCGTCAGTCCCGTCATCGGCTGCACGGCTGCGCGCAGCACAGCCTCCTGGAACTGCGGCAGGCGCGCGACGATCCCGCCCTGCGGCCCGATCACCGCGGTGATGCCGTCGTTCGCGGCGCGCACGAGGTAGCGCCCGGCTTCCAGCGCGCGCATCCGCGCGATCTGCAGATGCTGGTGGGGCGCGGTCGAGTCGCCATACCAGGCATTGTTGGTAACGTTGACGAGCAGCGTCGCCTCCCTCAGGACCGGCAGCTGCGCACTGCCGTACGCGTCTTCATAGCAGACCGTGAGTCCGAGTTTCTGCCCGGCCGCAGTCAGGATGGGCTGGTCGTCGGCACCGCGCGTCATGTCGTCGTACGGCAGGCTCATCAGGCGCATCCAGGAGCGCACGAAGGCAGGCACCGGAAAGTACTCGCCGAACGGCACCAGGTGGCGCTTGTAGTACCAGCCATTGCCGGCATCGCTGATGATGCGGATGCCGTTGTAGTAGGCATGTGCCTGCGGGTCGAAGTTGACGAGCCCGATCGCGAAATCGGCGTGATGGCTGCGGCCGGCCGCCTGCAGGGCCTCGAGATAATCCGGCAGCTCGTTGGCAAGGACCGGCAGCGCCGCCTCCGGCCAGACGATCAGGCGCGCCCCCCAGGACTGTGCCGTCAGCTCGGAATAGCGCGTGATCGTCGCGTCGCGATTGCTGGCCTGCCACTTCTGGTCCTGCGGCACCGCGCCCTGCACCACCGCGACCGGAAAGGGCTCGCCCGTGGCCCGCGTCCACGGGATCCGTGACAGCAGCAGTGGCGTCGCGAACAATGCGGCGAGCAGGGCCGCGGCCGCGATCCGCCGCGGTGCAGGCAGGCGCGGCGCAACCAGGATGCACAAGGCCGCAGCCGCGAACGCCGCCGCAGCGGTGACGCCGAAAACGCCGAGCACGGGCGCCCAGCCGGCGAGCGGCGAATCGACAAAGGCATAGCCGAGGCCCAGCCACGGAAAACCGCTGAACAGCCAGCTGCGCAGCCATTCCAGCAGCACCCAGGATGCCGGCAGCACGAGCCAGTCACGCCACCCGCCGGCGGCGAAGCCGCGGTTCGCGAAATACCCGAGCGCCGCCGGGTATGCGGCCATGATCGCAACCAGCGCCGCCTGCAGGAACAGCGTCAGCCACACCGGCGCCTGGCCGAAGCCGTGGATCGCGGTGTACAGCCAGTAGGTGCCACAGGAAAACAGGCCGGCACCGAACGCCGCGCCGGTCCACGCGGCCGCGCGCGGCGGCAGCGGACGGATCAGCGTGAACAGTGCCGCGGGGCCAAGAATTGCGAGCGGCCACCAGCCGAACGGCGCGAAGGCCAGGTTGAGCAAGGCGCCGGCGAGGAACGCGCCGGTGATCCGCCAGATCAAGCGCCCGACTCGTCGGCGGGGCGCGGTGCGACGTCGCGGGGGGCGGTTACCCGCAGTGAATCGATGCGCCGCCGGTCCGCGCGCAACACCCGGAACTCCCAGGTCTTGACCTGGACCGATTCGCCGCGACGCGGCAGGCGACCGAACTCCTGCATCACCAGACCGCCGATCGTGGCGTATTCCTCGTCGGAAAAGCTGGTGTCGAAGTACTCGTTGAAGTCTGCGATCGGCGTCAGCGCACTGACCGTGAATTCGCGGGTGCCCTCACGGCGTATCGCCTGGTCATCGTCGATGTCGTGCTCGTCGTCGATCTCGCCGACGATCTGCTCCAGGACGTCCTCGATCGTGACCAGGCCGCAGATGCCGCCGTATTCGTCAACGACGATCGCAATGTGATTGCGGCTGCGCCGGAATTCCTTCAGCAGCACATTGAGCCGCTTGCTCTCCGGAACGAATACCGCCGGACGCATGAACTCGCGGATCTCGAACGGCTCATCGCCCGCTGCCTGCAGGCGCAGCAGGTCCTTGGCGAGCAGTATGCCGAGGATCTGGTCGCGGTCCTCGCCGATGACGGGGAAGCGGGAATGGCCGGATTCGACGACGAGCGCCACCAGCCTGTCCGCCGGCTCCTCGCGCTCGATGCAGACCATCTGCGAGCGCGGCACCATGATGTCGCGAACCTGCATGTCGGCCACCGCCAGCACGCCCTCGAGCATCACCAGCGCGTCGCCGTCGAACAGGCCGCGGTTGCTGGCCTCGCGCAGCTCCTCGATCAGCGCGGCAAGGTCGCGCGGCTCCCTGCCCATCGTCTTGGTGATGAGCTTGAGCCAGCGGCCGGTACTGCCAGGATTCGGATCGGACATGGGCAGTCAGGATACCCGATCAGGCGTAGGGGTCAGAAAACCCCAATTTTTCAAGCGCTTGCACTTCCAGGGCCATCATCCTTGCGGCGTCCGGGTCGCGTTCGTGATCCTCCCCCAGCAGGTGCAGGACACCATGCACGGTCAGGTGCGCCCAGTGCGCCTCGCGGGATCTGCGCCCCTGCTGCGCCTCGCGGGCCACGACCGGGGCACAGATCACCAGCTCGCCGAGGTCGCGGCACCCGTCCGGCGCGAGGCCCGCGCCTGCGAACGACAGGACGTTGGTCGCACGGTCCTTGCCGCGGTAATGCGCGTTCAGCGCACGGCTGCGGGCGCTGCCGACGACGATGATCGACAGGCTGGCGGCCGGCAGCTTCCCCGGGAGCGCCGCGCGCGCCCAGCGTTCGAATGCGGCGGGCCCGGGAACCCAGGGCTTGCGCGCGGCGTAGCGGGTCTCGAGGACGAGCCTGCGGCTGGCGCTCATTCCGGGCTGTTCGCCTCATAGGCCTGCACGATGCGCTGTACCAGCGGATGGCGCACCACGTCGCGCGACTGGAACATCGTGAAGGCGATGCCCCGGACCCCATGCAGAATGTCGATCACGGTGCGCAGGCCCGACTGCTTCGCGCTCGGCAGGTCGACCTGGGTAATGTCCCCGGTCACCACGGCCTTCGAGCCGAAGCCGATGCGGGTCAGGAACATCTTCATCTGTTCGTTGGTCGTGTTCTGCGCCTCGTCGAGAATCACGAACGAGTCGTTCAGCGAGCGGCCCCGCATGAACGCCAGCGGCGCGACCTCGATGACGTTGCGCTCGATCAGCTTCGCCACCCGCTCGAAGCCCATCATCTCGTACAGCGCGTCATACATGGGTCGCAGGTAGGGATCGACCTTCTGCGACAGATCCCCGGGCAGGAATCCCAGCCGCTCGCCGGCCTCGACCGCGGGACGCACCAGCACGATGCGGCGGACGGACTCGGACTGCAGCGCCTCGACCGCACAGCCGACCGCCAGATAGGTCTTGCCGGTACCGGCCGGCCCGATGCCGAACGTCAGGTCGTGGGTACGCACATTGTTGAGATATTCCAGCTGGTTTGCGCCGCGCGCACGGACCGCGCCGCGTGCGGTACGCACCTTCAGCTCATCGGGAGCGCCCTGCGCCGCCGCGTCGCTGCCGTCCGCGTCCATGCCGATCGCCTGTAGCGCCAGGTGCACCCGTTCAACATCGACAGGCTCGCGCTGCGCCCTGGCATACAGGTCGATCAGCACGCCCTCGGCCTGGCGTCCGGCAATGCTCGCGCCGATGATCTGGAAACGGTTGCCGCGCCGCCGGATCTCGACACCGAGGCGCGCCTCGATCAGGCGCAGGTGCGCGTCCAGCGGTCCGCAGAGCTCGACGAGGCGGACGTTGTCCGCCGGGTCGAGGAAGCACTCGCGTGAAGCCGGTGCGCCGCTCACGGACTGCCGCCCCCGGCGAGGCGACCGCGCAGAGAGTTCGGCATCGCCTCGGTGATGACCACGTCGACGAAGCCGCCGATCAGCGCGTCGTACTGCGCCGCCGGTACCGCGAAGTTGACCCAGCGGTTGTTGTCGGTGCGCCCGGCGAGCTGGCTCGCGTCGCGCCGCGCGGGACGCTCGACCAGGATGCGCTGGCGGCTGCCGACCATCGAAGCCGAGATCGCGCGAGCCTGTTCGTTGAGCCGCGCCTGCAGCAGCGCCAGCCGTTCGCGCGCCACGTCAGGGGGAACCTCGTCGGGCAGCGATGCCGCAGGCGTGCCGGGGCGGCGGCTGTAGATGAAGCTGAATGACTGGTCGAAACCCGCCTCGGCGACCAGGTTCAGCGTGGCGATGAAATCCTGGTCGGTCTCGCCGGGAAAGCCGACGATGATGTCGGTCGAGATCGCGATATCCGGCCGCACGGCGCGCAGGCGCCGCAGCTTCTGCTTGTATTCGAGCACTGTGTGGCCGCGTTTCATCGCCGCCAGGATACGGTCCGAACCGCTCTGCACCGGCAGGTGCAGGTAATTGTTGAGCTTCGGCACGTTCGCATAGGCCTCGATCAGGCTGTCGTTGAACTCCAGCGGATGCGAGGTCGTGAAGCGGATCCGCTCGACGCCAGGGACGCCGGCCACGCCGTGGATCAGCGTGGCGAGGTCCGAGGGCACGCCGTCGTCGGTGAGGCCCGCATACGCGTTGACGTTCTGACCGAGCAGCGTGATCTCACGCGCGCCGCGCGCCGCCAGCTGGCGGACTTCGTGCAACACCCCCGTGAACGGACGACTGACCTCCTCGCCGCGGGTGTAGGGCACGACGCAGAAGCTGCAGTACTTGCTGCAGCCTTCCATGATCGACACGAACGCGGTCGCGGCGCTGCCCGTCGGCGCCGGCAGCCGGTCGAACTTCTCGATCTCCGGGAAGCTCACGTCGATCTGCGGCCTGCCGGAACGGCGCAGGCCCTGGATCATGTCAGGCAGCCGGTGCAGCGTCTGCGGACCGAAGACGAGATCGACGAACGGCGCCCGCGCCGTGATGCCCTCGCCTTCCTGGCTGGCGACGCAGCCGCCGACGCCGATGACGACTCCGGGGCGCTGCTGCTTGATCAGACGCCATTCGCCGAGCAGCGAGAACACCTTCTCCTGGGCTTTTTCCCTGACCGAGCAGGTATTGACCAGCAGCACATCGGCGCTGGAGGCGTCGTCGGTCAGCTCGAGCCCGTCGGACTCGACGAGCACGTCCCGCATCCTGGCGGAATCGTATTCGTTCATCTGGCAACCGAAGGTTTTTATGTATAAAAGACCAGGCATAGGCTCGCTCGGGAAAGGCCGCTAAGATACCCGTTACCATGGCAATACGCGACGTTCTGAAAATGGGTGATCCGCGGCTGCTGGCCGTCTCCGGGCCGGTCACCGGGTTCGGATCGCCGGCGCTGCGGGAACTGGTCCAGGACATGCAGGACACGATGCACCATCTGTCGGGCGCGGGACTCGCCGCCCCGCAGATCGGGGTGTCGCTGCGCGTCGTGATCTTCGGCGTCGAGTCAAACCCCCGCTATCCCGAAGCGGAGCCGGTGCCGTTCACGGTGCTGATCAACCCGGTCCTGACGCCCCTCGCGCCCGACCAGGAGGACGGCTGGGAGGGCTGCCTGTCGGTTCCGGGGATGCGCGGACTGGTGCCCCGCTACCGGGAGCTGCGCTACAGCGGCCAGGATCCGGACGGCAAACCGATCGAGCGGATTGCCCGGGACTTCCATGCACGGGTCGTACAGCACGAGGTCGACCACCTGGACGGCATCCTCTACCCGCGGCGCATCCGTGACCTGACCCAGTTCGGCTTCTCCGACGCCCTGTTTCCGGGCGAGGACCTGGCTGACGACTGAGGCGGCTTGCCCCCCTAGAACGGGATATCGTCGTCGAACTCTTCCTTGCCGCCGCCGCCGCCAGACGACGCCGGCGGGGGAGTCTGGTCGTAGTCATCGCGCGGCGCCCCGCCACCGCCGGCCGAGCGCTCGCCACCGGCGCCGCCGCGGGCGCCCAGCATCTGCATGTTATCGGCGATGATCTCGGTGGAATACCGGTCATTTCCCTGCTTATCCTGCCATTTTCGCGTCCGCAGCTTGCCTTCGACGAACACCTGCGAGCCCTTGCGCAGGTATTCGGCGGCGATTTCGCCCAGGCGACCGAACAGCGCTACGCTGTGCCACTCGGTCTTTTCCTGCTGGGCGCCGGAGGCCTTGTCCTTCCACGACTCGCTGGTGGCTATACGGATGTTGGTGACGGTCATGCCGCTGGGCATCGAGCGGGTCTCGGGATCCGCCCCCAGGTTGCCGACCAGGATGACTTTGTTGACGCCGCGCGACATGACCGACTCCTCGTGAAAACCCGCTGTTGGGAAGCCATTGTACACGTGCCCGGCCGCCCTCCGGGCGGGGCTTATGGGCCCTGATCATGCAGATATGCGCGTTGCGGCCCTCCTCGGGGTAACATGGCAGGTCGCATGCAAAACATCCGTATCCGGGGCGCCCGGACCCACAACCTAAAGAACATCGACCTCGAGCTGCCGCGCGACCGGCTGATCGTGCTCACCGGGCTGTCGGGTTCCGGCAAATCGTCGCTGGCCTTCGACACGATCTACGCCGAGGGGCAGCGCCGCTACGTCGAGTCGCTGTCGACGTACGCGCGCCAGTTCCTGTCGATGATGGAAAAGCCCGATGTCGACGCGATCGAGGGGCTGTCGCCGGCGATCTCGATCGAGCAGAAATCAACGTCGCACAACCCGCGCTCGACCGTGGGCACGGTCACCGAGATCTACGACTACATGCGCCTGCTGTACGCACGCGCCGGCACGCCCCGCTGCCCCGAGCACCAGATCGACCTTGCGGCGCAGACCGTGAGCCAGATGGTCGACACCGTGCTCGCGCAACCGGAAGGCACGGCGCTGATGCTGCTCGCGCCGGCGATCGCGGCGCGCAAGGGCGAGCACGCGGAACTCCTCGAGGAGCTGCGTGCCGGCGGCTTCCTGCGCGCGCGCATCGACGGCGAGGTGGTCGAGCTGGATGCGACGCCGAAGCTCGACGTGCGCCGCAAGCACACGGTCGAGGCGGTGGTCGACCGCTTCAAGGTCCGCGCCGACCTCGCGCAGCGCCTGGCCGAATCCTTCGAGACCGCGCTGCGGCTGGGTCAGGGCGTCGCGCGCGTTGCCCCGATGAGCGGCAGCGGTCATCCGGACCTCGTGTTCTCTGACAAGTTCGCGTGTCCGATCTGCAACTACTCGATCAGCGAACTCGAGCCGCGACTGTTCTCGTTCAACAGCCCCGCCGGCGCCTGCCCGACCTGCGACGGCCTCGGCACGCAGGATTTCTTCGACCCGGCGAAGATCGTCGCAAATCCGCACCTGTCGCTCGCCGGCGGCGCGGTGCGCGGCTGGGACCGGCGCAATGCGTATTACTTCCAGCTGCTCCAGGCCCTCGCGCGACACGCGAAGTTCGACATCGAGGCGCCGTTCGAGGATCTCTCGCCCGCGGCCCGGCAACTGGTGCTGTACGGCAGCGGCGAGGAACAGATCCCCTTCAAGTACCTCGACGGCAAGGGCGGCACGGTGCGCCGGCAGCACGCCTTCGAAGGTATAGCGAACAACCTCGAGCGCCGCTACCGGGAGACCGAGTCGGTGACCGTACGCGAGGAGCTTGCCCGGTACCGCTCGACGCGCGCCTGCCCGGAATGCCGGGGCACGCGCCTGAACCTCGCGGCGCGCAACGTGCACGTCGACGGTCGCAGCATCCAGGACGTCTCAGCGCTGTCGGTCGGCGCAGCGCTGCAGTTCTTCGCGCAGCTGCAGCTCGCCGGCTGGCGCGGCGAGATCGCGGCGAAGATCGTCAAGGAAATCGGCGACCGGCTCGGCTTCCTGTCGAACGTCGGCCTCGGTTACCTGACGCTGAACCGCAGTGCCGAGACACTGTCCGGAGGCGAGGCGCAGCGGATCCGGCTCGCGAGCCAGATCGGCTCCGGCCTCGTCGGCGTGATGTACATCCTCGACGAGCCGTCGATCGGCCTGCACCAGCGCGACAACCAGCGACTGCTCGATACGCTGGTGAACCTGCGGGATCTCGGCAATACGGTCATCGTCGTCGAGCACGATGAGGACGCGATCCGCCAGGCCGACTACATCGTCGACCTGGGGCCGGGTGCCGGCGTGCACGGCGGCCGGGTCGTCGCGCAGGGCACCGCTGCCGAAATCGAGGCGCATCCGGACTCGATCACCGGCCAGTACCTGTCGGGCCGGCGCCGCATCGAGGTCCCGCTGCAGCGCACGCCGCCGGATCCGCAGCGCATGCTGCGCGTCCATGGCGCCACCGCGAACAACCTGAAGAACGTCACCGCCGAATTTCCGCTCGGCCTGCTGACCTGCGTGACCGGCGTGTCCGGATCCGGCAAGTCGACGCTGGTCAACGACACCCTGTTCCGCGCCGTCGCGACGCAGATGAACCACGCACAGGCAGGCCAGGCCCACTTCGACCGGATCGAGGGCCTGGAGCACATCGACCGCGTGATCGAGATTGACCAGAGCCCGATCGGCCGCACGCCGCGCTCGAATCCGGCGACCTATACCGGCCTGTTCGCGCCGATCCGTGAGATCTTTGCCGCGGTGGCGGAATCGCGCGCGCGCGGTTATGAGGCCGGACGCTTCAGCTTCAACGTCAAGGGCGGCCGCTGCGAGGCCTGCCAGGGCGATGGCGTGATCCAGGTCGAGATGCATTTCCTCGCCGACGTCTACGTGCCCTGCGACGTGTGCAAGGGCAAGCGCTACAACCGCGAGACGCTCGAGATCCGCTTCAAGGGCCGCAACATCCAGGAAGTGCTCGACATGACGATCGAGGAGGCGCTGCCGTTCTTCGCCGCGATCCCGACCGTGCACCCGAAACTGCAGACCCTCGTGGACGTCGGCCTGTCCTACGTCAAGCTCGGCCAGAGCGCGACGACGCTGTCCGGAGGCGAGGCGCAGCGGGTCAAGCTCGCCAAGGAACTGTCGAAGCGCGCGACCGGACGGACGCTGTACATCCTCGATGAACCGACGACCGGGCTGCATTTCGCGGACATCAGCCTGCTGCTGTCGGTTCTGCAGCGGCTGCGCGACGAGGGCAACACGATCATCGTGATCGAGCACAACCTCGATGTCATCAAGACAGCCGACTGGATCGTCGACCTGGGGCCGGAGGGCGGCGATGGCGGCGGCACGATCCTCGCCGTCGGCACGCCGGAACAGGTCGCAACCAATGAGGCGTCGTACACCGGCGCCTACCTGCGCAAGGTGCTGGCGCAGGGGCGTGCGAAGAAACCGGCAGCGGCGCGCCGCAGGACCGCATGAGCGCCGAGTGGCGCCTGTTCCTGCTGGCCTTGCGCTATTTCACGCGGATCCCGGTTCCCGCGGGTGTGCTGCGCGGGGCGGCCCCCTTCAACGATGCGGCGCGTTACCTGCCGCTGGTCGGCATCGTCGTCGGCGCCGGCGGCGGCGCGCTGTACTGGCTCGCGGCACTGGTGTGGCCGACGAGCCTCGCGGTGCTCTTGTCGATGCTCGGGGTCGTGCTGCTGACCGGCGCGATGCACGAACAGGGGCTCGCGGCGACCTGTGCGGTGCTGGGGGCTACGCAGCGGCGCGAGCGTGCGCTGCAGGCGGGAGACAGCGGCCAGCGCAGCGGCTTCGGCGCGCTCGGACTGCTGTTCGTGCAGCTGATCCGATACGACGCGCTGCTCGGCCTCTCCTCCGCGCAGCTGCCCTTCGCGCTGCCGGCGCATGTCGGCCTCGGGCTGACGATGGTGGCCGGCCACGCCGCAAGCCGCGCGCTGGTCGTCTCGGCGATCACGCACCGATCCGCCGCGCGCATCACGACCGGCGCCATGACCTTCGCCCTGCTCTGCGGCTTCCTGCCGGCGACACTGCTCGGCACTGCCGGCATGGTCGGTCTCGCCGCGGCGATCGTCGTTCGCATGGGGTTCGTTCACGCGGTCGGCGCGCGGCTCGGCGAGCAGCCCGGCGACCTCCTCGGCGCCACGCAGCAGCTGACCGAAGTGGCGTTCTACCTCGGAGCACTCGCGACATGGACGTATATCTGATCCGCCATACACGCCCTGACCTGCAGGGCGCCCGATGCTACGGCCGCCTCGATGCCGAGCTCGCCGCCGGCTGGGGTGAGGAGGCGGCGGCCCTCGCGGCGCGCCTGCCGGCGGTGCAGGGCGTCGTCACGAGTCCCGACCGGCGCTGCCGCGAGCTTGCCGAAGTGCTCGCAGCGGGTGCCACCGGCGCCGTCACCGTCGATGCGGACCTGCAGGACCTGGACTTCGGCACCTGGGAAGGCCTTCTGTGGGCGGACATCCCGCGTCACGAGTCCACCTGGTGGGCGAAGGACCTGTGGAACCGGGCGCCACCGGGCGGCGAGACCTACGCGGCACTGCATGCGCGCGTCACCGCCGCCTGGGGGAGGATCCTGCTGCAGAATGCCGACGCTGTGCTCGTCGTCGGCAACGCAGGACCGCTGCGCGCGCTGCTGACGATCGCACTGGAGCTGCCCCCGGCGAGCTTCGTGCGCTTCCACCTCGAGCACGGCAGCCTCTCGCTGCTGTCAGGGAATTCCGGCGGCTGGCGCCTGGAATTTGCGAACCGCTGACCTTGCCGCTGCGTGCGCGCGCGCGTACTTTACGCACACCTTTGAGGACACCGGCGACAGTCATGCAACACATCCTGGTCTACTCGGACTCGCTGTCCTGGGGCATTGTCCCGGGAACGCGCCGCAGGCTCCCCTTTGACGCACGCTGGCCCGGTGTGATGGAGATTGCGCTGCAGGCCGCGGGCAGGCCGGTGCGGGTGATCGAGGACTGCCTGAACGGACGCCGCACGGCCCACGAGGATCCGTTCAAACCCGGGCGCAACGGCCTTGAGGGGATCGCGCAGCGTATCGAGATCCACTCGCCGCTGGCGCTCGTGATCCTGATGCTCGGCACGAACGACTTCCAGTCGATGCATCCGCACAGCGCCTGGCATGCGGCGCTCGGCATCCAGGCGCTGGTCGGTGCGATCCGCAGCGCACCCGTCGAGCCCGGCATGCCGGTGGCGCCGGTGGCGATTGTCGCGCCGCCCGCGCTGCAGGAGGCGGCAGGTCCCATCGCGCGCAAGTTCGGTGGCGCCGCACAACGGTCTGCGGGACTGGCGGCCGCCTACCGCGAGGTCGGGGGAGAACTCGGGTGCCCGTTCTTCGATTCGGGCCTGCATGTGACGACCAGCCGCATCGACGGCGTCCACCTCGACGCCGACCAGCACCTGGTCCTCGGCAGGGCGCTCGCCG